>Ga0302321_100004662_pt1 | contig 11907 bp, 12 predicted proteins | sample Fen_T0_1_FD_202505 | JGI IMG/M metagenome (GOLD analysis project Ga0302321, IMG submission 202505) | Peat permafrost microbial communities from Stordalen Mire near Abisko, Sweden - Fen_T0_1 | ecosystem: Environmental > Terrestrial > Soil > Wetlands > Permafrost | place: Sweden: Abisko...
GCGAGGTTTTCGGGTTTGCGTGCTGTTTGTCATGGCATTCTCATTAATGGCGTATACGGTATATACAGTTTAAATGAGTTCCTGCTACGCTACGCACGGACTCGTGACATGCGAGGTGCGACAGGGTAAAACCTGAGGCAAATTGCATGAAATGAGCACGGCGAAGTCGATTGCCAGGGAGACAGCCATGTACACACCGCAGCATCAGCCTCACTACGCGCCCTCCTCGGTGGGCGCGCTGATGGATCCCGTCTTCCTGCGACAGGCCGTCAACGATGCAGATGAGCAAGGCTTTGCGAGAGAGTCGGCGCCGACCGTCGACCCGGCGCGCTGGCGCGCGGCGATGCGGGTTGCCTTCAACGTCTGCCTGCACCGACTTTCTTGGCATTGACCGCACGCGGTTGTCGCCCCTCGCCCCATGGCCAGGGCGGGTGCCGAACTTCTCGCCGGTCCGGCCCACTTGGCTTCATGCCACGGCTCACCTCGGCCGCAACGATCGGTGCAGAGAGCACATGGCAATGAATTCCGGCTCCCGCCATCTTGGCCGAGCGGTGGCCGATTTCTGTCCTGCGGTCATCAAGGCCTTGATGGCCGCAAGAGGGGGGGCTCAGTCCTCGTCGTTGTCGTCTTCGCACTCGTCCGAGGTCAGCGAAACCGGCAGGCGGATGCGCAGGAATTCGGTGTTGTCCGATGCCAGTTCGCGACCACCGCCATAGGGGAAGTTGTTGTCGTTGACGACCAGCAGCGTGCGCGCATCGAGTACCAGCACGTTCTCGATGGTCACGTAGGGGAAGGTCAAGACCGTGCTGCCATCGCCGTTCAGGTCATGCGGGTCGGCGAGGTTCATCAGGTCGACCAGTTCCGTCTTGCGCGCGATACCGCCTTCGGTCACGTCCTCGATGTCGACCAGAAAGACTTTCTTGAACGGCGCCGGGTTCGGTGAGGTGGCCGTGTTGCCGTTGCGCTCCAGCACGACGAAGCGACGGTCGTCGACGGCGACCATGTCACCGATGTTGGTGCCATGCGCATCCAGCGGATAGATGAAGCGCCGGCCGGTGTATTTCTCGCTGCCGATGTCGAATTCGTCGATGCGCAAGGTGTTTGGCGTGTCGCCTGCGACGGTGCGCTCCAGCAGGGTGTAGAGCTTGGTGCCGCTCTTGTTGATGGCCATGCCCTCGAAGCCGCCCGAACTCGGCAGGTTGGCGGTTGCCTTGCCGGCCACCACGTCCTTGTGCTGCGGCGCGTAGACGCCGGGCATCGGGATTTCACTGCGAAGCACCGTGCCGTTGGCGTCGGTCTTGACCAGGTAAGGCCCGAACTCGTCGCCGAACCAGTAGTTGCCGTTGCGATCGCGACGGAATGATTCGACGTCGAAATCGGCACCGGTCAGCAGGCGGCCGGCGCGGATGCCGGCATCGACTTGCGCATTGGCGGGGTTGTTGTAGTAATTGGCGTAGTCGGCCTGGATCGGCACCGTGAGCTTGTGCCGGGCGTCGTTGAGTTGCAGGCGGCTGCGCGCGTCGAAGGCTGTGCGCTCCTTGCCGGTCTGCCAATCTGCCGGTGCGATGGTGCCAGCGCCGCCCTTGCGGCTGTGCCAGTTGACTTCCAGCGTGTACGCACGCAGCAGGGAGTCGGCCGAACTGGCCTGGGTACCGAAACCGTTGTCAACGAGGAAGTGGTACACGTTCTTGCGCGGGCCGGCGAGCACCGCAGAGAAGCCTTGCACGGGCTGTCGGTTCAAGAAAGGCGGCAGGTTGGTTCCGTAAGCGTTGGGTGCCGCGAATTGGCCCGAAGTGGGGCCATCTGCAAAAGTGGCAGCGGGCATCTGGGCCCAGCCTGTCAGCACTTGCGCATGGGCTGCACCGGCGAGTAGCAGCGAGGCGACCAGCGCGGTGAGGGCGGTGGGGAGAGTCGGCAGAAGACGCATGAGGTTCCTTGGGGCGCGGATTTGAGGTGAACGCCATGCTGATCGACACGGGTGTCGGGTTGATGACCTCTCGGTCGGTCGCCATGGCCCGAACGCATCAGGGGAGTGCGGCAAGTTGTCCTGAGTGACCCGACGTGCCTGGCTGCATGCGCACCGCCGCCGCGTTCGCCTTGAACTCGCTGCTGTGATTGCACCGATGGCTACGACCGTCGGCCACTTGTTCCGTCGTAGCCATCCATGGCGGAGAAGTCCAAGTCTCCAAGCGGCATGTCCCAGCGCCCGGGCTGATGAAGGATCGAAGCCGGCTGTGGGGAACAGATGAGTTCGCGGAAAAGTTTCAATGTGGGCGCGTGCGTATACACGAGGGCGCGCACCCATGCCCCGCTGTGGGCGCACATCACGGCGCCGCACGGCGTTCTGCGGTGACGCTACAGGGGGCTGCGCTCTAGGTGTTCAGCCGAAGCCGCAGCGCGGCAAGCCGACGGTGGCAAGACATGCCAGAGCGTGGCCGCCGACAGGCGCTGCTGCGTTGGACGTTGTTGGCCAGCTTTTCGCAACGACCAGCAACGGTTGATCAGCGTCGCGCCCGGAATCGGACCCCGGCGGCGCTTCGGATCAAACGTGGCGCCAAGCCGTGGTGCAGTCGCGCAGCGGGCGCGTCAGTCCAGCCCCGTCTTGCCGGGCTTCCAGTACGCCATCGCCTGGAAGCGGTTCGCACCGACGCCAACTCGTCGAAGCAGTCTGCGCATGTGCTGGATGGAGTCGGCCTTGCCTGTCAGAACGACACTTGCGCTCGGCTGCGCCTGCAGCGAGACCAGCATCTTCTCTTCCAGCTCGGTTAACTGCGCCTCGCCGTCCCGCCGGGCGCTGACATGTGCCTCGTCAAGCCGAAGCCACCTCAGGGCCGGCTGCGCCTGCGCGACCGACGACACTTCAAAGAACATCTGGGCGCTCGTTGGTGACACCGTGCCAATCAATGCGGCTGCGAGGCCAAAGGACGTTTCGTCACCGAACAGGATGGCCGAAGACTTGAGCCGCGTCAGGTCGATGGACTTGCGTGGGCCAAAGACGATGCACTCGCTGCCTGTGCGCACGGCGTGCGCCCATTGCGCGCCCGGCCCACCGGAATGCAGATGGACCAGGATGCGCGTGCGGCCGCTTTCAGCGTCCCAGTCGATTGGCGTGTAGGTGCGCTGGACCCAGCCGCCCAGTTGGATCTGCAGCTTGTTCCCCGGCGTCCAGCCGGCGTTGCGAAGCGACTCGCCACCCAGCGTGACAACACGGAATGCGGCGCCGACATCTTCGACATCCACGACCTGCGCGTTGCGCATGAAGAACTTGTGCATTGCCGATTCGAGCAGGCCGGCGCGTTTCCTCGTCGTCGGCGAGGTGACTTCATTCATGTGACTTGCCCGGCCCATCTCGTCTTCGTGTGCCACGCTGATCAAGCCTGCCGCCTGTAGGCGCGCACGGTCAGCGGCGCAAAGACAGCCACGATGACGAGGGCGCCGAACACGGTCCACCAGAAGTCCTGGCCTATCAGGCCGTGGTTCGCCAACTCGCGCACCGCCGACACGAGGTGCGACACGGGGTTGACGTTCACGAACACCTGCAACCAGCCCGGCAAGGTGTGCGTGGGCACGAAGGCGTTGGACAGAAAGGTCAGCGGGAACAGCACCAGCATGCCCATGCCCTGCACGCTGGACGCGGTGCGGGCGATCATGCCGAGGAAAGCAAAAATCCAACTGATGCACCACGCGACAGCCATCACCAACAGGCCGCCGACCACGATGCCACCCGGGTTGGGCCGGTAACCCATGATGCAGCCCATCGCGACGGTCAGCACCGTGGCGATGGCGAAGCGCACGGTGTCGGCCAGCAAGGCGCCGGCCAGTGGTGCGATGCGGGCGATAGGCAGCGTGCGAAAGCGGTTGAACACGCCCTTGTCCATGTCCTCGCGCAACTGCACACCGGTGGCCATCGATGCACCGATGACGGTCTGAACCAGGATGCCGGGAATGATGATCGGCAGATAGCTGAGCACGTCGCCCGAGATCGCACCGCCGAAGATGTAGGTGAACATCAGCGTGAAGATGATGGGCTGCAGCGTCACGTCGAAAAACTGTTCGGGCGTGCGCCGCATCTTGAGCAGTCCCCGGTAGGCCATGACCAGCGATTGGCGGATGGTCTGCTGCAGGCTGACGTGATTCTTCAGGGTGCGCTCGGCAGGAGGAGCCACGGCAAGAGCGATGGCTTGTGCGTCAGACATGGCTGGCCTCAGGTTCTTCTGCTTTCGTGTCGTGGCCGGTCAGTGTCAGGAAGACCTCGTCCAGCGACGGCTTCTGCACACTCATCTCGTCCAGATGGATGCCCGCGCCGCGCAGGCCCAGCAGCACATCGGTGACCTTGTCGGCATCGCTCATCGGCGCGCTCAATGCCCCGGCCTCTGGCGAACGGTTGGCCTTCAGGCCCAGATGCTGTTCTACGATCTGCTGCGCCGCGTCCAGTTGCGCACCGTCGGTCAAGCGCAAGTGCAAGGTGGCGGTACCGATGGACTTCTTCAGCTCGTCCGGCGTGCCCTCGGCCACGACCTTGCCGTGGTCGATGACGGCGATCCGGTCGGCCAACTGGTCGGCTTCGTCCAGGTATTGGGTGGTCAGCAGCACCGTGGAGCCGGTGCGTACCAGGCGGCGGATGGTGTCCCACATCTGCGAGCGCGTGCGCGGGTCCAGACCGGTGGTGGGTTCGTCCAGAAAGATCAGCGGCGGCTGGGCGATCAAGCTGGCGGCCAGGTCCAGCCGACGGCGCATGCCGCCGGAAAACTGGCTCAAGGGGCGCGTGGCGGCTTCGGTCAGGCCGAACTCTTCCAGCAACTCGCTCGCTTTGCGCCGGGCGTCCTTGCTGCCCAGGCCCAGCAGGCGCGAGAAGATGACCAGGTTCTCGGTGGCGGACAGGGTTTCGTCCACCGAGGCGTACTGGCCGGTCACGCCGATCAACTGGCGGACGACATGCGGCGCGTGTGCAACGTCGTGTCCGAACACTTTGGCCACGCCCGCGTCGGCCTTGAGCAAGGTCGCCAGAATGTTGATGGTGGTGGTCTTGCCCGCGCCGTTGGGGCCGAGCACGCCGTAGATGCTGCCGATGGGCACGGCAAGGTTCAGGCCGTCAACGGCGCGGTGCTCGCCGAAGACCTTGACCAGGCCATGCGCTTCGATGGCCAGGCCTTGTGCTGTGTCGTGACGGTTCATCGTGCGTCACGCCGGTCGTGCGAACTCGTGGCGCTTGCGGCGTCACGGCCTGACGCGGGATTCGACGAACCGGGCGCCGGGCAACCTGCATTCTCGGCACCGAAGCGGCTGCCCCAACGGCTCTTGAAGTGCTCCTTGAATTGCGCCCGCTCGTCCGGGGTCATGCTTTCCCAGTGCTGGCGCCGTGCGTGCCAGTGGCCGCGGCCGCCGCCAAAGAGCAGCTTGCTGAGCAGCAGGAGGCCCAGAGCGCGCCAATAGTCGATCTGCCCGGCTCCCGTGAACAGGGTCGGTATCAGCCAGTTCCACAACAGCATCACCAGCCCGCCGATGACGGCAATGCCGACGATCCCGGCGATCGCCATCGCGAAAAAGCGGGTCTTGCGTCCGAATCGATTGCCAAAAAATGTGCTTCTCATCTTGCTTCCTCTTCAGAAAAAATCGTCGTGCAACGGTTGCAACCGGGACCGCAGGTGCAAGACGGCGCGTCTCTTCCATCCCAGCAGGGTGTTGACGTTGACGCCGGTCTGCGCGGCCAGGTCCTTGAAGCTCAGCCCTTCCAGTTCGTGGCCGATGAACACGTCGCGTTGCCCGACCGGCAACTCGTCCAAGGCAAGCGATATCGCCTCCAGCAGCGCCGCACGAGCAAAGGAGGCCTCCGGTCCGTCGTCGATGGAAGGAAGGGCCTGTTCCAGCCAGTAGTCGCCTTCGTCGTCGCCGGTGCTCGCCGATGTGCCGGTCAAGGGCTCCTCGCGCTTCTTGCGAAACCGGTCAACGATTCGATTGCGGGCGACGCGAAACAACCAGGCGCCGACTTGCTCGATCGGCTCAGGCAGGCGCCAGGCCTCCACCAACTCGAAAAAGACATCCTGCAGGATGTCTTCCGCCTCGCCCAGATCGGCGACGCGCCGACGGATGAAACTGCCCAGGCGGCCCCGCTCACGAGCGACGATTTCCGCGAGGCGTTGGTTCTGCTCATCCATCAGGGCACAAGGGGGTTGATGACTCACTGTTGCATCCACCTCCAGGTAGACGAATCAGCTTCAGAAATATTGTGGACGCACGGAAAAAACTTGGCGGCCAGCGGCGCCTGGACTGATCACCGTCTTGACTTCCATGCGCTCGAGCCGCTGCCACGGCAAGCCCAGAACGAGGGCATCGAATTGCGCCCGCGTGAGCGTGGGCGGCTGCAGCGGCTCGCCGCCGCTTGGCCACACGAAGCGGCCCTGGTTGAGGCGCCGCGTGGCGCACCACACGCCGAAGCCGTCGTGCAGCACCAGCTTCACGCGCGTGCCGCGGGCGTTGGCGAAGAGTTAGCCATGGTGCGCCTGGGCCTCACCAAACACCTCGACCACGCGGGCGATGAGCCGGTCGGCACCTGCGCGCATGTCCATCGGCTCGACCGCCAGCCACATCGCGTCTATTCGCATGAAGGGTCTGCTGATCATCGAAGCAGCTCGCGCATCCAGGCCGTCATCTCGGCGCTTGCGGACAACGGCAGGCTCATCGCATCGATACCGCACCGCGGCGCAGCTCGACGTCGATGCGCCGCTCGGGCAGCGACGTCGACTCGATCGCAAGCGCGACGAACGCGGTCGTTGCGGCCGGGCTTATGGCGTGCTCTAGCGCCAGCTTGCGCCAGCCGTGCACGATGTTGGCGTTGATGCCGTGGGTCATCGCCACCTTCGCTACCGAGGCGCCAGGCGCTTCGCACTCCGCACCTTGGCTTGGGTCCGGGCGGCGTGGCTGCTGCTCAGGCAGTAGGGGGAGTTGGTCGCGGCGCCAGAGGAGCGAACGGCACGAGGCGCGCCGCCGCGTGCCGATAGCTGCCTGATCAGTGCGATCGTTCCGACGCACGAAAGCCGCTGCGCATGAGCCGCCCTGGCAAGCGCTGCCACGGGCTTCGCTCAGCCAGGCTGAGCACATTCGCAAAGTGCATCAAGGTCCAGTCCGGTGCTCATTCAATTTCCAGTTCAACAGACCAATGCATGACGACATCGTCGCAGGCCTGTCATATGCGAAGGCTACCGTCACATCCTCTGATCATCTTCGCTCGATAGCGTGAGCGACCTCATGATTGAAGCCCTTCGAAAGTCCAAAAATCATGCATGCCACATACCTGTATCGCCATATTGCCGTTGTGTCCCGAGAACGCCGTTTTGATGGGCCCGGTATCAATTCCGATGCATCGGTTTGCAACTCCATGCGCGTCAGGACACATGCATCAACGGCGTTCCTGTGATCAACGCCATTGAAGTAGACGACCTGCGAAAAGTCTATCGGTCTCAAGCGGGAGTGACGGTCGCCGCGCTCAACGGCGTTTCATTGCAGGTTCCGGAAGGGCGGATATTTGGCCTGCTAGGCACCAACGGTGCAGGCAAGTCGACGCTCGTGAAGCTGCTGTCGACCTGTGGCACGCCCACCTCGGGCACGGCGCGCATCTTCGGCTTCGACGTCGTGCGCCAGCCGCTGGAGGCCCGGCAGAAGATGGCGGTGGTGTTGCAGCAGTCGGCTTCCGAAAGCCTGCTCAATGTGAAGGACAACCTATTCATCTATGCCTATCTGCATGGGTTGTCGAAGCGTGACGCCAAGGCGCGGGTGAGCCGCGTTGTCGAGGAGTTTGAGTTGGGTGAGTTGCTCACGACCGCCGTGCAGGAACTTAGCCTGGGGACGAAACGACGCATCCAGATCGCGAAGATATTCATGCTCGATTCGCCATTGATCATCCTCGACGAAGCAACGACGGGAATGGATCCCATGATGAAGCGCCGACTGATGGACCGGCTGCGTGCAGAGGCGAAGCAAGGCCGGACCATCCTGCTTACCACTCAGGTTCTCAGCGAGGCGGAGGAGCTGTGTGACAACATCATGATCCTCGACAAGGGCCGCGCCATGGCCTCAGGCACTCTGCACGAGCTGCGCAACCGGTCTGCCCAGACATTCCGCGTGAGCCTGTCATTCGGCGACACGAATGTCGACATTGGTGAATTGCTTGCCGACCTCTGCCCTGCCGATCTGCAGATCAGCGGCCGCAACGCCGAGATGCTGATTCGAGGCGGTGAAACCTCGTTGCTGGAGAAGCTTGCCGCTGTCTCGCGGGCGGCGACGATCCAAGAGTTCCAGGTGCGCGGTGCGACCCTCGAAGACATCTTCATGGACATCGTGGAGGAAGTGCGATGACGGGCGCGGGGGCTGTCTTCTACCGTGACTACCGGCAACGCATGACCAACATATCGCTGGTGTTCTGGGATCTGTTGGCGCCTGTTGCGTATCTCGTCTTGTTCGGAACCGGGTTCGAACGAATGTTGGGAACGACTTCCGCGGTGGCTGGTGAGCCCTTCGGCTATATCGCCTTTTTGATCCCGGGTGTGCTGGCGATGGTCACGTTCGGCGTCGCGATGAACACGTCCTGGGGTTTCTTCACCGACAAGGACTCGGGCATCGTGTACGAGATGTTGACTTACCCCATCACTCGCTACCAGATCCTCCTTGGCAAGATCGGCTTCAACCTGCTGCTTGCGTTCATCGGAGTGGTCATCGTGCTAGCGCTGGGTGCATTGGCGTTCGCTGTGCCACTGGCTTGGCGCTCGGTGCCAATGGTGATCGTCGTGACTGTCGTTGCCACGGCTGGCTGGTTCGCGATCTTCACCGGCTTTGCGATCACGCTGAACCGGATGGATACGTTCAATGCGGTGGCGAGCGCGATGTACATCCTGCTGATGTTCTTCAGCTCGATGTTCTATCCGCTGGACAACGTGCCCATGTGGTTTCGGGTGCTGTCCTATCTCAATCCGATGACTTGGCAGGTTGACCTGCTGCGGTTCGCACTTCTGGGCATCGGCCACCCCACCGCGCTCATCGCGGAGGGGATCGCTCTGACAGTCTTTGCGTCGGTCTGCCTGTGTTTCGCCGTCCGATCGCTCAATCGGGTGGCGTGAACCACCGCTGACTGCCCCGCTACCAACGGACGCCGATCGCCTGCACAGGCGATCGATGCAGTTCTGCAATCGTTGGTCGATAAACACAAGATTGGGAATCAATATGGCAACGAAGGAAGCTCTAGCAGACGTGACGCCAGCGGCCGATACGGTCCTGGACTTTCTTGGGATCGGCTTCGGCCCTTCCAATCTCGCCCTGGCGGTTGCCGCGCACGAGATTGACCCCAGCAGACGCGGCTTGTTCTTCGACCAGCGGCCGGTCTTCGACTGGCATCCAGGGATGCTGTTCGAAAGCTCGCGGATGCAGATCTCGTTTCTCAAAGACTTGGTGACACTGCGCGATCCAGCCAGCAAATTCAGCTTTCTGCAGTACGTCAAGGCCAAAGGGCGACTCGAGCACTTCGTCAACTTGAACGAATGGCATCCGACGCGTCACGAATACCGTGACTACCTGCGCTGGGTAGCAGAGGAATTCTCCGATCGAGTGCGGTATGGCCACAAGGTCTGCAAGGTGAGCCTGGCGCCCCCGGGGATCGATGGCCGTCACCAGATGTTCAAGGTGGACGCTGAAGACCTGGCGAGCGGAGCGTTATCGTCACACTGGACTCGCAACATCGTCTACGCAGCGGGAGGTACACCGCGCTTTGCTTCCTCGGTAAGTGCCGCTGCCAGGCAAAAGGTCATTCACTCATCCGAATTCCTGTACACGTTCCCGTCCCGCTTTCCTGATCGCGATGCCGCGCTTCGGCTTGGAGTCGTCGGAAATGGGCAGAGCGCGGGTGAAATCGTTGCCTATCTGCTTCAGAACTATCCCAATGTTCGGATCGACCTGATCATTTCGGGGTACGCGCTGCGTCCCGCCGACAGCAGCCTGTTTGCCAACGAAGCGTTCTTCCAGTCCGAGATGGAGGCATTCAATGCTTCGAGCAATGCCAAACGCACCATGCTTCGGCACGATCTGCACAACACCAATTACGGTGTCGTCGCACCAGAGTTAATCGCCCAGATCTATCACGCAGATTATCAAGACTGCGTGCGCGGCACGAAGCGGCTGTTCGTCAAACGTTATTCAAAGCTCGCCTCGACTGAGCCGACTGCAAGCGGCATCGTCGCAATGGTGGAGGACCGCGAGACCGGTCAGACGACAGCAATGGCGATGGATGCTGTTGTGCTCGCCACGGGGTATGACCGGCGCCTCGACCCTGAGATTTTCGGAGAACTTCTGCCGCTCATTCGCTCCGATGAAGCGGGTCACATCCTGATCTCCGAGCACTGCCGCGTCGGTACCCAGCCTCAGGTCGCAGCGGGACTGTATGCGCAAGGCTATGGCGAAGCGTCACACGGCCTCGCGGAGACGCTGCTGTCACTCCTGCCGTTCCGGTCGCGTGACATCTTCAATCAGATTTGCGGCACTCGCGATGGCGAACCCGAGAGCGAAACCGGCGGCGTGCTTCCCACCACGTTGTTGCGCGGGGGTGAATATCCGCCGAAGCGTCACCTGGAGCATGACCCGGAGCGCCTCTACACGCTGCTAGAACGCTGCCCTTTCGCGACGCTCGTCTCTGCAGAGGGTGACGTTCCGACGATCACCCACCTGCCGCTGATCCTTGACCGGTCCAAGGGGCGCATGGGCATCCTGTTCGGCCATCTCGACCGCGCCAATCCGCATGTCGCGCTGCTCGACGGGCGGCCGTTGCTCGCAGTCTTCCATGGGCCCAATGCGTACATTTCGCCAAACGTCTACGAAGAAGCGGGTCTGCTGCCGACTTGGAATTCGATGTCGGTTCATGTGCGCGGAACGGTTCGATTCATCACCACGGGCGAGGCGCTGGTACGCGGACTGGCAAGCATCTCGGCGCTCGATACGAGGCCGGATGCCTATCGGCTCGGACTCGACCACCCCAGCATCGGTCGCATACTGAACTTCATCGTCGGTTTCGAGATCGAGATCACCGAGATGGTGGGGCGCTTCAAGCTGTCGCAGGATCGACAGGCTGGCGATCAGCGGCGCGCGGCGTACGAACTTGCACGGAACAGCGAGGTGGGTGAGCGGTCTCTGATCGAGCAGGCACTCGGCTACGCACTTGAGCCCCAGCGCGCACCCATGACGGACACGCCGTCACATTCTGTCGCGCGAAGAGCGCCCGAGGATTGCTGCCTGCACGAACTCGTCGAGCCCCAGGTCGACCGCGACGCTGGCGCGAACGCTGTCATCGCGGACGAAGGCGCGATGACCTATGGCGAGCTCAACAGCCGCGCCAATCAACTGGCGCACCACTTGCGCGAGCTGGGCGCCGGCCCTGACGTCTTGGTCGGGATGTGCATCGAGCGCTCGCCTGCCATGCTGGTCGCGCTGCTTGGCATCTTGAAAGCAGGCGCCGCCTTTGTGCCGCTCGATCCCGAGGCCCCCGCGCATCGACTGGCCCACATGTTGGCGGATACGCGCGCGCCCATCATCGTCACGCAAGAACGGCTGACCCACTGCTTCAAGAATGCATCTGCGCGATTCGTTTGCGTCGACCGCGACGAGTTGGCAATCGCGGCATACCCGACACACCAGCCGCAGCGCACGGCGGACACCGCCAACTTGGCTTATTGCATCTATACCTCCGGCTCGACCGGCCTGCCCAAGGGGGTGGCCATGCCGCATCGAGGAATCGTCAATCACATTCTCCACCTGAAGGATGTGATGCATTACACGGCGCGCGATCGGGTGCTGCAATTTACCTCGATCACTGCCGATGGGTCGCTGCAGGAGATCTTCTGTGCCTGGGCGGCAGGCGCCTCTGTGGTTGTC
>Ga0302321_100004665_pt1 | contig 11904 bp, 15 predicted proteins | sample Fen_T0_1_FD_202505 | JGI IMG/M metagenome (GOLD analysis project Ga0302321, IMG submission 202505) | Peat permafrost microbial communities from Stordalen Mire near Abisko, Sweden - Fen_T0_1 | ecosystem: Environmental > Terrestrial > Soil > Wetlands > Permafrost | place: Sweden: Abisko...
GGAGGGCGAGGTGGACATGGGCGACATCGACATCCAGCCGTCGCATCGGCGACGGCTCGTGCGTGGCGGCGAGGCCGTGCTGGCGATCGGCATGGTCCTGGTGATGGTGGGCCTACTCGAGCTGGGGCCCGGGTCGGGCGGATCCTCGGGATCCTCGGGATCCGCCGCGAGTGGACCCGGCGCTGACGGTTCGGGACCGACGGGCAGTCGTGCCGCGGCGACGCGGGTGATGGTGATCGGTGATTCGCTGATCGCCGGGTCGTCGGCTGAGAACGTCGACGAGCTCACCGCTCGTGGCTATGACCCCACGGTCGCCGCCAACCCGGGACGACCGCTGTCGGATCCGTGGACCCAGTCCAAGGTGACCGAGGCCGCCAAGGACCCGACCATCGCCATCGTGGTGCTCGCCACCGCGGCCAACGACAACATCCGCAACTTCGACGGGGCCAAGCTCGGCGGCGACGCCCAGGCCCTCGCGGTCTACCGCCAACTGCTGCGCTCGACCATGGCGCAGCTCCAGGGACGCTGCATCGTGCTGGTCGACGCCCGCGACGTGCGCGCCCTGTACTACCGGTCCGACTACGCGCCGAAGACCAACGACTCGCTCCGCCAGGTCGCCGCGACCCGACCCGGCACCGAGGTCGTGGCCTGGTCGACGACCTCCCGGCCCCACACCGACGACTGGTTCATCTCCGACATGGAGCACTTCCCCGTGCCCGAGCTCCACCAGCCCCGGCCGGGGGCCGAGGCCTACGCCCGGGCCATCGCCGACGGCGTCGACCGGTGCGCCGGTCTGCTCGAGCCGACCGTCACCGAGGCCCCGTCGTCACCTCCAGCCTGATCACCTGGGGTCGCGGCCCGGCACCTGACCGACGGGTTCGTCCGCCCGACTCAGGCCGCGGTCGTGCTCGGGCGCGCCCGTTCCCTGGAGCTGAGACCACCCCAGGTGCCGACCTCGTTGCCCTCCTGGCCGAACGCCAGGCACTCGGTCCGCACGGGACAGCCGACGCAGATGGTCTTGCCGCTGTCGGATCGCACGCCCTGGGCGGGGACGAACAGGCGGCTCCCCATGCCGCGACACGCGGCCTGCTGATGCCAGCCGGGTCGGGCGAGCATGGTGCTCAGGTGCTCGGCCAGGGTTTCGTCGGAAACGATGAAGTTGTACACGTCGGCGGTCATCGGCCTACCTCGGGTCGAAGGGGCGCCCCGTGCATGGGAGCCGAGGCGGAGGCGGCGCCGTCCTTGCGTCGCCGGACGAAGCGTCGCAGGAGCCGCCCCGGCCGACCAGGTCTGATCGGTGAACACCTCCCGAACAGACGGTGTGCGGGGTCGCTGACGACCTGGGTCCGTGACCGATCCGGACACGGTGCGTGGGATCAGGGCGCGGTGCCGGCCCGAATCCGAAGGTGTTGGCCGTTGTTCACCCGGACGTCGGGTGGCGTTGACCGGGCGGTCAACCGGGGTGCCCATCCTTCTCCCAGGACTCGACCCACCACCGCGGAGGCTTTCCCTTGATGTTCACTCGCACCCGACGGAACCAGGTTGCAGCGATCGGCCTGGCGGTCGCCCTGGCGCTCGTCGCCGCCGCCTGCGACCTCAGTGCCGACACCCCCAACCCCCCGGTCAAGATCACCGCGACGAACACCAACGGGGTGGCACCCGGCACCGTCGTCACCATCAGCGTCGACGCCCAGAGCCCGCCCAACACGACGGCGAGCGCGGTCTACGGCATCGACGCCCGGCTCTGCAAGGCGAACGTCCCGATCCTGAACAGCGCGGACTTCGCCCCCACCCAGGGCGGCAACTGCATCGCCCACCCGCTGTCGGCCGGCACCGACGGGTTGGCCTCGATCGGCTTCGCCCCGCCGTACAAGACCGGCACGCTGACCTACAAGCTCGGCGCCGGGACCGATCACTACACGATGGGTGACGGCACGGCCGTGACCATCACGTGCAACAAGGCCACGCCGTGCCAGCTCGTGGCCAAGGTGCTGGTGCCGGCCAGCGCGGCGATCCCCAGCGGCCAGGTCTACAAGCACTTCCCGGTGGTCTTCTCGTCCTGAGCCGGTCCCTCGCCCAGGTCGGGGGAGATCAGGCCAGCGAGGTCAGCGCGACTGTTGCTCGCGGATGAAGGCGATCAGGCCTTCGACGTCGCCCTGGTCGACCCCGCCCTCGGCCTGGGTGTAGTAGGTCCTCACCCACCGATCGATCTCGGGGTCGGTGAACCCGTCGGCCCGCAGCCGGTGGCGCGCCTCGTTGGCCAGCAGGCGATCGCCCTCGATCTCCTCCTCGGAGAGCTCGGGCGTGGTGAGGCCCTCGGCCTCGGGGTTCTCCGGTTCGAGACCGTCGGGATCGCTCATGGCGTCAACGTAGCGCGGAGCCGCGACCCGCCCGCCGTCAGCCGTCGAGTGCCTGGGGCGAACGATGTTCGTCGAGGCGGTCGGCCGGGGCCTGACCTGAGTAGGTGTCGTCGAAGGTCCAGTCGGGCTGCTTGTCGCGGAAGCGCTCGTCGAGGATCGGCGTGCCGTCGTCGATGGTGACCAGTTCGGCCACGAGGGCCGGCTCGACCCCCGGGATCGAGCGGTCGAGGTGGCCGTCGACCAGCTCACCGAAGCGTTCGAGCAGGCTGCCGACGACGACCTCCTGCTGCGAGGCCAGGAAGCACCGGGCCCCGTCGGCCACCGTGGCGACGCGCTCGCGGATCTGGATGAGGTCGCGCTCGTCGGCGGTCGAGCGGCTGAGCTTGCCGAGCAGGTCGGCGAGCACCAGGCCTCCCTGCTTGCACGGCGTGCACTGGCCACACGACTCCACGGCCAGGAACCGCGATGCCCCGGCCACCACAGCCACCAGATCGTCGGTGTCGTCGAAGACGGTGAAGCTGGCCGAGCCGAGCCCGCTGCCGATGGCCGCCATGTCCTCGTACGTCAGGGGCGTGTCGAGCTGGTCGGGCGTGAGGAGCGCGTTGGACACCCCACCCATGACCGCGGTGATGGTGCGGCCGGCCTTGATGCCCCCGCCGATGTGATCGATGACCTCGCGCAGCGGCGTCCCCATCATGAACTCGGCCACACCGCTCGTCTGCACGCTCCCGGTGACGGTGCACACGATGGTGCCCGGCGACTCGGCGGTGCCCTCGGTGCGGAACCACGAACCGCCCCGGGCGATGATGCCGGGCACGTTGGCCAGGGTCTCGACGTTGTCGACCAGGGCGGGCGGCGCCACCGCATCGGCCCCGGGCCCGGCCATCTCGACGTGGCTCGACTGGCCGCTCCCCGTGTTCACGTCGCCCGCGGTCTCGACGACCTCGTCGACGCCGCGGCGGAACGGCGGTGCGATGCGGGGGAAGGGATAGCGCCCGTCGATGGTCTCGAGCAGCGCGGTCTCCTCGCCGTAGAGGTACTCGTCGGGGCCCTCGAACACCACGATCTCGACCCCCTCGGCCCACCCCGCCGCCTTGACCTCGGCGATGGCGCTGCGCACCCGCTCGACGACGGGACCGAACGACCGCTTCAGGCCGAACACGACGCGATCGGCTCCGACGGCACGGGCCGCGATGAGCGCGCCCTCGATGACCTCGTAGGGGTCGAGCATCAGGATCGTGCGGTCCTTGAACGTGCCCGGCTCGCCCTCGGCGCCGTTGACCACGACGGTGGTCGGTTCGAGACCCGACGCGTTGTCGCGCACCGTGCGCCACTTGATGTGGGTCGGGAACCCGGCCCCACCCCGACCGCGCAGGCCGGCGGCCTCGAGCTCGTCGATGATCGCCTCGGGCTCGACGGTGGCCGCGATCTCGACACCACGACCGCCGCGACGTCGGAAGTGCTCGTCGAGCGATCGAACCGGGGACGGGGGCAGAACTCGGTGCACGAGGGTCATGCCGGCGAGTCTTCCCCAACTCCGGTGGACCTGTCAGCCTCCTCCGGGAGGCTCGGTCAGGTAGCCCTGATCGACGGCGTCATCGATGACCGCCGCCGCCGCGCCCCAGAGGTCGGGCGCGCCGAGCCGGGCGTCGTCCATCACCAACTCGAGAGCAGCGGCAGATCGGGCGGTTGGAGCCGTCCGACGATCCACGCCAGCTCGTCGCGGGGATCGACGCTTCCCGGAGGCGGAGCCGACGCGCCGTCGGGCAGACGGGGCGCGAGGCCGGCGCGCTGCAGGGGCAGCCACACGTCGACGAAGTCGTCGGACCAGTCGGCCTGTGTCGGATCCCCCGGACGGCCGAGGTCGATGAGGTGGATCTCGACCTCGAGCCACCGGCGGCCCGGCAACTCGAACAGCGGCCGCTCGTGACCGGAAAGGTCACGGGTGAGGTTGGACCACGCGTCGGCCGGCACCCGCGGCCACGCCTCGTCGACCGCGAGCGAGGTGAGGTGCACATCGGCGACCAGCTCACTCGCCGGGCGGGCGGCACCGGCATCGATCTCCCCGGCGCGCCCCGCCGCCCCCGCCGGGTACTGGTCGACCACCTCGCCGGCGATGGCCGCGTCGATGCGCCGCAGCTGGCTGTCCGCGTTGCGAGCGACATGGGTGAGCAGGTGACCGATGCTCCAGCCCGGCAGCCGACTGGGTGACCGGGCGTCGTCGTCGGAGAGCCCGGCGATGACCAGATCGAGCTGGGCATGGGCCGCCGCGACCCGCCCGATGTCGTCCACCGGCGGAGCCGGCTCGGCAGGCGGACTGGTCGGGCGGGCAGCATCCTGGCTCACGGCGCGGACCCTACTGCGGACCCCGCGATCGGTCGCGTGGGGTTTCCGCGCCGAGACTCCGGTACCCTTCACGCTGCGCAACGGTCACTCGGACCACGCGCTCAAGTAGAAGAGAAGATTCGTTGACTACAGGTACCGTGAAGTTCTTCAACTCCGAGAAGGGCTTCGGCTTCATCTCACGTGAGCAGGGCGACGATGTGTTCGTCCACTACTCCAACATCCAGTCCACCGGGTACAAGACCCTCGACGAGGGCCAGCGCGTCGAGTTCGACGTCGCTCCCGGCCGCAAGGGCGAGGAAGCCCAGAACGTTCGCGTGATCTGAGCGTTCCCCACTTTTTCGTCGAGCCGCCGGCATTCGTGCCGGCGGCTTCGTCGTTTTCGCCCCAGATCGGACCTCGATCAGGCCGGTCGGACCTCGATCAGGCCGGCGGGGCGAAGAACTCGAGGGCGATGTTGTCGGGATCGCGGAACGACAGCCCCGAGCCGTAGCCGGCATCGACGACGCCTCCATGGGCCACGCCGAGATCCTCGAGCCGCGAGGCCCACGCCACCAGCTCGTCGCGGTCCGAGCAGCCGAAGGCGACGTGGTCGAGACCTGGCCGGCGCTCGTCGAACTCGGCGGAGGAGACGAGGTCGGGGAAGCCGTGCAGCCCGAACAGCGTGCCGCCGAAGGCGAACACGATGTGGCGGAACGGCCCCGTGTCCTCGTCGAGGACGGGCTCCACGCCGAACACCATCGAGTACCAGGCCTGGCTGGCCTCGAGATCGGTGACGGTGACGGCGACGTGCGTGATGGCGGGGTTCGTGGTCGAGACGGCCATGGGGTGAATCTCCTTGGTGAGGGTTCGCCCGATCTCCTCGAGACCGGATCGGCATTGACTACGTCGACCGGCGCGAGCCGGTTCGTTGGTCAGCCGTCACACCACCGTGGCAGTTCCGGCCGTGCCAGCATGATTGCATGATCGCGGCCTTCTCCATCACCCCACTCGGCGTCGGCGACTCGGTGAGCGCCTCGGTGGCCGACGCAGTGCGCCTCGTCCGCGAGAGCGGACTGCCCAACGAGACCAACGCCATGTTCACCAACGTCGAGGGCGACTGGGACGAGGTGATGGATCTGGTCAAGGCGTGCGTCATGAAGGTCGGCGAGTCGGCGCCGCGGGTCAGCGTGGTGATCAAGATCGACCACCGACCGGGCGTGACCGACGGACTGCACCACAAGGTCGAGGCCGTCGAGCGACGCCTCGCCACAGAAGGACCTTGACCTCTAGCAAGGTTGAGGTCTTACGGTACCCAGGTGACCGTCTCCGAGCACGACCTCCATCACGCGTCGATCGCCGCCCTCGTCCCGGACGAGCTGGCCGACCCAACGGTGGCGCGGCCGTTCGCGTCGCTGACCGACGCCGAGCTGATCGACGCCGTCGCCGGCGTCATCGGTCGCCCGAAGATCGACCCCGCCGACTCGTTCATCCTGCACTCGCCGCTCGAGCTGCTGGCCCGGGCCGCACTGTTGCCGATGGTCGACGAGGACACCCGCGAGGTGGCCCGCCGCCGGATGCTCTGGTTCGGAGCCACCTATGCCCGGGCCGGCGACGAGGTCCCAGAATGGTCGAGCTGGAGCGGCGGCGGCCCGGTGCAGGCCCTGATCGCGCTCGAGTCGGCCCTCGACACCGGCGACGTCGAGAGCGCCGACGCCGCCGCCGCATCGCTCGCGAACAGCCTCGCGCCCACCGACCTGAGCGGCGCCCTCACCGACGTGGTGCTGCCCCGCCTGTCGGCTGCGGCCCACGGCAACATCTTCCTGTTCCAGCTCCCGCGCATCGCGCCGCGCAGCCGGGCCGTCGCCGCCTCCAGTCGCGGCCTCGTCCGGGAGCTGGCCCGCAATCCCGACTGGAGCCTGACCTGGTACCTCGACCGGCCCGACACCCGGCGCGAGGACCGGGGCGCAGAGGACGAACTGGTCGACGCCCTCCTCCGGCCACCCTCACCGGGGCCGCTCGACTCGAACTTCATCTTCCCGACGATGTCGCTCGTCGAGCAGTCCGGCCTGGCCAGCCGCCTCCTCGCCGGCCCCACCCGATCGATCGGCCTGCGGTCGGCCCGTCGGTCGCTGCTGCGAGTCGCGGCCTGGTCGATGCTGCAGGACGATCCCGACCAGGCCCCCTACGGCTGGACCCACTGCCTCACCCTTCCGCAGGCTGCGCTGGGCATCGCCGGAGCGGCCGCCGACCCGGCCGATGCCATCGCTGTGGCCGCCACCTTCGTGCTGGGGTTCCGTGCCACCCAGGGCAAGGTCACCCTCGACCCGGGCTGGTCACCCGAACCGCTCACCCGGGCCGACGCCCTCGACCCGCTCGCCGCACTCGAGGGCACGCCTGACGAAGCGGCCGCCGCGGCGTGGCACGCGCCCGATTCACTGCGGCCGGCCATCGTCGCCCGGCTGGCCGGCTACGCCGCGTCCCACCCCGACGCCCACCTCGCCAAGTACACCGTCGCCTGCCTGGACGCAGCCAGCGCCGACCCCGGCGCCGACCGGCTCTACCTGGCCGCGGCCGCGTTCCTCGGCGCCTGGTGGCGCCAGCTGCCCTCCGACGACCCCCTCCTGCGAGGCCGGTGACCGCGGTCACCGCGGGACAAGAATGGCGACACCCGCTGGCCCGGCGCGGTTCACGACGGCGAAACCCGGGCGACGGACCCTGGCGCGATCGTTCGTTCCATGGACCTTCAAGGTGAGTTTCTCGGAGCGATCGAGCGGGTGGTGGTGAGCCCGTCAGCCGGCATCTTCAGCCCGGTGTCGGACCTCCCGGCCACGGTGGAGGTGGGGTCGACGCTCGGCTTCGTCCACGCGAACGGCACGGCGACGCCGGTGGTCTCCCCCTTCGGCGGCCACCTCGTCTCGATCGTGGCGTCCGACGGCGAGCGGCTCACGTCGCATCAGCGGGTGGCCTGGCTCCGTGCGGCCTGACCGAACCGCCCGCGCCCCGCCCGCCTGACCGAGCTTCGCGGCCTGATCGAGCTTCGCGGGCCAGACGTGCCTACCCTGCGGCCATGGTGCCGTGGCGATGATCGACTGGCTGTTCCGCAACCGTCAGACCGGCCGCATCACCATCGGCCAGGTGCCCAACGCACCGCTGATCGTGTTCCTGGTGGCGACAGGCGTACGTTGGCTGTTCCACCCGACCGGCACCGTCGGTGCCGTCGTGAGCGTGACGGCCACCCTCGGCCTCGTCGTGTGGGCCGGCGACGAGCTCCTCCGTGGCGTGAACCCCTGGCGACGGATCCTCGGCGGGACCGTGCTCGCCTCCACCGTCGTCCTCGCGGTCCTACGCTGACCTCCCGTTCGGGCAACGCACCGGGAGGGGGCGCTGATGGCAGTCGATCAGGACGGCGAGCCCGTCGACGGCGCGCCCGGCCCCGAAAGCCCCGTCTCCCTGACTCAGCGGATGTCGGGTTGGCTGCCGGGCATCGCGCTCGTGCGCGATTACCAGCGCTCGTGGTTGAGCCACGACCTGATCGCCGGTCTGGTGCTCACCGCCCTGCTCGTGCCCCAGGGCATGGCCTACGCCGAGCTGGCCGGCCTCCCCCCGGTCACCGGTCTCTACACGACGGTGCTGGCCCTGCTCGCCTACGCGTTGTTCGGGCCCTCGCGCATCCTCGTGCTCGGGCCGGACTCGGCGCTCGGCCCGCTGATCGCCGCCGCCCTGCTGCCCCTCATCGGCGCCGAGGGGGACCCGACCCGGGCCGTGGCCCTCGCCAGCGCACTGGCCCTGCTCATGGGGCTGGTGTGCGTGCTCGCCGGCGTCGCCAAGATCGGCCGCATCGCCGAGCTGCTCTCGAAGCCGGTACGGGTGGGGTACCTCAACGGCATCGCCCTCGTGGTGGTGGTCGGCCAGCTGCCCAAGCTGTTCGGGTTCAGCACCGATGCCACGGGGTTCTTCGACGAGGTCCGCGCCTTCGTCGAGGGCGTCAAGAGCGACGACACGGTTGCCGCATCACTCGTCATCGGGCTCGTGTCGCTGGCCGTGATCCTCGGCTTCCGCCACTGGCTGCCGAAGGTGCCGGGGGTGCTCGTGGCCGTCGTCGGCGCCACGCTCACCGTCGTCGTGTTCGACCTGGTGGCCCACGGGGTCAAGGTCGTGGGCGAGGTGCCGGCCGGCTTCCCCACCCCGGCGATACCCGATGTGTCGCTCAGCGACCTCAAGACGCTGGCCTTCGCCGCGGTCGGCATGGCTTTTGTCACCCTCGCTGACACAAGTGCGCTGTCGCGCAGCCTGGCCGCCAAGCGGGGCGACGACGTCGACCCCAACCACGAGATCGCCGCGCTCGGCGCGGCCAACATCGCCGCGGGCCTCTTCCAGGGGTTCCCGGTGAGCGCCTCGGCCTCGCGCACCGCGGTGGCCGAGGACACCGGCGCCCGCACGCAACTCACCGGCGTCGTGGGCGCAGCCGCCATCGTGTTGATCCTCGTCGCCTTCAACGACATCGTCGCCAACCTCCCCAACTCGACCCTGGCGGCCATCGTCATCGCCGCCGCCCTGAGCCTGTTCGACCTCGCCACCCTGCGATGGCTGTGGCAGGTGCGCCGGTCCGAGTTCGTGCTCTCGATGGCCGCGCTCCTCGGCGTGGCCCTCGTCGGCGTGCTCGAGGGCATCGTCATCGCCATCCTGCTCTCCCTCGCCGACTTCGTGCGCCGAGCCTGGCGGCCCTACGACGCCGTGCTCGGCCGGCTACCCGACAAGCACGGCTACCACGACGTCGACCGCCACACCGACGCCACCCAGATCCCCGGACTCGTCATCTACCGGTTCGACGCGCCGATCTTCTTCGCCAACGCCGACTTCTTCGAGGAGAGCGTGAAGGCCTCGATCGCCAACCGCGACGACCCGATCCGTCGGGTGATCGTGGCAGCCGAGCCCATCACCGACATCGACACCACCGGGGCCGACATGCTCGCCGACCTGCTGGGCGATCTCGAGCTCATCGGCACCGACCTCGTGTTCGCCGAGCTGAAGGGCCCCATGAAGGACCTGCTCGTGCGCTACGAGCTCTACGCGCGGATCGGCCACGAGCGGTTCCACCCGACCCTCGGCACCGCGATCGACGTCTACCTCGAGGAGTCCGGCATCGACTGGAAGGACCCCGGCCCCGGGCCCCGGTGACCCTCAGGCCGGGGCCGTGAGGTCCTGGGCGGTGAACAGGCAGCGCAGCGTGAGGCTGGCCTCGGTCAGCGCGGTGTGGTTGCCGCCGGAGCGGTCGATCACACAGAGCACCTGATCGACCTTGGCTCCCTGTTCACGCAGTTGGTCGGTGGACTGCACGACCTGACCACCGGTGGTGATGACGTCCTCGACCACGAGCACCCGGCGTCCGTCGACCGACGCGCCCTCGGCGAGCTTGGTGGTGCCGTAGGGCTTGGCCGCCTTGCGCACGAACGCCACCGGGATGCCGGTGACCAACGACAACGCGGTGGCGACCGGCACGCCACCGAGCTCGAGCCCGGCCAGCACCTCGGTGCCCTCGGGGACCAACCGAGCCGCCTGGTCGGCCACCGCGGCCAGCAGCACCGGGTCAGCCTCGAACAGGTACTTGTCGAAGTACTGGTCGCTGATCTGGCCCGAGCGGAGCTCGAATCGACCGGTCAGCCGGCAGACGTCGTTGATCCGGGTCGCAAGCTCTTGTCGGTCCACCCGTGCAGTCTTTCGCACCGGCGGGTGCCGCACCGCAATCCATCGGGCCGAGCACCGCGGTGACCGCGTCGCTAATGTCCGCGAGGTGATCACCCAGGCACCCTTCGGCCGCACCGGGCACGAGAGCACCCGCACCATCTTCGGGGCCGCCGCCCTCGGCTCGATGCGCCAGGACCGAGCCGACGAGGTGCTCGACCTCCTGTTGCGCCACGGCGTCAACCACATCGACACGGCCGCGAGCTACGGCGATTCCGAGCTGCGCGTCGGGCCGTGGATGGCCGCGCACCGGTCGTCGTTCTTCCTCGCCACCAAGACGGGTGAACGCACCGCCGACGGCGCCCGCGCCGAGCTCGAGCGCTCGCTCGAACGGCTCCAGGTCGACTCGGTCGACCTCATCCAGCTCCACAACCTGGTCGAGCCGGCCGACTGGGACACCGCCCATGCCCCCGGGGGCGCGGTCGAGGGGATGGCCCAGGCCCGCGACGAGGGGCTCGTCCGGTTCATCGGGGTCACCGGCCACGGCAATCGCATCGCCCGCTCGCACCTGCGCAGCCTCGAGCGCTTCCCGTTCGACTCCGTGCTGTTGCCCTACAGCTTCGCCGGCCTGCAGGACGACGCCTACCGGGCCGATGTCGACGAGCTACTGGCCGTCTGCGCCGAGCAGCAGGTCGCGGTGCAGACCATCAAGTCGATCGCCCGCCGCCGTTGGGCACCCGATCATGCCGGGCCGCGGTTCAGCTGGTACGAGCCGCTCGCCGACGACGCCGCCATCGGCCGGGCCGCCCGCTGGGTCCTGGCCAACCCGCAGGTGTTCCTCAACACGTCGAGCGACGCCAGGCTGCTCGCCACCACGCTCGCCGCGGCCGAGACGGCGACCGACCTCGGGCCGCCGACCGACGATGAGCTCCGCGACGACCTCACCACCTTCGGCATCGAGGCGCTCTTCGACGGGGCCGACCTCGAGCGCATCTGACGTCGGTTCACCGATTCGCCGGTTCAGGCGGCGCCGGGCCGCCAGAAGGGCGACAATGACACGGTGAGCCCCCAGAACCCCATCGATCGACTCTTCGGTGCTGTCGTCCCCCGAGCGGTCGACGCGGTCGACATCGAGAGCGTCATCGAGCAGGTCGACATCGACAAGCTGATCTCCGAGGTCGACCTCGACAAGGTCTTGGAGAAGGTCGACCTCCAGAAGCTGTTGGAGCGGATCGACCTCGACACGCTGCTCGAGCAGATCGACCTGAACAAGCTGGTGTCCCGGCTCGACCTGAACACGCTCATCTCCGGCCTCGACATCAACGGCCTGGTCCAACGAGTCGACATCGACGGCATCGTGCAGGGCATCGACATCAACGGCGTGGTCCAACGAGTCGACATCGACGGCATCGTGCAGGGCATCGACATCGACGGCGTGGTCCAACGAGTCGACGTGGGCGGCATCATCGGCCGGGTCGACGTCGACGCGATCATCCAGGACGTCGACATCGACAGCCTCATCGGTCGGGTCGACCTA
>Ga0302321_100004666_pt1 | contig 11901 bp, 10 predicted proteins | sample Fen_T0_1_FD_202505 | JGI IMG/M metagenome (GOLD analysis project Ga0302321, IMG submission 202505) | Peat permafrost microbial communities from Stordalen Mire near Abisko, Sweden - Fen_T0_1 | ecosystem: Environmental > Terrestrial > Soil > Wetlands > Permafrost | place: Sweden: Abisko...
AGGGCCACTCGTCCATCGCGGACGTGGGCCTGCACGCGGTAGCCGTCCCACTTGACCTCGAACAGCCAATCGGGATCGCTGAAAGGGCCGTCGGTGAGAGTGGCGGTCATCGGCTCGATAAAGCTAGGCATGGCAGTGACGGCGGTTCCGGCCAGGGTGCCGGCGGCGGCCGTCGGGGCGATACGCGCGGCGGCAACCGGCCCCAAGGCCCGTGGCTCGGACGTTACCGCGCTCTGAGCGAGACCCGCGGCCACTTCGTCGTTCGTCCGTCCCGTCTTGACCGATTTGGGGTAGCTCTCGGCGTCCCAGCCGGGAACCGCCCACTCGTCCCTCTTCTTGATGAGCAGCCAGGACTCGCGATCCGAAGCCCCCGCGCGACCGCCGCCCAGGCCCCGCGTCCGAACGATCGTGAACCGGCCGCGCAGCTTCTCGCCGCGCAGGACCAGTTTGAGCTCGCCGTCCCGCAACGCTTGTCCAGGGTCGTCCGTCAGTTCCGGGTCGAATGTCCCCCAATCCCAGACGATGACGTCGCCCCCGCCGTATTCCCCTGCGGGAATCGTGCCCTCGAAGTCGTAGTAGCCGATGGGGTGGTCCTCGACATGGAACGCACCCCTCTTGAGAGTCGGGTCGAGACTGGGCCCCTTCGGCACGGCCCAGCTCACCAGCAAGCCGTCGATCTGGAGGCGAAAGTCGTAGTGGAGCCGGCTCGCCCGGTGGCGCTGGACGACGAACCTGCGTTCGCCCGGGTCCGGCGGTGACGCGGCGCCGCTCGGCTCGGTCGTCCGAGCGAAGTCGCGCTTGCGCCGGTACTGCTCCAGGCTCACGTCATCAGTCGCCCAGGCAGGTTCCCACGTGTCGGGCGGCGAGGACCCACGAATGGTCGGGCGGCACCGGCTTGCGCTTACCGGCTACCAGCTCGAGCGGGACCGGCTCCGTGCCCTCACCGCGCGCCGCAACCATCACCCCGAAGACCCCGTCCCAGATCAGATCCGCGCCGGCGCATCCGAGCCGCGTTGCAAGCAATCGATCGGCCGCGGACGGCGTGCCGCCACGCTGCACGTAACCGAGGATGGTGACGCGAGATTCGAGCCCCGTGAGCGCCTCGAGTTGAGCAGCCAGCCGCATGGTGTTACCGGCATGGGCCGCCTCGAGGGCAGCCAGCGCCTGGCCTGCGGTCATGGCCTCTTCCGGGGTCGAAGCTGCCCGCTTTCGAGCCTCAGCTGCGGCATACGGGCCGGCCTCTTCGGTGTTCATCGCGCCTTCGGCTACCGCGACGATGCTGAAGTTGGACCCGCCTCGAACGCGGCGCCTGATCGCTTCGGCGATCGACTCGGCCGAGTACGGGATCTCCGGGATCAGGATCACGTCGGCGCCACCCGCAATGCCGGCTCCAAGGGTCAGCCAGCCGGCTCGATGACCCATGATCTCCACGACGATGATGCGATGATGGCTGTGCGCAGTGCTGTGCAGTCTGTCGATGGCGTCGGTCGCGATATCGAGGGCCGTGGCGAAGCCGAACGTGGCATCGGTGAGGACCAGGTCGTTGTCGATGGTCTTGGGCAGGGTGATGATGTTGAGACCCGCCCGGACGAGGCGCAATGCGTTCTTCGCGGTCCCGTCGCCGCCGAGGCAGACCAGAGCGTCGAGGTGGTGCTTCTCGTAGGTCCCGACAATCGTCGGGGTCATGTCCATAACCTCGCCGCCGACGAGCATCCGATGCGGTTTGTCGCGGCTCGTGCCCAGGATCGTGCCACCCAGGGTCAGGATGCCGGAGAGCCTGGCGTCGAGCCGGACTGAGCGGTCTTCGGCCAACCCTCGGAACCCGTCACGAAAGCCGACGACCTGCATGCCGTGATGGCCGATTGCAGCCTTACCGATGCCCCGAATCGCGGCGTTCAGTCCGGGGCTGTCGCCGCCGGCGGTGAGGATGCCGATGCGCTTGGGACGGGCCATATTCTCCGCTCCGCTGTGCTGGGTCGCCGGGCGCCGAGGCGTCGGGTCGGGCATGCGGGTCGCCCGCGTGAAGGAGCATACGTCGGGTTTGGCGGGCGGGCTACGGCGCGCGTGGCAAGGTGGCCCTCACCCGGCCGCATTTCGACGCCGGCCCCGACTCGCCGTTCGAGGCTTTTGAAGCCGAGGCCGGCCAACATCCGGTACTCCCGATCGGGCCTAGACGACGGGACGGGCCGCAGCCACTGCTGCCGGCGGGTTCGGATCGCCGGACATGAACCAGGTCCGGAACCATACCGGGAACCGCCCGCCGAGCAGACCATCGAGGCCGAAGTAGTTGCCCGCTCCCATCCCGGCAAGGGCCAGCAGCACGACCCCGTATGTCGCGTGTTCCTCGACGATGCCATTCGTGAACGCCCAGCCGGCGAGGAAGAAGAAGGCCATCATCAGCGCGCCCATGACGCCGGCGAAACGAGTCACGATGCCCAGCACCAGGGCCACGCCGATGCACACTTCGCCAGTGACGACGAGATTGTTCACGATCGTCATCGCGGTGGCATTTCCGGCCAGGGAAACCCAGAAGTCGTGAGTGGGATTGTAAATCGCCTTCGGGTCCGGCGTGCCGGTCACGAAAGGCCAGCCGAGGGATCCGTTCGTGGCGAATTTGAGGAAGCCCTGGGCCGTCCAGTTGCCCGGCGCGCCGTCGTTGAAGAGCTTACCGACCCCGGCCCACACGAAGATGACACCCACGACGACCCGAAGCAACGCGGCTCCAAGGCGGCTGATGGGCGAGTAGATGTACACGAGCCACACTCCCTACCTACACGGGCGGTGATCCCGCACCGAATTGCTCTCACTGTAGGAGAGGCGTTCCTCGATCCGGCCATCGTCCCCCCTGGCGGTTCAATCCAGCCCGGCGGCCGCTGGTTCAGCCAGCGCCGCGGCCGGGACAGCTTGGCTAACCCTGCGGTTGAGGGTCGCGCGGCTTCAGGTGGAACGAGGCGCCGTAAACCTCGCCGGTGCCCGGGTCGATCCGAGGCGCGGCGGTCATGCGCCACGTCTCGCCTGCAAGGCGAACCCAGCGGGCAAGCGGGCGACCCTGGCGCAGGACAGCATCGAGGAGCGTGAAGCCCGTCCGCGACAGCCCGAGCATCCCCTCACGAGCCGGCAGGCCGACCGACCCATCGCCGAAGACACGCTTGAAGGCGGGATTGCCGTAAACCACGATCAGCCCCGGGCCGTGGCACATGCCGGCCGGGTTCGTGGCCGGCCCGTCCGGCGCTTGATCGAGCTGCGGCGCCGGATCATTCGACGGATCGAGGGTCACGCTTCCCCGTCCAGCACGGCCCGGACCTTGTGGGCCAGTCGATCGGGCGTGAAGGGCTTGGGCAGAAACGCAATCGGCGACCCGTCTGCATCTCGGAAAGCTTCCGGACCGTCGGCGTGGCCGGATGTCAGCAGTATCTTGGCGTCCGGTCGGAGCTTTCTCAGCCGCGAGGCCAGCTCCGGTCCTTGCATGCCGGGCATGATCACGTCGCTCACGACGAGTGCGATCCCGTGCTCGGTGGCCGCGATGCGGAGCGCCTCGGCCGCGTCCGCGGCTTCGAGAACCATGTATCCGTTGGACCTGAGTCCAAGCACCGCGAGACGGCGCACGCTCGGCTCGTCTTCCACTACCAGGACCGTCTCCGTGCCCCTGGCCGGCGGCTGGGGGGCTGGGGCAACGGACGCGCTCCCGGGCCGGCCCGCCACCTGCGGCAGCAGGATCGAGACCGTTGTGCCCTGGCCGACCTCACTGTGGATCCAGATGTGGCCGCCGCTCTGCTTGACGATGCCGTGGCATGTGGCCAGTCCCAGGCCCGTCCCGCTGCCCTGCGGCTTCGTCGTGAAGAACGGCTCGTACAGGTGCGACAGCACCTCGTCGCTCATGCCGGTGCCGGTGTCGGTGACGGCCAGGGTCACGTACCGCCCCGCCGCGATCTCCGGCCGCGTTGTGGCGTATTCCTCGCCGATTACCTCGTTGGATATCTCGATGACCAGGTGGCCGCCCTCGGGCATGGCATCACGGGCGTTGACGCTGAGGTTCACCAGGACCTGCTGGAGCTGGCCCGGATCCGCCTCCACGAGGCCGAGATCGTCGTCGCACACCGAAGTGATCTGGATGTCCTCGCCCAACAGACGTCGCAGCATCTCGAGCGAGCCATCGACGACGGCGCTCAGATCGAGCGCGACCGGTTCGATGATCTGCCGCCGGGCGAACGAGAGCAACTGACGGGTGAGCCGGGCAGCGCCTTCGGCGGCCTTGGTGATCTCGTCGATGTCCGCGCGCGCCGGATGCCCCGGTTCGAGGTCGAGCAGGGCAAGCTCGGCGTTGCCCAGGATCGCGGTCAACAGGTTGTTGAAGTCGTGGGCGACGCCGCCGGCGAGCCGGCCGATGCTCTGCAGCTTCGAGGCCTGCAAGAGTTGTTCCTGCAGGGCGCGGCGCTCCGTCACGTCCTGGATCAGCCCGTCGTAACCGATCAGAGCTCCGTCGTGGTCGTACTGTGGCACCGGCGTGGATCGAACCCATCTCACGCCGCCATCCTTGCGCACGATCCTGTACTCGACTGCCCGCATCCGAGTATTCGACTCCACCTCGCGGGCTTGCTCGAGGACCACCGCGCGATCGTCCAGAAGGACGGTGTCGAGCCACAGGCCGGCGTCGGCATCGAAGTCGGCGGAGGTATACCCGGTGATCGCCACGCACCCTGGGCCATGCCGCGTATTGACGACATCGCCGCCGCTCAGCTCGACGTGGAAGACGTAGTCGGTGATCGTCTCAGTGATCCGGCGGTACCGCTCTTCGCTCTCAGCCAACGCCGCGGTGCGATGGGCGACCCGCTCCTCCAGATCGGAACGCGCTGCCTCCAGCATCTCGTGCAGGACCGCGTTTTCGATGGAGATTGCCGACTGGCTTGCCATCGCCGAAAGGAGGTCCACGTCCGGCTGTTCGAATTCGCGGCCTCCGGGTTTGTTAGTGGCCACGATCACGCCCATCGACCGATCGCGGTAGACGATCGGCGCAACCATCATCGGACCATGGCCCCGTTCCTTTCGCCGTTTGTGGATGTGATCCGGCTCGCGCGGATCCCTGACCCCGCCGGGCGAGAGGGCGACTACGCGCTCGCGAAGAACCCACCCCGACAGCCCTTCCATGAGCTCCTCAAAGCTCAAATCGACGGTGTGTGCGCCTCCCGGGCCGGCTCGGTACTTGCCTGTGACCAGCTTCCGTCCCATGTCGAGGGCGAAGAGGCTTACCTGCTCTGCGCCCAGGGCCCCGGCCACGGCATCGACGACCCGTTGGAGCAACGCCTCCACGGTTTCCGCGACGACGAGCGAGCTGGCGACGCTGTAGAGGGCCTCCGACTTCGACAGCTCGGCTTGGGTCGCCAGGAGCGCCTGCCGGTATCTGGACTCGGAGGCTCGCAGGGCGTACTCCGCGCGTTCCTGGGCGGCCAACGCCGCCACGTACTCTTCGCTGCGAGATCCGTCTACCGAGGCATGGCCGTTGCCGGGGACCGCCTTCGGATCCTGCCTTCTACCCATCCACACCTCGGGCGGCTCGGTACCGCCCGCACCCTCCGCTGCCAAACGCGCGGCCCAACCGGCACCGGGCGAGCAACTCCAGGATTGTACGCGCAACGCTGCCATCCGCCCGCGAGAAATTGGCGCGGCCGGGATCGTGCCTTCCAAACCGACCGTTGCGGACACAGAAACGCGGCGGCCCGGGCGGGTCGATCCCGCGGGCCGCCGCGAATTGATTGCGCCTAAAGGAGCAAGTTAGCGGCTTACCTTGACGGTTCGGAAGACGAACAATGAGGTCAGGAAAGAGCCGATGAGCAGGAATAGCGGCATCGTCGGAAGGCCGCCCTTCTGGTCGGGCAGGCTCGCCGTGCCGGTGGGCGGGGGGGAGAACGATGGATCGCTCGTGATGCCCTGGAACGACTCAAACGGGGTCGGGCTCGCCGCCGTGACCGTGACTGCGGTCGAGGTCGGGACTGCGGTCGAGGTCGGGGACGGAGCCGTCAGGTCGACCTTCGTGCACATGGTCGGGACTTCCAGCTTGTTGTCCACGGAGTTGTCCGAGTTGCGGCTCGTACCGGTGGCCTTGAGGCCGTGGTACCCGGTGGTCTTGAAGGGCTTGACCTCGCCGAGGTCATAGAGGATCACGCAAACCGTATAGACACCGGGCGCGGCGTAAGTGTGGGATGCCGGACCCCACAATCCGCTCGTCCCTTGTGCGGGCGAAGTCGGCTGGAGAACGACGTTTGTGGCGGGCGTCCCGTCGCCGATGTGGTATATGCCGAGGGCGTTGCCGCTGGTAACGTCGCCCCAATCGAGGGCAAAGCCGGTGTAGCTGAGCTTGGGGTTGGTCGCCATCTCCGCCCACGACCATGTGCCCGACGCCTGTACCGTCAAGGCGCCGGAGGGAATTACCCCGATTGTGTTGGGATTACCCGATCCGGCCGTGACCGTACCGACGACCATCATTGCCAGCGAAACAGCGGTGAGCCCAATTCCTAGACGCTGGACGACGCGTCTGCCTGGACGCGATGCCATGTGCCACTCCTTGCTCAGCGGGGGTTGTTTGCCCTCTTCCTTCACGCTGGCTTGAGCACACGCTACCTACCCGCCCGGCCGCTGCATAGAGATTCCGGGTAGTGTGCCGTCCGTCGGTTGACTTGGCTCACCCGGCGCGACACCACCTACTCGAACGCACAGTACATCCCTACCCGGCTGTCTTGAGCCGGAGGGCGGGACGGCGCAAGGAAACGCGGCGGACCGAACGGGTTAACCCGCGGTCCGCCGCGCGTGACGGCGAAATGGAACGCAGCCCGCTAGCGGCGTGCCACCTTGGTGGTCCTGAAGACGAACACAGCCGCCAGGCTGGACGCAATCAGAAGAGCGAGCGGCAGAGCCGGCGTACCCGGATCCGGAGCCGAGGGAGAACCAGCCGCGCCGGTAGGCGGAGGGCTGGCCGTGGGATCGCTCGTGGCTCCCTGGAAAGACTCGAAGGAGGTTGGGGTTGCAAGCGCAGTCGGGGTTGCGACTGCGGTCGGGCTCGGCGACGGAGCGGTCAGATCGACGCGCCCGCACATGGTCGGGACCTGCAGGGCATGGTCGACCGAGTTGTCGGTGTTGTGGCCGGTGCCGCCCGCCTGCAGGCTGTGGTAGCCCGTGGTGGTGAACGGCTTGGTCAGACCGAGGTCGTAGATGATGACGCAGACTGTGTATACGCCGGGCGCGGCGTACGTGTGCGACACCGGACCCCACGATCCGCTCGCGCCCTGCGCGGGCGACGTCGGCTGCATGATGACGTTGGTGGCCGGCGTGCCGTCGCCGATGTGGAACGTGCCGAGAGCGTTGCCGCTTGTCACGTCGCCCCAGTCGATGGCGAAGCCGATGTAGCTCTGATGGCCGGCGGTGGCCATGGCGGGCCAGGTCCACGTACCCGAAGCCTGTATGGACTGGCCGGTTGTCGGAGTGACGGTGATTCCGGACGGGCTGCCTGTGTGGGCCATCACCGTTCCGACGGCCGTGAGGGCCAACGAGACGGCGATGAGTCCTACTCCCAGTCGCTGGACGCCGCGTCTGCTCGGACGCGATGACATGAGCAACTCCTTACTCAATGGGTATCTAGCCTCTTGTCTGGGCGCCGAATTTGCTCCCAATTACACCAACGCCCTCCCCTGGATACAGACTCCGCCGGTGGATTACCAGCCCTCGCCATTTCGGGTGCAGCCGGCGCGACGCAACTACGCGAACGAGTTGGGCCTCCTACCCGGGTGGCATCTCGGCGGGGAGGTGCCGAACCGGGTAACGTTTGGGAAACAACCAATCGGGGAAGCCAGCCGTTATGTCCGCCGTTCGAGAGTTGTATCGACCGACCCTGGCGACGCTGACGGATCTCTATGAATTGACGATGGGGTCGGGCTATCTCTCGACCGGATTGGCCGAACGGCACGCCGTCTTCACCTTGAGCTTCCGCAGCCTGCCGTTCGGTGGCGGATATGCCGTGGCCGCCGGCCTTGACGACGCGCTCGAGATCCTCGAGAACCTCAGGTTCGAGGCTGCGGACATCGAACACCTGGCAAGCCTGCGCGGGGTCACGGGCAAGCCGCTCTTCCCGGTGGCGTTCCTGGATCACCTGGCCGCACTGGCTTTCACTTGCGACGTGGACGCGATTCCCGAGGGGACGATCGTCTTCGCCAACGAGCCCCTGGTCCGGGTAAGTGGGCCGCTTCTTCAAGCTCAGCTGGTCGAAAGCCTTCTTCTCACCGTCATCGGCTTCCAGACGCTGGTGGCCACGAAGGCGGCCCGGGTGGTCGAGGCGGCCGGCGGCGGGTCCATCCTGGAATTCGGGCTGCGACGCGCCCAGGGTCCGGACGGCGCCCTCTCGGCGGCCCGGGCGGCATACATCGGCGGGGTGGCGGCAACCTCGAACGTCCTGGCGGGGCGGCTCAGCGGGATCCCGGTCAGAGGCACCCACGCCCACTCCTGGGTCCAGGTCTTCGGCGACGAACAGGCCGCCTTTGATGCCTACGCCGACGCTCAGCCGGACAACGTCACGCTCCTCGTAGACACGTATGACTCGCTGACGGGAGTGAGCCGAGCCATCGAGACCGGCAGACGAATGCGCGAGCGAGGTCGAACGCTCGACGCCATCCGGCTCGACTCCGGCGACCTCGCCTACCTCTCTGTCGAAGCCCGGCGCATGCTGGATGAGGCCGGCTTCACCGAGACCAAGATCGTCGCCTCCAACGATCTCGACGAGCACACCATCGAGTCGCTGCGCGAGCAGGGAGCGCGAATCGACGTCTGGGGCGTCGGGACCAAGCTCGACACCGCGTTCGACCAACCGGCGCTCGGGGCGGTCTACAAACTGACCGCCATCCGCGACGCCGACGACTCGTGGCGCTTCCCGATCAAGCTATCGGAGCAGACGGCCAAGATCTCGACCCCGGGGATCCTCGGCGTGCACCGGTTCAGCGACGCATCCGGGCGGTTCCGGGCCGACATGATCTACGACGAAGGAATGCGACCCGAGGGACCGGGCGGCGTCATCGTCGATCCGGCCGACGTACTCCACATGCGCTCGATCGACCCGGCTTGGAGCGCGCACGAACTGGTCACGCCGGTGCTCCGCGAGGGCCGGCGCACGAACCCCTCCCCCACCCTCGACGAGATCCGCGACAAAGCTCGAGGCCAGATCGCGTCACTGCATCCGGCAATCCGCCGCCTGCTCAACCCGCACGTATACCCGGTCGGGCTGGAGCGCCGGTTGAACGAGCGCCGCACGCAACTCGTCCTCGAACTCCGGACGCCGCGACAGGTCCGCTAACGGGCGCGCCGCCGGCGCTACTCCGCCGGTTCCGGCTCCAAATGGTCGTGAGTCTGCTTCGGGGCCGCATTCTCGGTCACGGGCTCCGCGGCCGGCTCGGCCGCCCATTTCTCGGCTGCCTCAAGAGGAGTCTCGGTGGTGGCTTCGGGCGACTCGTCGGGCACTGATTCAGTGGTCTCAGTGACCTCGTGAGCCTCGCCGGCTTCGGCGACTTCCACGACCTCGCCGACGTCCGCAACCTCGCCCGTCTCAGTCCACTCAACGGCAGTCGCAACCTCGTCCGCCTCAAGGGCCGATGGAAGGTGATCCGGTGTCGTCCAGCGGGGATCCAGGGCCAGGTGCAGCAGAGCGGGCCTTCCGGACTCCATTGCCTGCCGCAATGCCGGCTCGAACTCCTCGTCTGAATTGACCGCGAGCCCGAGCGCACCGCACGCCTCGGCGATGGCCGCGAAGTTCACGGCGCCGAGCCGGGTGGCGAGTCCACCCGGAGCGCCGCGCTGCGTCTGGTGCCGCCAGATCATGCCGTAACGTCCGTTGTCGAACACGATCGCAATCACGTGCGCTCGCTCTCGGACCGCCGTCTCGAGTTCGGCCATCGTCATCGCGAATCCGCCGTCTCCGGCGAGCGCCACCCCCAGCCTGCCCGGTCGGGCCAGCGTCGCGCCGATCGCGGCCGGCAGTCCGTAGCCCATTGCGCCGGAGGTGGTTCCGAGGAACGTCCCCGGGCGGCGGAAGCGGTAACCGCGCGCGGCCCACGTTCCGAAGTCGCCGGCGTCGGTCGTGAGAATCGCCTCCGCGGGCAGGACTCTGGCCAGAGTTGCCACGACGCGGCCGGGATGCACGCCCGGTCCGTCCCACGCTTCCTCGCCGACGACCGAACCGGCGTCGAAGGCTTCCCGGTCGGTCACGTTCTGGAGGCGCCTGGCGTCGAAGCCCGCCGCGTCCAGCGCGGCATTTGCCAGGGCTCGCTGAGCCAGCCGCAGGAACGCAGCGACATCGGCGGCCATGACGATCTCGGGCCCGTGCGGCAACGCAACGGCGCGTGGTTCCGCATCGACCTGCGCCCAACGCGTCTCAGCGCCGGGAACGGAGTATCGGTACGTGGTCATCTCGCCCATCCGGCACCCCAGGGCGAGGATTGCGTCGGCTTCCTCCATCCGAACTCGGACGCTTGCAGACGAGCCGAGGCCGGTCATGCCGAGGTACAGCGGGTTGTCGTTCGGAAAGACGTCACCACGCCGCCACGAGGCGACCACCGGGACCTGCAGCGTTTCTGCAAAACGGACCAGCGCGTCGGTGCTGCGAGCGCGAAGCACGCCGGCACCGGCCACGATCAGCGGCCGCCGGGCGTCCAGAAGCAGGTGCAGCACCTTGCGGATGAGCGCCGGGTCCGGATCTGCCTGGTGCTCGACTCGAACGCCGGGATGCGGCTCGCCGGTCACCTGCAGGTCCAGCAGATCCTCCGGCACCGACAGGAGGACGGGTCCCGGCCGGCCCCTGAGTGCCGTCGCCACGGCTTTCTCGCCCAGAGCAGCTACCTCGCCGGGTTCCTTCGCCTCCGCCGCCCATTTCACCATCGGCTCGAAGGTTCGAACGAGGTCCATTTCCTGGAAGGCCTCGCGGCCGCGCACCTCGCGGCGGACCTGCCCGACGATCGCAATGACGGGCGCGGAATCCGCAAAGGCGGCGTGCAATCCAATGGCCAGATTCGCGGCGCCGGGCGCTCGCCCGGCCAGAACCAGTGTGGGCCGGCCGGTCAGCTGTGCGACCGCCTCGGCCATGAACGATGCCGCGCCCTCGTGGCGGGTGGTGACGATCCGGATCTTGTTCGCCGCCAGGCCGTCCAGAAGGCCGAGGAGGCTCTCGCCCGGGACGGTGAAGGCGATCTTCACGCCGGCCCGAGCCAACGCTTCGGCCAGAGCCGCGCCGACCGTGACGGTGGCGCTCTGGCCTTCACTCATCGACATTGCCGCTCTCCTTTACCGGCGTCACGGTGGACGTGACGGCGGTCCAGATCACCGCGCCGATCGTTGCCGGGCGGTTCTCATCGGTAGTTCGTGAATTGCAGTGGCAACGGTTCATCGAGCTCCTTCAGCCGGCCGATCACCAGCTGGAGGTCGTCCTTGTTCTTGCCGGAGACTCGCAGGGCGTCGCCCTGGATCTGGGACTTTACCTTGGGGAACTCGTCGCGGATCAACTTGCTCAGCTTCTTGGCCAGGACATCGTCGAGACCGCGGCGGAGGGTGATCTTCTGGCGGACCTTGTCGCCTCCGGCAGGTTCGAGCTTGCCCCAATCGAAGATCTTGAGCGACAGGCTCCGCCGCACGGCCTTGCTCTCGATCAGATCCTTTATTGCCGCCGCCCGAAACTCGTCGTCCGTCAGAAGAACGAGCTCCGTCTTTGCCTGCGTCAGCTCGAACGTGACTCCCTTGAAGTCATAGCGCTGCTGCACCTCGCGCCTCACCTGGTCGAGCGCGTTGCGCATCTCCATGTCGTCGAAGTCGCTCACGACGTCGAACGATGACTCGCCTGCCATCGGGCCTCCTGACTCATGTCTCCCGGAATGGTGG
>Ga0302321_100004667_pt1 | contig 11901 bp, 11 predicted proteins | sample Fen_T0_1_FD_202505 | JGI IMG/M metagenome (GOLD analysis project Ga0302321, IMG submission 202505) | Peat permafrost microbial communities from Stordalen Mire near Abisko, Sweden - Fen_T0_1 | ecosystem: Environmental > Terrestrial > Soil > Wetlands > Permafrost | place: Sweden: Abisko...
CGGCCAGGATGATGACCCGGCCCTCGGCGACGTAGCGCGTGGCGAGCTTGCCGATCGTCGTGGTCTTGCCGGTGCCGTTGACCCCGACGACGAGGACGACCGCCGGGCCGCCGGCGACCGCGGACCGGGGTTCCCAGTCCAGGTCGCGACGGACGAGCAGGGCGGAGAGTTCCGCGCGGACGGCCGCCTCGGGGCCGCCGGGGTCGCGCCGCTTGCGAGCCCGCTCGACGACCTCGATGGCGAGGGCCGCCCCGACGTCGCCGCCGATGAGGGTCTCCTCGACCTCGTCCCACGCCGGGCCGTCCGCACCGCCGAGGTAGCCGCGGAGCTGCGACATGAAGCCGCCGCGCGAGCGTTCGAGGCCGGCGTCGATGGTGCCCGGCTTGGCGACCGCGAGGAAGGCGGTCGGGTCGAAGGCGGGCGGTGCAGCGGGGATGGGTACGTCAGGCGGCGCGGGCGGTGGCGGCTCGAAGATCGGCGCAGGTTCGGGCGCTGGGACCGGTTCGGGCTCTGGGACCGGTTCGGGCTCTGGCAACGGTTCGGCTTCGGCCGCGACCGCCGGCGACACAGCGATGTCAGCGGGCGGGACGGGATCGTCGAAGTCGGCGGGATCCGGTTCCCAGTCGGGCGCGACCGTCTCCGGCTCGATGACCTCGGGTGGAGCCGGTTCGGGAGGCCGGTCGGGCGTCTGGTCGCGGTTCCGCCGCCAGAAGGGCATGCGCCGCCTAGCCCACCGAGGCGAGGTCGCCCCGGTCTCGCTCGGCCAGCGCCTGCGCCTCGTCCAGCCGCAGGCTGATCACCCGGCTCACCGAGTCGTCGCCGACCGTGACGCCGTACAGCGCGTCCGCGGCCTCGATCGTGCCGCGGTTGTGGGTGATCACGATGAATTGCGTCTGGTGGGCCAGGCTCCGCAACGCGTCCGCGAACCGGCCGATGTTGGCCTCGTCGAGCGCGGCGTCCACCTCGTCGAGGACGCAGAACGGGACCGGGCGGACCTCGAGCATCGCGAACAGCAGCGCCACCGCGGTCAGTGCGCGCTCGCCGCCGGACAGCATCCCGAGCGCCTGCGGCTTCTTGCCGGGCGGTCGGGCCACGATCTCGACGCCCGTCGAGCCGAGATCCGACGGGTCCGTCAGCGAGAGCTTCGCGTAGCCGCCACCGAAGAGCTGCTCGAAGCGGGCCTCGAACGCGGCCTCGAGTGCGGCGAAGGTCGTCCGGAACTGGTCGGCGATGAGGGCGTCGAGTTCGGCGATGAGCTCCCGCGTCTTGGCGATCGCCGTGCGCAGGTCGGTCTGCTGGGCGTCGAGCGTGGCGAGTCGCTCACTGAGGGCTGCGTGGTCCTCCAGGGCATTCGGGTCCGAGGCGCCCAGTTCATGGAACCGGCGACGCAACTGGGCCAGGCGGCCGGGGCCGGGTGGCGGTTCGGTGGGAGGAGCCGCGGACCACGTCTCGATGGCTGCGTCCAGGGCGGACTGGAGGGCCGCCGTCTCATCGGAGGTCGCGGCGGTCGCCTCGGCGTCGGCCTCGGTCTCGGCGGCGTCTCGGTCCAGGTCGTCGCCCTGTCGGGCGGTCGCCATGGCCGAGGTCGGGGTCGCGGTCGTCGCGATGGCGAGGCCCGAGATCGCGGCCAGTCCCCGGATGCCGACGTCGCCGATCCCGGCGAGTTCGACCAGCACCTGCTCGCGGAGGGCGTCGGCACCGAGCCGCGTCTCGAGTTCCGCCCGTTCCGCGGCGCGCGAACGCTCGTCGGCGGAACGCAATCGCTCGCGGGCGGCAGTGGCCGCACGCTCCGCCGCCCCGAGCCGGTCGCGATCCTCGAGATCGGCCGACTGGAGCGTCCGGATCGCCTCCCGTGCGGACGCCTCGGCGGCGACCGCGGAGCTGAGTTCCGCACGGACGCGGTCGCGTTCGTGGCGCATCGCCGCCTCGCGCGCGTCGAGCGCCTCGAGGTCTCGGGTCGCCCGGGCGGCCCGCTCCTCTCCCATCGTCACGCCGGCCTCGGTCCTGGCGCGGAGGTGCTCGGCATCTCGGCGTGCCGCGTCGACGGCGGCCAACTCCCCGGCGAGGCGGTCGCGGGTCGCCCGCAGGTCCGCCGCACGGGCCTCCCACGTCGCAAGGGCGGTCCCGTCCGGGACGTCGTCACCCAGCGAGGGCGCGGCGGCAGACCGGGCGTCCTCGATCTCGTGGGCGGCCAGCGCCTCGCGGTGGCGTGCCAGCTCGCCGGCCAGCCGCTCGACCTGCGCGATGTGCCAGGCGGCCTCGCGGGCGACGGCCTCCAGGTCGCGGGCGGCGGTCCGCTCGGTCTCTTCGGCCCGTCGGCGGGCGGTCGTGGCCGTCGCTTCGTCGGCACGAGCGACATCCAGGGCGTCGCGTGCGGCCGACGCCCCTCGGGCGGCGGCCTCGACTTCGGTCGTCGTCGTCCGGGCGTCCGCGGCGAGCCGCTCGGTCTCCGCCGTGACCGCGGCGAGCTCCGCACGGCGCTCGAGGATCGGGTCGGCCGCGCCGAGGGCCACGGTGAGGTCGTCGACGACCGCCGATCCGTCGCGCGGCACGGCGATCCACCCGGCCGGGAGCTCCGGCTGGATGGCGAGGCAGGCGGCGAGGTCTGGCAGCCAGGCTGCATGGGCGAGGAGCCGTCGCGCGACGCCGGCGCCGTCCCGACCGATCGCCTCGGCCAGGATCCCGCCACCGGCCGCCGCCAGCGCATCGCGGAACCGGCGTTCCTTCGCATCGGGTGATCCCACCGCGGACGCCGCCCGCTCGCCGACCACCACCGTGCCGCGCTCAGCGCCGAATTCCGGCACGGCCGCGGCGCCGACCACATACGCCCGGGTCGTGCCCGCAAGGGCCGCCTCGACCGCGGCTCGCAGGCCCGGATCGACCACCAGGTCGTCGTCCACGCGCCGGCCCCCGTGCTTGCGAGCGGCCTTCGCGATCCCGCGGGTCTCATCCTCCGCGAGCCGCGCCTCGAGCGAGGCGAGTCGCCCCCGGGCCGCTGCCAGCATCGCGTTGACCCGTGCGGCACGGTCCACGGCGCCCAGCCGCAGGGCCTCGGCCGACTCGACCGCCTCGCGGGCGCGTTCCCTCGCCTCGGATGCCGCTCGATCCGCCTCCGCGGCCTTCGACAGGTCCGATCGGGCGGCTACCAGGGCCCCTTCCAGCTCCGCGCGGCGGTCCGCCGATCCGGCCGCCCGGGCGACTTCCTCGGCATGCTGGCGTTCTGATTCGGCGAGACGCCGACGGGCCGTCTCCAGTTCGGCCGTCCGGGCCGCTTCGGCGCGCCGCACGGCCGCGAGTTCCTCACCCTTGGCCCGCGTGGCGGCGCGCAGGGTCCCGAGCTCGGCCAGCGCCTCGGCCAGTGCGCGCTCCGCCTCCGCGACCGCGCGCTCCAGGTCCGGGTCGCGGGCCGGGACGGGCGTCGCCAGCGCTCGTCGGCCGCGCACGGCATCTGCATCGGCCGCCTCGCGCTCCCCGACCAGTCTTGTTCGGTCCCGGCCGAGACCATCCAGTTCGGAGGTGAGCCGTCCGTCGGTCAGCTGCAGGGCGGTGAGGGCGGCACGAGCCAGGTCGTGGCTCTCCCGGCGTTCCGCCTCCACCCGGGCGCGGGCGGACAGGGCTTCGGCCACGGCCGACGCCACGCCCTCGGCGCCGGTCAGGTCCGACATGGCCGCGTCGACCTCGGCTCGGGCGCGTTCGCCTCGCGCGGTCGCCTCGGTCGCCCGCGTGGAGACCTCGAACCAGCGGGCGTGAGCGTTCGCCAGCAGGGCCGCGGTCAGTTCCTCCCCGATCGTGAAGCGGCTTGCCTGCTGCTCGGCCTGGGCCGCGAGGCGGCGGACCTGCGGGCGCAGCTCGGCGAGGATGTCCTCGACCCGGGCGAGATTCGTCTCCGACTCCGCGAGCTGCTCCTCTGCCTTGCGGCGTCGTCGTTCGTGGCGCCGGACCCCGGCGACCTCCTCGAAGAGCGGTCGGCGTTCCTCGGGCCGGAGCGCGAGGGCCTGGTCCACCATGCCCTGCCCGATGAACAGGAACGCGTTGTCCGCGAGGTGGGCGGCGTCCAGCAGGTCGACGAGGTCACGCAGCCGGATGCGCTGCTTGTTGAGGAGGTAGTCGTTCTCGCCGGACCGATACAGCCGGCGCCCCAGCTCCAGCACCTGGAAGTCGACCGGCAGGAGCCCGTCGGCGTTGTCGACGACCAGGGTCACGTCCGCCATGCCCTGCGCGGCGCGCTTCTCCGAACCGGCCCAGATGACATCCTCGGCCTTGCGCGAGCGCAGCGCCCGGCCCTGCTCTCCGAGCGCCCAGCGCAGGGCGTCGGCGAGGTTGCTCTTGCCCGACCCGTTCGGTCCGACGACGGCGCTGATCCCGCCACCGAACTCGACCACCGTCCGTTCCGCGAACGACTTGAAGCCCTGGAGCCGCAGGCCCAGCAGGCGCGGCGGCGTGGGCGTGCGATCGGTCGTCATGCGCCGCGGGTCCCTGTCGCGTTCGCCGCCTCGGCCGCTTCGGACGTCCCGGCCGGCTCCGGCGTCTCCAGCGACCGGAGGTTGTCCATCGCCTGTGCGGCGGCGGCGGTCTCCGCGATCCGCCGGGACGGACCCTCGCCCGCCCCCAGGACGGTCCCTTCGACCGTCACCTCGATCCGGAACGAGCGCTCGTGATCGGGGCCGCTGGCATCCACGAGCCGGTAGATCGGCCGCTCGCCGATGGTGCGCTGGGTGTGCTCCTGGAGCCGGCTCTTGGGACTCTTGAGTGCCCCGACGGTCGCCTCGGCATCCAGCTCGGGGCTGGCGAGTTCGACGAGCCAGGCGCGAACGGGTTCGAAGCCGACGTCGAGGTAGAGCGCCCCGGCGAGCGCCTCGAACGACGACGCGAGCAGCGTCGGTCGGCGACGACCGTCGCGCTGCGACTCGCCCTCGCCCAGCAACAGGACGTCGCCGAGGTCGATGCGGGTCGCGAGACGGGCAAGTCCGGGCGCCGACACGATCGCCGCACGGCGCGCCGACAGGTCGCCCTCGTCGTCATCGGGATGGCGCTCATAGAGCGCCTGGGAGATGGCCAGGTTCACGACGGCATCACCCAGGTGTTCGAGGCGTTCGTTGTGGCCGCGCGCCTCGTCGGGGTGCTCGTGCAGCCAGCTGGAGTGGACGAGGGCCTGTTGGATCAGGCTCTCGTCTCGGACGCGGAAGCCCAGTCGCAGTGCGTACGCCTGGGCCGCTCCCACCCTGGGATGGACCTAGGAGGAACGCTCGTCGATGTAGTCGACGGCATCCTGGACGGTGCGGATCTTCTCCGCGTCCTCATCCGAGATCTCCGTCCCGAACTCCTCTTCGAGGCTCATGATGAGCTCCACGAGGTCCAGGGAGTCCGCGTTCAGGTCGTCCACGAACGACGCTTCCGGCGTGACTTCGGCCTCATCGGCGCCGAGCTGCTCGACGACGATCTTCTTGAGGCGCTCGTACGTGGTTGCCAACTGACTCCCTCCTCGGAGTGGGGTGGTTAGGCCGACGGCCCTTCGCCGTTGGGCTCCGCTGCGATGTTCCCGAGTACGCCATTCATGAGGCGTCGCATCGGGTCTCCACTGTAGGTGCGTGCCAACTCGACCCATTCGGCGATGGCCACCCGGGCCGGCGTGGCCGAGTGTAGCACCTCGCATATGGCCGTACGGAGCAGCGCGCGGTCCATCCGGGCGAGGCCCGTGACGGGGTATTGGGGGGCCCTGCGACCGATCTCGGCATCGATGCTGTCGCGATACCGGGCGACCCCATCGACGAGCTCGCGGGCCAGCGCGATGGCGTTCTCGTCGCGCTCTTCCTCGGCCAGATGGCGTTCCAGGATCGACTGCATCGTGTGCGCGCCGAAGTCCGCCTCGAAGACGGTGGACAGGGCGATGCGACGGCCCGTCCGCCGGCCGCGGACGCGGTCAGCTCCCGACGCCATCGACCAGCACGGTGACTTCCGCCAGCTCCAGCCCGAGCAGTCGCTCCACGGTGGCCGCGACCGCGGTCCCGACCTGGGCGGTCAGTCCTCGGATAGCGTGACCGGGCCGGGCCACGATCCACAGGCGGACGCGGACCCGGTCCTGATCGAAGCGGACCGACACGGCCGGCCCGCCGATCGCGCGCCGGAGCACGGATCCGCCGCGCCCGACCCGCAGGACCCCTGGGACCTCGAGCGCGGCCATGGCGACGAGTTCGGCGATCACGCCGCGACCGACCGTCAGCTCGTGGTCCGACCCGTGGGCGGTCACGGTCGGTGCTCCGCGAGCGCGTCGGCGATGAGGGCCGGGACGCGGGTCCGAGCCGTGGTCGCCGCCACGTCGCAGGCGAACCCGACCATGCGCCGCTTCGCCCGGCCGTGGGTGATGATGACCGTGCCCTTCACGCCGAGCAGCATGGACCCGCCGACCTTCTCGTAGTCGAAGGTGGTGCGGATGCGATCGATGCCCGGCTTCATGAGCGCGCCCGCCAGCTTGCCGCGGAGCGAGCCGTAGAACTCGGCCCGCCATTGGTCGAAGATGAACGTCGAGAGTCCCTCGAAGAACTTGATGACGACGTTGCCCAGCACCGCGTCGCACACGACGACGTCGGCGAGGTGACGGGTGAGGTCCTTGCCTTCGACGTTGCCCTCGAAGCGGAGTCTCGAGCCGTCCAGCAGCTCTGTCGCGCGCTGGATCCGGGCGTCGCCCTTGCCCTTCTCCTCCCCGATCGACAGGAGCGCCACGCGCGGGCCCGCGACGCCCATCACCCGCTCGGCGAAGATCGCGCCCATCTGGGCGTACTGGAGCAGGTTCTCCGCGGTCGAATCGGGGTTGGCGCCGATATCGAGGAGGACGAGCGTCCCGCCGTCGGTGATCATCTGGACGGCGAGTGCCGGGCGATCCACCCCGGGCAACCGACCCAGGCGCAGGATCGCGGCGGCCATCCCGGCCCCTGTGTGTCCCGCGGTGACGACGGCATCGGCCCGACCGTCGCGTACGAGGTTGGTGGCGACCAGGATCGTGGAGTCCTTCTTCTCGCGCAGCGCGAGGGCCGGATGCTCGTCCATGCCGACCACCTCGGAGGCGGCCACGATGGAGACGTTGGACGGCAGGGTCGGGGCCACGCCCCGGATGGTGGCCTCGTCCCCGACGAGGATGACCCGGTCGTCGGGATGGGCCAGCGCGAAATCGATGGCGCCCGGGACGACCTCCGTGGCTCCGAAGTCTCCGCCCATCGCATCGACGGCGAGACGCACGCCGGTGGGGACGCTCGCGCCCGGCAGGACCTCCGGGTCGCTCACCGGGTCAGCGGGCGGCGTCGCCGCCGGCCGGCTTGAGCTCGATCGCGAGGCGGCCGTTGTAGTAGCCGCAGTTCGGGCAGACGTGATGCTGGCGCTTGGTCTCGTGGCAGTGCGAACACTCCTCGAGGTGCGGCAGGTCGATCGCGAGGTGCGAGCGTCGCTCGCCCTGGCGAGCATGCGAGACGCGTCGCTTGGGTACACCCATGGGGGTCGTGGGCTCCTTGTTCGTGACGTGAGGGCGGTGGACGGGTCAGCGTCGGACCGCGGGTGCGCGCGTCGTCGCGCCGACGGCGGAGTCTACCGCAAGAACGTGGCCGACGTCACGCGCCGGTCACGGATCGGTCGCACGTCGGCCTCGGGCCCCTCATTCGTCGGCTTCGCGGAAGCCCAGCAACGCCGCCATGCGCGGATCGATCTCGGCGTCCGGGTGGTCGTGACCGCCCTCCTCCAGGCGCCCGCCACAGACGATGCACAGTCCCGGGCAGTCGGGCCGGCAGAGCGGCGCGATCGGCTCGGCCAGCCAGATGGCCTCGCGCACCGGCGTCTCGAACTCGAGCTCGTGGTGGTCGGTCAGCCGCAGCGCGTCGGGCTCATCGTCCGTCGACAGCGGCCGGCCGGTCGCGAGGTCGAGGGATGGGAGGTACTCCTCCTCGAGGTGGAGCAGGATCGGGACGGTCAAGTCCTTCACGCAGCGGCTGCACTGGGCGTCGAGGGCCGTCGTCAGGTCCGCGTGGGCGACGATGCCGCGGTTCGTCCGGACGAGTCGGACCATGCCGTCGAGCGGCTGCGACTGGTGGACATCCTCACCGAGGTCCAGTTCGACCCCGGCGACCGGATACGTGCGGTCCGCCCCGGCGATATCGCCCAGCAGGCCGGCGACGTTCCAGGTCAGCGGTCCGTCCCCGGGACCGACGCTCATCGCCGGGCGGGCTGCTGTTCCTGGCCCTCGTCCTCGTAGGCGCCCTCGGCGCCATCGACATCGGTGGGTCCGACATCGGCGAGCAGCTCGGCCCGCCGCTCGTCCAGGAGGGCGATGCCCTTCTTGATGCTCTGCAGCGTCTTGACGACGTCCGCCTCGAGCCCGATCAGCACGCTCACGGCGTACTCGTCCGCCCCGCGGCGGATCTCGTCCGCGTCCTCGTGGGCGTTGCCGATGATCCGCCGACTCTCCTGGTCGGCGACGTTCATCAGGCCACGCTCGTCGATGAGGAACGCCGCCTGCTCCTGGGCCTTGGCGACGATCCGTTCGGCCTCGTCCTGGGCCTTCTCGATGATCCGCTCACCTTCGGAGTTGATGCGCTTGGCGGCGCGGACCTCCTCCGGGACGGCGACACGCAACTCGTCGATCAGGCCGAGGGCGGCGTTCTGGTCGACAACGACGTTAGTCGTCAGCGGGAGCTTCTTGCCGTTGGCGATGAGCGACTCGAGGCGCTCGACCAGGAAGATGATGTCGATCGGAGTGCCCTCCAGCGGCAGTGGCGGGTGGATCGCCGGGATGTGGCATCCAGTATCGCACGCCGTCCGTGCGGTCAGCGACGCTTGAGCGCCTCGCGAAGCGGGCCGACGGCGGCCGCCGGGATCATCCCCGACACGTCGCCATCGAACGAGGCGATCTCCTTGACCAGGCTCGAACTGACGTAGCCGTTCTCGACGGATGTCATGAAGAAGACGGTGTCCACCGCCGGCGCGAGGACCCGGTTGTTGTGGGCCAGCTGCATCTCGGTCTCGAAGTCGCTGATCGCCCGCAGCCCGCGCACGATCGCGGTGGCGTCGCGGGTCCGGCAGAAGTCGACCGTCAGGCCATCGAACGACGCGATCTCCACGCGACCCAGGGGCGTCCCGTTGGCCGCCAGGGACGCTTCGATGATCTCGATCCGCGCCTCGACGGAGAGCAACGGCGACTTGCGGGGGTTGGCCAGGACGCCGACGATGACGCGCTCGAAGACCGCCAGCGCTCGATCGATGATGTCGAGATGACCGTTCGTGATCGGGTCGAACGAGCCGGGGTAGACCGCGGTCGTCATCTGGCCTCCTGGCGACGGTAGAAGGTGAGGGCCGTCTCGCCGAAGCGGCGCTCCCGCTCGGATGCTAGCAGGCCGATGACCGGCGGCGGCGCATCCCGCCAGAAGTGCTTGGCGACGACGCGGGCGCCGGGTGCGAGCCGGGACTCCGACCGCTCCAGCGCGTGCACGAGCGAGGCGGGATCGTCGTACGGCGGGTCGGCGATCACGAGGTCGAACGGACCTGCGGCGATGCCGGCGGGGCTCGCCAGCCAGCCCAGGACATCCGCCTTCACGATCGTGGCACGCGGCCCGGCGAGGTGCGTGCGCGCCAGGTTCGCGGCGATGACGGCGCAGGCCTTCGCGTCGCGCTCGACGAAGATCGCCGATGCTGCGCCGCGCGACAGGGCCTCGATGCCGGCCGCGCCACTCCCGGCGAACAGGTCCAGCACGTGCGCGCCGGCCAAGCCGGGCTCCAGGATCGCGAACATCGTCTGCTTGACGCGGTCGCCGATGGGCCGCGTCCCGGGACCCGGCGCCTCCAGGCGCAGGCCACGCGCCGTGCCCGCGATGACCCGCCCGGCGTCAGGCACGGGCCACGTGCCGCGATACCGTCGCGCGCCGCGATACGGTCATGCGCCGCTCGCCGGTTCCGCGGCCGCGACCCGCTTGAGCCAGCCTCCGCTGAGTTCCGCGGCGAGGGCCCCATAGCGCGGATCGAGGTGCCCGGCGTCGTCGAGCAGCGCCTCGGCGTGCTGGCGCGCCCGGACCGCGAGCTCCCGGTGCTCGGCGACCTGGAGCGAGGCGATCCGGAGGCGCGGGAACCCGCTCTGGGCGAGCCCGAGGACATCGCCCTCCTGGCGCAGCTCGAAGTCCTTCTCGGCCAGGGCGAAGCCGTCGGTCGATTCGACGACTGCCCGCAGGCGCGCCATCGCGGTCTCGTCGGTCGAGTCGGTGACGAGCACGCAGAACGACTCGATGCTGCCGCGTCCCACCCGGCCGCGAAGCTGGTGGAGCTGGGCGAGCCCGAACCGATCGGCGCCCTCGATGACCATCATCGTCGCGGCCGGCACATCGACCCCGACCTCGACGACCGTGGTCCCGACGAGGACGTCGAGCTCGCCGTCGCGGAACCGGGTCATCTCGGCGTCCCGCTCGACCGGCTTGAGCCTGCCGTGGACCATCCCGACCCGCAGCGGTTCGAGCAGCGCCCGCAGCCGGACCGACTCGCTCTCGGCGGCGACGGCACCGTCCCCATCGTCGGCGCCCTCCTCGATGAGCGGCACGACGACGAAGGTGCGGTGGCCGAGCGCGGCTTCCTCGCGGACCTTCAGCCATGTCCCGTCGAGATCGGCCGGTCGCTTGACGCCGGTGCGGATCTTCACCCGGCCGGCGGGAGGCGTCCGCAGGTCGGACACGTCGAGATCCGCGTACAGGACCTGGCCGAGCGTCCGCGGGATGGGCGTGGCGGTCATCAACAGGACGTGGGGCGAGCGCCCGCCGGCTTTCGCCTCCAGTGCGCCGCGCTGGCCGACCCCGAACCGATGCTGCTCGTCGATGACCACCAGGCCGAGATCCGCGAACGAGACCGCGTCCTGGATGAGCGCGTGCGTCCCAACGACAACGGACGCCTGGCCCGAGGCGATCGCTTCGAGGGAACGGGCCTTGACGTCCGCCTTGAGCGAGCCCGTGAGCAGCGTGACCCCGATGCCGACGCCCTCGAGCAGCGCGCTCACCGTCTCGAGATGTTGGCGTGCCAGCAGATCGGTCGGGGCCAGGAGCGCCCCCTGGAGACCGGCCCGGGCGGTCGCCGCGAGGGCGTACGCCGCCACCGCCGTCTTGCCCGACCCGACATCGCCCTGGAGGAGACGCAGCATCGGCGTCGGTCGCGAGAGGTCGTCGCGGATGGCATCGATGGCGACGACCTGGTCGACGGTCATCTCGACGGCCGCGCCGGCGCGGGCGCCGATCGCCCCGATGATCGCCGAGCGAACGGCCGCATCGGCCGCAGGCTCGACCCGGATCTCCGGCGCCGCGTCGCGGACCCGCTGTCGCCGCCGCTCGACCATGCCGAGCTGGAGCGCCAGGAGCTCGTCGAAGGCGAGCCGGCGAAGGGCGGCGTCCCGACCCGGGAACGAGGCCGGGAAGTGGGCCTCCTCGATGGCTCGCGCGATCGGGACCAGGTCCTCGGTGCGGGCGATCGCCTCCGGCAGATACTCCGGGTAGGCGTAGCCGGCCTTGTCGAGCGCCTCGCGGATGGCGGCGCGGAGGCGGATCGCGGTCAGCCCTGCCGTCAGCGGATAGACCGGCACGATGCGGCCGGCGTGCAGCAACTCCGTTTCGCCCAGCTCGCCGGCCAGCACCTGGAACTCGGGGTTGTCGAGCGTCAGCCGTCGCCCGAAGTGCTTGATCTTCCCGGACACCACGACCTGCGACCCGACGGACAGCCGCCGCTCGATGAAGCGGCGCCCGAACCACGTCGCATCGAGCGAGCCCGTGTCGTCCTCGAGCCGCGCGATGGTCCGTTGGATCCGGCCGCGATAGCCCGGCTCCACCCGGACATCTCCCACGGTCGCCAGGGCCGAGATCACGTCCCCGTCGGCGACGAAGAGCAGATCCCCGA
>Ga0302321_100004668_pt1 | contig 11901 bp, 2 predicted proteins | sample Fen_T0_1_FD_202505 | JGI IMG/M metagenome (GOLD analysis project Ga0302321, IMG submission 202505) | Peat permafrost microbial communities from Stordalen Mire near Abisko, Sweden - Fen_T0_1 | ecosystem: Environmental > Terrestrial > Soil > Wetlands > Permafrost | place: Sweden: Abisko...
AAAAGTATCGATATCGATTTACGTGTTTCGACCGCGCCGCTCAATCACGGGGAAGGCGTAGTGATGCGTATTCTTGATAAACAGAAGTCCACGCTGCCGCTGCCGATGCTGGGCTTTTCCGAGGAGAATCTCGCGAAATATCGCGACGTCATCCGCCAGCCCTACGGCATGATTTTGCATTGCGGTCCGACTGGTTCGGGTAAGTCGATGACACTTTATTCGGCACTCAACGAAATCAATTCGCCTGAGCTCGTTATCCGCACGGCCGAAGATCCGATCGAGTACACGCTTGCCGGTATAAATCAAATGCAGATGCACCGGCAGATCGGGCTGACATTTGCGACGGCGCTGCGCTCATTCCTGCGTCAAGATCCTGACATCATTCTGGTGGGCGAAATTCGAGACAAGGAAACCGCCAACATCGCGGTTGAAGCTGCGCTCACTGGTCACTTGTTGATCAGCACACTACATACAAATGATGCGCCGAGCACAATCGCACGTCTCACCGACATGGGCATCGAGCCGTTCATGATTTCGTCGTCGTTATTGTGTGTGTGCGCTCAGCGTCTGATGCGCCGCGTCTGCAAATCCTGTCGCGTGCAGACAGAAATGCACGAACGCGAAAAACTTATTTTTGAAAAAGCCATCGGTTGGAGCGGCCCGATCTATAAGGCCAGCTCGCGTGGCTGTCCGAAGTGCGGCGGGAATGGTTATAAAGGCCGGTTGGGTATTCATGAACTCATGGTGGTCAGCGAAGAGTTGATCGAAGGTATCAACAAGGAGTTCGAGTCCGCCGAATTGAAGAAAATCGCGATGCGTAACGGCATGAAAACCCTGCACCAGGACAGCATGCTGAAGGTGAAGGAAGGCCTCACCACGTTAGAGGAAGCGATCGCCACGGTGCCGCCAGATTTGTAACGGGTGGAGCGGTTGGGCCAGAGAAAGAAGACGTTATTGGGACTTCGCTTTGGCTCGCGCGCGGAGGGCCAGGATGCCCCAGGCGGTGAATCCGTAGACGGCGCCACCGATGTGGGCCATCGTGGCGACGCGGATTTCCGGGTTGTCGAAGCGAATCGCGCCGCCGCCGGTGCCGTGATTGTGGATTTCGAGGAGAACTTCCAGCACGTGAATCCCGAGGATCGCGGGCCAGAACCAGTCCAGCCAGTTTTTTTGCCAGCCGCGGCAGGCCATGAAAACGAGCAAGCCGACGTTCACGCCGGAAAGGCCGCCGTAGACGTTCATTGTTGGTTCAAACCAGTAGATCGTGGCGCTGACGGCGAGTGGAAGGAGAAAGAGCGAAATCCGTCCGCAGATGGGGCTGGCCCGTTCCAAGGCCCAGCCGATCACTAGAAACAATGCGCCATCGGCAAGGTAGTGCGGCCAGCCAAAGTGAACGAGGTGGCCGGTCCAGAGGCGCCAGAGTTCGCCGTGATTGAGGTCTACGCGGTTATAAACGAGTGCATCGCGGAGGGTTTGGCTTCCGGTGACGATGCCGGCGGCGATGACCGCAGCGAGGTAGAGCCAGGGGAACCGGCGGGGATCGAGAATATCTTTGAGCAAGGCGCGCATGTCGTCAGGGGGGGCTCAGGCGTAATGGGTGCCGGAGTCTGTGCCTGCGTCGGACAATGCGAAAACCATCACCGCCGGCGAGCAAAGACGGTTGCGAATCGGGCGAGGGTGGTGGCGCCGAGCGTGGCGAGGAACCAGAGGTTCATGGCGCCACCACCGCCACCGCCGCTGCTGGAGGAGGACGAACTGGAACTGCCGCTGCCGCTTGAGCTGCTCGACGAGCTGCTGGAGTTGTCGCTGGTGGCAACGCCGTCGAAGGTGCCGATGGTGACGTGGAGGTTGGCGAGGTCGGCGCTGGGGACCACGGCCACGACTTGGGTGGATGAGCTGGTTGTGTAGCTGGTCGCCGGGATGTTGTTGAAGTAGACGCCGAGAACGTTGTTGAAACCGCTTCCGTTGATGGTGACGGAGGCGCCGGCGACGGGGGCCGCCGGGGTGAAGCCGGTGATGACGGGCGGGGTGAACGAAGTGCGGACGTCGCCGTTGGCGATAAAGAGCGAGTGGGCACCACCGGCTGAGATGCTTTGAACGCTGGCTGCGACAGCGACGGGTTGAGAACGCGAGGTGTAGGAATCGCTGCCGAGTTGTCCAGACGAACCATCGCCCGTAGCCATAAGTGTGTTGTCGGTTTTTATCCAGAGGCTGTGGTATTGGCCGGCGGCGATCGCTTGAACGCCTGTGGCGACCTGGGTAGGGATGTAAGATGTGAGGTTGGAGCCGTTGCCCAATTGACCGAGGGTGTTGTCGCCCACGGTCCAGACGGTGTTGTCGGTTTTGAGGAACAAGCTGTGTCCGTAGCCGGCGGAGGCGGCGAGGTATGCGCCGTTAACTAGAGCGGGTATAGATTGGTAGAATGTGCTGCCGTTGCCGAGTTGGCCCACGGAATTGTAGCCGCAAACCCAAAGCGAATTATCAGTTTTTACGTGCAGGCTGTACATATAGCCGGCCGAGGTGCTCCTGACATTGGTATTAACCTGAATGGGGGCCCAACGGTATGAGCTGTAGCTGGTGTCGCCGAGCTGGCCCCAGGAGTTGCTGCCGGTGGCGAAAAGCCGGCCGTCGGTTTTTTGCAGGAGGCTGTGGTTTGAGCCGGCCGAGACCGAGACGATGTCGGTGGCGACTTGAACGGGATTTGAGCGGAGCGTGGTGGTGCCGTCGCCGAGCTGGCCGGATGCGTTGGCGCCTGCGGCGAAGAGGGTGCCGTCCGTTTTCAACAGGAAGGAATGGCTGTAGCCGGTGGCGACTGATTTTATGCCGGTGGCGATTGATTGCGGATTGTAACGGGTGGTGCTGCCGCCGTCGGCGAGCTGGCCGGCGGAGTTGTCACCCACGGTCCAGCAGGTGCCGTCGTTTTTAAGATATAGGCTATGGTTGTCGCCGGCAGCGGCTGATTGGACTTCCGAGGCGACGCAGATCGGGGTGGCGCGTGATTCGACGCCCGCGCTGGCGTTGCCGAGCTGGCCGTAGAAGTTGGAGCCAGCGGCCCAGAGCGTGCCATCCGTTTTGATGAAGAGGGAGTGGTCGCCGCCGGCGGCGACGGACTGGACTCCGGACGCGATATTTACCGGTGAGTATTGATTCGTCGTGGTGCCGTTGCCGAGCTTGTAGTAGAGGTTGTCGCCCGTGGCCCAGAGGGTGTTGTCGGTTTTGACGATGAGGGTGTGGTTGGCGCCGGCGGCCATGGTCAAGACGTTGGTGGTGATGCTGAGCGGGTAGTAGTTGCTGCCGTAGCTGTAGCCGAGGCCGAGCTGACCTGCTGAGCCTGAGCCCATGCCGTACAAGCTGTTGTCGTTTTTGAGGAACAGGCTGAACAACTGGCCGCAGGAGGCGGCTTTGACGTTGGTGGAGACTTGAACCGGGGTGGAAACATTGGACGTGTTGCCGTTGCCAAGCTGGTTTTCGGTATTCCTGCCGGTGGCCCAGAGGGTGCCGTCTGATTTGACGAAAAGGGTGTGACGACCACCAGCGGCCACCGTCGCGACTCCTGAGGCGATTTGGACGGGCGTTGAATAGTTGGTGAGGCTGCTGTCGCCGAGTTGGCCCTCGGAATTATAGCCGGTGGCCCAGAGGGTGGCGTCGGATTTAATGAAGAAGGTCTGGTAGCCGCTGGCTGCGATCTTGGCTACGCCGGTGGCGATTTGTACTGGTGTCGAATGGGACGCGGTGGAACCGTCACCAAGCTGGCCATAATTGTTGTAGCCGACGGTCCAGAGGGTGCCGTCTTGTTTCAAAAATGCGCTGTGATAGACGCCGGCGGCGATCGCCTGGACGCTGGTGGCAATTTGAACGGGAGCGTTTTGGGTGACGGTGGTGCCGTTGCCGAGTTGACCGAACCGGTTGTCACCGCAAGCGAATAACGTGCCATCGGTTTTGAGGTAGAGGGTGTGGTTGGCTCCGGCGGCGATGGTTTGGACCTGAGTGTCAGCTTGGGCGGGGTAGGTGTTCGGTGGTATACGATAATCGCCAAGCTGGCCAAAGTCGTTGGCGCCAACGGCCCAAAGGTCGCTGATGGGGGTGCCGGCGGCGCGCTGGGTGAGGGTGTGGGTTTGTTGGCCGATCGTGATGGTGGTGGTGCGTTCCGTTGGCAGTGGGTTCGGAGCAACGATGACCTCTAGTGAACGGTTGTTGGTTCCGCTGGTCGCTGAGAGTTGGATCCAGTTGGCGTTGGTGGTCGCGGTCCAGGTGCCTCTCATGCGGAGCACAAGGGGATAAACCACGCGTCCGCAGCCGACGGTGCGGGTGGCGGGGGCGAGGCCGACGGCGCGGCCGCTGTCGACAGCGAAGACACTGAGAGTCGCTCCGTTGCTGGTGACGTTGCCGGCGATGTTGGTGGCGCGGACGGTGTAGACATCGCCGTCGTTGGCAGCCAGGAGGCTGGCGAGCGTGAGGGAGTTGCTCGTGGCAGCGGAGAGGGCCGTGCCATTTTTATACCATTGGTAGGTGGCAGCTGGGTTGGCGGTGGCGGCGGCGGTGAGTGTTATGATGTCTCCGACGTAAGCGTTCTGGCTTTGCGGGTGAATGACGAAGACGGGTGCGGTGGCCGGTGTAACAGTGACGGTGGCCTCGCGGCTGTAGGTCGTGCCGCCGCCGTTGGTGGCGGCGAGTTTGTAGAGACCGGCATCGGTGAGGATGGTCACGGTTTTGCTAAAATTGTACGAGGTGGCGCCGGAGATCGCGGTGCTGTTTTTGTACCACTGGTAGGTGATGGAGCCGCTACTGCTGGCGTAACCGTAGAGGTTGAGCGCCGTTCCTTCGAGTACGGTGATGTCAGTGGGTTGGGTGTAGAACGTGGGTGGCGTGGGAATGGTCACCGTGAGGGTCGCAGCGGTGCTGGTGATGGACCCGCCTTCGTTGGCGACGACGACGGTGTAGGAGCCGGCGTCGGAAGTTTGGGTATTATTGAAGTAGAGCGAATAGGTGTTGGCGCCTGAGATTCGGGTGTCGTTGATGAGATTGACGCCGTTTTTTTGCCATTGGTAGGTAAGGCCGGCCCCGGACGCATACACGTAAAACGATGTGCTGTTTCCTGCCGTGACTGTGTTGGACGACGGCTGGGAGTAGATCGTGGGTGGGGGGGGCGCGGTGACGCTGACGGTGGCGGCGTTGCTGGTGACGGAGCCGCCGGCGTTGGAGGCGATCAGCCGATACTGGCCGGCATCGGCAAGCAGAGCGTTGGAAATACTCAAATTGTACGAGGTGGCTCCTGAGATCCGGGTGCCATTGGTGAGATTGACGCCGTCTTTCTGCCATTGGTAAGCGATGGAGCCACGGCCGCTGGCGTAGCCGTAGAGATAGAAACTGTTTCCCCCTTGAACGGAGGTGCCGGTTGGTTGGGTGGAGATGGTGGGCGGCGGCGGGGTGAGGAAGGTGACGGTGACGCTGTTGCTGGTTGTGGAGCCGCCGGGGTTGGTGACGATGACCCGGAAGGGGCCGGCATCGCTGAGCGTCGAGTTGTTAACGTAGAGGTAATTGCTGGTTCCGTTGGCGACGTTGGTAAAGGTGACGCCGTTATCGATGCTTCTTTGCCACTGATAGGTGGTGGTGCCGGTGTTGTTACTGCCGACGGACAGGTAGATCGTTTCGCCTAGATATACGGTTTGGTTGGTCGGCTGGTAGGTGATGACCGGAGGCGGCGGGGTAACAAAGGTGATCGTGGCGACGCTGCTGGTGGTGGAACCGCCGGCGTTGGTGACGATGACGCGGTATTGGGCGGCGTCGGTGACGATCGAGTTGTAGATGTTGTAGTAGGAGTAGGTGGCGTAGGAGATGTTGGTGAAGGTCACGCCGTTATCGGTGCTTTTCTGCCACTGATAGGCGGTGGTGCCGGTGGCGGTGACGCCAACGGAAAAGTTGATCGAATTTCCCAGGTAGACACTTTGGGTGGCTGGCTGCGTCGTGATGACGGGGGCTGGCGGAGTGTTGATGGTGACAATGGCGGCGATGCTGGTGGTGGTGCCACCGGCGTTGGTGACGAGCACGCGGTATTGGCCGGCGTCGCTGAATTGTGCCGAATAGAGGGAGTAGTTGGTGTAGTTGGAGTAAGTGAGGTTGGTGAAGGTGACGCCGTTATCGGTGCTTTTTTGCCACTGGTAGCTAGTTGCGCCTGTGATGGTGGCGACGACACTCAGATTGATCGTGTCGCCTGGATAAAGGTTTCGGTTGGCGGGTTGGGTCATGATGACGGGCGCCGCCGGAATGTTGACGGTGAGGGTGGCGGCGTTGCTGGTGACGGATCCGCCTCCGTTGGTGATGATGACCCGGTACTGTCCTGCATCGGTGGTTTGGGTGGAATAGAAGGAGATGTAGGAGTACGTGGCGTTGAGGATGTTGGTAAAGGTGACGCCGTTATCGGTGCTTTTTTGCCACTGGTAGGTGGTTGCTCCCAGCGATGAAATACTGACACTAAAAGCTGAATAGTCACCGGGGTAGACGTTTTGGTTCATCGGTTGCGTGGTGATGACGGGTACCGGTGGGATGGAGACGGTGACGGTGGCGGCATTGCTAGTGGTCGGGCCCGTGGTGTTGGTGATGACGACGGTGTACTGGCCGGAGTCGGCGATCACGGCATTGTTGATGTAGAGGTAGTTGCTGGTTGCGCCTGAAATACGGGTGCCGTTGACGAGGGCTACACCGTCTTTTTTCCACTGGTAGGTCATGGGCGTGGAACTGGTCGCAGAAACGTAGAGATAAAGGGTGTCGCCGAGGTAATTAGTTAGGTTACCTGGTTGGGACGTGATGACGGGCGGTGGGATGACGGGGTTGACGTTGAGTGTGATGCTGCCGCTGCCGCCGCTGAGGCCGTCGACCGCGATCTGGTAGGTGGTGCCGGCGGTGGCGGCGAAGATTAACTGGCTGTCGAAGCCGGCGCCGCTGTCATCGTCGCTTCCGATTTTTGTGAGGCTGGTGAGCACGGTGCCGGTATAAATCGCGAGAACGGTATCGAAGGGGCTTCCGTCGGTGTTGATGATGGCGGTGCCGGTGGTGGGTGCGGTCCAGCTCCACCAAACGGATTTTGAGGCTGTGCCGTAATGAGCGGGTTCGCCGGTTTCCGCCGTGGCACCGACGTTTGAGCCGGTGACCGTGGCGCTGGCTCCGGTGATCGGAGTTCTTAGGGCGAAGTAATCGTTGAGGGGGTTGTTGGTCGCACTGAGTGTGACGTTGAGCGTGATGCTGCCGAGGGCGATGTTGAGGCCGCTGTTTACGCCATCGACTGCGATCTGGTAGGTGGTGCCGGCAGTGACGTTGAAGATGACACGGCTGGTGTTTCCACCGAGCGGATCCTGATCGTTGCTGCTGATGGCAGTAAGATCGGTCAGCGTGGTTCCGGTGTACACGGCGAGGAGGCTGTCGAAATTACTACCCGCTGTGGTGATGACGGCCGTGCCGCTCGAGGGCGCGGTCCAGGTCCACCAGACGGACTTGCCGCCAGAATTTTGAGCGTGGTCGGGCTCGCTGGTTTCCTTGGAGGCGCCGATGTTGGTTCCGGTGGCGGTCGCGATGGTACCGGTGAGAACGATACGATCCGAGAAATTGTCGTTAGCGGGTGCGGGTGGTGAGACAACGAGTGAAATCGCAAGGGCGATGGTGCCGATGGAACCGTTGTAGCCATCCACGGCGATGCGGTAGGTCGTGCCGGCGACGGCGCTGAAGCTTGCCTGGCTGCGCGTGCCTTCGCCGCTGTCGTTGTCGCTGGCGATGGTTGTGAGCGAAGAGACGGAGGTGCCGACGTAGATGCCGAGCGTGGTATCAAGGAGGCTTCCATCGGTGGTGATGGTGGCGGTGCCGCTGACTGGTGCGGTCCAGCTCCACCAGACCGAGTGGCCACCGGTGTTGCCGGCGTGGTTCGGCTCACCGGTTTCCTTGGTGGCAGTTTGATTGGCTCCGGTAGCGGTGGCGCTCATTCCGGAGAGGACGCTGGCGTTGGCGAAGTCGTCGTTAGCGGGAGGGAGTGGAGCGGCGACGAACGAGGTGTTGAGGGTGATGTTGCCTGATGAGGCACCATAACCATCGACGGCGATCTGGTAAGTGGTTCCGGTGGTCACGGCGAAAGAGACGAGACTGGTCAAGCTGCCACCGCTGTCATCGTCGCTGGCGACACGAGTTAGTCCGGCGAGCGTGGTGCCGGTGTACACGGCCAGGATCGTGTCAAAATTACTGCCAACAGTGGATACGGTGCCCGTGCCGTTGGCCGTTGCGGTCCATGACCACCAAACGGATTTCCCGCCGGTATAGCCTGCATGGTTGGGTTCGCCCGTTTCCTTGGTTGCTCCGAGGTTTGAGCCGGTGAGGGAGGAGGGCACGCTGGCAATGGCCGTGCGCGAGGCAAAATTATCGTTGGCCGGTGGCAGGCGCACGGGATAAGTGCAGGTGGTGGTGTAAGTGGTTTTGTCAGGTGCACTCACGGTGAGTTGCAGGCTGAAAGACGAGCTGGTGGACGGGACGCTGATCGAGGCGCTGTAAATGTGGTTGTTGGCGGTAACGTCAGGTGCGACACCGTCGTTGGTGAAAGTGACATCGGGCATTCCGGTGATGGTGGCCGTCACGGTTGCGTTGTTGACACCGGTGAAGTCGCGGACGTGGACGAAGAAGGAAACGTTGGTGCCGCCCATGATTTCGGAGCCTGGATAAGGGAGCACGGAGACTTCGAGGGTTCCGTCTGGTTCGCCAATCAATGCATTGTAGGCATTTAGTCGGCCGCCGGTGGTCGATTTGCCGGTGAGGGCCGAGATGGGTATGGCGCCACTAAGAATGCGTTCGCGGAGGTCGCCCATGGTGATGTCAGGTGCGTTCGCGAGGACGAGCGCTGCGACGCCGGCGACGTGAGGAGTGGCCATGCTCGTGCCGCTCCAGGTTGCATAACTCGTGTCGGAGGCGCTGGTGCTGGAAAAAATGCTCACTCCGGGCGCTCCGATATGCACCGAGGTGAGGCCGTAGTTTGAAAAGCTGGCGAGTTTGTCCTGACGGTCGAGTGCCGCGACGGAGATGATATTGTCCAATGGGTACGAGGCTGGATAACTTGGCGTCGTGTCGTTGTTCAGTCCGTCGTTGCCGGCGGCAGCAATGAATAACACGTTGTTATCCCGGGCTGCGGCGATGGCATCTGAGAGAGCCTGGCTGAAGCCGCCGCCGCCCCAGCTGTTGCTCAGGATGCGTGCACCTTTGGACACGGCGAAGTTGATGCACTTGATGGCGTCAGAGGTACTGCCGCTTGCTCCTCCGGTCGATGTCAGAGACATGAACCGGCAGGCCATCAGTTGCACGGACCAGGCGACGCCGACATGTTGGCCGCCACCGTTGGCGGAGGCGCCGATTGTTCCTGAGACATGGGTGCCGTGGCCGTGATCGTCCATCGGGTTTCCGGAGTTCGTAACGGCGTTGATGCCGAAAACGTTGTCCACGTAGCCGTCGCCGTCGTCATCGATTCCGTTGTCGGGGATCTCACCTGGATTGCGCCACATTTGCGCTGTCAGATCCTGGTGGGTGTAGCGAATTCCGGTGTCGATCACGGCGACGATGACATCAGTCGAACCGGTCGTGGTACTCCAAGCGCGCACGACGTCAATGTCGGCGCCGGCCACGCCGCTGCTCTGGCCGGTATTGCGCAATCCCCAGAGTGTGCCGTCGGTAAAGGATGAATCGGTCGGAACGGTATCAATTGATTGGATGTAGTCTGGCTCCACGTATTCGAACAGGCCTGTGCCCATGAGAGCCTTGATGCGTTCCTGCATTCGTTCGCCCTGGATGCGGGCATCCTCAGCGTTAGCGACGGGGGCTGATACGCCTTTTGTCGATTTCAATATCGCCACTTTTGGCGTGAGCGGGAAGACGTGACTGGCGCGTAATTCGAAGCTTTCCAGCAGCGGGTCCAGGGTTTGGGTCGGCGGCGTGGTTTTGTATTTCGCGAGCAGGCGCGAGGGATGGGCGTGGTGACCGTTGATGAGGATGTAGTGGGTGGCGTAGTCGATGTCCTCCTCAGGCTCGGCGGGTTCGGTGAGCGCGAGTGATTGAGTGGTGGAAGCGTTTGCTCTTGAGCCGGGACCGGTGGGCGTTGACGTGGTGGTGGTGCTTGCCGATTTGTTTTTGGCTACGGAATTTAGTTTAGGTGAACCCGACTGCTTGTCTTCTTGCTTCTGGTTGGGCGTGGAGGCTGAACTGTGACCGAGCGCCATCGTGGTTGGCGTTTGGCGACCGAGCTTCCAATAAACGCTAATGGCGAAAATGAAAATGGCGGCTACGACAAGGCCGGTTTTTACGAGGGAGCGGGGGTGTTTTGGCGTAGTCATGCTGAGGCTGAAAAGGTTGACAGGAAAGGAGGTGAATGCGCCGCAGGCGCCTTAGTGCTGGGGTGCTTTGGGGTAAGGCAAAGGGGGCATGGTCGTGCACCGCTGGTTGGCGGCCGCGAGCGGCCCGACCAATTTGAACAATGGAGTTCCCTCAACTATCCTTGAAGCATTCATCCGCTGGAGTATGGAAGCTCCTTTATATGCAGCAATTGGCGGTGCTGTAACTAACAAATTGAAGGAAGATCCAGGGAATTGCTGTCAAGAATGGGGTGTAGTAGGTGGGTTGATCGGCAGGGCGGACCGGGCGAGCCTCCTCCGCGAACGGATTTCAATCTAAAAGCGGTTTTTTGGGGTAAAACGCCTTCGAATCGGCCGCTTACGTATTTTTCGAGAAAATGGCGAAGTTCACACGTTCGTAACGCAACCGCCACAATCCTGTAGCGTAACGCTGTCATCGTAAGGCCGCGTCGGTGTCCAGCTGACGCATTCATTACATAAGACAAACCTCTGACCTCATCTGTATGGCTACTACACGTATTAAATACTTTGCACTTCTCGCGAGTGCTTTAATTGGCCTGGCTTCCGTCGCCTTTGCGCAAGACAGCGGTCCCCTTGTCGATTTGCTCGTCAAGAAGGGCATCGTCAACGACCAGGAAGCAGAAACACTTCGTGCCGAACTCGCTCGTGATGCGAGCTCCGCAGTTGTTTCCACTATCTCCGGTGGCAAAAGCACGGTTGGTCTTTCGATCACTGGCCGAATTCAAGTTCAATATGCCGGCCTCGGCACTCAAATCGACGGTCAGACTGCGAACCCTGTCTCCACCGAGCATTTCTTTTTGCGCCGGGTTTACCTTGGAGCCAAGGCGACCTTGGGCAACGGCTGGACAGGTAACTTTAACTACGACTTTGCCGGTTCGACCTTTGATGCCGCTTTCATTCAGTGGCGCATGGACGATACCCTGGCGGTTGACGTTGGTTTCAGAAAGGTTCCGTTTGGCTTGGAAGAATGGTACACCTCGAGCGGCAGCTTGAAGGCCATCGAACGTTCGCCGGCCGATCGCTTTTTCGTAGAGTCCAACAATGGTCGCCGTCTCGGCGCGGGCAGCTATCGCACGGGTGTCTTTGTCGGTGGCAAACTCCCCGTCGGTCTTTTCTACAATGTCGCCATGACCAATCCTGAGCGCGACGAATCGGCCGCCGGTGTGGTCACAACAGGTTCCAACGCCACTAACAAGATGTCCCTTTGGGCCAATCTCGGCTTTACCAATAAAATTGCTGAGAGCTGGACTTACACCGTCAGCTCTTCGGCCGGTTATCTGCCTGATCAAGGCGGCCCCTCCAATACCGGGCTTGGCAAAGGCGACAACCTGACGGTCTACAATGCTTTCATTGACGTCACCAACGGGGCGCTGGACGTCCAAGCCGAATATTTCGGTAGCGACAACCAGCACGGTGTTTCCCTCACGCAGGATTCCAAGAGCAAGGCTTTCTCGGTCCAGACTTCGTATATGATCGGTAATTTTGAGCCTGTCGTTCGTTATACCAGCGT
>Ga0302321_100004673_pt1 | contig 11894 bp, 10 predicted proteins | sample Fen_T0_1_FD_202505 | JGI IMG/M metagenome (GOLD analysis project Ga0302321, IMG submission 202505) | Peat permafrost microbial communities from Stordalen Mire near Abisko, Sweden - Fen_T0_1 | ecosystem: Environmental > Terrestrial > Soil > Wetlands > Permafrost | place: Sweden: Abisko...
TGACCAATGGCTTCTAGAACATCGAAAACTCTACGAAATGCCGTTTGTTTACGAGTTCGAATACATCGCATTTCCAAACAGCGATCCCCAAGCGGAACAGCGCCGTCAGAAATTTGAGCCTGCGCTGAGAGCGGGCGCCACACCCAATTCGTTGGGGCTTCGTACGGTAGCGGCCAACGTGCGGCGGGAGCGAATTGAGGAAGAGTTGGGCAGTGACGCGGCAACTCGCATTGTTGGCCTCCCTGTTGGGCAGTGGCATACCCTTGAGAATCAAAATAACCGGCTCTTAGTGCGAATAATTCACATCGAAGGTGGCCTGCCCAAACCGGAAGAACTGCGCGAGCGGCTGAGCCTTGATTGGAAGTCAACCAGGCAGCAACAGGCCATTGAACGTGCCGCTCAGTCGATCGCCGACCACTACCGATTCGTGGAGAAAATGCGATGATTGCTCCGCGATCAATTCGGATGGCAACGCGGATTGCGATACTGGTGCCTGCGTTGGCGCTTGGAGTATGTGCACGAAGCGCAAACGCCCACCCAATCGATTCTTCGTCGCTAACGCTCACAGAGGTTGCTGATGGTCGGTTTACCGTAAATTGGCAAACTAGTTCGCCAACACTCACTCGCGAACTTCGGCAGCCCGCTTTGTATCCCAAACAATGTCAATTTAACGGATCGGAGCTGAACTGTGGAGCCGCGGGGCTCGCTGGTACCATTGAATTGCCTTGGCTGGCCGGAAGCGAGACGCGCGTGATGGTCCAAATTGAATGGCGCACGGGTTCGCGATATCTCAGGGTGATCGACGGACGTACCCCGAGGTTATCCGTCTATGGAACGCCGGCGTCAGGCGGTCTTCAATACCTGAAACCCATCGCGATAGATTACACGCGACTGGGCGTGGAACACATACTCACCGGTTTTGACCACCTCCTCTTCGTCCTCGCAACGACGCTTCTGGTTCGCAATGGCAAGCCATTGTTTGCAGCCATCACCGCGTTTACGTTGGCACATAGCCTCACATTGGCGGCCACGGTCCTAGGTTGGCTGTGGCTCCCTGTGGCTCCTGTCGAAACCTGCATTGCCCTTTCAATTGTGCTGGTTTGCTCGGAGTGTCTGCGGCCTTCTAACTCGCTAGCTCATCGAGCGCCCTGGCTTGTAACCTTTGCCTTTGGATTGCTACACGGGCTAGGTTTCGCCTCCTCGCTGCTTGCCATTGGTTTGCCCGAGAAACACATCCCATCAGCACTGCTGTTCTTCAACCTAGGGGTAGAACTTGGTCAGATTGCCGCAATTGCGCTGTTCGTAGCGGCAGGCGCACTCTTGACCCGGTTGAGTCGGCAACGGGTTTGGCTGTCAAAGAGTCTCATCTACGCAATGGGGGCTACGGCAGCGTTTTGGTCCATTGAGCGGGGCCTCGCTATGTTCGCGCCATAGACGAGGCCGCGCCTAACGCCGAATCCGACGCCAATCGCCTATTGAATGGTTACGGCTCCTGCATCAAGTGAGATCTGGTAGTATCCGTGGTCATCCCACGGAACCGCTGCACCCTTTTGGGTGACGGTGCCGCCAGTCGTTGTGATGCGCACGCACATGTTCGGCGGGAAGTGACTTGGTAAAGTCCAGGTTGCGCTGGTGGTTGCTGACGCTGAAATGGCCTTCTGCCCCAACCAATAAGCGCCCACGTTGACCATGCTTTCCGCCCATACGCCGCTCTTGACGGCGTTTGACATGGTGGTGGTGACGTTGCCGATTGGTACCGGTTGGTAAGTGCCGTTCGCGCTGTCAAACCCGTGGATGCAGAAGATTCGCCACTTGTTGGCGGACTTCGCGGAGGTAACCTGGCCGTCCATCGTTGCGGAGTCAGCCCCCGTGGCTGGAATGTAGGCGGGCAACGTGAACGGATCCGTGCTGTCCCGTGGTCCAATCAGATTATTGGCAACACCACGATTCAGGAAGACAATTGCAGGCGCCACAGAAGTCCATCCCGATGCGCCGTTCGGGGCCGCCATGGTAAACGCTGTTGCGCTAAACGTTGACTTGATGAAATCCTCAGCCGCCTGAAGATCGGACTGCGATGCCGTGCTCGAATGACTCTTGGTGTGGTTGCCAATCTCGTTGCCGTCAGCAATTGCGGTCTTCCACGTCGCGTTCGAGGCATTTCCCGATCCCGTGATCATGAAGAACGTCATATGCGCGCCGGTCGCCTTGAGCTGGCTGTAGTCAGTTATTTGACTCGTATTCGAGTCATCAAACGTGAACGAAACGGCCCCCGTAAATCCGGCCCAATCAAGCACCTTGAGACCACCAGCGGCGCCGGACGGTTTTGCCTTCCCCGTCGTGCCGACGGGCATGGACAGATTGTCGCAGCGGAACGACGCTACACCACCAGAACTGGTTGTGCCCCCGGTGCCGGGCCCGCCACCGGCCGCGGTGGTTCCTCCCGTCGCCTTGGTACTACTAGCGCTCGATGTCCCGCCGGTTGGAGATGCGCCACCAACGCTTGGCATTCCGCCCGTGCTCGTAGTACCACCGGTAGGCTTGCTCCCGCCAATGCTGCTGCTTCCACCCGCAGACTTGCTGCCGCCGACAATTACGGAGCCGCCAGAAGCCGTCACTCCACCGCCCGGGTTTCCACCGTTTGCAGCAGTGAAGCCACCAACCGCGGGTGACCCTCCAGCCACTATGTTTGACTTACCACCCGAACCCACTGCGCCGCCAACGTTGCCAGGGTTGCCACCTTGGCTGACGGTTCCAATTGCAGTTGCTCCGCCATTTGCCGCCGCGCCGCCAATTGCGAGCGTGCCACCGCTTCCAGGCAGAGTTTGCGCGTCGGTTCCGCTGCAGGAAACCAGGGCCAACGTCAGCGAACCAAGGGCCAGATCAAAGCGCGTGAGCTTAGGCATGATGGACTCCAAAATGTACATTCACTAGCGACAACCTACTTAAGGTCGACCGGTTGGGACACGGCGTGCACCGTTCAGACATATGTCGGTGACTAGTCTATTCCCACAGAGCGCCAAACAGATCACTGGGTCTCGTTCAATACGCCGCTTCTTCACGAGAATCTCTGCATTATGAGAAGTTCGCGATAAAATGACAAGTCGAGCGACGCATGGATCCGGTCGGACTCCCTTCACCAAGGCACGTTCCTGACGTTTCGTTCATCAGGCCATCCTTGCGAGGCTCGACCGCCACGCTCGTCTCACGTTCATTGGCGCCGGAAACTTGAACCCGTACGAGCAATGGTTTACGCGATGCGGACGTTGCCGCGCTGCCCCAAACCCAATTTGAACCATCCCCCAAGGCACCCACCGGATCGCAATCGGCGTGCAGTTGTTGCAGCGATCAGATTAGCCCGAACAACGAACAGTTGCCATCAGCGCAAGCGTCGTACGGTCCCGCTCCACTTCCACGCCAACGCCCGTCGCGCGCACGTTCGTCACGAGATCGACCAAATCCTGTTCGGTTCGCTCGATTACGTTCCAATCCACCAAGCAACGCATCCACAGGCGAAAGGGATTCTTCGTCGCCAGATTGGTAAAGAACAGCTTCCCGCCCGGCAAGAGCCAATCATTCAAAACAGGCCCAAGTGTCTTCTTCGCCCATTTGTCATCCAGGTAGTCAAAGAGCCCGCCCGCAACAACCAGATCATAGGGCGCGTGCTCCGCAATCTCGTCCTCGCACCAAATGACATCACCTTCAAGCGCGACTACGCGGTCTCCAAGTGAAAGCAACGCGTTCTTCGAAAACTCGATTGCTCCCGGATCCGAATCGCAAAGGACAGCACGAAAATCTCGCTCCCCGATAAGACCTGCCACGAAACGCATCTCGGGCGAGGCCCCAGCGGCAAGGATCAGAATTCTTGGCGCTCGCGTTTCATTGCTCCGGAGTATCGCTCTGAGTACTTCCTCTGCCTGCCGCTGCATCTTGTTGCGATGCTGTTGTGCGAGCGCGGTGGCAAGGCAATACTGCTCAACCGCGAAACCAATACTCCTCGGAACGGCATGGTTCACCTGAGAAATCAGGTGTTCGATGGTCTCGAAGTCTCCCGCGTAGCCACGCGGCCAACACTGCAATCTTCGAACAAACGGTGACAAGGAATGGATCTCGCGTGCCGCGCCAACCAACTCGCGCATGGCCGCACAAGACAGACCTGCCGCCTCAGCTCGATCGAGCGCCGTGCAAAGTGCCAGGATAGCGGCGCCAACCTCGTGGTACGTCCGATTGACGTCCTCTACCTTCAATGTGGCAAGCTCCGCAAACGCGCAGGATGCACGAACCAGATCCGATGAAGGATCCGTCATTGGATGTTCTGGCGCGTTGAATGGCTTTGCAAAGCGAGACCATCTAGTCCTTCCGACGTTCGGATGTCAACGTGGAACAAAGAACGATTGGCCGCTCTTGCACCTCCAATCGTTTCATTGGCTGTCGCGGGTCCTTGACAGCTGCGCCTCGCCAAACTAGATGGACGCCGTCGCTCGCCGCCAGCCCTTGGGGTTGGCACGAGGGAATCCGGTGAGAATCCGGAGCTGCCCCGCAGCGGTATTGGGAACGAAATCGGCCTCGAAGCACTGGGATTTCTAGCGCATGCGCGCGAAAGAGACTGGGAAGCGGCCGTGAGTAGGTTAGGCATCAGCCTATCGCCCTAAGCCCGAAGACCTGGTGAGCGACGCCTCAATGTCTATTGGGGCTTTGCTCGGCGTTTTCGAGGGAAAAACAACCGAGCGCAGCAAGGACTCGCGCAATAGGTCCTTGGCGCACGGCATTGGTTTGTTCAGCGACTTGAGCGAAACACGGCTCGTGCTTCAAGGCATCCATGTGCGCGTTCCAAACGGGTCATGCCGCGCATTTCAGTCGTTCTTGTTCAAGCCTTTGTGGTGGCGTGTTGCCTTTTGGCAACTTCGCTGCTCGCGGCTCAATCCGAAGTTGAGGTGACAGTTCACGGCGACAAGGTTCTTACGCCGTCCGAATCATCGCGCGATGCCTATTCGGCCTCTTCTGTGATTCGCAGGGACAGGCTAAGTTCGCCAGGAGTCGACGCCGCGGACGTGCTGCGCGGGTTGCCGGGTGTGCAAGTGTTGCAAACTGGGGGTCTTGGCGCCCCCGCAACGTTGAGCCTACGCGGCGCAAACAATACTCAGACGGCAGCGGTCATGGCGGGAGCACGCCTCGATGACGAGCTCACGGGAGTGACAGATTTGTCACTAGTGCCACTGTGGTTCGTCAACCGCATCGAAGTCTTCCGCGGTACGACGCCATTTGATTCTGACCGAATACTTCCGGGCGGCATGGTCGTGCTCGAGCCCCGATACAATTCCGAGTCTCAGGGCCGGGTACGTCTTGAAGCGGGAAGTTTTGGGGAACGTGGCGCATCCGTCATTGCGTCCAGCGGGGATGAGTCGTTTGCAGTTACCGCAGGGTTACGAGTGCTCGCTAGTGAACAAAACTATCCCTTCCCGAATAGTCAGGGGATGTTACTTTCTGGACCTTACACGGCTCCAACTGAGCGGGTAAACGCAGATTTTTCATCACGTGAAGTTTGGCTTGCGGCCAATCGCTGTACAAATTCGAATTCTTTCGAACTTGTAGCGAGCCAATTCGAGCGTGAACAGGGCGTCCCAAAGTTGGCCTTGTTGCCCACTTATCAATCGCGCGGGCAAACCAACCGGGACTTGGTTGCACTTCGCAGCGTCGTCAGTGTGAACCCTCACATGCAGTTGGAGGCAGTGACCAATCTCCTGCACTCTACGATTTCCATTCATGACCCTTGGCGCGAGCTCGACTTGCTTGGGGAGCGGGTTGACGTGGACACTTGGCGTAGTAGCAGCAGCTTGGCGTTATTGGGGCGCCCCAATCAGGACACGCGCTGGCGCGTTTCTGTCGCCGCCGAAGAGGCGCGATTGACTCGCACCGATTCCGCAAATACGGTCTTGGCGACCGCTCCTGACTTAGCAGCCCGGCGCGAAACCATGCGCCTTGCGAGCGCGGCAGAGGTCCGCTTGTATGGCCCCCTTGGCGTGCACGCACAGGCAGTCGCAGAACTTACAGCAGAACAAGCAGGCCAAAAGAGTCAACAACATAATGATGGGTGGTTAACCGGGCGCACAGGCCTGCATCTGAATTCCGAACGCTGGCAGCTCTGGATCAATGTCACGCGCGCCGCGCGTCCCCCAGCGCTCGGTGAACGCTATGGGATTTCAACCAGTGTCCACGGCAATCCCAATTTGGTACCCGAACGAAGTACGGGCTTTGAATTGGCGGGACGTTGGTCCCCCAACGGACCAAGATCTCCCATCTGGTTCGACGGCGCCAGTTTCATTCGCTTGACCGATGACGCAATTGTGTTGGTTCGCACATCACAGGGCTATGCCATTCCTATCAACGAGCAGGGCACCCGCGTGGCTGGCCTTGAAGGTTCGTCGGGGGCAAGGCTCTTCGAACGACTCGAAAGCGAACTTGGTTTAGCGTTACTCGATCCGCGGCAAATTCAGCCGCCAATGGCTGGGCATGAGCCGCTCTTGCCGTTTCAATCCCGACTGACCACACACGCAACGCTGCGCCTTCGAAACCCGATCGACCGAAGTTACTTACGTAGCTTCATTCTCGAAACCCGATTCAACTGGCAATCAAGCCGTACCGCCGACTTTGCGGCGCTGGCCATTTTGCCGGCGCAGTCATCGCTTGATGTTGAAGCCGTATGCCTTGGTCTGTTTTCTGCAGCAGATGTGCGGTTGCGGATCGCCAATCTGTTCAATGTTCCCCGTTATGATTTTGTTGGTTACCCGCTACCAGGTCGCAGCATTTACGCATCGTTGGAGATCCCATGGTAAATCCCGGAATATCAAATCAATCGCATCCCCGCCGCCAACAACACTCCCGCCGATTCATGGTCCACGCATTGGGTCTCATGTCATCGCTTGTGTTCGGATGTCAAGCAACCTCTAACGCCAAGGCAACCGGCGGAGTCACTGTGGACACACAAGCGGGATGCCCCGCGGGCGTAGCGGCAGTCCTTGGTGATTCAAGCTACGCCTCGACGCAGATCGCGCTGCTCAGTCTTGAGGGCGAGGTCCAATCATCATCGTTCATATCGACGGCTTCGAGGCAAACCGACGGGCTTTCCTTCGCACTTTCAGGCGACGTGGTACTCCCGGCAAGTCCCCCCGCCTCTGGTCGCATCGTCATTCTCGACCGCTTCGGCACCAATGTGATTACCTGGGTCGACACGGCGACGGCCAAGGTAGACGCTCAATTGCCAGTTGGCACTGGATTTGAATCCAATCCCCAAGATTACCTCGAAATTGCCAACAGTCGTGCGCTGGTCTCCCGCTGGGGCGTCAACAGTAATCCCGGCGCGCAGCAGTTCGATACCGGTAGCGATGTGCTGGTCGTGGACGACCCGACAACGGGCAGCCAATCCGCTAGCAATGGCGGCACCAATTCGAGACCAGCAATTGAATCGAACATTGCCATTCCCGGAAAAGACAATCTGCCACCTAGACCGTCCAATATCACACAAATAGGCAATTTTGCTGCAGTGGTATTGCAACGCTACTCCGAAGATTTTAGCACCGTCGGCGACGCACAAATCGTAAGAATCGATCTCGCGTCACTCCAAATAGTCCAGACACTTTCCCTTTCTGGCGTCAGTAATTGCGGAAGATTGATGCCAATGCCGGGAACCTCACGGTACATAATGGCATGCACGGGTCCACTAAACGCAAACGGAAACACGTCCGATCTATCGCGTAGCGCGTTTGTGCAACTTGAGGTGGACAACCAAGGGGAAATTGCCGAAAAAAGTCGCCTTGCCGCGGCCGACATTGCCCAAGAACCACTGCAAAACGACGTCACCTTCGCCAACGACCACGTGGTCCTTGTCACGACGCAAACCGCCTTCGGCGGCACCACGAATAATCGCCTACTTGCCGTCAATCTAAACGACAAGTCGGTGCATCAGTTGGCTGAAGCCCGCCCCGGTGCGGATGGCAAGGGGAAAGGAGCCGTGTATGGCAGCGCTGTCTGCTCTCCCGGTTGCTCCGCCGTGTGCCTCTTGGCTGATTCGGACGAAGGCGTAGTGCGACGCTTCGATGTCTCGAAGGAGCCAGCGGTGGAGCTTGAGTCGGTGAACGTCACACCGAACGTGCCGCTGTACCCGCGCCAGCTTGCCCCATATGGCGGCACGCCGTGACACTTTTTCGGCGCATCTTGTTCATCACGCGTGCGCTCGTCATATGCCTGCTTGCAACACGCTGCCAGGCTCGTCGCGAAACACATGCCCACCCCTCAAACTCCACCGTACTGGACGGCGACAACTTAGGGTTTCCTGTGAACGACACGGACGAAGTCGGGCGCGTAGTAGTTGTCCGTTCAGAACCAAAACGCATCATCGCCTTGTTGCCATCGCATACCGAAACGCTCTTCGCTCTTGGCGTGGGTGACAGGCTAATTGGTGTCGATGACTACAGCAATTTTCCCACGTCAGCTCTCCGCCTGCCAAAACTTGGCGGACTGTATGATGTTCACCTGGAGGCTCTAGCAATGCTTCGCCCAGATCTCGTGCTCGGGTCCGACAAATCTCCGGCAACGGCGGCTCTTGAGCAACTGGGTATCACTGTGTGGTCAGCAACCGCCCAGCGATACGACGACGTCTTCGACATGATAGTTCGAACGGGCAAATTAGTAGGAAGAAGGCGTCAAGCCGAAGCGCTTGTCAAACAAACTCAGCTTGACATTGAACGAATTGAGAAGGCACTAGAAGGCACTGCGCGGGTGAGCGTGTACTATGAGCTCGATCCGACACCCTACGCGGTTGGGCCCAAATCCTTCGTCGGAGTCCTCCTTTCGAAAGCAGGCGGCGAAAACGTCATACCCTCAACTCTCGGAGAATTCCCCAAGATCAATCCCGAGCTGATTGCGGCGGCAAATCCAGGGGTCATTTTGGGTGCATCACTGGCGGATATCTCGAAGCGCCCGGGCTGGTCTAGTTTGCGTGCCGTGAGAGATGGTCGTGTCTTCTCATTGACGCCAGAAGAGCGCGAAGTCGTCGTGCGTCCTGGGCCTCGACTTGCTTCGGGAGTCCGCGTTCTAGCCCACATACTCCACCCCGAGGTTTCACTTTGACGTTGATACAATCAATCGCCGTTTTCATGAAGCAGCGGCCAATTGCTCGCCCAAGACACGCCTTCATTGCAACGGTGACTTTACTGGTCATCTTGATTGTCTGCGTAGTTTTGTCGGCGCGAAGTGGTGCCCTCGCCATTCCCATTAAAGTCACCCTGGCGGCCATTGCTAAAGGCCTCGTTGGTGGTGGCACGACACTTCAGGGACATGAAGCCATCGTGTGGAACCTTCGCTTGCCCCGCGTACTAACCGGCGTCGTCGTCGGAGCTAGCCTCGGGGCTTCCGGCGCCGCTATGCAGGGCCTCTTTCGAAACCCATTGGCTGATCCCTACTTATTGGGAATTGCAAGCGGGGCGTCCTTCGGCGTCACTGTTGCGTGTCTCGTTGGAGGCCGCCTAAGCGCAGCCATCGCGGATATGCCGTTCGCCGCTGAGGCAGCGTCGAATCTGGTACCGCTGTTTGCATTTGCGGGCGCCATAGCAGCAATCTCAATGACCGTACTTCTAGCGGGAGTTGGGTATCGCACTCAGCAGACGTCCTTACTCCTCGCTGGGGTGGTCGTGGGCAGCATCCTAGTGTCATTGACGACGTATCTGATGTTGCGGGATGCGGATCGAATCCGCGCCGTATTCTCATGGACCCTGGGCAACCTGTCATTTGCTGGTTGGTCCGGGCTCTCCAAAACCACGCCCTATGCCGCATTGGGCTTCGTGGTGTTGTTCGCGTTTGCCCGACCCCTGGACGCACTGCAGCTTGGAGACGATACGGCACACACGCTTGGCATTCGCGTCAAACGGGTGCGTTTTGGCGTGATCGCGGGGGCAAGCCTTGCCACGGCGGCCGCCGTGGCTTTCGTCGGTCACATTGGCTTCGTCGGCCTGGTGGCGCCGCATGTGATGCGACGTTTGGCCACGCCGGACCATCGCTCGCTGCTCGTCACATCCGCGCTCATGGGTGCTGTACTGCTCGTGATGTCGGACCTCTGCGCGAGAACCTGGGTACGCCCGGCAGAGCTGCCCGTCGGGGTTGTGACGACACTCCTTGGTGGGCCCTTCTTTCTCTGGTTGCTTAGGCGGAACAAGTGACTTTTGTCCTATCCACCCGCAACGTGCAGCTTTGCTACGGCAAGTCAGTTGTCTTGAAGGACGTGACTCTGGACGTGCGTGCTGGCGAATTTACCGTGTTTGTTGGACCCAACGGGGCGGGAAAATCGACGCTTTTGCGGATTCTTGCGGGCGTGTTGCAACCAACTGCCGGTAGCGTACAAATGCCCGCATCGTGCGCGCGAATTGCTTACCTTGCGCAAACCAGTCGCTTGCCGCGCGACTGGACGGCTTGCGAATTGGTCAACCTTGGAAGATTGCCCCACCACGGCATCTGGAAAACGCCGGGGCCGCACGATGGGCGCGCCGTTGCTTTTGCCATGGCAGAAACCGAAACATTAGGCTTCGCTGATCAACTCCTATCAAACCTATCGGGTGGCGAACAACAACGCGTGGCACTTGCTCGTGCGCTCGCGCAGGAGCCGCAAGCCCTATTGCTTGATGAGCCCACCAATCACTTGGATTTCAAGCACCAAATGGACATCTTGCGCATACTGCGCTCGCAGGCGGCCCAAGGCGTGGCCGTTGTTGCAGTTATCCACGATCTAGGCTTGGCGGCTCTCGCCGATCGCTGCGTCATTCTTTCCGCCGGAGAGATGGTTGCCTGCGGCCCTCCAAACGAAGTTCTGCGACCTGAGCTTCTGCTAAGTGTGTTCGGTGCACCAGTTGAAGTGCTTCGAATGCCGAACGGTCGCGTTGTCGTGATCCCGAGCATCGCTCCCCTCGCCTTTCGTGCGTCTGACGTCACCAATAGTTAATGGAACCCTTTAGAGCATGCCCATGAATGCGAATCGCAGTATTCTACTAATCGGTGGCGCACGCTCTGGTAAGAGCCGCATGGGTCAACGTATTGCCTCAACGCTCACTCCGCGCCCAGTGTATTTAGCCACATCACGCCGTTGGGACGATGAGCATTCAGCTCGAATCGAGCGACATCGCGCCTGTCGCGGCCCCGAGTGGATAACGATTGAGGAAACCCTTGAGCTGTCAAAGGTGACGGCCGAATATCCCGTTATTTTGGTCGATTGCGTGACGCTCTGGCTTGCCAACGTATTCGAAAAGGTAGGCTATGATCTGGATCAAGCATTACTCGAAGCGCAGACGGAAATTGAAATTTGCCTCGCCCAATCAAAGACGTGGATTTGGGTAAGCAATGAAATCGGTCAGGGTGTTCACGCCTCCACTGAGTCAGCTAGACGCTTCGTCGACCTCCAAGGTTTCGCAAACCAATACCTCGCATCCAAGGTAGACACAGTAGCGGTCCTTGTTGCGGGAATTCCACTTGTCGTAAAAGGAACGCTCACATGACCAATGAATTGCAATTTCCCATACCCTCTGAGACGGCGCGACAAGCTGCGGTGGATCGGCAACTGAAACTTACCAAACCAACCGGCAGCCTCGGAAAGCTAGAGGAAATTGTCGTTGACTTGGCCGCATGGTTTGACGAAGCCATACCCCAGTGTCGGCCTGCCGCAGCCTTGCTCTTTGCGGCAGATCATGGCGTCAGCCGCCTTCACGTCTCTGCTTACCCGCGCGAAGTAACGCGCGCGATGGTTCAAAATTTCCTCACCGGTGGCGCTGCGGCCTGTGTGCTTTCAAGACATCTTCAGGTGCCTCTCACTGTCATTGACGTAGGCGTTGACGGCGGAAAGCTCGACTGGACTGGGC
>Ga0302321_100004674_pt1 | contig 11894 bp, 10 predicted proteins | sample Fen_T0_1_FD_202505 | JGI IMG/M metagenome (GOLD analysis project Ga0302321, IMG submission 202505) | Peat permafrost microbial communities from Stordalen Mire near Abisko, Sweden - Fen_T0_1 | ecosystem: Environmental > Terrestrial > Soil > Wetlands > Permafrost | place: Sweden: Abisko...
ATGCGTATACTAGAAATAAAGCCGATGTCTGTGTTGGGTTCTCCTGCCCATTTTGTGAGCACCGACAATCCAGAGGCGGCAGGTCTATTCTCATAGCATTGGAGCGGTGGAAAAGTAAAAACATGCATTTGAGCATGTTTTTACTGCGTTTTGAAAGAGGGTGCTTTTTATGAATAGAAGTCGTGATCATTTTCTCGTTGAGACAGCCTGGTTGGAAGATCATCTGCACGATCCAGCTCTACGCATTGTGGATATGCGTGGCTACGTCCGTACTGTCGTGCATGGAGATCGTCAGGAGGCGGTCTATATAGGTGCGCCAGAGGAATATGCCCAGGCCCATATCCCAGGTGCCGTGTATGTTGACTGGAGCCGCGATATTGTTGATCCAAATGACGACGTTGAGGCGCAGATTGCACCGCCTGAGCGCTTTGTTGAGGTCATGCAGCGGCTTGGCATCGGTGATGAGCATCTTGTCGTTGCTTATGATAGTCATCCGGCGTCACAATTTGCGACTCGGCTCTGGTGGGCATTAAACTATTATGGTCACACACGCGCTGTTGTGCTTAATGGTGGCCTGCCCAAGTGGCAGCGCGAGCAGCGTCCTCTTGACAACACGGTGGTGGCCTATCCTTCCGCCATTTTTACTCCGAAGGCTCAGCCGCAATTGCGTGCAACTGCTGAAGATGTGCTTGGGTTTATTGGTCAGCAAGGGGTGACGATTGTTGATGCCCGTGATAGTGGTCAGTACACAGGTGCCATTGTGCGTGGTGAAGGGCGCCCAGGCCATATTCCCAGCGCAATTAGTCTTCCCCGTGAAGAACTAATTGATCCATCAACTGGCACATTCCGTAGCGACGAGGAGCTCCAGCAGGTGTTCACATCTGCTCATGTTTCCCCTGATCAGCATATTGTTGCATATTGCAATGGAGGGGTAGCTGCTACAACGGTGCTCTTCAGTCTTGCTATGCTGGGCTATCCTAAACTGACCAATTATGATGGCTCCTGGAACGAATGGGGTGAGCGTCTGGATCTACCCGTAGAAGTTTAATGCTAGTTTCAGTCTCTCTGTGAAGAAGCTAGATGGGGTGAGATTTGATGAAGGAATTCGATAGTGGTCAAGAGCAGGACACTCTGGTGCAGGAAGAAGACTTGCTTGACCTGAATAAGATCATGCAGGCCTTTGGTGTTTCTGAATGGAAAAATCGGGGACCAGTTGATTCCACTGCCTTGAATAGCTTGAGCCTCCAGGTTGAGATTGAGGATCAGAGATATATCTTGCGTGAGCGCCCGGAGGGCATTATCGGCGAGGATATCAATTTTCGCTATAATTTTCAGCGCTATTTGCAGCAGGCCACTATTCCAGTTCCTTCTTTTCGCATAACACCTCAAGGTGAGCCAACTGTGAAGATTGGCGAAGACTACTTTGAGTTACAGCAGCAGATTGGCGGTGAATTATTTAGCACCGCCAATCCACGTAGCCTGGATTGGGTAGCCTCCGCCGGAGCTATGCTGGGGCGGATTCATCAGATGTCGCGTCAATATGTCGGTCATCAACATCGCTGGCCTGCAGAGGCCCATATTGGTGCTGTTGTACAAAGATATCTCAATCTGGCACGCGTTAGAGCCGATGAAAGCTCAATACAAGCGATCTCGTCAGCTCTGTCAAATTGTGCTGATCAATGGGAGGCCATGTTGCCGGGGGCCATGATGGCTATTGGTGCTGGTCAAAACCTACCAGAGTTCCACATTCACGGTGATTATCACGCGCTTAATCTGCGTTTTGGGCCCTTTGGCGTCAGCGCGGTAACGGGCCTGGAGGCAGCACGCTGGGAAAAGCGCATCTTTGAAGTTGCTTATGCCCTCTTTTATTTTAGCGCGTTAACCTGGCTACCAGGAAGCAACGCAACTCCTCCACTTGTGAAAAGAGGTTTCGAGCCCGAGCGTGCACGCAATTTTTTACATGCCTACGCCGAACAGTATCCGCCAGTAAAAGGCGAAGCTGAATTACTGGCGGACGCGATGCTACTGGTTTTTCCGCTTGTCGCAGTAAATGGCCCGTTGGAAAACCTTTTTTATGCGACCACAGCAATTGAAGAAGATCAGGGCTCCACGTTAATTGATGATATGATGGAGTCTCTGTCCTGGACGGCGTCATTGCCTGCATGGTTAGGTCGTATCCGTCGTTCGCTACCAGAGATGTGGCTGTGATCTTTTGAGAGCTCGTATCGCATCGGCAACATTGACAAATGCAAGCGTGGAGAACGCTCCTGAGCTCTGCTCTACCTGAAATATGCCAACTGTTGGCTGAGACTGCCAGCTACAGCTGTGGCATGGGCATGTTGGATCAGTATGATCAGAAGAACAACGAGGCCAATGAGCACAACAAGTGCAATGATAATGTAGATGATAAGCTTTGGATCAATCTTTGCGCTTGTGTCCTGTGCTTGTTGCGTCGCGTTGCTTGCCATCAAAGCTTGTTGGAATGATTGAGGCTGTTTGCCATTTGTATTTTGCGCGACCGAGATTTGCTGTATGGCCTGGTTCGGCTGTGGTGTGTTCGGGGCTGGCATGACTGAACTGCGTTTCCCTACAGGATTTGACTGGCCTGCTGTCGCATTCTGCATCATTTGTGCGTGAGTCATTACAACGGTTTGATCTGGCGCAATGACTTTTGCTTGTGGTGCTGAAGCTTGTGCATTCACCGGTTTGGATAAAGAAGTTCCACAGCGTGGGCAGAAGGCGGCGTTTGGTGCTAATGTATTGCCACAGCGCGGGCACGTTGTGCTAGATTGCGCTGGTGGTGGCGATGAGCCTTGTTTCGCCTGTTCTTTTGCCGCCATAATGGTATCGTAGAGTTCTGGCAGATCTGGTTGTGTACTGTGCAGATCTTTGGGGGGGGACGGTGGCGTTGGTAGTGGTAGGAGCGCAATGACACTTTTTAGATCATTGGCGAAGTCAACGACATACTGGTATCTATCCCTTGGCTTAAGCGCCATCGTACGCTGCAGCATCCGATTTAACTGATTGAGAACATCGCCAGGTAGATTGCTCAGTTGTGCTATATGCCGTGAATGGCGTGGTGCAGGTTTGGCCGGCTTAGAGACACCCAGCCTGAATTGCTTGGCTGCATTTGCCTCAGGGCTCTCCTCGGGTGGGTTATTCGTCAGGAATTCTTGTAGTGATGGCAAGTCAGGGCGGCCCTGCTGCAATGACTGATTGCGCACCGAGACGCTGGGGGGCTCGTGTGCGGTTAGTGCGAAGTACAGTGTGCCACCAAGTGCATAAACGTCTGAGCGAGCATCTGTTCCCGTTCCACCTGGATACTGTTCAGGGGGTGCATACCCCGGCGTACCTTGATGGCGAATAAAAAAGAGCGTTCTTGCTCCATCTGCCGCTGCTTTAGCATTGCCTAGATCCACAAGAACGGCTGTCCCGTTGGGCATAATACGGATATTGTCAGGTTTGATGTCACGATGGATAATAATGGGATTTTGGCTGTGTAGAAACATAACGGCATCGCAGATAGAGAGCACCCAGTTCAACAATTGCCGTACTGGGATCACATCATTACGTTGCCGTGTCATGCGAATAAGATCAGTTAAGTCGTTGCCTTCGATATAATTGAGCACGACATAATAACGACCTTGCTCAATGAAAGCATCCTGGAAGGCGGGTAGATTAGGGTGATGCAGTTGGCTGAGCACACGCGCTTCATGTTTGAGTTGTTCCTGCCCACTTGATCCAGTGACCAGATATTCTTTCACCGCATATTGTTGATTGTTGGACAGATCTACTGCCACATAGACATGCCCAAATCCTCCGCTGCCCAGTACGCGTTCGATACGATAGCGTCCGTTTAGTACCGTGCCTGACGGAACTGTCTCTATCATTGAAAGCCTCCAGCATAGATACTCTTGCTTTAGAGTAAAGGAGAACACTGTACTGCAATAGGAAAAAAACTTTGCCTGTCCCGCTTCTTCCTGCTTGTCCCCCCGAGGTGACGTTTTGTATGCTATTTGTCTGCCCCTCTGACCGTATTTCAATAGATAGTAGGCTGTCACCCCTTGCATTCGCATTATACACTAGTTCAAAGAACATGTACACGCTACAAAATCACTTAGGACCATCTTGAATATTTACATTATCGCTCGTTTGTATACAAAAAGCGTGTCTTTCCATGAGTTTTGTAATGTATGATAACAGTGCTTTTTCCTTATTTACATGTAGAAATTTGTTGCTTCTAATCTAGAAGGATATGTCTGATGGCTCTTTATCATTCGGGACTTGTATTTGACAGTCGCTTTTTGGCACATGATGCAGGTATGGAAGCAACTGTTAAGATGAGTAATGGCTCTTTTAATCTGTCTCCTGAGCCTCATCCATCATCATCGTTTATTACACGCCGTATTAAAGAATTTTTGGATGGTTCAGGGCTGGCTCATCACATGTTGCCCATCGCTGCTCGCCTGGCGACTGAAGATGAGCTTGCAGCTTATCACACGCGTGCATATATCGCAGCCATTCAAGCCTGCGCCAATGGAGGCCCTATGCAAGGACCATGGGGAAAAATCGACGAAGAAACGATAATCAGCCCTGGTTCATTTGATGCAGCCCTATTGGCGGTTGTTGGAGCGTTGAATGCAACAAGTGCTGTCATAGAGGGGCAAATCAACAATGCCTTCGCGCTGCTGCGCCCTCCTGGTCATCATGCGACACACAATCAAGCCCTGGGATTTTGCATCTTCAATAATGCAGTCCTTGCGGCCCACTATGCACGCAATGTCTATGGCCTGGAGCGTATTATGATTGTTGACTGGGATGTTCACCATGGCAATGGGACGCAGGAAGCCTTTTACCAGGATGCCGGAGTACTCTTTATCTCGCTGCATCAACAAAACTGGTTTCCGGCCGATTCTGGGGAACTGGATCAAGTGGGTGATGCATCCGGAACAGGCTATACCGTGAATATCCCTTTACCCCCGGGAACGGGCGATCGGGGCTATCTTGCGGCACTCGAACAGATCGTCATGCCGATTGGCTTGCAATATAAGCCACAGCTGATCATAATTTCCGCTGGTCAAGATGCTAGCTGGCTCGACCCATTGGCTTGTATGATGATGACAATGCAGGGATATCGCGCAATGTCTCAGTTGATGGTTGATCTTGCCGCAGATGTGTGTGCAGGGCGGTTGGTAATGCTGCAAGAAGGTGGGTATAGTGCTGCGTATGTACCATATTGTGCGGTTGCTGCCGTGGAGCCATTGCTCGGCATGGATCTCGGGCTTATCGATCTCTATGCCACTGCACCAGAATTAAGACGCTGTCAGACCATTTTTTCGCAAGATACACAACAAGCGTTGACAGCTGCGCATGCTTACCATAAACAACGGTGGCGTATTTGACCTGCGGGCAGAAGATTCCTTTATCTACCAATATATAGCTATTCCAGCATAGAACTTGCCTTTTTGCATGAAGTTATGCATAATGATATATGCATACTATTGAGGAGGAGAGAGGTGTATGTTGGCAATGGCACGTAGTTGCGCCGTCGTAGGCTTAGAAGGCGCATTGGTTGAAGTTGAGGTTGATCTGGCAAATGGCCTGACGGCTTTCGCGATTGTTGGTCTTCCTGATGCTGCTGTGAACGAAGCGAAAGATCGTGTACGCGCAGCTATCAAGAATAGTGGGTGTCTGTTCCCTTTCAAACGTATTACGGTCAATCTTGCCCCCGCTGATCTGCGTAAAGAAGGGCCTGTTTACGATCTTCCTATAGCCGTAGGCATATTATTAGCGGCCGAAAATATCAGCCAGGATGAAAAGATAAGCGAATCGCTGTTTCTAGGTGAACTATCGTTGGATGGTAGTGTACGTCATACGAATGGAGTGCTGCCGATGGTTGCACTGGCGCGCGAGAAGCAAGTGAAAACTGTATTTGTGCCAGCCGTAGACGCTCTAGAGGCGACGCTGGTGGAGGGCGTAGAGGTCTTTCCTGTTGAAACGTTACGCCAGCTTATTGCCCATCTCAATGGGATTGCGCCTATAGAGCCATATGTGCGTGATCCTGGCTTGCTTGATAATAGTAGCGATGTCTTTTATGGGCAGGATATGGCGGCTATACGTGGCCAGGAGCATGTGAAGCGTGCATTAGAGGTAGCTGCTAGTGGTGGGCATAATCTTTTGATGAGTGGGCCTCCTGGCTCAGGTAAGACATTGCTGGCACGTGCAACCCCTTCTATCTTGCCCAGGATGCTGATCGAAGAGGCACTGGACGTAACCAAAATTTATAGTGTGAGCGGTATGTTGTCCTCTGATGTGCCGCTGGTTCGACAGCGTCCATTCCGTGCTCCACATCATACAACCAGCCACGCCGGGCTGGTTGGTGGTGGACGTATACCGCGTCCAGGCGAGATTAGTCTGGCGCATCGAGGTATCCTCTTTCTGGACGAACTGCCAGAGTTTGGGCAGAATGTGTTGGAAGTGTTACGCCAACCGCTGGAGGATAAAGTTGTCACTATTTCGCGTGCCCATGGTACTGTAACTTATCCTGCTAATTTTATGCTGATTGCGGCTATGAATCCCTGTCCCTGTGGTTTTTATGGTGACCTGGTGCGTGAATGTACCTGTTCCGCGACAGCCATTGCCCGTTATCAAAAGCGTATCAGCGGTCCGCTGCTTGATCGTATTGATATTCACGTTGAAGTTCCACGGGTAGATTATGAAAAACTGGCCGACAAGCGTAGCGTGGAGTCCTCTGCAGTGATCCGTGAGCGTGTACAACGCGCTCGTGAGCGACAGATAGCGCGCTTACATAATACAAAGCTGAACTGCAATGCTGAGATGGGCCCCGCTGAGGTGCATGAATTGTGCACTATCGACGCTACAGGCGAGAGGCTGTTAAAAGCCGCTATGCAACAACTGCATCTCTCTGCACGGGCTTTTCATCGTGTATTAAAGCTTGCACGCACCATTGCTGATCTCGCTGATAGCGAGATCATCGCGTCGAATCATTTAGCAGAGGCGATACAATATAGGCCGCGTATAGGCAGGTAAAGTCAGCTTATTTCTCCCGCGCAACAAATGCTGATGGGCACAGCGGTGCCAGTGTACACTGTGCGCATAATGGCTTGCGAGCATCACAGATGGCTCGCCCATGAAAGATGAGCATATGTGAGATATTGAGCCATTCTTCGTGTGAGATAATGCGTATGAGGTCTTGCTCCACCTTCACTGGATTATCGTTGAGCGTCCAGCCCAAACGCCGTGAGAGCCGTCCTACGTGGGTATCTACAACTATGCCAACCTCGATCCCAAATGCGTAGCCCAGAACCACATTGGCGGTCTTGCGTGCTACGCCTGGTAATGTTAACAGCTCATCCATAGTATGGGGTACTTCGCCATCATAGGCAGTGAGCAGTCGCTGTCCGGTGGCACGGATATTTTTTGCCTTGTTGCGGTAAAATCCTGTAGATCGAATATCTTGCTCAAGCTCTTCCTGCTTTACTGTTGCATAATCCTCTGCGCTTTTATATTTTTGGAAAAGCTGTTTGGTGACTATATTTACACGTACGTCTGTACACTGTGCAGAAAGTTGTGTTGCTATCAACAACTCAAGTGGATTCGAGAAGTTGAGTGAACATGTTGCCGATGGGTAAAGGCTATGTAACTCGGCTATAATCGCGCTTACCTGCTCTTGCGAGCCCGGCTCTGGGCCTGTATATTTATGCGTTGCGAGGTTCATGGCTCCTCTTTCGTGCTTTATTTATGTTGGAATATGTTCAGAAGGGCCACTTTTATGACTGAAAATATGCGCAGCCCATTTCCTACCTGAATGAGCGCGGAGGTTTCAGAGATTTTGAATAGCATATTGTTCGCTATGACTCTGACCTGAACGAGTAAGTATCTTCGCGATTAGTTCTTCTTTCTTGAGCTTGCTTGGGACGGTCAGGCCAAGGTCGACGGCAATCACCCTTAGATCAGCCACCTTCTTATTTTTTAGCTCAGCTTCTTTTAGCTCCAATGTTTGGTGTGTTAAAACTGGGGCTGTGGGCTGTGTGTTGGTCTCTGGCTCATCAGAAGAGGACGGTGTCGTGAGTTGGCGGCACTCGACATTAGGCATGCGTTTGAGTACCAATACGACGTTGGTAAGCAAGTCGGCGAGTTCATGTGTCTTCATAGCCTCAAGCTGATCAATGGTAAAGCGCTTATTCATAACGTTTTCCTCCCTTTTATCGATATGAGAACCAGGAATATCAAGGCCCTGTACGAGAACGTATATGGCGGATACGGCTAATAAATTCTCCGGCGAGTGCTTTGAATTGTTCCTGCAAGTCGGCCTCGTGAGCTTTAGGTTTTAGTATTGTACTAACGGGTAAGCGATTATTTGGTGCCTCTGCGACTATAATACTATCGCTGATCACATGTTTAAAGACGTTGCCAGGATAATCATGGCGCACTTGCTCACAGTAGGAAGTGTGCAGCAACACACGTGCTTTGATGCGTGTGAGAATAATACCACCCAGAGCTGGACCCTTCAATTGCAGCTGTTGCGCATTTGGATTGATAAGTTTGTTGACGGAACGTTGGAGGAGTCCAATGCCGTAGGTCGAAAGGAAGTCCGGCACAGTAGGAATGATATAGGCATCGCTGGCCCACAGGCTATTTTTTGTCACAGGATTAAAGTTGGGTGGGCAATCACAGATAATATAATCGTAGTCATCGCGTATCTGGTCCAGATAACATTGTAGAATGTTATAGCTAATGAAGTCAGTTAAGCCAAGATCAAGCTCAATAAGATCAGGAGTGGATGGCAAAAGGTCAAAGCCAAGAACAGGTGCTTTGTTTTGTAGCACATCAGTTACAATAGCATTGCGAATAGGAAAAGAGATATCGCGATGTTCAAAAAGATTATATGTAGAACCTCTTAGCTCTTTCCATTTAAACCATGCACTTTGTTCCATGACATAGAAGGTTGCGCTGGCCTGTGGGTCAAGATCAACGAGTAGCGTCCTGCGTCCGTGATGTTTGGCGAGGCTGCAACACAGCTCGATTGCAGTGGTCGTTTTGCCCACGCCGCCCTTAAAATTAATAACAGTTACTATTCGTGCCATAGGTTTCCTACTATCGCTAAATAAAGTATATCCGCTTTTAGTAGAAATAATTATGGCAGATGCAAAGTTTTCATGTCAAGTATTTGCTGCATTTGTAGCACCATTGGCACTACAGGCTGTTTCTCTCTTGTTCGCGCTGAGAACGTAGGACTGTACGTAACGCATCTGCTTGCCCGCGATTCCAGGCGGCTGAACGAACTTCGGTGCCAACAATCGGCAAAGAGCTCTTCTCACGAATCTGAGCTGCTCGTTCGCGTTGGACAATTTCGTGCACAAGTTGTCGATCACTTAACTGCCAGCCGCGCAGTTTTGCTTGTTCGGCGAACCACATCACGCGTTCAAATCCAGCCTCGTAATCGTGTTCGGATCTTTCGTTTGGCTTATGCGTATCTTGCATCTCGTTGCCTCTATTGATGGGAAAATGGTGAAGTTCCATTCTCTATTATAGCTTGTTCTACTATGGATTTGATTATGGCAGAAACTCTCTATTCCTGTCAAGAAAATGTATATGTACTATCAGGCCTGTATGACGTAAATAGTAGTCAGGAGGTAGTCTCTCCTTTGGGCGGGTAATTATGTTAAAATCTAAGTGGAAGGAAGATTGAGACGTTAGCTATTCTGGTGGGATTGAGCACTCTCAAAAATTATGAAACGTGGTACCATATATCCTCGTAATACTTTTGTAATGCTTGTCCTTACACACAATTGTTACTATACTTAAGTTAAAATAGTGTATGGAATCATAGGCTAACGTATTCTTTAAATAGCCGTATGTTAACAGGGAAGGAAGCTGAGTGTGGCTAACACAAGACGGGAAATGTCGAGCGCAGACGATGAACGGCAGCAAAAATTGAAGAAAGATGTTGTGTCGAGCATCTTGCGCAAGCGCGAACAGCCAAATAATTTGCGTGAATTGGGTGTCACTACCTTGCGAAATTTGCCTGCCAATGTAGGCATGGTACAAAATCTGATGAAAGCTGTAAACTGGCAATTGGCCCAGCAGGAGGTTATCGAAAATTTAAATAACACTGTTGTGATCGTCGGGCAGCCCAATACCGGGAAAAGTACTCTCTTTAATACTTTGAAGGGCAAGGTTCTCTCACCAGCTTCAGCGTTAGCAGGCAATACGCGTACTCTTGTTCGTACTGACTTTGGTCCATTTACGCTGGTGGATACGCCGGGGCATTTGCCGGATGTAATGGAAAGCGGTATGGAGCAGGCCAGCGTTATAGTCTTTCTTATCGATGGCTCGAAAGGATTACGCGCAGAGGATCGTGAGCTTTATAAAGCCATCAAGCGCCTTGGCAAGCCGACTATTGTAGCGGTGAACAAGGTTGATGAGCTAAAGAGTGGTGGTGACGTTTTTGCGACTGAGGTTGCTGTGGCTCTTGATGTTCCTGGTGTTATCCCCATCTCGGCCAAAACCGGTGAAAATGTTGCCGAAGAACTCATTCCTGTAATTATCGAGGCGAGCCCTGAAGCTGCTCTGGCTATCGGACGCGAATTGCCAGCTTTCAGGCGTGAAGCGGCGCAGCGTATCATTCGCAATGCAATGCTTTTAAGCCTGGCTGCTGGACTGGAGCCTATTCCTTTTATTGATATTCCCATTTTGCTTGGTACGCAGATACGTCTGGTACTCCGTCTTGCCACGCTCTATGGCGAACAGATGGATAGCGCCGATGCAAAGAAGCACGCACGTGAGCTGATTGCAACTATCGCGGGCGGGCTTGGCTTGCGCTATGTGGCACAGCAAGCTGCCAAGGCAGTGCCCTTCGGTGGTGATTTTGTCGCTGGCGCTATTGCTGCTGGGGCAACCTGGTCCATCGGTCAGGTCGCTCAGGAGTATTATGAGGGCAATAAGCAGCTGAATCCACAGCGCTTACAGCAGCTTTATTCTCAGTTTTACAAACGCTTCCGACGAGAAAATAAAGTAAAAGCGTTACAGGAGCAAGCACAGAAGGAATTCAGCGATCCTGTTGCTCTCATCGAAGAGCCTCAGCCCAAGATCCTGGAAGAAGGGAAAGCATGACATTGCCCACGCTTTTCCCTTATAATCGCTACGAGATGTTGGCCGAACCTGTTACTGTCTATTACCCAACGGGCGAGGAGCCACTCGCCCGTTGGGTTTTCCAGACAATCAGTACAGCTTGTAGCGTACTGACGCAACTACTTCGTGTTGCCGTCCCAGATTTTGAAGTTCTGCTTGTCAGTACGGACGATTGGCCTCTTGTTCCCCATAGTGAGCCAGAGGAAGTTGACACACCTCATCCTTATTTAACAACGATTACCACGCCGCCCTGCCTTGTCGTGCCGATAGAGATCGACCCAATTTTTGGTGAGATGCTGCCGGAGAAGTTCGCTTTCATGCTTTACCATGAACTATCGCTCGCTTTTCTGGAGGAAGACTCGCGCCCCTGGCCGGACGATAATCCCCTTTGGGCGGACGAGTGGCAGTTTAAGTTCATTGCGCTCTGGCTTTCGCGCAGTCTCAATGGCGTCCAGGGTGTAGTGAATAAGGATATGCATGAACACTATGCTGATATTTTTGAGCCAGAGCCAGATGGGAAAACACCCGTCACCGTACGAGGCTTCGATTGGTTTGAGGACACTGAGGCAGAGGATTATCTGGCTTATGAATTGTTGCTTGAGCAGTTCGCCTCTGATCTGCTGGATCACTATTCAGTAGATATACTACCTCGTTTCCTTACTCTTTACCGCCAAGACCATAAAGTACTTTTAAGCGATCAAGTAACTGACATGCTGGTCGAAGCTCTCGGCCCTGCATCT
>Ga0302321_100004676_pt1 | contig 11892 bp, 10 predicted proteins | sample Fen_T0_1_FD_202505 | JGI IMG/M metagenome (GOLD analysis project Ga0302321, IMG submission 202505) | Peat permafrost microbial communities from Stordalen Mire near Abisko, Sweden - Fen_T0_1 | ecosystem: Environmental > Terrestrial > Soil > Wetlands > Permafrost | place: Sweden: Abisko...
TCTTGATGCGTCAGGTCTTACGATCCCCAACTTTGATCTCACGATCACATGCGGTATTAGCTCCGATTTCTCGGAGTTATCCCACACTTCAAGGCAGATTCCCACGTGTTACGCACCCTTGCGCCGCTCCAACTTGAGAATATTGCTACCCTCAAATCAGCGCTCGACTTGCATGTCTTATCCACGCCGCCAGCGTTCGTTCTGAGCCAGAATCAAACTCTCCGTATAAAAATACGTTAGTGATTCCTGCCTGATGATTAATCAGGCAGCTTATAATTTACTTTTGGTTAAAACCCTCAAAAGCAGCGAACTAACTCGCCACATTTGAAGGGGCTCTCTACTAATCGCACAATTCAATTTTCAATGAACAACTGGCGTTTTACCGCCAAAATCGTTTAACTCATTTCGTTCGCAGTCTATCGCTGGGACGAAGAATCCGTTGCCGAATTTTTCACCAACACTCGGCCAATCAGTTTCGAGTTAGGACCAAGACTTTAACAAAATCTCAGTCTATGTCAACCAGTTTCTCGTAAGAAACTTTACCGTATTTGCTTCCGATCCAGATCCGATCTGCATCGGGCTGATGAACTTACCAACGTTTCATCATTTCGTCAACCAGTTTTTTCCAAAATCTTTTCGATTAACTACTTCCGGTTTCCGCCGGGTTGAAGAATCTAACAGAATCTTCACTCTTTCGTCAATCGTATTTTCGATTTATTTAACCGCCCTTCGTTTCGCTTCACTCACCGTGTACCGCGAAGGGACAGAAAGATTATCAGACAAACCGGCTTACGCAATAGTTTTTTAACTTTTTTTTAGGTTGGTTAAAAAGTCGTAAAACCCTTTATTAAAGGCCTATTCAAGCCCCCTATCGATCAAATCACCCTCATCGAGCCCTAAAAAATGTCCTAACTCATGCAAGAAAGTCGTCCTGACCTCCACCGTGAATGCCGCTTCGTCATTCCCCGCATAATCAGCAATGTTTTCAAGGAAAAGTATGATTTGGGGAGGCATAATTTCCATTCCATCCGCAACGAACTCGGCTCCGGCAAATATCCCCAGGGTATCAGCCGCTATCCCGTCGGCTTGTAAATCCTCACTGGGCAATGGCTCAAAGAGAACGGGTAATTCCTGGGCCCGAAGTCGCAATGCCGTCGGTAATTCGCCCAGAATTTTCTCAATTTCACGATCCGCTTGCCTGCAGAGATGTTCCCAATGGCCATTCATAACCTTATTTTGCAGCACATTTTCACTTACGACAATTTTTCTCGCACTTGAACATACCGCGTTTATGGTTGTCTGACATTCAACTCTATGACGGTTCCCCAAAAAAAGCATTTAGCGGCCTGCCTAGTCAGTCTGGCAATGGCCACCACCATTCCCGCCCAGCAAGTGCCGGTAACGGAAACCAATTTACCCAATGGCATGAGGCTTTTGCTCGTGGAACGGCACGATGATCCCAGCATCGCCGGCGGCTGGGTTACCCATGTTGGCAGCGCCAATGAACGCCCCGGCATCACCGGCATCGCGCATTTGTTTGAACACATGATGTTCAAAGGCACAACCACGATCGGCACCTCTGACGCCAAAAAGGATCTAAAAATTTTGGCGGAACAGGAGCGGGTGCGGGATGAGATGCGGGGGGAGGAGGCGGTGATGCGCAGAGATGTGCGCAGGGGTAAGATCAGTGATTTGCTTAAGCCGGAAAACTGGACGCCGCGGTACCGGGAATTGCAAAAGCAGTTTGCCGAACTCGTTGCCCAGGAACGTGGTGTGCTGGTAAAAAATGAGTTCGATAATATTTATACCGGCAACGGGGCGTCGGGCATGAATGCTTTTACCATGCAGGACATGACGGCTTATTTTTGCACGGTGCCGGCCAATAAATTCGAATTGTGGGCCTGGATGGAGTCGGAACGCATCTTGCAGCCGGTGTTCCGGGAATTTTATTCGGAGCGCGATGTGGTTTTTGAGGAACGCCGGATGCGGCTGGAATCGACGCCGCTGGGGGTGCCGATGGAGACCTTTAACGCCATGTTCTGGGAAGCTTTGCCCTATAGCTGGGATACGCTGGGCTGGCCTTCGGATGTTTCGACGATTTCCAAGGCGCAGGCGGATGCGTTTTACGGAACCTACTATGTGCCCCAAAACATCACTTTGATTCTGGTGGGCGATTTTTACACGACGAATGCCGTGGCGCTGGCGGAAAAATACTTTGGCCGCATACCGCGGGGGGCCAATAATCCGCCAGATCTGGTCACGCTGGAGCCCAAGCAAACGGTGGAAAAACGGATGAATGCCGAGGTGGCGGCCAATTCGCAGGTGGAAATTTTCTGGCATACGGTGCCGTTTGGGCATCAAGACTCGTACGCGCTGGAAATTCTGGCGCAGATCCTTTCGACCCACACCGGACGGCTTTACAAGGGGCTGGTGCTGGGCAACGGCCTGGCCACGGACGTGGGCGCGGAGCAGAATTCCATGAAATGGGCCGGTTTCTTTGACATGAGCGGCGAAGCCTCGCCCAATCACACGCCGGCGGAGGTGGAAGCCGCGATTTACGCCGAAATTGAGAAACTGCAGCAGGCGGAAGTGCCGGCGGAGGAGTTGCAGAAGGTCAAAAACAACTTTGCCGCGGCCGAATATCGCAAGTTGAACTCCAATATGAGCATTTTGCACTCGCTTATTTGGAACGATGGCGAAGGTAACTGGCACGAAATCAACGAGGCCAACGCCAAACGGCAGGCGGTGACGGCGGCGGATGTAAAACGCGTGGCCAGCGAGTATTTAATCAAAGAAAACCGGGCGGTGGCCACGTTTACCCGCAAAATCGAGGCCGGCACGGAAAAATAACACTTCACGACGTTTACCATGAAATTTCTTCTCTCACTCGTTGCCGCCGGGGCGGTTTCATTCGCCCCGAACATTCTCGCTGCGGATATTCCTGACCGCCCGGAAAAGCTGGTTTTCCCGCCGCTGCGCTACGAACCGCCGAATGCCAGTGATTACCGCGTGCCGCTCCAGGCCGGCCCGATTGCCTATCTGGTGCCCGACCACGAGCGTCCGTTGATCAATTTCACGATCTACATCCGCACGGGCAGCTATCTGGAGCCGGCGGGCAAGGAAGGGCTGGCCGAACTCACGGGCTGGCTGCTGACGCATGGGGGCGCGGGCACGAATTCCGCCAATCAATTGGAGGAACGGCTCGCTTTTCTGGCCGCCAATCTCGGGGTGAGCATTGGCGACACGGAGGGGACGGTGGGGTTGAATCTGCTGACGAAGGATTTGGATGAAGGCCTGGGCCTGCTGCGCGACGTGTTGTATGCCCCACGTTTTCAGGATGATAAGATCATCCTGCGCAAATCCCAGATGCTGCAGGAAATGAAGCAGCGCAATGACGAATCCGCGGCGATCGAGGAGCGTGAAGCCGGTTTTCTGGCGCGCGGAGAGAGTTTCTTTGAAAACCGCTATGCCACTTCCAATTCCATTGCGGCGATTACGGCGCTGGATCTGGAGAAATTCCATTATGCCTGGTTCTGGCCGTCGAATTTTGTGGTGGGGGTGAGCGGTGATTTCAACCGCGAGGAAATGATCGCCAAGCTGGAAAAACTCTTTGCCGGCGGGCCCGAAAACATGGAGATGGACCATTTGCAGCCCGGCGGCACGCCGCCAGCCATCCCGACGCAGTTCAACTTCGCCAAGGCGGGGGTTTATCTGGTCAACAAGCCGGAAGTGGATCAAGGCCGGGTGACGCTGATGTTGCCGGGCATCCGCCGCGACAGTCCCGATTACTACGCTTGCGCGGTCATGAACTATGTTCTCGGCGGCGGCGGCTTCAGCTCGCGACTGATGGGCCGGGTGCGTTCGGATGAGGGGCTGGCTTACGACGTCCATTCCCGCTTTCCCGGTGGTGTTTATTATCCGGGCATCGTCAGCATTGGTTTTCAATCCAAGTCGCGGACGGTGGCGTATGCCACGGCGTTGTGCCTGGAAGAATTGAAGAAAATGAGCGCGGAACCGGTTTCGGACCGGGAATTGAATCTGGCCAAACGCTCGTTTATTGAGACGTTTCCGCGGGCTTTTGCCACGAAAACGGCGGTGGCGGATGCGCTGGCGCGGGAGGAATTCACGGGCCGCTACGCGAGCGACCCGGATTTCTGGCGAAATTTCCGCGCTAAAATCTCGGCGGTCACCAAGGAAGACGTCCAGCGGGTGGCGCAGAAATACCTGCAGCCGGATCAAGTGGTCGTGCTGGCGGTGGGCAATAAGGCCGACATCATGCTGGGCCATCCGGATCACCCGGCGAAACTCACGGACCTGCCGGGCGGAAAAGTCACGGATCTGCCTTTGCGGGATCCATTTACGATGAAAGCGCAGTGAAAGGCGGGGGGATTTTTCACAACAAAGTAACGAAGGAACAAAGGGGAATGGGTTGATCAGAGGGTCGAGCCACAGGCTCGGCGCTGCACCGCCCCACAAACGGATATCCGTGGCGTTCGAGGCGCTGAAGAGCGCTTTGAACCAAAAAACAGCGGAATTTCCGCCTTGTAGCGCCTCAGGTTCTCGTCGAACGCCGCACGCGAGGGCACGCCGGGCTTTTTCAACTCGATGACCACCAGCAGCAGGCCGTTGACGAAGCCGACCAAACCCGGCCGTCAGGTGCAGAGAGCGCCGGTGACGCTGAACTGGCTGACCAGCAGGAAATCATTGTTTTATCAGCCGGGTATTTCCAATCAATTACCCGGACGCGTTCCGTCTTCTGCCCCCGCCGCGCTCGCGGTCGGGCACTGACACAGTGATGCCCTCCTTGATCAGCAGATACACCTCGCTGTTCTTGCTGTTTGTTCAAACGTCAAACATCCGAAGCAATGCCTCACCCCGCGTGATTTTGTCCACGAAGAGCATCTCCTTTGGATAACCCAGATGAGCCGGAATCGCGTTCAATAGCTCGACTTTCTCGTCCGTTGAATTGTTCGTGAGCACAAACCACTGAGTTCCGGCGACAGGCTGGTTCTGGTAAGTTTGGCCCGTCGATTGAATGAGGAAATCCTTGCTCGGGTCTTGAGAAACAAGAGGGCCGCGTGCAGAAGAAACCTGACTGCAGCGTTCGAGCCCCTGTACACCGAGGACTTGCGCCAATCGGGAAAGCACCTTCGCCAGCGTGGCAGACGATGCTGACTCGCAGATGGTTTCTTTCTCCAAGGCGTGGCCAGTATGCTGCCAGTCTATCACCACCGACAGCACTGACTGACGCCGCCCACGACCATCACCAACATCGCTTCCTGCATCCATGGCAGCTATCGGCACAGTCGGGCCAATCCAAATCTTCGCGGCCATTTCCCCGAGGACGTTTCCGCGCGATTTAATTTCTTCACTCCGCCACTTTGTGAAATCGGCCAGCTTCCGATTCATCACGATATTGCTCTCGGCGTACAGCTTCCGCTTCTCTGCAAACGGGTTGTTCCAAAGTTCGTGGTTGTATGCGCTGAGTGTCAGGTTGCCAGGAGTGTGCAGCCACTCCCCGTGGATTTTCTCCGCGTCTAAACCCAACTCACCTTTCCATTGATCGGAAAGAGTTTGGGGCATGATGTGCTCTATCTCCGCCTTGCTCAAGGCCGCAGGCTCTTTGTGGGCATAGGATGCTTCGAGGGCTTCAAGAATCACGCGCCCGTAGCCGCGCTGGTAGAGATTGAAATTGAGAAACGCGCATTTGAATCTGGCGAGGTCAGGCCAACCCTTCGACTCCAAGTAGATGCGCAGCGCAACCAGAAGATTGCCTGCAAGGACATCACACGCCTTTACGAAGAGTTGTCCATAGCCACGTGAACTTTCACCACAGATAAAGCGGCGCAGGATGAAGCCGCTCAACATCTCCAATGCACTCACCAGGTCGCCATCGCTCAAGTTCCCCTGCGCCCGCCGGTGAAAGAGATTCAGGAACAGCGGGTAAGTAGTCGAGCTTTCCAGTGCGTTTAGCTGGGCGAGCGCTTTGGTGACCTCCGGGGATTGATCAGCCTTCCAGCCATTAATGACCTCATAGTAATTGGCAAAGTTGGAAAGCTCCTTCGTCAGTTCCATCGGAGAGAACCCACTTCCCTCGTATCGTTCCTCAAATGTATCGAACGTAGAAGCCGGACGCACATACCTGCCGCCACGCATCAGGAAATCGCGGAAGAAATCGGAGAACGATTTGCCATCAAAGTTCTGGTCAACGTCATGGAAGCGAGACTCTAACGGACGCCACAGGTCACGATCGAAGTTGTCGTGGTCATCGGGGCGGACGTGCATGAACACGAAGTTGCGGATGAGGTCGGCAGAACCTAAGGGAACGCCGGTTGAATTGAGGCTCTTGAAAATGTTGTAGGCGTTTTCGTGCTCAAGCGTCGCACACATGAACTCCAATCGCTGGCGCAGCAAGTCGAAGATGCCTTGGAGTTTCACCTCCCACGACTCCGCCGAACCATGGTTCAGTTTCCCCTCGAAATGCCTCAACGCTTCGCCGATGCGGCCATGCACCGGGGTTTCCCCCTTGATCGCCGCGATGTAGTCGCCTTTGTCGCTTGCCTTCGGGAAAAGGCGAAAGTGCTCATCCGCGGACTTCCGATGGTGAACCAAGTAGTCGTTATGAATTTCGTCAGCCAGACCATTCACGCCATGCTCGCGGGCGCGATTCCGCAGCGCGATGAGCAAGATGGAAAGGGTGGTCAGTCTTTGCTGGCCATCAACGAGGTGGAAGGTGGTGTTCTTGCCGGGTTGTGCCAAGCCGGGAACGAAAACCAGAAAACCCATGAAATGCGCGCCGGTCCTGCCAGGTTGCCGTAATTCCGTCAGGTTTTCCCACAATTTCTCCCACTGAGGCTCTTCCCAGCGGTAGTGCCGTTGAAAGACTGGAATCACATACTGGCTGGGCGAATAAAGAATCGCTCCGAGGTTTGAAATCGTCGGTTTCATTTTGCCTGGCCTGTCCGGTAAAGATTTAGCACTGCCGTCAGTGCGATCCACTCAAGCGGCACGAACAACCCGATGGCGGGTTGCTCATCCACAAACACTTTGACCAATTCCGCGTAGCCTCGCACGGTCTTGTTGCCCATGTAGTCAATTGATGCTGGGCTGTGCACATGCAGGTCAACTTTCAAGGTGTGTTCAGTAGTTTTCATAGGCTCAATCAATTTGATTTTAAGTTTATCTGCCCCGACAACAGACGTGCCAGCAACAGGTCGATGGCGTCGTGCGGGGCGTCGTAGAAACTATTGATTTTGCCGCCGTGTTTGATTTCGCCTTCGAGGTCCTTGCGGACGGCCACCAGGCGGCAGAGGCGGCCGGTTTCGTTGGTTTTCTCCAGGCCTTGAATGGTGAGAGCCTTGGCCGGGGCGCCGGAATGTTCAGAAGAGATCTGCTCTATAGCTCGCGCCTCAAGAGCAGGCGGGGGAGACAATTTGGGGGTGGCAGCTTGCCGCTTGGGCTCGGAATCGAGGCGTGCGAAATATTCCTGGGACTTGAGGCCGGAGTTGGCGCGGAACTGGTCGGCAGCGGCCCAGAGCCGTTTTCCCAGCGATGCATTGACCGCATTTTTTCCCGATGGAGCGACCCAAATCATATTCCAGTATTTCCGTGTGGCTTTGTGAACGAGATTATTTCAAAGGGTTTCACAGGCAAAGCGGAAAAATCACATTTTTTGGCTGGCGTGGGATGCACGCATCAACCGGAAGTAAACAACGGCGGTGTGGTGAATCAGAAAACGGGGTCGGGTGAATAACACATAAAGCCAACGGCTGCATTTTTCCAAGCCATGGAAGGAAGGGCGGTGGACGGCAATTTCCTGCCCGGTCCAGCGTCCCTCCGGGACGAATTCATTGGGGCGCGTTACCAGACACTGGCGTGTCTGGCTAAAATCCTCGGTCGCTCCGCGACAAAACCCTGCGGCCACGAGCCGGAGGCTCGACCCAACATCGGGGAGAAGGGAAGGGGTTTTGACAGAATGGACAGAATGAAACGCGAATTAAAGAGCGGCGGGCAATGACGAATGACCAAAATTTGCGGCGGCAAAATATGGGGTGACGAACATCCCGAAACGAAGTTGCAGCGGCGCCCCAAACGATCTGCGTCCGGAAAGGACGGTGGACGGCAATTCCCAGCCCTGTCCAGCGTCCCGCCGGGACGAATTCATTGGGGCGCGTTACCAGACACTGGCGTGTCTGGCTAAAATCCCAGGTCGCTCCGCGACAAACTCATCGGGCCGGCGGCCACGAGCCGGAGGCTCGACCCAACATCGGGGAGCAGGGAAGGGAGGCAATCCGGTATCCCTGCCCTGCCCCGCCGGCCTCACGCCGGCTTCTTTTTCCAGAAGGCGTCCTGCCAGCGCTTCTGCTTCTGGCCGGCTTCGCGCAGGAACGGTGCGAGGGCGCCGAAGTGGAGGAGGCGCAGGTTCAGCCAGTGGAAGGGTTGGTACAGCGGCCGCGCAAAGTCCACAAACAATACCACGCGGTAGCCGTTGGTGTCGTTCCAAACTTCATGGTTGAAGGTATCGTCAAAAATCAACGCCTCCCCCTCGCGCCAGGAATAAAAATCGTTGCCAATGCGAATGCGCACCCGTTCGCGCGGTTCCGGCACGAGCAGGCCCAGATGAAAACGGAGGATGCCATTCCATGCGCCGCGATGCGCGGGGATATGTTTGCCCGGCGAGAGAATGCTGAAGAAGGCCGTGGTGAGGCCGGGGATTTTACCGAGCAACCGCGCGGTTTCCGGACAGCGCCGGCGGTTTTCGGTGCAATCCATGCCAATGCCCGCGAGAAAGAAAGTTTTCCAGTTGCTGTCCGACTGGATGGCGCCCACTTCCTTGAGAATATCCTGAAAGCTCGGCATTTGGTCGCGAAAGGTCATCACGGCATCGAGTTCCCGGCGGATGCCGTGCCATTCGCGCTCAATCTCGGCCACCCAGGGAAACTGGCGGGGGTCATAGATATGGGGATCGCCGAGCGGCGAAACCCGGGCGACCGCCCATTCCATGCCCGTTTGCACGGCGATGCCACAACGGTCAAGCATGGTGCGGTTGGGGTTGAGGGTGTGGCGTCGATGACGCCGGTCTTGGGCGGGTGCAGAAATGTTCGCGGCTTCAACTGTGGTATCCATAATCCTAGTAAATGCGGGAAATGTTCATTCTGTGGCGACAAAAATCAAGTGGCAGAATGGCCCGAGCCCAGGGGGAAAGAAAATGTCATGATTTCATTGGCGGGCGCGGCACCCCGCGCCGGGGGTTGGTTCAAAACCGAATCCGGCGTGCGGACACGAGCCGGAGGCTCGACCCAACATCGGGGAGAAGGGGAGGGGTTTTTGACAGAATGGACAGAATGAAACGAGAATTAAAGCGCGGCGGGCACAGACGAATGACGAAGGGCCGAAATTTGCGGCGACAAAAAATGGGGTGACGAACATCCTGAAGCGCAATTGCGGCGGCACGATGTATGACGGACGCCACCGCGCAAGCGGGATAGCCGGGTTGGGATTAAGCCTTGCGCCTGGATTGGCCACGCGCTGCGAGTTGAGACAACTCGCGGTCCGGGGACGGGGAAAGCACACGCGGCGGCGGCGGGAGAAATCTGGTTGCCCTGCTTGAACTCGACGCCCCCTCATCCGGCCTGCGGCCACCTTCTCCCCCGCTGGTGGGAGAAGGAAAGGTTTTTTTGGTTTTGGTTCTACAAATATTTCGCGCCTACGGCGCTGGAGCGGGCGGGATAGTCGTGGTGCGATTTTGCCTGGCGACCGGATTGGCCACGCGCTGCGTGGCGATTGGCGGCGTTATTCCGCCTTCAGTTTTGCCTTAAAACGAAGTGGGGCAGCCATGCCTTCGGTTTGAATGGTGAACTCCTGGCCGGGACTCAGAACCAATTTTACTGGCGGAGCCGGCTTAACCGGGTCTCCCGATTTATAATCTAATCGCAATAAAAGCTGACCCCCTTGAATTACGGTCGTCGTGATGGTGCATTCGTGGCTGGAATCAATGGCCACATGACTGGGAGTTTTTGTGGAAAGCTCGAAATCCGTCACGGCGGTGGGTAAAAAACCGCTCGCAGGCTTGGAGCATCCAACGACCAATACAGCCATCAAAGCTGCACCAGTAATGAGGTATGATGTGCGCATAAAAACTCGATGATGCCGTCCACAGCTCAAGCACGCGGGGCTGATGACGTCGTCCGCGACGGCGGAATAAACCACGCCACCGGTGGCTGGCGCCGGCGACTTGTCGGCAGGCCGGTTCATATCCCTAATCTTTGGTCGCAGCGGCGGCGGCGGCTTTGGCAGCGTAGGCGGCGGCGTGCCGTGCGTGGCCAGCGACATGAGCGGTGGCGGCGGCGTGACCGGCGGCGCGAGCGGCGAATCGAGCAGCGGGATGTTCGGCCTCGCGGGCGGCGGCGTGAGCAGCAAATGCGGCGACGCGCGCCTTGGTCATCGCCAACTCGCCACGCGCCCAGGCACACGCAGCCTCAATTGCCCGGCGAGGCCGGTCGTCACCGGGATGTCGGACCTCGAAGCAGGCGAGCACAGACCCGGCGCTCCCGGCAGCCCGCAGCGCCGCGGAAATATGCGCCTGCTGGTCGAGTGGTTTGGCAAGAAGCCGGGTCATGGTGCGAGGAGGCCTAGAAAGCTGAGGGGCCACCGCGGGCGTGCGCTGTGCGATGTGAACCGCGACATCGGAACGGACCGCGCCAACGAAGCTTGGTTCCGGCAACAGGCAGGCAGCATGGTCGGCTGGCTCATAATCAAACTCCGCATAAACAGCTCACGGCTTGCTGTCATCCGGCTGCTTGCGCGCGATCTTTTCCAAGGCATCGGCCACGCGCTCGTGAGCTTTAACAAATCTCGAAATCATCGTGATAATGAAAATGGTGACGGCAACGAACGCGATCGCGTAGACAAGAACAAGAAAACCTCCGATTGCTGATCCCATAAAGTATTTGGTGTGTGTTGTTTGTGGCGAGAGCATTTCCAGCAAAGCTCTAAAATGGAAGTTGTGGCGGCGGGAAGACCAAATCAAGCCTGAAACGCGACCGGCATCAGTCGGGCACCAGACGGTAGAAACGGGCGTTGTCTGACACGGGCACGTTGACCGTGAATTGTCCGTTGGCGGCGGCGGGAGCGGGGAGGGCGAGCCAAGTGACGGGGGGCGTGAGGCTGGCGGCAGTCCAAAGGGACATGCCGGCGCCGTTGTCGGGCCAGGAAAGTTCCATGGTGTTACCGGGGTGGACGGCGGAGAGGGGGACGGGCGTGTTGGTCTCAATGCCGATCTGTTTGAACGGGATCGGTTGGAAGCCGGGAAGGTCAAAGGCGGGCGAGTTGGTCCGCAAGGTCAGGTCGAGGTGGGCTTCATCCACAAACAAAGGGTCGGCGTTGGCGAGGTTGTTGGAAAATGCCAGGTAATACTGAAAGCATTGGTCGGATTCCGCAGTGAAGGTGCCGTTGGAAAAGCCCAGGTTGCGGGAGAAAACGCAGCCGCCGGGAGCCAGCCAGTTTTCCGCCACGGCGGTGCTCCAGTTGGTGGGGATGGCGGCGCACCCGGGAAAGGCATTCGACCAGACCGAGCCCCGGTAAGGCAGGTTCTGGAGGTTCCACCAGACGTTGCTGCTGCCGCCGTTGGCCATCATCCAGCCCAGGCCGCGCGCGTCGCCATTCAGGGCGGCGCCGCATCGCGCCATGACGTTGTTCTCAATGAGATTATCCCGGCCGCCGCCGTTTTGGACGGCGTAGGTGGCGATGCGGTAAAGCACGTTGCCGTAAACCCGGATGCCGCTGATGCAGTCGTCCAGGTAGATGCCCTGGGTGCCGTAGCCGGTGAAGGAACTGCCGATATCATGCAGGAAGTTATAGCGGATGACGGTGCCCCGGGCGGCAAGGTCGCGT
>Ga0302321_100004678_pt1 | contig 11890 bp, 9 predicted proteins | sample Fen_T0_1_FD_202505 | JGI IMG/M metagenome (GOLD analysis project Ga0302321, IMG submission 202505) | Peat permafrost microbial communities from Stordalen Mire near Abisko, Sweden - Fen_T0_1 | ecosystem: Environmental > Terrestrial > Soil > Wetlands > Permafrost | place: Sweden: Abisko...
GTGAACAAACGGCACAGGTCGGACTCGCTGGCGTGCACCAGCACCACGTCGGCCTGCGGCGCGGCGTCGGCCGCGGCCTGCAGGAAGCTGGCGGTGGAGCCCTGTGCATCGACATGGCGTACCGGCAGGCCGCGGGCTGCCAGGTACGACACCTGCGACGACAGCGTTTCGATGCACTCGCTCAGCTCGAGTGCGGCCATTTCCTTGGGTACCGGGGCGCGATCGCCCGCGTCGATCACCAGCACATGGGCACCCAGCTCGCTGAAGGCGGTGCACAGGCGCTCCAGCATCACGCCGCCGAAGGCCACGTGCGGGTTGGCCACCACCGGCACGAAGCGCACGCGGGCGTGGGCAAACATCTGGCGCAGGCCGTGGGCCTGGTCGGTCGGGAAGGAAGAATCGATGTCGTCGTGCATGGAATTCTTGTGTGGGTCTGGCACGTGGGGGTCGGGCGGGCGAATCAAGCGTGAAGCGGCGGGCGAGCGCGCTGCGCTTGCTGCCGGGCGGTGAAGATCAGGTTCACGTCGGAGGCTTCCACGCGGTAGGCGGGGTTCACGTTGACGCGCAGCGCGCGGTGCACCAGCGCATGGGCCGACAGGCGGTGCCAGTCTTCGGGCACGCGCTGGCCGTTGGCCACGCCGACCACCTTGAGCTTGTGGCGGATCAGCGCGTCGAGCGCCGGGGCCAGCTTCACGGCTTCGTCCATCTTCGACAGCACGATGCCCTTGCAGGCAGCGGCGCGGTACGAAATCATCACGTCTTCGATCGTCTCGCCTTGCGCCGACGCGTTGATGACGAGCAGCTTCTGGATCGAGCGGTGGGCCAGCATGTCGAGCAGCTCGCGGGTGCGGGTGTCGCGCTGCGCCATGCCGGCGGTGTCGATCAGCACCATCTTCTTCGAGGCCAGCAGCTCCAGCAGGTCTTCGAGCGAGGCGCGGTCATGCGCGGTGTGCACCGGCACGCCGAGGATGCGGCCATAGGCACGCAGTTGTTCGTGGGCGCCGACGCGGTAGGCGTCGAGCGTGATCAGGCCCAGGTTGCCGGCGCCGTACTTGGTGGCAAACGCAGCGGCGATCTTGGCGGCGCTGGTGGTCTTGCCGACGCCGGTGGAGCCGATGAGTGCAAACACGCCGCCCTGGTCTTCGAGCGCGGCCTCGGCTTCGCCGGTGAGCAGGTTGCGCTCGAGCACATTGGCGGCCCACGCGGTCTCGTCGGCCACGTCGGTGGGCAGGGTCTCGACCAGCTTGCGGGTGAGTGCAGGCGAGAAGCCGCAGTCGAGCAGCTTCTGGATCAGCTGGGCTTGCGCCGGGTGGCGCTGCATCTTTTCCATGAAGGCGAGTGCGCCGAAGCGGTCTTCGATCAGGCCCTTCATCGAGCGCAGCTCATTCATCATGTCTTGCTGGTCACGGCGGGCCACGGCCTGGTTGACCTGGCTGGTCGCGTCGACCAGCGAGGGCACGGCCACCGGGGCCTGCACCGGCTGAGCGTGCGCTTGGGCTTGTTGCGCCTGGGCTTGGGCGTGGGCCTGGGCCACGCGCACTTCTTCGCGCAGGATGGGCGGCTCGCGCAGCACGGCGCGCGGTGCGGCCGCCGGCTGCACGATGGCCAGCGAGGGCGCTGCCTTCGGCGGCTGCGACACGGCGCTGCGCGCGGCCAGGCGCTGTTCGAGCGCGCTGGGCAGGTCGGGTTCGAGGTCTTGGCGCGAATCGGCGAAGGTCGGTTCCTGCTGGCGCGATTGGGCGTTCATCGCGGCCTGGCGGCGCTTGAGCATGCGCTCGCGCACATAGTCCTGGAACGACAGCGTGCTCATCGACAGGCGGGCCACGTCGTCGTTCACGTCGTCATCGTGTTGTTGTGGCGGCTGTTGCACGGTCACCGGCGCAGCCAGCCGGGCCTGGGCGGGGCGGGCTGGCGCCTGGCGGGCGGCTTGAGCGTGTTGCTGTTGCTGCGCAGCGGCCGCGGTGCGGGCGGCGATCGACGAGGCCGACAGGCGCTCGATCTGCTGCACGCTTTCGGGGGCCATGGCCAGCACTTCCACGCCTTCGGGGCAGGGCTTGGTGGAGAGAACCACGGCGTCTTCGCCAAAAGCCTGGCGCACCAGGGTCAGGGCGTCGCGCGAAGTGCGCGCGGTAAAGCGTTTGACGTTCATGGGTTGCTCCGCTTGGCCGCGCCCATCGAGAGGGCTTGGCATGGCATCAAGTGTGTAAGAGGGTGTGCCGTGACGGTCGCGCAATCAGCAGCCGTAAAGCCCTTCATTTGGGTTGGTTCGGGCTGAGGAGCGGGATGCTGATGCTGTTGTTGTGTCGTCATGGCAGGCGCGGTTGGTGGCGCCTTGTGATTGTTCCGGGGTGGGGCCGGAACTTGAGCTGGATGAGAGGGGCGGATTGGGGGCTTTTCTGGGAGCTGCCTGTGCCGCAGCGCCCCGGCCTCATGGGCTGGCCGACGCGATCTGTGCGGTTTCGCACTGCATGGATCGGGTGCGGAACTCCCGGCCGATGGCGCTCGCCGGACCGTCGTTTGCGCCCACTCACCCGCAGCGCGAAACAACCCATCGTGTGCAGTACGGCATGTGCCGGCAGATGGTGGCCTCAAGCGCGCCGCATGACGTGCCGATATCGCATGGAGCGTCTTTCCACGTCGGCCCCATGCACTTGCTTCGTTGCCTGCTGTTCCACCTGCTGCTCCTGGCCTGGGCAGGCGTCAGCGCAGCAGGGCCGGACGCCGCCGCGCCCACATCGCGCTGGGTCGGGCTGTCGGACGCCCTCTTCAAACACCAGACGGCGGCCTTTCCACTCGGCGGCGGCACCCACTTCGCGCAAGACACCAGCGGTTTCCTGTGGGTCGGCTCGCAAGCCGGCCTGATGCGCTGGGACGGCTACAACCTGCGCAAATACACGGTCGACCCGCAAACCCCCGGGTCGCTGCCCGACAGCTACATCGCTTCACTGCACACCGACAAACGCGGCCGGCTGTGGCTGGGCACCAACTCACGCGGCCTGGTGCACTACGACGCCGACACCGACAGTTTCGTCCTGCATGCCACAGAACGCCCCGGGCAGCGAAACGCAACCGTCACCGCCGTCATCGACGACGACAATGGCGGCCTGTGGATCGGCACGAATGAAGGCCTCGACCACATGGATGCCACCGGCACCATACGACGAGACCCGGCCAATGCACCTCTGGCCTCGCCCACGCCGGCCTCCTCACCGACGCCTGAAGGCGCAACCCCCTCGGGGTTGCCCGAAGGCGGCGTCGTGGTGCTGCTGAAGGGGCGCGATGCCAAATTGTGGGTCGGTACCCGCCATGGCCTGCTGAAGCGCGATCACGCAGCACGGGGTTTCTCGGCCCTTCCGCTGCAGACGCGCGACGGCTCCGCGCCGTCCATCGAACGTCTGTATGAAGACAGCGCCGGCCGCATCTGGGTGGGCACCCGCGCACACGGCGCCTTCATCGTGGAGCCGGGCAGCAACAGCCCGCACCCCGTGCTGGAAAGCGGCACGGCGGTGGGGCTGGCCACCGATCGGGTCACATCGATCGTCGAGACCCTGCCGGGCGAGATCTGGTTGGGCACCGACGGCGGCGGCATCGTGGTGGTCGACGCACGCGATGTGGCGACGCGGCGCCTGCGCCACCGGCCCGACGCGCCAACGAGCCTGAATGACGACAACGTCTATGCCTTGTACCGTGACCGCAGCGGGCTGATCTGGGTGGCGACCAACAACGCGGTGAGCCTGCACGACCCGCAACAGCGCGCAGTGATCACCGTGCTGGGCGGCGCCGCTCGAAGCAACGGGCTCAGCCTGCCCAACGTGCCCGCGCTGATCGTCACCAGCCAGGATCGGGTGTGGGCGAGCGTAGGCGACGGCGGCATCGACATGCTCGACCCGATGCGAGGCCGCGTCGGGCAGTTGCGCCCCGATTCGACCCGGCCGCAAAGCGCATTGCCCAAGGGGCGCGTGATGTCGCTGGCAGAAGGCCCGGACGGCGAGGTCTACATCGGCACGCTGCTGGGCCTTTACCGCAGCGACGCCAAGGGCCGCCATGTCGTTCGCGTGAACGTGCCGCAACGCAACGTCACCTCGGGTGTCTGGGCGCTCTGCTACAGAGATGGCATCTTGTGGGTCGGTGGGATCGACGGCCTCTGGACGCTGGATGTTCGCCATCCCGACGCACCCACCTTGCTGAACCACGATGTCGCATCCACGCTCGGCGATTCGCGCGTGACGAGCATCGCGCCGGCTTCCGACCGCTCGTTGTGGATCGGCACGCGCACCAGCCTCGTCCACCTGGACACCGCCTCCGGCGTGCTGGACCGCATTCCGTCCGACCCGACGGACCCCACCCGGCTGCCGGGCACCTATGTGTCGTCGACGCTGATCGACCGCCAGGGCCGGCTGTGGGTGTCTTCGTTCGGCGTCGGCGTGCAGATCCTGGAGCGCCAAGACGCCAGCGGCCGGCTGTGGTTCCGCCGGCTCGGCGTGCGTGAAGGCCTGCCCCATGCAGGCGTCAACAAGCTGCTGGAAGATTCGAAAGGCGACATCTGGGCCAGCACCGACGATGGTTTGGCCATGATCGATGCCAAGACCTTCGCGATCCGCCCGATGCAGCGCCCGCAGGGCGTGAGCATCCTGGGCTATTGGACCAATGCCGGCGCGGTCACCACCGCCGGCGAGCTGATCTTCGGCGGCCAGGGCGGCATTTCCATCGTTCGCCCGGAGCAGCTGACGCGCTGGACCTACCCGGCGCCGGTGGTGGTGACCGACGCGCGCGCAGGCGCCACGCCCCTGTCGGTGTGGCAACTCAACCAGCCGCAAGATGGCACGAGCAAGCCGCACGACATCTCGGCCAAGGACCGCGCCTTGACGGTCGAGTTCTCGGCCCTCGACTACTCTGCACCGGAACGCAATCGCTACGCCTACCGCCTGCAAGGCTTCGACACCGACTGGATCACGACCGAATCGACACGGCGCTTTGCGAGCTACACCAACCTGCCTCCGGGCAACTACACGCTGCAGCTGCGCGGCTCCAACCGCGACGGCGACTGGACGCAGGCCCCGTTGCAGATCCCCATCCGCGTCTTGCCGGCGTGGTACCAGACCCTGTGGTTCCGCGGGCTCGCTTCACTGCTGGCGTTGGCGCTGATCGGTGGGCTGGTACAGACACGCACGCTGTACCTGCGGCGGCGTCAGCGCGAACTGCAAGGCCTGGTCGACGAGCGCACCGCCACACTCGTGCAGCGCAGCGAGGAACTGCGGGCGAGCCAGCATCAACTGGAGCAGATCGCCTACATCGACCCGCTCACCGGCCTGCCCAACCGCCGCCTGTTCAACGACGACCTGCGCCATCAGACGGCATTGGCGGCACGCGGTGACGCCGACTTCACGCTGATGCTGATCGACCTGGACGGGTTCAAGCAGATCAACGACCGGTTCGGCCATGACGCCGGCGACGCCATGCTGGAGCAGACGGCCAGTCGCCTGCTGCGGGCCATGCGCGAATCGGACCGCGTGTGGCGCACCGGCGGTGACGAGTTCGCGGTGTTGCTGCCACGCACGTCAGACCGGGCTGCGGTCGACGCCATCTGCCGCCGCATCGTCGACAGCCTGGCCGAGCCGTTGTTGCTCAAGGGGACGACGATGCGCGTGGGAGCCAGCATCGGCGTGGCACTCTGCCCCGCCCATGGCCACGCGCCCGATGCGCTGTACAAGGCCGCCGACGTGGCGCTCTACGCCGCCAAGCACAGCGGGCGCGGCACCTGGCGCTGGCACGACTCGGTGGCCGGAGAAGCCGAAGCCGTCGCGGTCCCTTGACGTGATCCGCAACGGCGGGGCTGCAAGGGCGGTTCGATCGGCGAACCGCGCTTCAGATTTCAGCCCGACCGATCAGCCCAGCCGAAACACCGCCACCACGTCGACCAGCTGCTTCGCCTGAACCTTCAGGCTCTCAGCCGCCGCCGCGCTGCGCCAAGGTGCGCACTTCGGCCGCCACCACCGCAAAGCCGCGGCCTTGTTCGCCGGCGCGTGCCGCTTCCACCGCGGCGTTCAGCGCCAGGATGTTGGTCTGGAATGCAATGCCATCGATCACGCCAATGATGTCGGCGATTTTCTGGCTGGCCTGGCTGATCTCGTCCATGGTGTGAACCACCTGGCCGACCGCCGCGCCGCCCTGCGTGGCGGTCTCGCTGGTGTCGGTGGCAAGATGCGCGGCCTGGCGCGCGGTCTCGTCGTTGCCGCGCACGTCGATGCGTGAATTCAGGTCGCCAGACGCCACCGTCTCGGCGATCTGCACCGCGCGGATGGGGCCGATGATGCTGCGGCTGGTCAGCCAGCCGATCACCAGCAACACGCCCACCGACAAGGCCAGCACACCCAGGATGGTGAGCTTGGCAGCGGCCGAGGTCGCATCGCTTTCGGCCTGGGTGTCCTTGGCCTGCGTTTCGATCAGCTCGCTCAAGGCCCCCATCTCCTTCTCGAGGCTCTTGAACGCGCGCATGAAATCGCCCATCTTGGTGTCGGCCGCGGCACGGTCGGTGAAGGCCAGGCTCACCACCGTGGTGGCGCTGTCGACGTAGGCGATCAGCGCCTGCTTGACCTTGCCCACGGCCTGCCGTGTGCCCTCGTCGAGCGGCATGTCGTCGAGCTTCTTGATCGATTCGCGGAACAGCCTGGCCTGCTCTTCCAGGTCGACCTGCACGGCCTTTTATTCGGCAGCGTCTTTCTTGTCGCCGGCCAGCAAGGCCGCGAGCACGTCGCCGTGCAGCGCATCGTGCGCCTGGTCGGCCTGCAGCTGGCTCTTCAGCGCCGAGCCGCCGTTGGCAATGTGTTCGGCCGCGCGGGCCAGCCGGCGGGCGGCGAAGAAGCCGGTGGCGCCGACGGCGATCACGAAGCCGATGAGGCTCAGCGCGAAAAGCTTGCGCTGAATGGTGAGGTTGAGCTTCGTGATGCCTGTCTGTGCACTGAATTCAAAACCGGATGGAGAAGCCAAGGCCCCACTGGAAATCGGGGGAGTCCGAGGTGAGCCCGCGCGCAATCGCAAAATCGACCTGCATCGACTCGGTCACGAGGTAGCTCACACCCGTGTCAAAGGTGACCACCGCGCCACCGTTCTTCTTGGCAGCCAGCTGCTGGCCGGCCAGCTCAACAAAGCCATGCCAGCCCGGAGCCCATTCCTTGCTCACGGTGACGGCGAAGATGCCGGCGGCAAAGCGCCGGCCTTCGGCGTTCTTGTCGATCAGCAGGCCAGGCATCACGCCCACAGAGAAGCCGTTCGGCAGATCCCACTCGGCCACGCCGCGCAGCGAAGGCCGCAAACCCTGGCCGCGAAACGCGGGCGAACCCGAATCGACGTCCACGTGCAGCAGCCAAGCCAGGCCCGGCTTGCCGGCGGCTTCATCGCCCTCTTGCACGCGCCACTTCACGCCCAGCGACACGTCGGAAAAGCCGCGCTCGCGCTGCGTGCCATTGGCATCCTGCAGCGTGTTGCGCACGTAGCCATCGGTTTCCACGCGCAGCTCGATCGCATCATTCACACCCAGGCGCAGCAGCGTGGGCGTGGTCACAGTGCGCGATGTCACGCCATCGGCCTGGGTGCGCTCCGACGCGTAGCCCGTCTCGATCTGAAATCGACCGCGGCCCACCACGTCGCTCGATTCGACGAAATCGGGGCGGTCGGTCACGATGGCTTCGCCGGCATGGGCCATCGAAACGCCGGCCAGTGCCGTGAGGGTGCCCATGGCAAGTTGATTGAACAGAGTCGTCATGGAAGTCTCGGGTTCAGGTCTGGGCGCCAATGATCGCGCCAATGCGAATGGAATGGGTTTCTGGAATCTCGCTGTGCCCCAAAACGCGCAGGCGCGGCGCGGCGCGCTTGAGCAGGCGGGCCATCGGCGCACGGATCATGTCGGGCACCAACAGGCAGGCCGGGTGGCCCAGGTCTTCCTGGCGTTTGGCCGATTGCGCGGCGCTGCGCGTCAGCGTGTCGGCCACGCCCGGGTCGAGCGCGGCGCCATGCGGTGAATTCAAGGCCTGCGTGACCAGGCGCTCCAGTTCGGGCTCGAGCGCGATCACTTCGAGCTCCTGCACCGGCCCGTAGATCTGCTGCACGATGGCCGGCGCGATGTGGATGCGGATGCGCCGCGCCAGCTCCATCGGGTCGCTGACGGTGGACGAGTGTTCGGCCAGGCACTCGACGATCGAGCGCATGTCGCGGATGTGCACGCCCTCTTCCAGCAGCAGCTGCAACACCTTCTGCAGCGCCGGGATGCTGACCATCTTGGGTACCACGTCTTCGATCATCTTGGGCGCGAGCTTGGTCACGTGCTCGACCAGTTGCTGCACCTCCACACGGCCGAGCAGCTTGGCGGCGTGCATCTGCATCAGGTGCGACAAATGCGTGGCGATCACGGTGGAGCAGTCGACCACCGTGAAGCCGTTCATCTGCGCGGCTTCGCGCTGGCGCTCTTCAATCCACACCGCCGGCAGGCCGAAGGCCGGGTCGGTGGTCTTGGTGCCGATCAGGTTGGTCGTGGCGCCGCCCGGGTTGATGGCGAGCAGCATGCCCGGGAAGGCTTCGCCCTCGCCCACCACCGCGCCACGCAGCGTCAGGCGGTACATGCTGGGCTTGAGCTCGAGGTTGTCGCGGATGTGCACCGGCGGCGGCAGGAAGCCCACGTCTTGCGCGAACTTGCGGCGCACGCCCTTGATGCGCTGGAGCAGGTCGCCCTGGCGGGCCTTGTCGACCAGCGCAATCAATCTGTAGCCCACTTCCAGGCCCAGCGTGTCGACAGGCTGCAGGTCGTCCCAGGTCGCTTCGGCATTCGGCTCGGCGGCGGCCACGGCCGGCGGCGGCGCGAGCCTCGCGCGCTTGTTGCGCCGGTCCATCCACCACGAGGCATAACCGAGCCCGCCCGCGATCAGCAAAAACACGAAGTGCGGCATGCCGGGGATGAGGCCGAGCAGGCCGATCACCGCGGCCGTGATGGCCAGGATGCGCGGCGAGCTGAAGACCTGCGCCGAGATCTGCGTGCCGACGTCTTGCTCCTTGCCGACGCGCGACACCACCATCGCCGCGGCCACCGAGATCAGCAGCGCAGGCACCTGGGCCACCAGCGCGTCGCCGATGGCCAGCAGGATGTAGCTGTTGGCGGCCTGCGAGGCCGACAGGTCGTGCTGCGCCACGCCGATCACGAAGCCGCCGATGATGTTGATGAAGAGGATCAGCAGGCCCGCGACCGCGTCGCCGCGCACGAACTTGCTGGCACCGTCCATCGAGCCGAAGAACTCGGCCTCGTTGCCCACTTCCAGGCGGCGACGCTTGGCCTCTTTCTCGTCGATCAGGCCGGCGTTGAGGTCGGCGTCGATCGCCATCTGCTTGCCGGGCATCGCATCGAGCGTGAAACGCGCACCGACTTCGGCGATGCGCTCGGCACCCTTGGTCACCACCACGAAGTTGATGACGACCAGGATCGCGAACACGATCAGACCGACCGCGAAGTTGCCGCCGATCAGGAAGTGGCCGAAGGATTCGATCACCTGCCCCGCCGCGCCCGGGCCGGTGTGGCCTTGCAGCAGCACCACGCGGGTGGAGGCGATGTTGAGCGACAGGCGCAGCAGCGTGGTCAGCAGGATGACAGTCGGGAAGGCCGAGAAGTCGAGCGGCCGGATCATGTAGGCCGCGACCATCATGACCATCAGCGCCATCGCGATGTTGAAGGTGAACAGCATGTCCAGCGCAAAGGCCGGCAGCGGCAACACCATCATCGACAGCACCATGATGATGAACACCGGGGCCATCAGCGCCTTGATGGCGGTGGTGTGCGGGCCCAGCCAGGCCTGCATCTGTTTCATCAGCGCGTTCATAGTGTGTTGTTGCTCATCGAGAGGGCGGTGTGGCGGCACATTCCTTTGGACGCAGAGCTCGCAAAGAAGACGCGAAGAACGCCAAGAGAAAACAAAGTCATCAGTCTTTGCGACCTTTGCGTCTTCTCTGCGAGCTTTGCGTCCAAAACAGCCTTAACCAAGACATGCATCATTCAAACGCTCCCTCGTCGGGTACGAAGCCCGGCTTGTTGTGCGGGTCGAGTTCGGCCGGCACGTGCAGTTCGGGCAGCGCGCCCGGCATCGGCACGCGGCCGGTCAGCGCAGCGCGCAGCTGGTACACATAGGCCAGGACCTGGGCCACAGCCGAGAACAGCGCGGCCGGAATTTCGCGGTCGACCTCGGCATGCGCATACAGCGCACGCGCGAGCACCGGCGCCTGCAGCACCGGCACCTTCGACTCCTTGGCAATGTCGCGGATCTTCATCGCGATGAGGTCGGCGCCCTTGGCGACCACGCGCGGTGCACCCATCTTCGCGTCGTCGTACTTGAGTGCCACGGCATAGTGGGTCGGGTTCATCACCACCAGGTCGGCATTCGGGATGGCGGCCAGCATGCGGCGGTTGTTCATCTCGCGCATGCGGGCCCGTGCCTTGGCCTTGACCTCGGTGTTGCCCTCGACTTCCTTTTGCTCCTGCTTCATTTCCTCGTGGCTCATCTTGAGCCGCGAGGCATGCAGGTGTTTCTGCAGCGGCAGGTCGACCATCGCGAAGGCTGCGAGCGCCAGCAGCAGCAGCAGCATGCCGCCGACGATCACGCTGCCGGCGTGCGACAGCGCCGCTGGCAATGCCATCGCCAGCACGCCGCCGAAGGCATCAATGTTCGCGCGAAAGTAGAGCGCGCCGATGGTGCCGAGGATCAGCGCCAGCACCGAGGCCTTGATGGCATCGACGAGCTGGTCCTTGGAGAACAGCCGGGTGATGCCCGACAGCGGGTTGAGCTTGCCGAAGTTCGGCATCACCGGCTTGAGCGTCCAGACCCAGCCGCCGGCGACCACACTGATCGCCATCGCCACCAGCATCATCAACAGGCCCAGCGGCGCGATGATCCACATCATCTGCGTGGTGAGCTCGGCCAGGCGTTCGGCCATGAAGGCCGGCGACTGAACCGAGGCCGCATTGAAACGCAGGCCGTTGCTCAGCAACCGGGCCGACCAGTGCGAAACCTGGGGCGCCAGCATGACCAGCAGCGCGCCACCGACGGCGATCGCGGCAAAGTGCCCGAGATCGCGCGAGCGAACGACCTGGCCCTCGGATCGGGCTTTGTCGAGCTTGCGCTGTGAGGCGGGTAGGTTGCGGTCTTGGTTGGAGGCGGCCATGGCGAGGCTTTGGGAGCCTCACCATTGTTTCCGGACGGGCCGGAAACTTGAGTCGGATTAAGGGGGCGAACCGGCCGCTATTCCGGCCCGTCACGCCCCGTCTGGCACGGGATCAGGGCCGGGCCATGGCAGCGTTCATCATGCGCGACTGCTGCGCCCGCAGCATCTCGGCCTGGTCGCGGGCCTCGGAGTTGTCGCTCGTGGTCGTGGTGGTGCAACGGCCACGCGTGGCGATGTTGCTGCCGGTCGACGAGACCTGGCAGGTGCTGGCAACCGCTGGGTCGGGCTTGGTGGGTTCGGCAGAACACGCCGCCAGCGCAGCGCAAAACGAGCAAAGAAGGAGGAATTTGTGCATGAATCGTCTCTTGAACGTTGACGGAAGCCGTATGGAAAACGGATGGTACCCGGCACGGCGGAACACCAAGACTAGCAAACCCCGGGCCCGAAAGCTCGCAAGCCTGTCACCGCCCAGGCCCAGCGTCAGCGCCGATGCACGGCCGGCATTTCACGGCCGGGCATCGCGGCGCGCAACGCCGCCCAGGCCGTGGCCAGCGCGGCCGCCGCCCAGGCCCAGCCAATGGCCTTCACCGGCCCGACATATGCATACATGATGGTGTCGACACCATGCAGCGAAATCGCTTCGATGAAAAACAGCCCCAGCACCACCGAGCAGGCGATGACCGCGGCCCGGGCG
>Ga0302321_100004679_pt1 | contig 11890 bp, 9 predicted proteins | sample Fen_T0_1_FD_202505 | JGI IMG/M metagenome (GOLD analysis project Ga0302321, IMG submission 202505) | Peat permafrost microbial communities from Stordalen Mire near Abisko, Sweden - Fen_T0_1 | ecosystem: Environmental > Terrestrial > Soil > Wetlands > Permafrost | place: Sweden: Abisko...
TGGCGGTGCTTCGATTCGTGGTGGGGGCCCTGATCAGCCTGGCGGCCTTCGGCCTGATTCCGGGCCTTTACCGGCCCAGCAACTACCGCCTGCTGGTGACGCGGGGATTGTCCGGTGGAGCCGTGGTAGTGCTCTATTTTTACGCCTTGGCCCACATTCCCGCCGGGGAGGCGGGCATCCTCTACAACGTGTTCCCGGTGATCGCCGTGGTGCTGTCGCTGGTGCTTTTCAGGGAGCGGCCCTCGATCCACCTCTGGCTGGCCATCCTGGCCGCTTCTCTGGGGGTGGTTCTGGTCCTGAGCCAGGGCCACCTGGGGTTCGGCTTCGGTCGAGGCGAACTGGCCGCCCTGGGGGCGGCGGTCTTTGCCGCCACCAGCGCCAATGCCATACGGGCTGTTCGGCATACGGACAACGCCGCCACGATCTTCTTCTTCTTTTGTCTCGCGGGGTTGCCCGTGGTGCTGCCCTTCGCTCTCACCCCCTTGCCGGGCGGGCTCGCTCCCTGGGCCCTGGCCATCCTCATGAGCCTGCTGGCTTATGGCGGCCAGATCCTGATGTCTCAGGCCTACGGCACCTTATCGGTGTCAGAGGCGGCGGTCTGGCTCCAGCTGCTGCCCATTGTCCAATACCTGCTCGCCGTGCCGCTGCTGGGAGAGCGGGTCACGGCTCCGGGCTTGGCGGGCGTCCTCATCACCGTGGCTGGCGTGGTCTATGGGACCACGCTGGGGACTCGCCAGAAGGCATGAAAAAGGGCCCCGAATGGGGCCCTTTTTCATGGTGTTTCAATCACTAGCTGACGGGAGCAACAGCTGCTGTGCGCTTCCGCAGGGAGACGGCAACCTTCACATCGCCGCCGTCCTGGCCCAGGAACTTGTCCTGGTTCTCCAGTGACTTCTTCTTGGCGGTGTCCGACGCGACACGAATGGTGTCGAGCACGTCCACCATGGCCTGGAACTTCACATCCTCATCCACCTTCAGGAAGACCTTCCGATAGCCGAGGGGCTGAAGCATGACGGCATCGGGCAACCTGTCCTTCAGTCCCTGGGGATCGATCTTGTCCTGCTGAAGCATCAAGGCCCCATCCTGGTCGATCTGAATCAGGATGTTGTTGGGATCGGGCTTGGGCGGGGTGGAGGTCACCTGGACCTGGGGCACCACCACCTTTGTGGCCTTGTCGAGACCGGGCACCATCACGATGAAGACGATGAGGAGCACCAGCACGATGTCGATGAGGGGGGTGACATTGATATCGGATTTCTGCTTGCCTTTGGCGCCGCCGGCATCCATCAGTTACCCCCTTCCTTCTTGTCGCTGCCCTTGTCTTCGCTGGTGACGATGGAGGCCTCGTCGGCGCCACCCTTCCGGCAGACCTGGAACAGTTCGTTGACGTATTTGAAGGGCAGATCCGCATCGGCCTTCACAAACACAACCTTCTGGCTCAGGGCCGAGACGTTGCGATTGATGAAGTCCTCAAGCTGCTGGCGCTGCGCTTCATTGTTGATGAAGAAGGTCAGATCCTTGGCGTCCTTGTCATCGATGAGGACGGCGCCGGGGCCGATCACTTCGTATTTGTCGTTGCGCTTGGACTGGAAGAGCAGGGTGAGGTACTTCTCATCCTTGTTCTTCTCGGCCTTGGGGCTGTGCTTGGCGAGCGGCAGCTTGACGCTGCTGTTCACGGCCGGTGTGATCACGATGAAGATGATCAGCAGCACCAGCACGATGTCCACGAGGGGCGTGACGTTGATGTCGGACTTGACGCCACCCGCCTTACCTCCACCTGCATCCATGGTGTGTTCTCCTCTGAATGGTCCGGGGACTTGCGCCCCCGGACGGGGTGGAAAGTCTGCTTAGTTCTGGCTTTCGCGACGGATGAACTCGTCGATCATCTGGGAGGCGGCATTGTTGATGTTGGTGACGACCACATCCTGCTTGTTGGTCAGCAGGTTGTAGATCCACACGGCGGGGATGGCGACGATCAGGCCGAGGGCGGTGGTGGCGAGGGCCTCACCGATGGAGCCGGCCAGCGCATTGATGTCGCCAGCACCCTTGGTCTTCAGGTCAGAGAAGACCTTGATGATGCCGATGACGGTTCCCAGCAGGCCGATGAAGGGAGCCAGGGCGCCGATGGTGGCCAGGCCGCTCATGCCCTTCTTGAGGAGTTCGAGCACTTCGGCGGTGCCGCGGGCGATGGCGCGTTCCACGGGCTGGATGGCGTCGTGGTTGGGGTTCATGGTCTTCAGCTGCTTCTCGTACTGGAAGATGTCCAGGCCGTGCTTGAGCACGAGGGCCACGTGGCTCTTGTTGTGGGTGGTGGCGGCGCGCTTGGCGGCTTCGAAATCGCCACGGCGGAGCGTGTCCATGAACAGCTTGAGGAACTTGTCGGAGGCCGCGTTGCTCTGCGCGTAGGTCACGAAACGCTCGACCGTCACGTAGATCTGATAGGCCAACAGGATGAAGAGGATGATGATGATCCCCTTGTTCGCGGGGGAGGCGGCCTTGAAGAGCTCGACGGGGGAGAAGCTGTCGTGGCCACCTTCGGCGAGGGCGAGCATCAGGGGGGAGGAAAGCAGGTTCATGAGGTTTCCTTATGGGAGAAAAGGTGAATGACTGAGGAAGGTGTCAAGGCTACCGGAGGCGATAGGGCATCGTCAGCTTGAAGCGGGCGTACTGGGCCTGCCCGTTCAGCATGGCGGGTTCGAACTTCCACATCATGGCGTAGGCCTCTGCGGAAGGGCGGAGCTGGGGAGGACCTTCCTTGGCCACGGCCGAGGTGGGCACGCCATCCGGTCCCACTGTGATCTCCACGACCACAGTGCCCTGGATCTTCGCGATCTTGGCGAGGGGAGGATAGGGCGGTGCAGGGGGCTGATACTTGATCTTGATCTGGCTGAAGTCGAAATCGACGACTTTGCCCTGACCACCGACCACGCCACCTACTACGCCGCCGACCACGCCGCCGATCACGCCGCCGGGGACGCCGCCAGGAACGCCACCGGGAACGCCGCCGAGGGAGTGATCCTGCTTGGGAAGCTCCTTGGGAGCCTGCTCAGGCACCACTTCCTGCCGGGGGTCGATGGGCGTCGAATCCACCTTGGAGGCGGAGATGGCCATCGGTGGCGGCGGTGGTGGTGGGGGTGGTGGTGGTGGCGGTGGAGGTGGTGGTGCAACTTCCTCGGCCTTTTCCGCGAGATCGATGCCCACCGACTTGATCACCTTCTTGCCGGCTTCGGTCTGCTTCGCCAGCTGAAGTGCCACGAATGCGAAGAGCACATACATGGCCACCGTGGTTGGGATGGTGACCATGGGGTTGCCCCGCTTGATAGCTTCATTCCCGGCAGAAAGAGAGGACCGATATACGGCATCCTCCAGCGTCTCTGCGGGAGCGGCTGGTTTGGCGGGAACGGGTTTCTGGGGATCTTTGCTCATGCGACTCCCTTGAAAGATCCAGGAGGAAAAAAACAGCAAGCCGAAACAGCGGGAACACTGATTCGGCACCTGCGTTGAGATAAAGAACTGGGGCGAGCCCAGCGGCTAAGATGGCAAAGGGTTGGCAGTTGGTCAAGCCTTGTTACTGTGCGCGAGCCCCCATGAATACGGCATTCCACTGTTTTTTCATGAATACCGCAACATCTTTTGAGCCGGGAAACGGGTGGAATTGTTAATTCTTGTTAAGAAAGTCAGGTCGTCGTCATGTCTCAGATCACAACTCCAGATTTCACTTTCAGGAATGAACCCAGCGGGGTGGTCAGACCAGCGCGGGCCGGTCGTTTTTGGACTGGCCACGGAGAGGTCCTGACGCCAGCGTTTATGCCCGTTGGCACGCAGGGCACGGTGAAGGGCATCACCCCCGTCCAGCTGCGCGAAATTGGACCTCAAGTGATCCTCGGGAATACCTATCACCTGGGTCTCCGTCCTGGTGACGAGCTGGTGGCGCAGATGGGAGGACTGCACAGGTTCATGGGGTGGGATGGACCCATCCTCACTGATTCAGGCGGCTTCCAGGTCTTCTCCCTGGCCTCCCTCCGCAAGATGAATGAAGACGGGGTCACCTTTCAAAGCCACATTGATGGCAGCCCGCAGTTCCTGTCGCCGGAACGCAGCATGGAGATCCAGCGGAATCTGGGCTCGGACATCTGCATGGCCTTGGATGAGTGCCCGCCGGGGCGCATGGAACGGAGCAAGCTCGAGATCAGCATGGCCCGCACCACCCGTTGGCTGGCCCGGAGCCGAGCCGTGCCCTTGCAGGCTTATCAGGGCCTGTTTGCCATCAACCAAGGGGGCACCCACCTGGATCTGCGGCGCCGGCACTTGGCCGAGGCCCTGGAACTGGACGTGAAGTCCCCTTTTCAGGGGTTCGCCGTGGGTGGTCTCAGTGTCGGGGAGCCGAAAGAAGAGATGAACGCCGTGCTGGCCGAGTTCGTCGGGGAGCTGCCGGCGGATCGCCCCCGCTACCTCATGGGGGTGGGCACGCCCGAGGATCTGATCTTCGGTATCGAGCACGGCGTGGATCTCTTCGATTGCGTCCTGCCCAGCCGGGAGGCGCGCCACGGGCGGATCCTCACCAGCCGGGGCAGGCTCAACCTCAAGAACGCCCGGCATCGCGAGGCCAATCGACCGCTCGACATCGATTGCACCTGTTACACCTGCCGCACCTTCTCCCGGGCCTACCTGCACCATCTCTTCCGGTGTGGAGAGCTGCTGGGCTTCACTCTGAACACGATCCACAACCTGAGCTACACTGTGGGACTCACCCGCGCCGCGCGGCAGGCCCTGCTGGAGAACCGGTTTCCGGCCTTCGCCCAGTCCACACGCGCCGGATGGTTGACCGAGGAGCCCTGAATGACCTACGCCTTGTTCCAGCAGACCCCCGCATCCGGCCCTCCGGGCTGGACCCAGTTCATCTTCATTGGCGGCATGGGCTTGATGTTCTATTTCCTGCTCATCCGGCCCCAGAGCAAGGCCCGCAAGGAGATGGAAGCCCGCCTATCCAAGCTGAAGGCTGGCGATGAGGTGGTGCTCAGCTCCGGCCTCTATGCCACCATCGACCGGGTCGAAGACAAGGACCTCTGGGTCAAGCTCGGCAGCTCCGTGGTGAAGGCTCGCCGCACCGCCGTCGCTTCCCTGGCCTCTGAAGCTGAAACCAAGCAGAACTGATCTTCCTGACCTTCCGGACCGGCGCTTGATGTTTCTAGTCTGACGCCGACCCGCTTCCTGTAAGGAGCGCCCCGTGACCAAACGGAGCCTCTGGCGCCTCACCATCGTCCTGGCCGTGCTGTTCGGCTGCGGATACTTCTTCATGCCTCTCTCGAAGGTGAAGCTCGGCCTAGATCTCCGGGGCGGCGTCCACTTCGAGCTGGAGGTCCAGGGCCAAGAGGCCCTCGCCGCCGACCTGCGCGACGGCAAGGACCGTCTGGCCTCCCGCCTCAAAGAGAAGGGCCTGCCCGGCGCTCAGGTGCGCGTGGACGGGGCTTCCCTGCGCCTGGAAGGCACGGGGCTCGAACAGAAGGCCACCGTGGAGAAGGTCGCGAAGGATTTCTTCCCTGGCTATGTCGTCGCCGTTGAGGGTGACGGCTTCCGCCTCACCCAGAAGGATGCCTATCAGAAGCAGCTGAAGGACGACGCCAACAAGCGCGCCCTGGAAGTCATCGAAAAGCGCATCCGGGACATCGACCCCGCGAATGTGCTCGAACCCGAGATCACCGCCAGCGGCGCCGAAGGCAACCGCATCGTGGTGGAAATCCCTGGCATCGAGGAAGGTGACCGCGAGCGCATCAAGAAGCTCCTGTCCACCCCGGGCCATCTCGAGCAACGCCTGCTGGCGAAGGCTCCCCAGCTCTACTTCAGCTCGAAGGAGGAAGCGCTGGCTTTCTTCAAGGGCGCGATCCCCCCGGAATTCGAGCTGCTGCCTGAGATCGAAAGCGAACGCCAGGCCAAGCGGTCCGGCCAGCCTGTGGTCAAAGCCAAGCCCGGTGAGGAGAAGATCAGCCGGTGGGTCCTCCTGGAAAGCCGCGTGGCCGTGGATGGCGCCGACATCATCGATTCGCACCGCGCCTCCAATTCCCAGACCGAGGCCAATGAAGTCAACTTCACCCTCAACAAAAAGGGCGATGACGACTTCGCCCGTCTGACGGGTGTCGCCTCCGAGGAAAACCGCCTCATTGCCATCGTGCTCGATCGCAAGATCGTCACCGAACTCAGCGCCAAAGAGAAGATCATCGGCGGCGCCGTGCGCATCAGTGGCAGTTTCTCCGCCCAGGAAGCCGACGATCTCGCCAGCCAGCTCCGCAGTGGCGCCTTGCGCGCGCCCATGAAGTTCCTCGAAGAAGGCGTGGTGGGACCTGGCCTGGGTCGTGATTCCCGCAATGCAGGCATCACCTCCGCCCTGGTGGGCTTCCTCGTCATCATTGGCTTCATGGTGTATTTCTACCGCTGGTCCGGTGCCAATGCGATCGTCGCCCTCACGGTGAACGTGATCGTGATGATGGGTCTGCTGGGTTCGTTCCGGGCCACGCTAACCCTGCCCGGCATCGCGGGCTTCGTGCTGACCCTGGGCATGGCGGTGGATGCCAACATCCTCATCTTTGAACGCATCAAGGAAGAACTGGGTCTCGGCAAGAGTGTGCCCGGCGCCATCGACGCAGGCTTTGACCGCGTGTTCTGGACCATCGTGGACAGCCACGTGACCCAGCTCTTCGCGGCTCTCCTGCTCTTCATCTTCGGCACCGGCCCCGTCAAGGGCTTCGCCGTGACGCTCACCGTGGGTGTCGTGGCCTCGCTGTTCACCAGCATCTACATCAGCCGCTTCATCTATGACTGGGTGCTCGAACAGCACCCCGGCACGAAGACCTTGTCCGTAGGCGTCCACACCTTCTTCAAGGGCGCCTCCTATGACTTCATGAAGTACAAGGGCACGGCACTGGCCATCAGCTGGGGCCTCATCGTGCTCTGCTTCTTCTTTGTGCGCCCATGGAATCTCAGCCACAACAACCGCATCCACCTGGGCATGCAGTTCGTGGGCGGCAACGACATGACGGTGCGGTTCCGAGGCGCCATGGAGCCAGAGACCATCCGGGCTGCCCTGACGAAGAATGGCTTCACTGATGCCACCGTGGTGCCCTACGAGAACCCCGACAAGGCCGTCCGCGACTTCGCGGTGAAGGTCAAGGCCAAGAAGGACGGCGATCAGAAGGACAGCACCATCCAGGCCGACGCCCTGCGCGGCATCTTCAAGCAGCTGGACCCCGAAGCTGCCGGCAGTCCGCTGCCCGCCCTCAACCTCGAAGGCTCGAAGACCCTGGCCGATGCCCTGGCCAAGGCCAATCCTTTGCATGTCGCCCTTGATGAAACGATCCTCACCACGACCTATGTTCCCTTGGCCGAGAAGGTCATTGCTGGCCGCGATCGCCTGCCTTCAGGCCTATATCACGCCTTCAGCGAGCTTCCGCAGGAGCTTCCCCAGGCCGTGAAGGACACGGTGCAGACCACCTATCGGTTGGGTGCCGTGGCCATCCGCAAGAACGAGAGCTTCTCACCCAGCATCTCCGGGGAATGGACGAGCAAGACGCTGACCGCTGTGGGCTTGGCCATGCTGGCCATCCTGGTCTACGTGGTGTTCCGGTTTACGGCGAGTTTCGCGGTGGGCGGCATCGTGGCCCTGATCCACGATCTGCTCATGGCCCTGGGTCTTTTCGCGGCCTTCGGCTACGAGTTCAACGTGCCGGTGGTGGCGAGCTTCCTCACCCTGATGGGCTACTCCATGGCCGACACCATCGTGGTGTTCGATCGAATCCGCGAGAACAGCCACCGACCCGACTACCGGCGCGTGACCATCAGCAAACTGGTGAACGACTCCATCAATCAGACGCTGGGCCGAACGATCCTCACCTCGATGTCTGTGCTGTTCGTCAGCGTCTGCCTTTGGCTCTTCGGCGGTCCGGCTCTCAAGGACCTGGCCTTCCCCCTGGTCATCGGCGTCATCACCGGCACCTACTCCTCCATCTACATCGCCGCCCCGGTGGTGGTGTACTGGGATCAGTGGTTTGGCGGCAAGGACAAGCTGAAGCAACACGCGTAAGCGTTTTTACAATTGGTTAGATGAGAAGTGGCCCGTTTGGGCCGCTTCTTTTTTGGTCGCCCGAAAGCGAGAACGTCGGAAACGACATGCCTGGCAAGCCGGATTTACTGTGGGGGCAATCCAATAGGCATATGGCCAATCCCGAGGGTCAAAGAAAGCATTGGAAACCACCGATAACCACCGATGAACACCAATAAATGAATGAGAACTGCTGGGGCATCTGCAGGTAGACCATCCGTCTTCAGTCGCCTTCTTCTTTATCAGCTTTTCATCGGCGTTTTTCGGTGTTCATCGGTGGCTAAATTGGCTTTTTTATTTACTTCCGGTGGTGACCTGCCTTTGCTTTAGCCTTCCCAACTCACCCACCCCGCACGACCCGGGATCTCGCGGCGGGTAATTGCTTTAGCGGGGGGCTTGGCGGCCAGGAGTTCGGGCAGCCAGTCGGCGTGGGTGCGGGCGCGGACGCCACGGTCGTTCAGGCCGCCGAGGAAGGCATCGAAGGTCTCGAAAAGGGCGCCGCCTTCAACCTCGGTGTGCAGGGCGTAGACGTTCAAGGCATCCTCGCGGACCAGGCCCCAGACCTCGCGGTTCACCTGTTCCGGGGTGCGGCCATCCAGACCCAGCAGCTCGTCCAGGGTGGGCAGGGTGGTGGGGATCTGGAGGGTCTTCTGGGTCCGTCCCTTCACAATGGGATAGAAGGGCGCGAAACCCCGGCAATCGCCGGCGTAGGCGAGGCCGTAGGCCTCCTGCAGGTCAAGTGTGATGTCATTGCAGCGCCAGGCGGGGCTCACGGCGCCCAGGGGCTTCTCGCCGAAGACGGTGCCGAAGGCCTCGTGGGCATTCGCGTACCAGTCCGAGAGCCACCGCCGGGACTTGCGATCCAGCAAGTCGTGGTATTGCACATGGTCCCAGCCGTGGATGCCCACCTCATGGCCAGCGGCTTTCGCTGCCTGCATTTGCGCGGCGGCCCGCTTCCAGATGATGGGTGCTGGGATCAACACCCCGTACATCATGGTCTTGAAGCCGTAGAGCTTGGTGGCATTGGTGCGGCGCATCTTGGCGAGGAATCCCTTGCGGAAGATCCGGCGGATGGCCTTGCCGCTGTTGTCCGGTCCAAAGCTGAAGTAGAAGCTGGCCCGCATCTGGTGCTTGTCCAGCAGGCGCAACAGGGTCGGAATGCCCGTGAGGGAGCCTTCCAGGGTGTCCACGTCGACGCGGAGGGAGATGGTCTTCACGGGGCGCCTTTCCATAGTTTGAAAACTTCACATCAATTAACACGTCAGTTGGCAGGAAAGCACAACTTCGATGGGTAAGATTGGCCCTTCACATCCCGAAAGGACCATTATGGCCTCGCCTTTGGCTGATCGACTGAGATCGGCCCTCCGCTCCCTTCTTGCCGTGCTGCTGTTGGCAGCCTATCCCTCTGGACTCTGGGCGGAAGGCGCCAACGACCCAGCTCCCTTCATCCTCGCCCGGGGCACGGTGAACGGAAAGAAAGTGCTCTTTGACAATACCCACGGTTCCACCGCCGGCGCAGCCGACTGGGTGATCGACGGGGCCTTCTCCGATTTCGCCAATGCCCTGGCGGACAAGGGCTATTACGTGAAGGAGCTCCGCAAGGTCACACCGATTGCCCTGTCCGACTTGACGGGTTGGGATGTGGTCGTGATGGCCGAATGCAACATCCCCTTCAAGGCCACAGAACAGGCGGCCCTGCTGCAATACGTGCAGAACGGCGGTTCGCTCTTCCTGATCGCCGATCACTACAACGCCGACCGCAACAAGAACCGGTGGGACGGATCGGAAGTGTTCAATGGCTATCGCCGAGGCGCCTGGACCAACCCCGCCAAGGGCATGACCACCGAGGAGGCGAACTCCTATCCCATGCAGGGCGTGGTCAGCTCCGACTGGTTGGCGACGAACTTCGGCGTGCGGTTCCGGTACAACGCCCTGGGCGATTTGGTGGCCAACGATATCGTGGCTCCGAGCCAGGCCTTCAACATCACCACTGGGGTGGCCACCTTCGCCATGCATGCGGGCGGAACCGTGGCCATTTTGGATCCCACCAAGGCGAAGGGCATCGTCTACCTGCCCACCACCACGGTGAAGTGGGCCAGTGCCGTGGATCAGGGTGTCTATAACGGGGGTGGTCGTCCCGAAGGCCCCATGGTGGCCGTCGCGAAGGTCGGCCTGGGCAAGGCTGCGTTCATCGGCGATTCCTCGCCCATCGAAGACGCCACCACGAAGTACCTCAAGGAAGAGACTGGTGGCGCCAAGACCACTTATGCCGGATGGCAGGAACAGAACGACGCCACCTTGGTGCCGAACCTCATCGACTGGCTGGCCACCCATGAGTCGTACACGTCCCTGAACCAGGTCGCTGGCCTTCAGCTGGACGCCCCCACCACGCTGCTGGCCATGGAGGACCCCGCCACCTCCACCGAACCGCAAGCCGAGCCCTGGGCCACGCCCGCTGCTGGCTACAAGTGGTACGACCCCACGACCTTCAAGACAGGTTCCTACAATGCCGGAACCGTTCTTCCCAATGTCATTAGCGCCAGCATCACGACCCCCAGCGCCAATGTCAGTGTGAATGCCGGCGTGTCTATCTCCTTTGCCGGAACAGCCACCGACAGCAGCAGTACGGCCACCCTTTCGTATGGCTGGATCTTTGGGGATGGTGGTACTGCCAGCGGTGCCTCTACAACCCATGCCTTCAGCAACGCCACGGCCAACCCCGTGATCTACACGGTGACCTTCACGGCCTCTGACGCTTCCGGCGCCAGCGCCAGCGCCATCCGGCTTGTCACCGTGGCCCCGGGAAGCACCCAGTCCTACACCATCACGGCTTCGGCTGGTGCCAACGGTTCGATCAGCCCCACGGGCGCCGTGAGCGTGAGCGCGGGTGCCAGCCAGACCTTCACCGTGACACCCAACGCCGGATACCAGGTGAGCAGTGTGACCGTGGATGGGATCAGCCAAGGCGCCATCGCCACCTATACCTTCACCAATGTGACCGCCAGCCATACGATCGGCGCCGCCTTCACGGCCAGCGCGGGGAGTTCCTTCACGGAAACCTTCGATACGGGCACCAAGGCTGCCTACACCACGGGGGATGTCACCTTCGCCTCTGGCATCTGGACGCTGAACGATGCGCTCCTGGGCAACACGAGCGCGGATCCCAAGAACGGAGTGCAGAGTGTCCGCACGCGCAACAGCGGCAAGCTGACCATGAAATACAATTGGGCCAGTGGCGCCAAGAGCGTGTCCATCAAGCACGGCAGCTATGGCACCGATGCCAGCACCACTTGGACCCTGTGGTATTCCACGAATAGCGGAACCACTTGGACTCAGCTTGGCGGCACGGTTACCACGGCTTCGTCCACCCTTCAGACGGCCACCTTCACGCTCAGTGTTCCCGGAGCGATCCGCTTCGAGATCCGCAAGACGGATGGCTCCACGAGGCGAGTGAACTTCGACGATTTCCAGGTCTCAGGTTTCTGATTCCAGATTTACCCTTTTGTGGAACGGGGCGCGGTGAAAACTGCGCCCCGTTTTCTTTCCGGTGGGTAACCGGCGACCACCCCGGGAGTAGCCGCCGGAGCTCCGGACTGGGCCCGAATGGCACGTGGTGATGATGTGACTGAGACGAATTCTCGAAATCTGCGTTCATTTCATTTGAGGAAAGGCCTGCCACGCCTACGTTTCGGAAGGAGGTGATTCATCTGAAAAAAAGGAGACTCCCCTCCCGTTATCCGATTTATGATCATCGCCGCACACTCCCAGACAGCTCATCCACAGGAGGCATGGCCATGC
>Ga0302321_100004681_pt1 | contig 11887 bp, 10 predicted proteins | sample Fen_T0_1_FD_202505 | JGI IMG/M metagenome (GOLD analysis project Ga0302321, IMG submission 202505) | Peat permafrost microbial communities from Stordalen Mire near Abisko, Sweden - Fen_T0_1 | ecosystem: Environmental > Terrestrial > Soil > Wetlands > Permafrost | place: Sweden: Abisko...
ATTCATCTCCTGAATAACAACTAAAACTATAAAGGATGGAATAAGGGTCCATATAAGACCATATCCATACATTGCTCCAGCCACTGAATATACACTGATTCCTCCTGCATCGTTGTCGACACTGCCAGTAATAATACCAGGACCAAGTATCGCGAAGAACAGTGCAGCCCGTTTGAGGAGTTTTTTTATGCTGAACCTTGACTCTGTCATAACACCTGCTATTATCTTTTGTTTGTCCTCCGTTTGCGGGTAAGGTCCTCAATAACATCATCAATAACGACCATACCCTGTAACTGGTTATTCTGATCAACCACTGGCACAGCCAGGAGATTATATTTGGAAACCAGCTCAGCTATTGCGCCCACTTTCTGGTCATCCAGGAGGTGTACGGGTTCTGATTTCATAATACTGCTTACACTGAAATCAGGTTCTGAGACAACCAGGTCGCGAAGGTTAAATGATCCTATCAGTTCATCATTTGCTTCAATTACAAACATAGTGTACAGCTCAGCAGATTCGGGTTTTTTTACTCTTAATTCAACAAGTACCTCAGCTACTGTCATGGTTGCACTGAAAGAAAGATAATCAGTTGTCATCAGACTACCTACAAGATCATCATCATACTCTAGAAGTTCTCTGACCTCTTGTGACGATTCTGTATCCATCTCTTTTAACAGCATCTCAGCCTTGTCTTCTTCCAGTTCATCGAGTATATCAGCGACTTCATCAGCGGGCATCTTCTCAAGGACGTCAGCGGCCTTGTTAACAGGAAGGTTTTCAAGAATATGTATCTGTGCAGAAGTCTCAAGTTCCTCTAGTACATCAGCAGCTTTTTCTTCATCGAGAGAGGCGAAAACCGACATACTTGATTTTTTACCCATATCCTCAAGAATATCAGCAATATCCGAGGGATGCAGAGTATGGAGTTTAGCGTAACTCTTTGATAGTTTAATATTAAGATTTGCATGGTCAATAGCCTGTACATCATCCCAGAGAATGAATTTTGCAGGGATAGTGATCTTAAATACAGAGAGAAGCCTTTTTATAGGTAATGCAATGCCGATTCTGCGCAATAGCCCTTCAATTCCTATATCGACTGCTATGGCGAATGTTCCGGCAGGCAGGGTTGCCAGTCTTACATCATTTACTCTTACAAGTTTGCGACCATTCAGGTCTACAATTTGTTTGTCAAGAATATTTTCCACAAGCAGAAGACCATTACTTACCTCTTCTGCAGCAAGTTCAGTCAATGCAGTACAAGTTACATTAGGCACTTCTCTGGCTTTAGTAACAATAAAACTTTTAAAGGAATAAAACTTCATCTCCTTTTTTATACGCAGCCTCACGCCAGTTACCATCTGTTGATTCGGATCACTGTTACCAGTAGGCATAGTGTTCACAAGCAGATCTTTGATAATTCCAATTGCATCACCATCGGCGCCAAATGCTTCTTTTCCGATAATGCCGCTTAAATAAAAAGTTGTAAGTGATGTCATTGTCACCTCCTTGCTTTTTCTGATAAAGAAGGGATGACCAATAATTCCGGTTATCCCCTTAGATCAGGGTTATGATTTAATATATTCGCCGGGTCGTCGTCCATGAAATTCTTAAAATTGATTTCGCGAACAAAAGTAAATTTCATATCCTTACTTTCCAAATAAACTCATGATATTTTCTCAACTTATAGATTAAAAAGTTTAAAGTGACTAAAGTTTTTTACCCCTCTGCCGCTACGTGGCATCTCCCCTAAAGGGGAGCAAAAAACGTGTCATCTATTAAAAATTCGCTAGGACGCGGAGTATTAATCCCCCTTTAGGGGGGAAGGGGGGCAATTCTCAGAGCACTTTAGTCACTTATTTAAGGTATATTTGATCATTATTATTAATATATTAACTCAAAAGAGTTGCATTTCTTCCGATTTATTCTTTTTTTATTAAATTTGGGCTCGAGTATAACGTCATTTAATCTATATAGTGGGAATTCTAAAAGACAAACTTTCAGGCTATGATGCTCCGCAGAAAGCCATGCAGGCAGGCATCTATCCCTATTTCAGGGCAATTGAATCCGAACAGGATACAGTAGTAATCATAAATGGTAAAGAGGTTCTGATGTTCGGTTCGAACAGCTACCTCGGTCTGACATGTCATCCAAAAGTTAAAGCTGCAGCAATTGCAGCAATTAATAAATATGGAACAGGTTGTGCAGGTTCAAGATTCCTTAACGGAACTCTTGATATCCATATTGAACTGGAGAACAAATTAGCTCAGCTAGTAAATAAAGATGCTGCATTATGTTACAGTACAGGTTTCCAGGTAAATCTTGGAGTAGTTTCTCTGCTTGCCGGGCGTCATGATTATCTCCTTCTGGATGAACTCGATCATGCTTCAATAATTGAAGGCAGCAGGCTTTCTTTTTCGAAGGTGCTGAAGTTTGCCCATAATGATATGGGTGCTCTTAAAAATAAATTAAAGTTATGCCATAAAGACAGCATTAAACTTATCGTTGTTGATGGAGTTTTTTCTATGGAGGGTGATATAGTAAATCTGCCTGAAATAGTAAAACTGGCTGAGCATTACGGTGCGTCTATTATGGTTGATGACGCACATTCACTTGGCATTCTGGGGAAAAATGGATCAGGCACTGCATCACATTTCGGCCTTACCGATAATGTAGACCTAATCATGGGTACTTTTTCAAAATCATTCGCTTCGCTTGGAGGTTTTATTGCAGCTGATAAAGAAGTAATTAATTATATAAAACATAATTCCAGATCTCTGATCTTCAGTGCAAGTATGACTCCTGCTTCAGTTGCTGCTGTACTTGCCTCAATCGAAATCATGGAAAATGAACCCGAGAGAATCAAGCATTTATGGGATATGACCGCATTGGCTCTTGATGGATTCAAAGCTGCAGGTTTTAACACAGGTAAATCTGAAACTCCAATCATTCCTCTTTTTATCAGGGACGATATTAAAGCTCTGCAATTGACCCAGAATCTGCTTACAGATGGAGTCTTTGTCAATCCAGTTGTATCGCCGGCAGTACCGAAAGAGGATAGTCTTATAAGATACTCTCTTATGGCAACCCACACAAAAGAACAGGTTGAAATTTCCATAGATAAGATTACCAGGGCAGCCAAAGCACTTCAGATTCTGCCCTAGCCAAAACTTAATCATGAACAAAGTAATTCTTATAACAGGTATCTCATCTGGTTTCGGGAAACAGACAGCAGAACTACTGGCAGCCCAGGGTCATAAGATATATGGCACAGTCAGAAGAGATGTTGAAATAAGTCCTGCTGTAACCGGGTTGAAACTCGATCTTACAGATACAGAATCTATACAATCTGCTGTTAGAACGATTCAGGATAAAGAAGGGAGAATTGATGTCCTTATAAATAATGCAGGAATGCATACAGGCGGGCCAATTGAAACTTCACCAATCGGGAACATTAAACTTCAGATGGATACCAATTTCCTTGGGATGGTTAATCTTACCAGAGAAGTTTTACCTGTCATGAGAAAACAGGGAGGCGGCACAATAATAAATTTCAGCTCGATAGGCGGATTAATGGGTTTGCCATTTCAGGCATTCTACTCTGCAGGTAAATTTGCTATAGAGGGTTTCAGCGAAGCTCTAAGGATGGAAGTAAGACAGTTTAATATTAAGATTGTACTCATTAATCCGGGCGATTTTCACACAAATAACTCTGCCAACAGGAGAAATTTCCTTGCTCCTACTGATGCAAACGATCCATATAATGAGCAATATTTAAAGACTATGGCTATCATTGAAAAAGATGAAGCCGGTGGATGGGAACCTGTTGTCCTTGCTAAGAAACTCGTGTCAATTGTGGAATCAAAGAATCCACATGAAAGATATATTATTGCATCATTCGAGCAAAAACTGGCTGTGGCCCTTAAACATATATTACCTGGTAAACTCTTCGGGATGATACTCGAAGATCATTACAAAATCAAATAGGGAAATTAGTTAACGACTGTACCCTTTTTTCTTTTCCCGCAGATTTCGCTGATCAGCGCAGATTATATAATAGTTTTCATCGTAAATCTGTGTTCTGCGGGAAACTTTTCAGGTTAATCACCCATTCTCCCTTTCTCCCATTCTCATCTTAGTACCTTTACAGCTTTAGTAGGCTTTGTACTCCGTATTCATAACATTAAGCGTCTTGGGTATCCATACCCTGTATCGTGAGTCTTCACCCCATGTATTTCCGGCTGAAGCGAAGTCGCAGAAATTAACCTGACGAGGATTCTGGAAGTCGCCCTCAAGGTCAGTTCCCAATACCAGAGGGGCGGTAAATGACATCCATATATCAGATGGTTTATTTGCAGATTCTGCGAGGTTAACTTTCCCCTTATCCGCTTTAATTACTGCAGATTCATAGATAAAACCATCGCTAAATCTGGTATCCCGGGCCAAAACCACTGGTCCTCTGAGTATTGCCTGGTAACCGTTAAGACTTACAAGTCTGCCGGTCATATCCAGTGAAAGACTTATCTTATCAGATTTATTCCAGATACGTGATATTTTTTTATAGGTCCCCGGCACTATACCCTCTACCTCAGAACCATTTATTGTAAGGATCGTATTATTACTCCATTCGGGAATGCGTAAAGCAATTGTAAAGGTCTCCGGTTTTTCGGGAGTAATAATCATCTCAATTTTACCGGTTGCGGGATATTCTGACACAATATTTATTGATATTTTATTAGCGGGATTTACAGGTATTACAGATTCTGATTTGCCGTACATATTAATGAATATTTCATTTGTTGACCCCATAAGTACAAATCGGGGTAGCATCATGAATGCTCTGGGACCATTGGCATTGCAACAATTGATATTCATTCCGCACTGTTCTTCTCCTGCGTGCCTGATTCCACCTAATGGACTATACTTGGCAATCTGTGATCCGTCGCCTTTTAGTGAAGCCATAAGTGCATTATACGCAGATTTTTCAATCTGGTCGGCATATTCCGGGTTTTCAGTCAGTCTTAAAAGATTAAAACACAATTTCATCCAGGTCATAGTGACACAGGTCTCCATGGTATGATATGTTGGTTCAGTCTGATATTTAGCTCCATTATAAAAACATTCAAAAGCAGTTCCTGAACCTGCAATATTTATCTCACTTTCAATGATATCTCTGACTGCCATTTCTACTGCTTTTATGTAAGAAGGCTCCCCTGTAATGCGGTACAACTCAAGAAGTCCTTCGTAGCACGACATCATCTCATACGCTTTTTGTCCATTATCATAGGACCACCACGCTTCAGGATGCGGAAATCTTTCAGAAACCGGAATGCCGGCCAGTGCACAGCTGATCAGTTTAGGACCATCCTTTGTTTCCCATCGTTCAACGATATATTTTGCAAAATCGAGGTACTTTTTATCGCCCGTCCTCCGATACAGATATACCATTGGTTCAAGAATAGAACTACTTGGCATTCCACGATAATTACCTGTTTTTGCAATATTCACTTTACCCGGACCAACCTGGCTAAGCAGGTTGTCAGCCAGCCTGCATGATCCTTTCAAAGACGCCTCGTCACCTGTCAGATCATAATATGCCAGCAATCCCAGAAGTGTATATTTTCTTCCCCATATATCCCATTGGGTAAGCTGGGCACTGTCACTATAGTTACCGATATAACCCGATGGCATCTGAGTTGCAAGTAGCTTGTTTACCGATCTTTTTATGATATTCAGCATTTCCGTATCGTGGTTATAATCATACGAAGCAATGGCTGACTGTATCCATTTTCCCCAGAATTCACTCTGCCATAAATGTGTTTCATTTTTATGACGAAAGGGCTCAACCAGGTAATCGACATCCTGACTTTTTATCCGTTTTTCTATTACCAGATTAATTTTTTCTCCTATATACCCTTCAATTTTTATCGAATTTGGAGAGTATGAAAATATCTTATCTGAAATCTTGTTGACCAAAGCTGTCTGATTATTTAAGCCCTGTCCGGTTAATAATACCGAGAAAAATAAGGTTAATATACCTGTAAAGATTTTTTTCATAACAAAATTGTTTTTTTAACCATCGCCGTTTATCCATTGATCGACAGATTTTTCAACAGGTAATTCAGGAGAAAGAATATTTTTAATAGTATATTTTGATGCCTTTTTCTTCGAGATCTGATGACTCCAGCTAACTCTTCCGGAAACATTACTACCAGATCCTGTATTACCGTATTCTGCATAGAAGGCAGTTTTATTACGTTTTGTACCTGCCCAGTCTGACCAGCCTTCAGCAAGAATATGGTTACCAAGTTCGCAACTTATAAATACCACTTTTGCATAATCGCGCCAGGGCCGGCCCAGATAGACTTTATTAACGCCTTTAACAGCCGTAAGCCGGCAATTCATGAAAACATATCCATATCTCTTACCTTTGGCAGTACTGGCAGCGGTAATATATGAATTGTCTTTGCAGCAAATTACACAATCATCAAATAACACCGTTGCTGAACCAAAAATGAAATCGGTGGTGCCCTCGATATAACACTCTTTGAAATATTGACGCTTATCTGAACCTTCAGTGTATAATGTATCCTGGTTGCCCAGAATATGACAATTCCTGAATACACAGCGATTACCGTTAACGTGCAGGGCTACGGCCTGACCAACCGGTCCGGCAGAATTTTCAAAGGTCAGATTTTCAGCAAAAAAATCATCAGCCTCAACAAGAAATGTATAAGTATAAAAAGTACTGTTTCTTCCACGATTAATCTTGCCAAAATAATCACCATATGAAATTATTGTTTTCTCAGCGTTCTCTCCGATTAAAGATATTCTGTTGTTCCAGACGGGGACAACAACTTTTTCATAATAAATACCATTTCTGATATGAATTATGATTCTCTGGTCAGGAAAAGCCTTACATGCATCTATAGCAGACTGAATATTTGTATAATCACCTGTCCCGTCCTGTGAGACTGTTACTTCAAATTTATCCTGTGCGATAATCAGGCTTGAACTTATAGAAAATATCAAACTCAAAACTGCAAAAAGACAAAATCTGACATTCATAAAGTATTGAATATTATTATCACTTTACTATTCACTTAACAAAATTGATGATAGCTTCTTTTATTCTGCAATTTATAAACAAATAATTGATAATTTTGAATAATAAAAGTTATCCGTGTATAAGTTAAAAACTATTACCAACCTTTAAAATTCTGTTTCTATGGGACAAAAAGGAAGAGAAATCGTAAAAATGGATGTTGATGATTTAATCAACTTCTTAAACAGAGCTTTATCTGACGAATGGCTTGCCTATTACCAGTACTGGATTGGATCGAAAGTTGTAAAGGGACCTATGAAAGATGCTGTAATAGCTGAACTGACCCTTCATGCCACAGAAGAACTTGCACATGCTGAATTGATATCTGCAAGGATCATACAACTTGGAGGAGTACCTGTATTGACACCTGAGGAGTGGTTTGAAAAAACAAATTGCGGATATGACACCCCTAAAGATCCATATGTAGAAGAGATCCTGGAACAGAATATAAAGGGAGAACAATGTGCTATCAGGGTTTATAGTGAAATGCTTGATATAACAAGAACAGGTGATCCGATAACTTATAATATGATATTGCAGATCTTGTCGCAGGAGGTGGAACATGAAGAAGATCTTACAGCTCTTAAGGAAGACCTGGAATTAATGCTTGAAAGGAGAAGATAAAATCAATGAACGAATTTGACATCAAAGCCGGGGAATGGGATAAGAATCCAATGCACTGGGACCGGTCAAAAGCCATAGCCGATGAGATAATAAAATTAATCCCTCTCAATAAAAACATGACAGCCCTTGAATATGGCGCTGGCACAGGCATTACTAGCTTTTTGCTTAAAGATTATGTGAAGGAGATTACATTAATGGATAACTCATCCGAAATGGTAAGGATGATAAACAAAAAGATAGATTCCACAAAAGTCAGTAATCTGAAAACTTTAAATTTCAATCTGGAGACCCGGGAATATACAGATGGCAAATTTGATCTTATCTTTACACAAATGGTTTTACATCATGTATCTGATATTGAAAAAATTATCGGTGTTTTTAATATGCTCTTAAATCGAGGAGGATTTCTGGCAATAGCTGATCTTTATGAGGAAGACGGCTCCTTTCATGGTGAGGGTTTTAGTGGTCATAAAGGATTCAATATGGACGCTTTATCAGCTGTCCTGAGGAAAAACAGTTTTTCAGAAATATCCCATAAAACATGTTTTGTTATTGACCGGAAATTAACAGAAACCTTGTCAAAACAATTCGGAGTATTTTTGATGACAGCAAGAAAGGTATAAACAATTATTAAGATCTGATGTTTCAGTAGAGCTATCTTTAATCTAACAAATCTAATATCATGGAAATAAAATTCGAAGGAGGCAAAGTTGTAACCGCATATTCACACGGCCATGTTATAAAAACCGATCAGCCTGTTCACAGTGGCGGTCAGGATTCGGCTCCTTCACCTTATGAACTCTTCCTCGCTTCAATCGGCACATGCGCTGGTATCTATGTAAAATCTTTCTGTGATAACCGGAAAATCCCAACTGAAAATATTTCAATACTTCAGACCGCTGATTTTGATGAAGAATCAGGTCTGCCAACGAATATCAGACTCGATATCAAGCTACCCGCTGACTTTCCTGAAAAATATAAAGAAGCGGTCATTTCTGTTGCAGAACTGTGCAAGGTAAAAAAGACGATGGCCGATCCTCCGACATTTGAAGTCGTTACCTCTCTCATTTAAGTACGTGAAGGTCTGAATATAAGTAGAGACAGGTCTGAAAATAGGTAGAGACAGGTTTGAGACCTGTCTCTACAAAATTATTACATATAGTTTATAATATTCTATGCCAGATACATGTTTATCAGCTGCTCATAGAGCTCCTGTTTTCCGCTTCTGGTTTCAGGCTCTCCCAGTTCAGATGCAATATCTCTGAGTTTAGCAAGTGTAAGTTTCCCTTTTTCAAAATCTTTTCCTGCACCCTTGTCGAACGACTCGTATCTTTTCTTCCTCATTTTAAGATAATCGCTGTCCTTGAGGATCTTATCGGCAATCACCAACGCTCTTGCAAAAGTATCCATGCCGCTTATATGTGCAATAAAAAGATCTTCAGCGTCGGTAGAGTTACGTCTGACTTTTGCATCAAAATTGATACCACCTGTTGAAAATCCACCAGCCTGCAGAATAACCATCATGGCTTCGGTGACCTCATATATATTTGTTGGAAATTCATCTGTGTCCCATCCATTCTGGTAATCACCTTTATTGGCATCAATGCTTCCAAGCAGTCCTGCGTCTGCTGCTACCTGAAGTTCGTGCTGGAAAGTATGTCCGGCTAGTGTTGCATGGTTGACCTCAATATTGAGTTTGAAATCCTTATCCAGACTATGTTCCTTCAGGAAGCCAATAATTGTTGCGACATCAAAGTCATACTGATGTTTTGATGGTTCCATTGGCTTTGGTTCAACCAGGAATGTCCCTTTAAAACCTATTTTCCTACCATAATCGCGGGCCATTGAGAGCATCATGCCCATATGTTCAAGCTCACGCTTCATATTGGTATTATGGAGGCTCATATATCCTTCTCTTCCTCCCCAGAATACATAATTTTCACCCCCAAGTTCAACAGTTGCAGAAATAGCATTTTTCAACTGAACAGCTGCGTTTGCAACAACTGCGAAATCAGGATTTGTTGCCGCCCCGTTCATATACCTGGGGTTAGAAAAGAGATTTGCAGTTCCCCATAGAAGCTTTACTCCAGTATGCTCCTGCATCTTTTTCATGACAGGCACAATCTTTTCGAGTCTTTTCTCCATTTCGAAAACTGTGCCATCTCCGACAACATCAGCATCATGAAAACAATAATAACCTGCGCCTATCTTGGTGATAAATTCAAATGCGGCATCCAGTCTTTGTTTTATCTTATCATCGTTGGTTGCATCTTTCCATGGATAGATCCTTGTTGCATTGCCAAACGGATCTGAACCGTCACCGCAGAATGAGTGCCAGTATGCAATTGCAAAACGAAGATGGTCCTTCATCTGTTTGCCGCCAACTTCTTCTTCAGCATTATACCATCTGAATGCCAGCGGATTCTTTGATTTTTTACCTTCATATTCAATCTTCCCTATTCCAGGGTATGCCTCTTTTTTTCCTTTGTTAATCATGGTGTGTAATTTTTAATATTTAAAATTCCATATATGTTCAATTCGCAAAACAAAACCTATTATTACAACGACAGCAGAAGGTTTTTCCACTTTAGATATGCCTCTTCAAAGTCAGCTGACCTCGACATATGAGGTTCAGTAATACCGACAGCAGCCAATCCTTCAAACGCTTCTGTGGCGGATTTATAATAACCACATCCGATACCTGCACCTCTTGCAGAGCCCACTGATCCGTCAGTATTATAAAGATGAATAACCGTCCCGGTTACAGTCGACAATACTTCCCTGAACACCCTGCTCAGAAACATATTGGCTTCCCCCGCTCTTATCATCTGGGGATCAATTCCAACCTCCTTCATTGTATCAAGTCCGTACCTGAAGGAGAAAGCAATTCCCTCTTGTGCTGCCCTGAAAAGATGGGCATTGGTGTGAATATTAAAGTTTAAACCTGATATACTGGCTCCGGGATTCTTATTTCCAAGCATTCGTTCAGCCCCGTTACCAAAAGGAAGAATGCTGAGCCCATCTGACCCTGGAGCAATCTTTTCAGCTGCATCATTCATCTCATTATATGACAACTTATTTCCTGTATTTCGCTTTAACCATGAGTTCAGTATCCCTGTCCCATTTATACACAACAATACACCCAATCTTGTTTGGGAGTAAGTATGATTTACGTGTAAAAATGTATTTACTCTTGAAAGGGGATCATATTTTTTCTTATCAGTGACACCATATATAACGCCGGAAGTACCAGCAGTGGCGGCAACTTCACCCGGGTTTAAGACATTCAGTGACAGAGCGTTATTTGGCTGATCACCAGCTCTGTAAGAAACCGGAATCCCTTCGGGTAATCCAAACTCATCAGCAACAGATTTCAGAAGATGTCCGCTTATTGAAAATGAAGAGGCCGGTTCAGGTAGCAGATCTGACCCGAAACCAAAGTAATTCATCAGCTCTTCAGATACTTTATTTTGTAAAAAATCCCAGAATATGCCTTCAGATAATCCGGTGAATGAAGTACTGCATTCACCTGTCAATCTTAGTGCAATGTAATCACCCGGTAACATTACCTTGCTTATTTTTGAGAAGAGTTCAGGCTCCTTGGCTTTTACCCATGCTAGTTTCGAAGCGGTAAAGTTACCCGGGGAATTAAGCAGATGTGTGAGACAGTAATCCTTCCCTAATGAGGCAAATGCTCTTTCACCATATTCCACTGCCCTGCTATCGCACCAGATGATCGAATTGCGTAACACTTTATTATTCTTATCAATGGCAACGAGACCGTGCATCTGATATGAGATACCTATTGCTCCGATATCGGCTTTCTTCTGACCCAGTTTTTGAACACATTCATGTATTGCCGTCTTAAGGTTTGACCACCAAATCTCAGTATCCTGTTCCGCCCATCCGGGTTTAAGAGCAATGATTTTCATTTCATCGGAAGGTGAAAAAGCTGTTGCCAGACACTGGCCAGACTCACCGTCAATTACTGAAGCTTTTACCGAAGAGCTTCCAAGATCTATTCCAAGTAACAGCATAATTTGATATTTGTAAATTTGACTTAAAATTAACTATTTTTTTCTTTGTTCGGCCCCCCCGTTCCCGATTAGTCGGCATTTATTCTTGCATTTTAAAGTAAATAACTTAATGTGAGTGATCCAG
>Ga0302321_100004682_pt1 | contig 11886 bp, 15 predicted proteins | sample Fen_T0_1_FD_202505 | JGI IMG/M metagenome (GOLD analysis project Ga0302321, IMG submission 202505) | Peat permafrost microbial communities from Stordalen Mire near Abisko, Sweden - Fen_T0_1 | ecosystem: Environmental > Terrestrial > Soil > Wetlands > Permafrost | place: Sweden: Abisko...
CCCGCGTCGAGGTCCTGCCGCTGGTGGCGCCTGCCTGACCCGGTCAGACCTGGGGCGGAGGTGGCGCCGGCACCTGCGGTGGCACGACGGGCGGCGGCGGAGGAACCGGGACCACGGGCACGACCGGCTCCGCCACCGCGGGACCCGCGACGGGGAGCCGCACCACGAACCGGGTCCCGGCGCCGGCCGCCGACTCCACCCCGATGGTGCCGCCCATCGCGGTGACGAGCTCGCGGGCGATGGCGAGCCCGAGCCCGGTGCCGGACTCCTTGCGGAGGGGTTGGGCCTGGGCCACGTAGAGGCGCTCGAAGACGTGGGGGAGGTCGGCGGGGGCGATCCCCGGCCCGTCGTCGGTGACCCACATCATGGCCACGCCGCCGTCGACCGCCGCCAGGATGTCGATGCGGGAGCGGGCGAACTTCAGCGCGTTCTCGAGGAGGTTGGCCGCCACCTGCGCGAGCCGGTCGCGGTCGGCCAGGACGACGGGCGGCGGGCCCTGGGTTCCCGGCGGCGTGGCGACGAGGACCACGCCGGCCGCCTCGGCCGCCGGGCGCAGGCCGTCGGCGGTCGACGAGACCACCTGCACCAGGTCGACCGGCTCGAGGTCGAGCGAGAAGCTGCGGGCGTCGAGCTTGGCCAGGTCGAGCAAGTCGCGCACCAGCCGCTCGAGCCGCCGCGACTCGGCCAGGATGACGCGTGCCGCCGCCTGCGGGTCGTCGGTGGCACCGTCGGTGATGGCCTCGGCGTAGCCGCGGATCGAGGTGAGCGGCGTGCGCAGGTCGTGCGACACCGACAGCAGGAACTGCTGCTCGAGGCCGCGTGACCGCTCGAGCGCGCCCGCCATGGAGTTGATGGCCCGCGACAGGTCGGCCAGCTCGTCGTCGGCCGCCGGCGGTGGCTCGGGGACCCGTGCCGACAGGTCGCCGTCGGCGAGGCGCCGCGTGGCCACGTCGGCCGCCTGCAGCGGGGCGATCAGCCGCCGGCTCAGGCGCATCGACACACCTACCGCGAGCAGCAGCACCACGCCGGCGCTGACGAGCAGCCACTGCACGCTGCCGAGGCCGAAGGGGATGGTCCGCGTCAGCACGATCACGAGGTGGCGGCCCTGGCTGTCGGCCGGGCTGGCGGCGGCGGCCCACACCATGCGGGCGCTCTCGCCCGAGACCGTCTGTCCGGCCTGCAGCGCGGCGAGGTCGGCGCTGCTCACGGACACGTTGGACGGGACCGAGCCGTCGACCTCGTTGCCCTGGGCGTCGAACACCACCACGGTGGCGTCGGCGAGCTTGAGCGACTGCTTGGCGGCGTTCAGGCGGCGTTGCTGCGCGGCGGCGCGGTTGGCGGTGGGCAGCGCCCTTGGGCGCACGTCCTGCACCAGGACCGACACCAGCGCCTCGGCTTCGTTCGACAGCTCGACCTTGGCGGTGCGGCGCACCTGGAGCCGCGTGAGGACGAGCGTGCCGAGCCCGGTGAGGAGCAGCGCGGCCGCGACGGTGCCGAGGATGGCGAGCGTGAGGCGGCGGCGCACGGGGGCGGCTCAGTCGAGTCTGTAGCCGACGCCCCACACCGTGGTGAGGGGCAGGTGGTCGCCGAACTTCTTGCGCAGCTGCCGCACGTGCACGTCGACGGTGCGCTCGTCGCCGATCCAGTCGTCGCCCCAGACGCCGTCGAGGAGCTGGCGGCGCGACAGCGCGATGCCCCGGTTCTCGGCGAGGTACTGGAGCAGCTCGAACTCACGGGCCGCGAGTGGCACCGCCGTGCCGTCGAGGCGGGCCTCGCGGCGCCTCACGTCGACCTCGACCGCGCCGAAGGCGAGCACCGCGGCCGTGTCGGCCGGTCGGGGACCGTCGGCCCGCCGGAGGATCGCCTTCACCCGCGCCACCAGCTCGCGCGGGGAGAAGGGCTTGGTCACGTAGTCGTCGGCGCCGAGCTCGAGGCCGAGGATGCGGTCGATCTCGGTGTCGCGGGCGGTGAGCAGGATGACGGGGATGTCGCTCGTGGCCCGCAGCCTCCGGCACACCTCGAGCCCGTCGACGTCGCCCGGCAGGCCCACGTCGAGGATGACGAGGCGGGGACTGCGCTCCGCGATGACCTCGAGGCCACGTTCGCCGGAGCTCGCCTGGTACACGCGGAAGCCGGCCTGGCGCAGGTAGAGGTCGACGAGGTCCGCGATGTTGGGATCGTCCTCGATCACCGCCACCGGTACCGGCTCGCTCCCCATGGGACGCAATCGTCGCGCACTCGTGGGGCGCCGGCGGGACGCCCCCCAGCCTGGGTGCCCGCCGACGGCCGCACCTACGATCGGCCGGTGCCCTCTCCGCCGCGCCTCGTGAGCCACGGCCTTCCCCTCAAGGCCCACGACCGCGTGGGCCCCGCTCACCTCGCCTACGTCGACTCCGGCGCCCTCGCCGAGGGGCTCCCCACGGTCGTGCTGCTGCACGGCTTCGCCACGCACGCCTTCCTGTGGCGTCGCGTGCTGCGCCGTCTCGAGGGCGACGCCCACTGCCTGGCCGTCGACCTGCTGGGCCTGGGCGACACCGAGGTCTCGCCCTACGAGGACTTCAGCCTGCCGATGCAGGCGGAGGTGATCCTCGACTGGCTCGACCAGCGCGGCCTCGACCGCGTGGTGCTGGTGGGCCACGAACAGGGCGGCGGTGTGGTGCAGCAGATCGTCGCCAACCACCCCGAGCGGGTGTCGGGGATGGTGCTCGTGTCCTCGGTCGCCTACGACAACTGGCCGATCCCGGTGGCCGCCCAGGTGATGCGCCTCGCCCGCACGCCCGGTCTCGACGCGCTCGCCTATGCGCTCGAGCTGCCCCGGCGGGTGGCGCACAACGGCCTGGTCGGCTTCCGCCACGCGGTGCACGACCCCGCGCTCATCACCGACGAGATCATCGCCGAGTACCTCCGCCCGTTCGCCACGGCCGAGGGCCGCGAGCGCGCCCGGCGCTTCCTGCTGGCGGGCGCCGACCGCTACACGCTCGAGTGCCTCCCCGGCCTGCGCGCCTACGAGGGCCCGGCGGCCGTGGTGTGGGGTGCCGACGACCGCTACCTCTCGTCGTCGTGGGGGCAGCGCCTCGTCGACGACCTCCCGGGTGCGGCCCGGCTCGACCTCGAGCCGTTCTGCGGCCACCTGGTGCCCGAGGAGCGACCCGACGCCGTGGCCGCGGCGGTCCGGCGCGTGCTCAACGCCTCGGACGGCGCGCAGGGCGGGCGGTAAGGTCCGGCGCATGTCGAAGATCTCCGTCATCGCCCGCCTCGTGTCCAAGCCCGAGACCAACGCCGAAGTGAAGGCCGTGTTCGAGGGGCTCGTCGCCTCGACCGCCTCCGAGGACGGCACCGAGGTCTACGCGCTCAACCAGGACTCCGCCGACCCCAACGTGTTCTGGTTCTTCGAGCTGTACTCCGACATGGACGCCCTCGGCACCCATGGCGGCAGCACGGCCATGGCCGAGGCGTTCACCACGCTGGCCGAGGCCCTCGCCGAGCCGCCCGCGCTGCACGTGCTCAACCCCCTGCAGGCCAAGGGCCTGTCGGTCACGGCCTGACCCTCGGGGTCACCGTGCCGGCCACCTACCTCGACCGCATCCTCGACGAGCACCGCGCCGCGGCTGCCGCCGACGAGCGCGACCTCGGTGCGCTCGCGGCGAGGGCCGCCGAGGCGTCGCCCGTCCGTGGCTTCCGCGCGGCCCTCGTCGAGCGGTCGGCCGCGGGCGAGCTCGCGGTGATCGCCGAGGTGAAGCGCCGGTCGCCCTCGAAGGGCGATCTCCACCCCGACCTCGACCCGGCCACGGTGGCCTCGCGCTACGAGGCCGGGGGTGCCGCCTGCCTGTCGGTGCTCACCGACGCCACCTGGTTCGGTGGGTCGGCCGCCGATCTGGCGGCGGCCCGCGCCGCGGTGCAGATCCCGGTTCTCCGCAAGGACTTCACGGTTTCGGAGCGCGACGTCTACGACGCCCGCCTCATGGGGGCCGACGCGGTGCTGCTCATCGCCGCGGCGTTGAGCGCCGACGAGCTGCACCGCTTCCACGCCCTGGCCATCGACCTGGGCCTCGACGCCCTGGTCGAGGTGCACGACGAGGCCGAGCTGGCCAAGGCCCTGGCCGTGGGCGCCGCGCTCATCGGGGTCAACCAGCGCGACCTCGTCACGTTCGACGTCGACACCGACCGTGCGGTGCGGGTCGCGGCCGCCATCCCCGCCGGCCTCGTGAAGGTGGCCGAGTCGGGCATCCGCGGCCCCGACGACGCCGCCCGGTTGCGCCGGGCCGGCTACCAGGCGGTGCTGGTGGGGGAGTCCCTCGTCACCTCCGACGACGCCGCTTCGGCCGTCTCGGCCCTCCGCGGCGCCTGAAGGCCGGCCCGTCGCACGGAAAGAGATCGGGAACCGGGCCGCGCTCCCGTAGCATCCCCGCCGTGTTCGTGAAGATCTGCGGGATCACCTGCGAGGAAGACGCTCTGCTCGCCGTGGCGATGGACGCCGACGCCATCGGCTTCGTGTTCGCGCCCTCCACGCGGCGGGTGTCGGTCACCCTCGCCCGCGACATCGTGAAGCGCCTCCCGCCCGAGATCCTCACCGTCGGCGTGTTCCGCGACGAGGCGCCCAGCCGGGTCGTCGAGATGGTGCACGCGGCCGGCCTGCGGGCGGCCCAGCTCCACGGCCACGAGACGGTGGCGCACACCAAGTGGATCCGCGAGCGGGTCCCGTTGGTGTTCAAGGGCTTCGCCGCGGGCGACCCGGCGCTCGACCACTTCGACGACTTCGGGGCCGACGCCGCGCTGGTCGACTCGCACGCGCCCGGCTCGGGCCAGGTGTTCGACTGGTCGCTGGCCGAGGGTGCCCCCAAGGGCCGGCGGGTGATCCTGGCCGGCGGGCTCACCCCCGAGAACGTGGCCACCGCCATCGAGCGGGTGCGTCCGTGGGGCGTCGACGTGTCCACGGGCGTCGAGGTCGACGGCGGCGCGCCGGGTCGCAAGGACGCCCGCAAGGTGCGCGCCTTCGTGGCCAACGCCCGCGCCGCCGAGCCCGACAACTACCAGGGCCCGGGTGCGCTGCCGTACGACTGGATGGAGGAGTGACCGCCGACCCGGTCACCGTCCCCTGGGACATGGGCGACCCCAGTGCCGACGGCCGCTTCGGCCGCTTCGGTGGGCGCTTCATCCCCGAGACCCTCATGCCGGCCTGCCTCGAGCTCGAGGCGGCCTTCCGCGAGGCCTGGGCCGACCCCGAGTTCCTCGAGCAGTTCCAGTCGATCCTGCGCGACTACGGGGGCCGGCCGTCGATCCTCACCGAGTGCCACCGCCTCTCGGCCGAGCTGGGCTGTCGGGTGCTGCTCAAGCGCGAGGACCTCAACCACACGGGCAGCCACAAGATCAACAACGTCGTGGGCCAGGCGCTCCTCGCCCGCCGCATGGGCAAGCACCGCCTGATCGCCGAGACGGGTGCCGGGCAGCACGGCGTCGCCACGGCCACCGCCGCGGCGCTCTTCGACATGGAGTGCATCGTCTACATGGGCGAGGTCGACATGGAGCGCCAGGCGCTCAACGTCTTCCGCATGCGGCTGCTCGGCGCCGAGGTGCGGCCCGCCACCACCGGCAGCCGCACCCTCAAGGACGCGGTGAACGAGGCCATGCGCGACTGGGTGGCCACGGTCGAGCGCACGCACTACTGCCTCGGCTCGGTCATGGGCCCCCACCCGTACCCGTGGATGGTCCGCGAGTTCCAGCGCATCGTCGGCGACGAGGCCCGTGGCCAGTGCCAGGTGCTGCTGGGCGCCGGCGCCGGGCCCGCGCCGGGCGACGGCGTGCCCGACGTGGTCGTGGCGTGCGTCGGGGGCGGCTCCAACGCGGCGGGCATCTTCGCCGGCTTCGCCGACACCGGTGCCGAGCTGGTGGGCGTCGAACCGGCGGGCGGTGCGGCCGTGGGGCGCGGCGTGCCCGGCGTGGTGCACGGGATGCTGTCGTACCTGATGCAGGACGAGTTCGGGCAGGTGCAGGAAGCCGAGTCGATCTCCGCCGGGCTCGACTACCCGGGCGTCGGCCCCGAGCACGCCCACCTCGCCGACTCCGGCCGGGCGCGCTACGAGGCGGTCACCGACGCCGAGGTGCTCGAGGCGTTCAAGCTCCTGGCCCGCACCGAGGGCATCATCCCCGCGCTCGAGTCGGCGCATGCCCTGGCGTGGGTGTCGCGTGAGCGGGCCAAGCTCGCCGGGCGCACCGTGCTGGTGAACCTCTCGGGGCGCGGCGACAAGGACGTGGCCCAGGTCGCCCAGATCCTCGGCGAGCAGGCGGGCGAGCCCGGTGCCTGACACGACGTGCGGGGCCCTCGAGTCCCACCTGCGCGGGCGGCGGGCCCAGGGCCGCAAGCTGCTCGTCCCCTACGTCACCGGGCGCCTCAGCGACACCTGGCTCGACGTCGTCGCCGCGTACATCGACGCGGGGGCCGATGCCATCGAGGTGGGCCTGCCCTTCTCCGACCCGGCCATGGACGGCCCCACCATCCAGGAGGCCTCGTCGGTGGCCCTGGCCCGGGGTGCCAACCCGCCCAACATCCTCGACGACCTCCGCCGCTTCGACTCGCCCGTGCCGATCGTGGTGATGACCTACTACAACCTGGTCTTCCGGGCGGGGCTGCAGCGCTTCGCGTCGGAGCTGGTCGAGTCCGGGGTGTCCGGCGTGATCCTGCCCGACGTGCCGCTCGAGGAGCAGGGACCGTGGGCCGCGGTCGGCCGACCGGCCGGCATCGACACCGTGCTGCTGGCCGGGCCCGTCACGCCCGACGACCGCCTCACGCGGGTGTGCGACGCCTCGCAGGGCTTCGTGTACGGCGTGAACCTCATGGGGGTCACGGGGGAGCGGGTCTCGCTGGGCGAGCAGTCGGGCACCCTGGCCCGGCGGCTCAAGGCGGCCACCGACCTGCCGGTGATCATGGGGTTCGGCGTCGCCACGCCCGAGGCGGCCGCGGAGGTGGCCGCGCCGGCCGACGGCGTGATCGTGGCCTCCGCCATCATGCGCCGCGTGCTCGACGGCGCCTCCGCCGTGGAGGTGGGCCGCTTCGTGGCCGGCCTGCGCACCGCCCTCGACGCTTGACCGCGTCCCCGGAAGTCCGAGAGCCGGTGCGTCAGGGGGTGTCGGAGCTGAGCGGTTGGTACATCGCGTCGGACACGACCCAGCCGATGGCGCGCTTCTCGGCGCTGACCTGCAGCAGGCCCCCGCCGGCCACCTGGAACACGCAGCCCGCCGTGGTGATGGCCGGGTTGCTGGGCTCCTCGCAGCCGCGGCTGTCGTAGGGCCCCGGGGGCGTCTGGTAGACGCCGACCACGGCGGAGCGGTCGGCGATCTGCGACATCGCGACCTTGCGGTCGTGCTGCCAGTCGTCCATGAAGGTGTTGGTGGCGTCGTCGGGGGTTGGGAAGCCGCGCACCGCCTTGGCGGCGAGTGTGGTGACAGGCTTCGGCACCGTGGTGGTGGCGGCGACCCGGGTGGTGGTGGTTGTGGCGGTGCCACCGCTCGACCCGCAGCCCGCGAGGAGCACGGCGGCGGGTAGGGCGAGCCCCAGCGCGACGGCGCATCGGGTGTGGCGGGGCGACGACACGGGGCGCACGCTACCGGTCGCCGGACGCGGCCTCGTCGAGGTGCTCGTGCAGGAACGCGACGGTGCGGTCCCAGGCGAGCGAGGCGGCGGCCGGGTCGTGGGTGGGGCCCGCCTCGAAGAACCAGTGGTTGGTGCCGGGGTAGTGGTGCACGTCGACGGGGTGGTCGCCGAGGTGGAGCGCGGCCTCGACCACGACCCGGTCGTCGACGTCGACGAGGTCGTCGTGCTCGGCGAAGTGGCCCTGCGAGGGGGCCCGCACGTCGAGCCGGTCGACCTGCTGCACCCCGTAGAAGAACGACAGCGCGCCGACCTGCTCGGGTGCCCGTGATGCCAGCCAGAGGGCCCACGAGGCGCCCATCGACCAGCCGCACACGCCGATGGGGCCCGCAGGCGTCTGGGCCAGGTTGCGGAGGATGGCCGCGCTCGAGAGCACCAGGTCGGCGGTGACGTTGGTGTCGGACTCGGCCAGCCAGCGCTCGGCGACCTCCGGGTCGTCGGTGGTGCGACCACCGCCGACCAGGTCGGGGGCGAGGGCCACGAAGCCGGCGTCGGCGAGGCGGTCGCAGACCCCCCGGAAGAAGTCGTTGAGCCCCCACCACGAGTGCAGCACCAGCACGCCCGGCCCCGACCCGCTGTCGGGAAGCACCAGGTAGCCCGTGCCGGTGGGGCCGTCGGAGGGGCCGTCTGAGGGGGAGGTGGCCATCGTCCGAACGCTATCGGCCTGCTGCGGGGAGCCGAACCGCGCCCCCGTCGCTCCCATGGGCGGCGGGCGGCGGCCCGGCCCGTACGCTCGGGGCATGACCGACCGGCTCCTCGATCCGTCCTGCGACCTCTGCGAGGCGGCCCGGATCTCGCCCTGGTTCCACGAGGACGACATCTGCTGGATCGCCGAGTGCACCATCTGCGCCACCCCCATGGTGGTGTGGCGCTCGCACGGCACCGCGCCGCCCGCCCACGAGCTCGAGCACATGGCGGCCCGCCTCGCCGAGGTGGCCACCGCCGAGCTGGGCGACCACTGGATCGACGGCAACATGCGCAACATCCCCGACCACTTCCACGCCCACGCCCGACCGGCCGGTGGCTTCTTCGGCCCCCGGTCGAGCCGTCGGTAGCGTCGGGCCATGTCCTCGCTGTACGAGCAGGTCGGCGGCCAGCCGTTCTTCGACACCCTGGTGGAGCGCTTCTACGAGGGGGTGGTCGACGACGCGGTGCTGCGACCGATGTACCCCGACGACCTGACCGAGCCCAAGCGCCACCTGGCCCTGTTCCTGGCGCAGTACTGGGGCGGTCCGGGCACCTACTCCGACGAGCGGGGTCACCCGCGGCTGCGGATGCGCCACGCGCCCTTCGTCGTCGACGAGGCCGCGAGCGAGGCCTGGCTGACGCACATGACGGCCGCGGTCCGGGCCGCGTCGCTCCCCGGCGAGCTGGAGTCGGCGCTCCTCGACTACTTCACCAACGCCGCCTCCTTCCTCATCAACTCCGCCTGACATCGGCGCCGGTCGGCCGCCGGGCAGGGGCTGCCGCGCGGGTACCGTGGGCGCCATGCCCGACGCTCCCACCCCCCTCCAGCCCGGCGACAAGGCCCCCGCCTTCTCGTTGCTCGACCAGCACGGCGACACCCTCAAGCTGTCGTCGCTCAAGGGTCGCAAGGTCCTCGTGTACTTCTACCCGAAGGCCGACACGCCCGGATGCACCACGCAGGCGTGCGGCCTGCGCGACATCGCCGCCGACGTGGGCGACACCGTCATCATCGGGATCAGCCCCGACAAGCCCGAGAAGCTCGACAAGTTCGACCAGAAGCACGGCCTCGGGTTCACCCTGCTGTCCGACCCCGAGCACACCACCATCGAGGCCTTCGGGGCCTGGGGCGAGAAGTCGCTCTACGGCCGCAAGTTCATGGGCGTCATCCGCTCGGCGTGGCTCATCGACGAGAAGGGCAAGGTCGCCGAGGCGTGGCCCAAGATCAGCCCCAAGGACACGCCGGTCAAGCTGCTCAAGGCGCTGCAGGAGGCGTGAGCCGGGCGGCGTCGACCGGGCCGGTGCCCGCGCCGGCGGTGGCGTCGTTCGTGGTGCACGACACGCCCATCGGCGCGCTGCTCCTGGCGGTCACCGAGGTGGGCGTTGTGGGCGTCGAGGGCGGCGACCCCGTGCGGACCCTGGTGCGCCTCGAGGACGACCTCGGCACGGAGCCCGTCGAGCGGCCCGCGGCCCTCGACGCGGTGCGCCGCCAGCTCGACGAGTACTTCGACGGCCGGCGCCGCAGCTTCGACCTCCCGATCGACGCGCGTCGGTCGCACGGCTTCTTCCGCGAGGTGCTCGACGAGGTGGTGCACATCCCCTGGGGGGAGGTGGTCAGCTACGGCGAGCTTGCGGCCATGAGCGGCCGGCCCCGCGCCGCGCGGGCGGCGGGGACCGCCATGGCCTCGAACCCGATCACGGTGATCCGACCGTGCCACCGCGTCATCCACGCCGACGGCCGGCTCGGTGGCTACGGCGGCCGACCCGAGGTGAAGCGCTACCTGTTGGCGCTGGAGGGCGTGGAGCTGCCGTCCTGATCGCCGGGGTTGGTCTCGCCGAGGTAGGGCTTGGAGAAGTCGAGCACGTGGTCGTAGCGAAGGGTGTTCGCCTCGACGGCCCGGTCGCGCAGGATGCGTGCCGTGGCCACCGCGCCCGCGAGCACCGCGACGGTCACCGCGAAGCGCCGGGAGGGGTGACGATCGTGTCGGGCGGCCATGGGTCGCAGACTACGCTCACCTGCCTCCGCCCGGATGGCGAAATCGGCAAACGCGGCAGTCTCAAACACTGCTGCCCGAAAGGGCTTGCGGGTTCAAGTCCCGCTCCGGGCACGCCTGCTTCTGGCAGTCCCCCAGCTCAGGGAGTATGAGCCTCCGGGTGGGATGACATGAAGTGCCGGATTTGGTCACAACCTGCGCAATGTGGGGAGCCAAAACCCAAACAGTGGGATGCCGAGATGAGCCAAGGCCGCTGCGACGTAGACCGCTGATGAGGTGGCGTCAGCCGCCGAGGAGGCCGAGGGTGTGGTTTTGGCCGAGGACGACGCTCTGCCAGGCGGTGAGACTGCCGATCTGGACAGGGGTGAGGCGGTCGATGGTGGTGCCGTCGCCCAGTTCGCCGTCGCCGTTGTAGCCCCAGCAGCCGAGGGTGCCGTTGGTGAGGACACCGCAGGTGTGGGTGCTCCCGGCGCCGACCGACTTCCAAGTGGCGCTGCCGACCTGCACGGGGGCGAGGCGGTCGGTGGTGGTGCCGTCGCCGAGTTGGCCCTTTGCGTTGTCGCCCCAGCACCAGAGTGTGTTGTCGCTGCGGATGGCGCAGGTGTCGTCGCTCACGCCGGCGTCGACGCTCTTCCAGGTACTCGCACCGATCTGGACCGGGCTGGTGCGAGTGGTGGTGGTTGCGTCGCCGACCTGGCCGAAGGTGTTGTTGCCCCAACACCACAGGGTGTCGTTGCTACGGATTCCGCAGGTGTGGTAGCCGCCGGCGCTGATCGTCTTCCAGGTGGCGGTGCCGATCTGTGTGGGGGTCGTGTGGCCGGTGGTGGTGGCGTTGCCCAACTGGCCGGAGTCGTTGTTGCCCCAGCACCAGAGCAGGTCGGTGCTGGCTATCCCGCAGGTATGCAGGCCGCCGGCGCTGACGGCCTTCCAGGTGGCGGCGCCGATCTGAGCAGGGCTGTGGAGATCGGAAGTGAACCCGTTGCCTACCTGCCCGTAGGCGTTGTAACCCCAGCAGGAGAGCAGGTCGGTGCTCCCGATGGCGCACGTGTGCTGGTAGCCGCCGCTGACCGTCTTCCACGTGGCGGTACCGATCTGGGTGGGAACCCATCGTCCGGTGGTGGTGCCGTCGCCGAGCTGACCGAAGCCGTTCTGACCCCAGCACCACAAGGAGCTGCCGATCTGCGAGACGCCACACGTGTGGTTGTTGCCAGCCGTGGCCACCTTCCAGTTCGCCAACGCAGCGCCAATGGCCTCGGGGCTGGGCTGGTTGGTCGTGGTGCCGTCGCCCAGCGCACCTTTGAGGTTGTAACCCCAGCAGCTCCGGGTGTCATCGGTGCCGACACCGCAGGTGTCAGAGTCACCGGCGCTGACTGTGGTCCAGGTCGCGGTGCCGATCTGGACGGGGCTGAGACGGTCGGTGGTTGTTCCATCGCCGACCTGGCCGTAGGCGTTGTAGCCCCAGCACCAAATTGTGTCGTCGCTGCGGATCCCGCACGTCTGTTGACCGCCGGTGCTGATCGTCTTCCACGTGTTGGTGCCGATCTGCACCGGGCTGAGTCGGGT
>Ga0302321_100004683_pt1 | contig 11885 bp, 8 predicted proteins | sample Fen_T0_1_FD_202505 | JGI IMG/M metagenome (GOLD analysis project Ga0302321, IMG submission 202505) | Peat permafrost microbial communities from Stordalen Mire near Abisko, Sweden - Fen_T0_1 | ecosystem: Environmental > Terrestrial > Soil > Wetlands > Permafrost | place: Sweden: Abisko...
CACGCGCGCGATCGTCCCGCGCGAACCGGGCTCGGCGACGGGCACGAGCTCGATCGTGCCGCCCATCTCGTCCACGAGACGCTGGCAGATCGCTAGGCCCAGGCCGGTGCCGTGCGTGCGCGTCGTGAAGTAGGGCTCGAAGAGGTGCTTCCTGATCTCGGTCGAGAGCCCGACGCCCGTGTCCTGGATGGTGATCTCGCTCCAGGCGCGGCCATCCTGCACGCGCGCCAGCGCCAGCTTGAGCGTGCCGCCCTGTTGCATCGCCTCGAAGGCGTTGCTGACGAGGTTGATCAGCACGCGCCGAAGCTCGCCGCGGTCCGCGAAGACCGGACCGCATTCGCCCACGAAAGAGACTTCGATCTTGAGTTCCCGGCCCCAGGCGGCATTGAGCTCGAGCACCTCCGCGACCAGCGGACGCAGCTCGACGATCTCCGGCTGCGGCTTGCGCGCGCCGGCGAAGGCCGAGAAATCCGAGGCGATCTGGCGCATGGCCTCGACCTGGCGCTGGATCATGGCCATCGTGTTCTTGAAGATCGTGTCGAACTCGGGGCTCTTCTCGTTCTTGGCGCGCTCGAGCAGCGTCGCCGAGAGGCTGATCGGCGTGAGCGGGTTCTTGATCTCGTGCGCGACCTGGCGCGCCATTTCGCGCCAGGCGGCGTCCTTCTCGGCCTTGATCAGCTTGGATCGATTCTCGCCGAGGAGCTGCGCCATGCGGTCGAAGGAGTGAGCCAGCTGGCCCAGTTCGTCCTGGCTGCGCACTTCCAGGCGCGCGGCGAAATCGCCGGCGGCGATGCGCTGCGTCTGCTCCTGCAGCGCACGGATCGGCGCGGTCGTGCGGCGCGCGATCACCATCGTCAGCAGCAGCACTACGCCGAGAACGATCACGGTGGCGATGATCAGCACGCGTCGGAGGGCCTGCACGGTCACGAAAGTGTCCTCGTCGTTGATGCCGACACCCACGACCCAGCCCAGTCCACCGTGCGCCTTGTCGCGGCAGTGCTTGAAGGCGCCCTTCTTGGCCACGTCACGGAACTTGTAGTCGGGGTACATGCCTGCGTCCTGGCGCAGCGCCGCTTGCGTCAGCTGCGGCAGACCCGTATCGCGCGTCACGCTCTTCGTGTAGAGCGAGGTGTCGAGGTGCGCGATGATCGTGTCGCAGTCCTCCTTCCACATCCAGGCGTAGCAGGATCCGTAGATATCGGTGGAGGTATCGCTGTTGAGCGCCGGCCGCGGCGGCTTGACTACGTCCTTCTGGAAGTGGCTCCAGTTGACCAGCACGTAGACGACACCGATCGTGCTCGACGGGTCGAGCACGGCGGGCACCGGAACGGCGATGCCGATGTGGTAGGCCTCGGGAATCGCGGCCGCTCCGTTGCTCGGCGCGGGGACGAGGTTCGAGACATGGTGGTCCACGAGCGCGACACGGCCCGAGAGCGCCTCCTGGAACCAGGGTTCCTGCGAGAGATCGCTCTGCCGCACTTTCGTCTCGAATTCCGGGGCGTTCGCGTTCGAGTCGTTCATCGCGAGCACGTGCCCGGTGCGGTCGATCAGCAGCGCGCGATCGTAGAACCTCGCGCTGTTGCAGAACTTGGTGAAGATCTTGCCCAGCTGGTCGAGGAACAGGTCCTGGTTCTTCTCGTCGTCCTTGTCGAGCGCCCAGGCTGCGACCGGCGCCCCCACCAGGCCGATGCGCACGTCCCACGTGCGCTGCGCGAGGTCGTTGTCGACGCGGTCGGCGAGCTCCGAGGCCAGCGTGCCGAGCAGATAGTGCACCACTTCCGACTCGCGCGACTTCATCTGCTGCGAGAGGAACCAGGCGTAGCCGAGGAACGGCACGATCACTGCCGCGAGCACGGTCAAGACCCACTTCGTCGAGAGGCGGCGAAACATGCGCGTGCGGATGATACTAGACTCCGCGTCCATGCCGCCCGGCTCTCCGCGCATCCTGCTCGTGCGCCTCTCGCACCTCGGCGACGTGGTGCACGCGCTGCCCGTCTTCCACGCGCTGCGCGCGCGCTACCCGCGCGCCGAGATCGCCTGGGCCGTGCAGACCGAGTTCGCCAGCCTCGTCGAGGGCCTGCCCGGTCTCGCGCGCGTGATCCGTTTCGAGCGCCACGAGGGCTTTGCAGCCTTCGGCAAGGTCTGGCGCGAGCTGCGCGGTTTCGGCGCCGACTGGGCCATCGACGCGCAGGGCAACGGGAAGAGCGCCGCCGTCACGCTGGCTTCGCTCGCGCCGCGCCGCAGCGGCTACGCGCGCGAGGATTGGCAGGAACCCTTCGCCTCCGGGATCCTGACCGACAGTGCTCCGCGTTCTCGCGCAGCGCACGCGCTCGAGCGCACGCGCGCCCTGTGCGGCTGGGTCGCGCAGACCGAGGAACTGCGCCGCGATCCCGCCCTCTCCGCGGCCGAGCGCGCGGCCGGCCGCGAGTGGCTCGCGCGCGAGTTCCCCGAGAGCTCGCTGCCGTTCTGCATCGTGCACCTCGCGCGCGCGGGCGATCCGCGCTCGTGGCCGCACGACAACGCCTCGCGCTGGATCAGCGCCACGCTCGCGGACGGCAGCGCCGTGCTGGCACTCAGCGGCCCGGCCGAGGCGGGCGAGCTCGCCGAGCTCGAACTGCGCCATTCGCAGTCGCCGCACTTCCGTCACTGGCACGGCCAGGGCGACCTGCGCGCGCTCGCGAGCGTGCTCAGCGCAGCGGCCGAGCGCGGCGCGCGCTACCTCGGTTGCGACAGCGGGCCGTTGCATCTCGCCGAGAGCTGCGGACTCGACGTGCTGTGCCTGGCGGGTCCGCAGGACGAGCTGCGCACCGGACCCTTCACCGGGCGCAGCCTGCGCAGCGAGTTCCCGCCGCACTGCGCGCCCTGCCGCGAGCGCAGTTGCAGCCACCCGCGGGGGCCGGTGTGCATGAGCGAGCTCACGGCGGAGCGCGCCGCCGCCGCGTTCAGGGCGCGAGCTTCTTCTCGAGCTCCGTGACGAGCTTGGTGACGTCGCGGTACTCGGGCCAGAAGATGCGGATCTGCTGCAGCAGGTCGAGGCGCACCTTGTCGTCGGTCGCCTGTTCGTACTTCTGGTAGAGCTCGCCCGCGAGCGCGACGTAGCCCTTGAGCGTGTCGACGCGCGCGAGCGTGTCCTTGAAGAAGCTCGCCTGCGCCAGCAGCCCCTGGTACTTCTCGATCGCCTCGGGGAAGCGCTGGTCGCGCTCGAGCGCGAGCGCTCCCTGGTAGACCTTGTCGTTGCGCTGCAGCTCGATCTCGGCGCGCGCGCCTTCGAACTTCTCGGTCTGGGCCGTGGTCAGCGCCAGCCCGTCCTCGATCAGCTTGGCGGCGCGGTCGAAGTTGCCGCGCATGATCTGGTAGTGGCAGTCCTCGAGCTTGCGCTGGGCCTTGACCTCGTTGGTGCAGCGCTCGAGCGCCGCCTTCGAGGGCGGATCGTCGGGTGCGAGCAGCAGCGCCATGCGGTACTCGCTGCGCGCCGCGCCGAAGAGGTTCTGCTTCTCGAGCGCCTGCGCGACCTTCTGGCGCTGCTTGGCGAGCAGCAGACTGACCTGCTTGCTGCGCTCGAGCGTGTGCTCCTGCGCGGGCTTGTACTTGTTCGAGTAGGCGAACAGGCCCTTGGCGCGCTCGAGCCAGTAGTCCGAGAGCGCGTGCACGCCGCCTTCGAAGTAGCTCTTCGAGAGCGAATCGCGGTGGTTGACCTCTTTCACCACCTGGTCCATGCCGTTGAGGGCCACCTGGTAGCCGGGGTGGTAGCGCAGCGACTGCTCGTAGGCGTCGAGCGCGCCGTTGAGCTCGCCGCGCGCATGCAGTTCGAGCGCCACCTGCAGCCAGCTGTCGCCGAGCTTGAGCTGCGTCTTGCGGATCCAGTCCTGGATCTCCTGCGAGCCTTCGTCGAGCTTGAGCGCCTGCTCGAAGGTCTTGAGCGCGTCCACGTCCCGGTCGTCGAGCGTCAGGCGCCGGCCGTTCTCGAGCAGCGCCGCGACCTGCGCGCGCTTCAGCAGCTCCGCGGCGTGCGCGTCGGACGGGCTCTTCTCGACCCCTTGCTGGGCGAGTTCGAGCGCGCGTGAGTACTGCATGTGGTGCAGGTTCCACTCGACCGTGTCCTCCGGACGCACGCCCTCCTCGACGCAGGCGCACAGGAAGGTCGGGAGCGCCACGAGGAGCGCCAGGAAGTTGCGGGTGGCTCGGTTCATGCGCGGGCGGGGCATCGGACGCAGGGACGCCGCCGCGGGGGCTTTCTTCCCGCCGGGAGGCCGTCGGCCCATCGTACGCAGGCCGAGGGGGTGGGGAACAGGCCGGAACGGCGTAGACTTGGCCCCCGGGAGAGGCCCGCGCGGCCGCCCCAGCCCCGGATGGAACTCCAGGAACAGGATCGAGTGCTGAAGCGCGGCGCGGAGCGCAGCGTGCGCCGCACGTCCGAGGCGGGTGAGCCGGCGGCGCTCTAGCGCTGGGAACCGCGCGGAGCCTGGCGCGCGCTGCGCGTGCGCAGGCTCGCCCGGCGCGAGTTCGAGCTGCTCGGCCGGCTGCACGCACTCGGCCTTCCGGTCCCCCGCCCGCTCGCCTTGCGCCTCGGTCGCGCCGGGCCGGAGCTCGCCAGCGCCTGGGTCGAGGGCGTCGAACTCGGCCAGTGCCTGTCGGCCGGCGCGGACCCGGCGCTCGCCGAGCGCCTCGGCGAGTTGCTCGCCCGCGCTCACCAACTCGGCCTGCGGCACACGGATCTGCACGCCGGCAATGTGCTCGTCGACGCCGCCGGCGCACCCTGGCTGGTCGACGCCGGAGGTGCGAGCCTGGGCGCGGCGCTCTCCCAGAGCGAGCGCGCCGATGCGCTCGTGATGGTCTGCGCCGATCTGCGCGAGCGCACGAGTCACGCCTGGCGCGCGCGCGCCTGGCGCGCATATCGGACGGGGCTCGGCCTTGCGGAAAGCACGCGCGAAGCGCAGGCGATCGAGGCGCTGGCGCAGGAGCGCCGGCGCGACGTGGTGCGTCGTGCGCAGCGGCGCTGGCTGCGCGACTCGAGCTCGTGCACGCAGCGCGTGGGCTCGGCGGGCAGCGTGCTCGCGAGCCGCGACCTGCAGCTCTCGGGGAACGAGGTGCTCGAACTGCGGCCGCGCTCGAACGCGCGCGCGCGACGCTTGTGGCTCGCGGCCGTACGCCTGTGCGACCACGGATTGGCCTGCGCGCGCCCGCTGCTCTGGTTCCAGGCCGGCGAGCCGCGTGTGTACCTCGGGCTGCCGCGCTTCGCCGAGCCCGCCGTGCTCGAGACGGTGCTGGCCGAGCTCGAGCCGAAGCTGCGCGACCGCGGCCTCGAGCTGCTGCCGAGCGCCGATCTGCGCGCCTGGCGCGACGAACACGGTCGGCCCTGGGTCAGCGGGGTCGAGCATCCGCGCGAGCTCCGCGGGAGGGCTCCGTGGCGGTGACGCTGCGACGCCGCGTGCGCGCGGCGGCTTTTTCGGTCTTCGAGCACGGCGCGGCCTGCGTGCCCTCGGCCCTGTTGCACGGCGCGCTGCGCGGCGCCGCCGGGCTGGCGCGCTTCTCGCGCTTCGAGCAGCAGGCGCTCGCCAACCTCGAGCTCGTTTTCGGCGCTGAGCTCGACGCCTCGGCGCGCGCCGAGCTCGCGCGCGCAGTGCGCCTGCACGCCGCGCGGCAACTCTCCGACTGGCTGCGGCTCGCGCGCGTCGACCCGCGCGTGCCGCAGAGCGGCCGCTGGATCGAGGACGAGGTCGAGCTCGACGCCTCCTTCGAGCTCTACCAGCGCGAACATGCGCGCGGCCGCGGCGTGCTGATCGTGACGGCGCACCTCGGCGATTGGGAGCTGCTCGCCGCGCGACTCGTGCGCGCCGGCGCGCGCGGCGCGGTCGTGGGTCGCGAGCGCGCGCTCGAGCCGGCGGCGCGCTTCTTCGCGCGCATGCGCGAGCGCAACGGGCTGCGCACGATCCGCCAGCAGGAGAGCGCGCGCGAGGCGCTCAGGGTCTTGCGCGGCGGCGGGACGCTGGGCCTCGTCTGCGACCTCGACGTCAAGCGCCTGCACGGCGAGTTCCTGCCCTTCCTTGGACGGCCTGCGTTGACGCAGAGCGCGCCCGCCGCGCTCGCGCGCGCCGCGCGCGTGCCGCTCTTGCCGGCGCGTTGTGTCTTCGACGCGCGTTCGGGCCGCTGGCGCCTGTCGTTCGAGGAGCCGCTCGCGCTCGACGCCTCGCTCGAGCGCCACGCCGCGCGCCGCGACCTGCTCGCGCGAGAGAACGAGCTCTTCGGGCGCTGGATCCGGGCCACGCCGGAGCAGTGGGCCTGGCACCAGCCGCGCTGGCGCACCCGGCCCGCGGAACAGCCTGAGGGCGATCTTTACAAGGCGCTGATGAAGGTTTAGGCAAGCGCTCACCGGCCTCCCGCACCCTGCTCCCATGAAGAAAGCCCGCATCCTGGTGGTCGACGACGAGCCCGACCTCGTCGAACTCGTGCGCCACCACCTGCAGCGCGAGCACTACGAGGTGATCACCGCCAACGACGGCGAGACGGCGCTCGCGGAAGCGCGCCGGCGCATCCCGGACCTCGTGATCCTCGACCTGATGCTGCCCGGCATCGACGGCCTCGAGGTCTGCCGCCGCATGCGCGCCGACTCGCGCATGGCGCACATCCCGATCGTGATGCTGACCGCCAAGGGCGAGGAATCCGACGCCGTGATCGGCCTCGCGCAGGGCGCGGACGACTACGTGCGCAAGCCCTTCGGTGTGAAGGAGCTCGTGGCGCGCGTCGCGACGCGCCTGCGCGCGGCCGAGCTGCAGTCCTCCGAAGTGCAGAAGGTGCTGCGCTTCGGCGAGCTCGTGATCGACGCGGTCAAGCACGAGGTGCTGCTCGCGGGCGAGCCGGTCGTGCTGACCGTGACCGAGTTCAAGCTCCTGCGCCACCTGGTGCAGAACCGCGGCCGCGCCTTCACGCGCAACGAGCTGCTCAATGCCGTGATGGGCGCCGACGTCTACGTGATCGATCGCAATGTGGACGTGCACGTGGCCACGCTGCGCAAGAAGCTCGGGGCCTACGGCGCGCACATCCTCACGATCCGCGGATTGGGGTACAAGTTCCGCGAGGCCGTCGAAGCGCTCGACGGCTGAACCGCGCGGCGATGTCCCGTTCCTCCTTCCGACTGCGAGCCTGGATCGCGCTGGTGCTGCTCGCGGTCGCGGGTGGCGCCGCCTGGCCCGTGGTCGCGGGCGCGGGGGGCCTCGAACTGCTCGCGGCCGTGATCTTCGGCGCACTGCTGCTGCTCGCAGCCTGGGCCGGCTCGATCGCGCTCGCGCGTCCGGTCGAGCGCCTGGCCGAGCGAGCGCGCGCGCTGATGCACACCGAGGGCGGCAAGGGCTTCGAGATCGAGGAGCTCGAGCGCGCGCTCGAACAGGCAGCCGAACAGGCGCGCCTGGAGACCGAGCGCGCCGCCAGCGCGCGCATGCACACCGCCTCGCTGCTCTCCGGCATGGCCGAGGGCGTCGTGGCGGTCGACCTCGGCGAGCGCGTGCTGTTCATGAACCGCTCGGCGGCGACGCTTCTGGGCCTCGAGAGCGAGCTCTCCGAGGGCGCGCGCCTGTGGGAAGCGCTGCGTTTCCCGGCGCTCGAGCGCGCGCTGCGCGCCTCGCTCGACGGCATCGCGCAAGAGCCTTTCGACGCGCCTTCGCCGCGGCCCGACGGGCGCACGCTCTCGATCTCGGTGCACGCCGTGCGCTCCAAGCACGGCTTCCAGGGTGCGGTCGCGCTGCTGCTCGACGTGACCGAGGTGCGCAAGCTCGAGCAGATGCGCATCGACTTCGTGGCCAACGTCAGCCACGAGCTGCGCACGCCGCTCGCCGCCGTGCTGGGCGCGCTCGAGACCGTGGCCGACACGCACAGCGATGCGCCCACGACCGAGCGTTTCCTCGAGATCGCGCAGCGCAACGCGGTGCGCCTGCAGGCGATCGTCTCCGACCTGCTCGAGCTCTCCTCGATCGAATCGCAGGGCAGCCGCATGCCGGTCGAGCCTCTCGGCATCGGCTCGCCGCTGCGCAGCGCCGCCGCGGCGCTCGCGGGTGCCGCCGAATCGAAGGGCGTGAAGCTCGAGGTCGAGGTACTCCCCTCCACGCTGCCGCAGATCTCGGGCAACCACGAGCGTCTCGAGCGCGTCTTCACCAACCTGATCGAGAACGCGATCAAGTACACCGACAAGGGCGGCCACGTGCGCGCCCGCGCGCGCCTCGCCGGCCGCGCGCTCGAGGTCGAGATCGAGGACAACGGCATCGGCATCCCCTCCGCGCACCTGCCGCGCGTCTTCGAGCGCTTCTACCGCGTCGACCGCTCGCGCTCGCGCGAGATGGGCGGCACGGGACTCGGCCTCGCGATCGTCAAGCACATCGTGCGCGCGCACGGCGGCAACGTGGAAGTCGAGAGCGAGGAGGGCCGCGGCGCCCTCTTCCGCGTGCGCCTGCCCGTGCTCGACGGCAGCGCGCCGCGCAACGCGATGGAATAGGAAACGCGATCATGACCAAGCAGAACGAAGAAGAACTGAGCGCCCTCACCCGGCAGGTCCTGCACATGGGCGGCCTCGTCGAACAGGCGCTCGACCGCTCGCTCGTGGCGCTGCTCGAGCGCGATCCCGAACTCGCGCGCAAGGTGATCGAGGGCGACAGCGAGGTCGATGAGCTCGAGAACAAGCTCGAAGAACACTGCCTCGAGTACCTGGCCCTGCGCCAGCCGGTCGCGCGCGACCTGCGCCTCGTCTGCGGCGTGCTCAAGATCAACTCCGACCTCGAGCGCATGGCCGATCTCGCGGTCAACGTCGCCGAGCGCGCCGAGGTGCTCTCGCGCGTGCCGCCCTTGCCCTTCCGGCCGGATGTGACGCGTCTGGCCTCGACGGCGAAGAGGATGTTGCGGGACAGTCTGGATGCGCTCGTGCGCCTCGACGCGAACCTCGCCTGGCAGACCTGGAAGGCGGACGCGGAGGCGGACAAGCTCTATCGGGAATTGATCGGCCAGGCGATCCAGTTCATGCGCGAGCATCCGGATCGGCTGGGCGACGTGATGCACCTCACCGGAGCGCTGCGCAACCTCGAACGTCTCGCGGACCACGCCACGAACATCGCCGAGGACGTGATCTTCGTGGTGCACGGACGGATCGTGCGCCACCACATGCAGGACCTCGGCGCGACGCTGGAGAAGCACGCGCTGCCGGGCTGAGCGGCCGCTCTCTCGATTCCTCCAGCGCGTCAAGCAGAGCTGGCAGGTTCCTGCGCGAATTTCGCCGCATGACGAAATGTCTGGCTGGAATCCGGCGGCTTCCGGCCCGATCGAAGGCCTGCGCCCGGCGCACCCATTCGCGACCGGGCAACCGCGGCACGCGCCGCAACAAGAGGCAATCGATGAACAGCCATTCACGTCGTTCCTTGACCCTGCTCGCGATCCTGCTCGCCCTGCCCGCGCAGGCACAGATCGCCAAACCCACCGCTCCTCCCGCGGCACCCGCCAGGCCCGCGACGGCGGGTTCGGAGTCGCGCGTCGAGTCGACGCTCGAGAAGGTGCGCCAGCGCGCGCTCTTGGGCGAGGCCGATCGCGACGCCTTCCAGGATCTCGTGGCCGCGATCAACACCGGCTTCGACAACCTGCAGGGCACGCCCGACACGCTCGCAGTGCGTGCGCGCCTCGTGGCCGCGGTCGACGACATCTACGCGCGCTCCAAGCAGGGGAAGATCCCGGCCGAGGAGTTCGCCGCGCTGCGCGTCGAGGTGCTCGACGCGAACCTCCTCGGCGTGCTCGCGAAGTGGACCTCCGAGCCGGGCGAGCACGCGATGCAGGCGGTCGAAGCCAGCTTGAAGCAGCTCGAGGACGCGGTCCAGGAGCTCGATGTTGGTTCGGGCGAGTGGCGTGGCCGCGTGCAGTCGCAGCTCGCGAAGCTCAAGCAGAAGAACGAGCCCGAGGCGGCCGACGTCGCGCCGCTGCTCGAGGAGCTGGCCTTCGCGCGCACGCTGCGTGCCGAGTCGCTGCTCGAGAAGCACGCCACGGCCAAGGGTGCCTGCCCGACCGACTACGCGCGCACGCGCGACAGCGTCTCCGACCTGCTCGAGCTGCAGTCGCATCGTGACCCCGAGCTGCGCGATCTGCGCAAGAAGCTGCTCGCCTCGATCGACGAGCTCGAGCGCCGCGCCGCGGAAGCCACGCTGACGCACGCGGATTTCGAGTCGCTGCGCAAGGACCTGGCGCAGCGCGGGGCGACGGCGCAGACCGAGAAGCAGAAGCCGCACGGCTAGCTGCGTGCGCTCCAGGCGGCGGATGTCGGTCGATCGGCGCCGCCGCCCTCGCTCTTCGCAGACGGCGGCGGCGAGTTCCTCCTTGATCTCAAGCTCGTCGCCGCCGGACGCGTTTCTCAGCGCCCCGGCCGGTTGACCGGCGCCGCCTCGCCGAGCTTCTCGCGCGCCTTCGCCAGCAGCTGCTTCGCGAAACCCAGATCGGGCTCCGCCGGCGCTTGCATCCCGAGTTCCTTCGCGACTTCCAGCAGCGGCGCGCGCGCGGGAGCGAGTTCGTCCTTGGCGAGGAACAGCTCGGCCTGCAGCGAGAGCGGCAAGAGCAGCGCGCGCTTGTTGTCCTCGTCGTCGGCGAACTCGCGCGCATGGCGCGCGGCGCTGATCGCGATCTGGCAGTAGACGATCGCTTCGCCCGGCGCATCGCGGTGCTGCGCGCGGCGCGCCTCGCGCAGTTCGCTGTCGGAAAGCGCGCGCGGCCAGAACGGATTCTGCGGCGCGGCGGCCTCGAGATCGCCGAGCAGCTTCATCGCGTCCACCGGGCTCGGCCCGCTCGCACGCCACTCGAGCGACTGGTCGAGCAGGTCGATCGGCTCGCGATCCAGGCCATCGCGCGTGCCGGCGATCGCGGGTGCGAGCTTCAAGGCCTCGACCAGGCTCTGCGCGGCGCTCGCGCGCTCGTCGACGAGCAGGTGCGCGAAGCCGATGCCGAGGCGGCAGTTGGCGCGCTGCTGCGTGCAGTTCGCCGCGAACTCCGGTTTGAGCTCCGCGCAGCGCTCGAAGGCGCGCTCCGCGCCCTGGTACTCGCGGACCGCATCCTCGACGCGCTCCGCGCGCCGCGCCCATTCCGCGCGCTGGATCCAGGCGATGCCGAGGTACCACTGCGCGTCGGCGGAGGATTCGTACAGCGTCGCCGTTTGCTCGGCGACATGAGTCAGGAATTCGAGGTCGCCTGCACGCCAGCAGGCATCGGTCAGCGCCGCGCGCAGCGCCTGCGAGGCGGGCAAGCGCATCACGCCCGCCGCAAGGTACTCGCGTTCGTGGCGCGTGAGCCCGAGCATCCCGTGAAAGGAGGCGAGTGCCTGCCAATCGCTCTCGCCCGCGGCCGCGGTCAGCGCGATGCGCTGCAGGGCGAGTCCGCCGCGGCGGATCGCAGCTGTCTCCACGCCCTCGTCTCCTCCGGAGCGCGCGAGGCAGTTGCGCGCGGCCGCATCCCCTACCCAGCGCAGCGCCTCGCGCTGTTCGCGCGACGGATCCGTCGCGGTCGCGGCGCCCGAGAGCTCGAAGGCCTCGAGGGCGTGCTGTTCCTCTGCGGCGAAATCGGCGAGCCGGTAGCTCGCCTCGGCACGCTCGAGCGCCAGCGCGACGTCCTTCGGCGCGAGCTCCGCGGCCTTGCCGAGCCAGTGATCAGCATCCGTGAGCATCAACTGCACGTCGCGCGTGAATCCGGCCTCGATCCGCGCGCGAGCGAGCGCGAGCGAGACGCGTCCGAAGCGCGCGCGTGCCTCGAGAGACTGCGAGTCCTTCTGCAGCTGCTCGTCGGCCTCTGCGAGCTCACGCTCGAGCGCGGCGAGGTCCGCGGGAGCGCGCTCGTCGGAGATCGGGGCCGTACCCACGAGCTTCTGCGAGCGCTCGAGC
>Ga0302321_100004684_pt1 | contig 11883 bp, 8 predicted proteins | sample Fen_T0_1_FD_202505 | JGI IMG/M metagenome (GOLD analysis project Ga0302321, IMG submission 202505) | Peat permafrost microbial communities from Stordalen Mire near Abisko, Sweden - Fen_T0_1 | ecosystem: Environmental > Terrestrial > Soil > Wetlands > Permafrost | place: Sweden: Abisko...
CAAAAATATACCGTTTTACCTTTCGTCCGAAAATTACGGGCTGTTCCTGCACACTACTTCTTTTGCAAAATTTTCGCTAGCCGACCATTCTACCCGTTCGGCTCAGGTATTGGTGGAAGAACCGGTGGTCGATTTCTTTCTAATTGGCGGCGATTCGCCCGAAGAGATCTTGTTCGGCTATCGTCAACTAACAGGTTTCCCCACCATGCCGCCACTTTGGAGTTTCGGAACATGGATGAGCCGTATGACCTATTTTTCGGCCGAAGAAGTGAATGAGATTTGCGACCGTATGCGTGCCGAAGATTTCCCGTGCGACGTAATTCACCTCGATACAGGTTGGTTCGAAACCGACTGGTTGTGCGAGTGGAAATTCAACGACGAACGGTTTCCCAATCCACCCGAATTTATTCAAAACCTCAAGAATAAAGGCTATCGCGTAAGCTTGTGGCAATTACCCTACATTTCGTACAATGCCATACAGTATAAGGAAGCGGATGAAAATGAGTATATCAGCAAAAGTGAACGGCTGATTTCGGGCTCGTCCAACTTTAGTGTGCAGGATTTTGCCGGCACCATTGACCTCACTTACGATAAAGCCACAGAGTGGTACAAAGATTTGCTTCGCAAATTATTGGAAATGGGCGTGGTTTGTATCAAAACTGATTTTGGAGAAGATATTCACCTCGATGCGGAATATCGGAACATGAGTGCCGACAAACTACACAATTTATACCCATTACTGTACCAAAAAGCAGCTTACGAAGTGACCAAAGAAGTTACCGGCGACGGCATTATTTGGGCGCGGGCAGGCTGGGCCGGTTGTCAGCGATATCCCTTGCATTGGGGTGGTGATTCGGCATGCTCGTGGGACGGGTTGGCAGGTTCGCTCAAAGGTGGATTGCAGCTTGGCTTGTCGGGATTTGGATTCTGGAGTCACGATGTACCCGGTTTCCACGGTGTGCCTAACTTTATGAACTCCGTGTTGCCTGAAGATATTTACGTTCGTTGGACGCAGTTTGGCGTTTTTTCATCACACCTGCGTTATCACGGTTCACACAAACGGGAGCCATGGCATTATCCGAATATTGCACCTATTATTCGTAAATGGTTGAAATTGCGCTACCAATTGATTCCATATATTTTACAACAGAGCGAAATCACTACAAAAACCGGAATGCCGGTGTTGCGCGCCTTGATTTTGCATCACCCGAATGATAAAACCTGTCGCCAGATAGACGACCAATATTATTTTGGAGATAATATGCTGGTGGCTCCGGTAATGAATTCGGAAAACAAACGCGATATTTATTTGCCCAAAGGAACATGGGTGCATTTTTTCACTCGTGAAATTTTTGAAGGCGAACGTTGGCTGAAAAATGTGGAAGTTCCATTGGACGAAATGCCTGTATTTGTAAAACAAGGTGCTGCCATCCCAATGTATCCGGAAGATGTGAACTGCACAGACGAAATGGATTTTGAAAAAGTGATTAAAATTAAATATTGAACCACATAGGCACATAGAACACAAAATAATTCTATGATAACTATGTGTCTATGTGGTTAAAAACGAAGAAAATGACCTGGAAATCTAATTTTATTGAAACAAAAAAACATTACTCCGACTGGTGGGCTGGAAAAGGCATTGTACTAACGATGTGGGAACATCTTGAAAAAGAGGGTCTACCATTCCAAATGATTTCGCCGCCATCGTCGCCAAAAGATCTGAATCAGTTATGGTTCGATGCTGACTGGCGTGCTGATTACCTGCATTATACTATGTCGCGAAATTCCTATCTGGCCGATATTTTGCCAGTGGCCAACACTCAACTTGGGCCGGGTTCGCTGGCTGCCATCCTTGGTTCAGAGCTTGAGGGGCGTGAAGATACCATTTGGATTCACCAAAAACCAAATTTTGACGGACAAATAATTTTTGACGAAAGCAATAAGTGGTGGCAATTGCACCTGGATCTACTCAAAAACTGTAAAGCAAAGGCTCGTGGCAGGTATATGGTGGGTTGTCCCGATTTGGTTGAAGGACTCGATGTATTGGCCAGCCTGAAAGGTTCTGATAATGTGCTGATGGATTTGATCATGGATCCCGACGGTACTTTGGAGCAGATGAAAAAAGTAAATGAAGTATATTTTGATGTTTTTAACCGGATTTATGACATAATAAACGTGGATGGTGAAATGGCATTCTGTTATTTTTCACTCTGGGCGCCGGGGAAAGTCTCAAAATTACAAGTGGATTTATCCATTATGATTTCAGAAGAAGATTACCGCACATTTTGTTTACCATTTCTCCGCGAACAAACTGAGAAAATTGATTATACGCTCTACCATCTCGATGGTGTGGATGCAATTCGTCATCTGGATGCCATTCTGGAATTGGAAAAACTTAATGCCATTCAATGGACGCCGGGTTACGGACAACCACAGGGCGGAAGTGCGCAGTGGTATGATTTGTATAAAAAAATTCTGGCCGGAGGTAAATCGGTTATGGCTAACTGGGTAACGCTGGAAGAACTTGAACCTTTATTGGATAATGTTGGTCATCAGGGTCTGCATATCAATGTCGATTTCAAATCAGAAAAAGAGATTGAGCAAGCGCTGAAAATTGTTGAACGTTATCGCTGATAGTTGCTCCCTTTGGTCGCGATATTAATGCTTCGCATGATATTTGGCTTCGCCGTTATTAGCCTTCGGCGATATTAAACTTTAAATCAATTCACTCATGAAACGAGCATGAACACAGAGGTTCACTAAAGACAGTGATAATCTGATATGCGAGTTCCATACGACCTTAAAAAACAAATACTATCGTATGAAAATCACACTAAATTTTATTGATATTTCGGTTATTATCGGATATATAGTTATTCTTTTCGGCATTGCATTTTGGGCCAGTAGGAATAAAAAGAAAAACGACAACCTTTTTCTGGCCAATAAAAGCCTTGGTTGGTTTGCCATTGGACTGACTATGTGGGGCACTAATGTGGGTCCTTCAATGTTGCTGGCTTCGGCAAGTGCCGGGTATAGTTCGGGAATTGTTTCGGGAAATTTTGCGTGGTATGCTTTCTTGTTTATCATGATGCTCGCCTTTGTTTTTGCCCCTCGTTATTTGGGAGCTAAAGCCTCCACCTTACCCGAATACATGGGTAAACGCTTCGGACAATCAACCCGCTACCTGCTTGCCTGGTACACGTTGATTACTATTTTAATCTCGTGGCTGTCATTAGGATTGTTTGCCGGTGGCATCCTGGTAAAACAAATTCTGGGCGTCCCTATGTGGGAATCGGTAATCATAATGGTCGTGCTGGCATCCATTCTTACTGCTGCCGGCGGACTAAAAGCCATTGCTTACACCAGTGTTTTTCAAATGATATTGCTGATTGTGGTTTCATTGACGCTAACATTAATCGGACTTTCCAAAGTTGGTGGTTTTTCGGCATTGTACCATGCTACACCAGCTCATTACTGGCGATTGTTTCAACCAAATTCCGATCCCGATTTTCCCTGGTTACCCATTATACTTGGATATCCTATTATGGGTGTGTGGTTTTGGTGTACGGAGCAATCGATGGTGCAATCGGTACTTGGTGCAAAAAGCCTGAAAGAAGGTCAACTTGGAGCCAGCTTTATTGGTTGGTTGAAGATTCTTGACGTGCCATTATTTATCCTTCCGGGGATTATCTGCTTTGTGCTGTTTCCTCATTTAAAAGACGCCAGCGAAGCTTATCTGGTAATGATTACCCACTTGTTTCCCGATGGAATGAAGGGATTGATTATAGTTGTGTTACTGGCTGCACTGCTTGGTAATATCGGTTCGTCGCTCAACTCGGTAAGTACGGTTTACACCATGGATATTTACCTGAAAAAGAATAAACCCAATGCAACCAACCAGGACATTGTGAAAATCGGTCGTTGGGTGACCGTTTTTAGTGCTATCATTTCGGTGATTGTGGCGTTGGCTATCGACAGCATCAAAGGGCTGAACCTGTTCAATATATTCCAGTCGGTACTTGGGTTTTTGGCTCCATCCATGTCGGTGGTATTTATTTTTGCGGTATTCTGGAAAAAAACCACACCCAAAGCGGTTAATCTTATTCTTACTGCCGGAACAGCTTTTTGTTTATCTATTGCCGTTTTGTACTGGTGGGTTTTCCCGGTTGAGCAATACCATTTCTGGCCGCACTTTATGATGATATCGTTCTATTTATTTGTCATTTTGTCCATTGCCACGATTGTGATTTCATTGCTTGATAAAAATGCAACTGATGAAAACACGCTTGGATTAGAAAAGTTGCCAAAGACTTCCAGAACCGTTTGGATTTCGTGGATTGTACTGATTATTGTAATGGTGAGTTTGTATTTATTTTTCAATTAGACCTCACCCCTTACCCCTCTCCTTGAGGAGAGGGGTAAAATAGTAAATGGTAAATGAATAAATCGTAAATAGAAATGACTCACAAAGAACGCTTTTTTGCCACTATTGCCAATCAACCCGTCGATCGTCCTGCATCGTGGTTGGGATTGCCAGTACCAGCTGCCATTCCTGAATTGCTTCAGTATTTTCAGGTAAACTCAGTCGACGAGTTAAAAATCAAGCTCGACGACGATATTTATCCGATTGAAGTTCCATACAACTTTCCCCCATCGAATCATATTGCCTGTGCGTTCAAGTTTGCCAAGCTTGATCACGACGATAAACCCGATGAACGAACGCTGACTGCCCCGGGATTTTTTGAAGACATTGACGATCCGGCTTTAGTCGATTCGTTCCCATGGCCCGATCCAGCTTTATACCTCGATGTGGAAGAATCACGTCGGTTGGCAATGGCCGCCGACCCCGATTACGTCCGAATGGGTGTGATGTGGAGCGCACATTTTCAGGATGCTTGTGCGGCCTTTGGTATGGAAAAAGCATTGACGGTAATGCTGATGAATCCCGAAATGTTTCAGGCCGTGATTGATCGGATTACTGATTTTTACCTGAAAGCGAATGAGATTTTTTACGAAGCCACCAAAGGTTATCTGGACGCAGTGCTTATTGGTAATGACTTTGGCAGTCAGTGCGGATTAATGGTTGATCCGGATTCGTTACGTACCTATGTTTTCCCCGGCACAAAAAAACTGATTGACCAGGCTAAAAGCTACGGATTGAAAGTAATTCACCATTCCTGTGGGTCTATTTATCCGATTATTCAGGATTTGATTGATTTAGGCGTCGACTCTGTTCACCCCATTCAGGCATTGGCGCAGGATATGGATGCACCTACACTGAAAGCCGGATTTGGCGGAACAGCTTCGTTTTGCGGTGGCGTGGATGCACAACACCTGTTGGTAAATGGCACTCCGGAACAAGTTACGGCTAAAGTAACAGAGCTAAAACAACTGTTCCCTACCGGATTGATTATTTCGCCAAGCCACGAGGCTATTTTACCCGATATTCCACCGGCTAATATTGAGGCAATGTTTAATGCTATAAACTAGTACAGACGCACAGCTGTGCGTATATACCCAATAAAAAAACTATGAAACGTTTCGGACAAATAATTCATCTCAAACCTGAGTGTGCCGACGAATATGTAAAACAGCATGCAAATGTATGGCCGGGAGTGTTGTCCATGATAAGCGCTTGCAATATTCAGAATTATTCCATCTTCAAAAAGGATTTGGTGCTGTTTGCCTACTTTGAATACGTGGGCAATGACTTTGATGGCGATATGGCACGCATGGCTGCCGACCCCGAAACCCAACGTTGGTGGGACGTGGTAAAACCGCTTATGCAGCCTATTGAAACCCGCTCAGCCGGGGAGTTTTGGGCTGATATGGAAGATATTTTTCACTTAGATTAATACTAACCACATAGGCACATAGAACATTAAAGAATCTATTGTGATCTATATGCCTATATGGTTCAAAAAAACAAATATGGTAAACTCAAATCCAATTCTCGGAACTTTCTTTCACGCAGTGGGTGGCGCATCGGCGTCGTCCTGCTATTTGCCAAGTCAAAAAACGAAGCAATGGTCGTGGGGCACATTTTGGTTAGTGCAGTCAGCTTTTGCCTGGCTCATTATGCCATTATTGGTGGGTTATCTAACGGTTCCCGATTTCTTCTTCATTTTGAAAACGGCGCCTGCATCGGCATTTTGGGGAGCATTCTGGCTCGGTGCAGTGTATGGATTTGGCGGTATGTCGTTCGGATTTGCGATTAAGCACATTGGCTATTCGCTCACGTACTCCATCAGCATTGGATTGTCGGCTATCCTGGGTACCATGACGCCTTTATTGTTGCACGGGGAGGTGATGCATTATTTTATACGCCCCGGAAGCAGTATCGTTTTGGTGGGAATGATCATCGCCATTTTCGGAATATGCTTTATCGGTTTGGCAGGGTTCAAAAAAGAGAAAGACCTGGGCGAATTGAAGAATGCTGCTCATTTCAATATGACAACCGGATTGATTCTGGCCATTATCGGTGGCTTGCTATCGGCAGTTTTCAATATCTCATTGGAAACTGGAAAACCCATTGCCGATATGGCAGCTTTGCACGGTGCCGGCGAATTTGAAGGAAATGCCAAACTGATTGTTTCTACAGCCGGTTGTTTTATGGTAAATCTTATCTGGTTTATTGTAGCCGGAATAAAAGATAAATCGCTGAAGGAATTTACGGCCGCTAGTGGTATTTCTGTTGGGCAACGAGCTAAAAACACCATGTGGTCGGCTCTTGCGGGAACTATGTGGTGCGGACAATTCTTCTTTTACGGACTGGGGCATGTGCGCATGGGGAATTTTCAGTTTATAAGCTGGGTATTGCATATGTCCATGCTTATTTTCTTTAGCTACGGCGTTGGTCTGCTGATGAAAGAATGGAAGCAGGTATCGAAAAAAACATACTATATTCTCATCGTTGCTTTAGTACTTTTATTGGCGTCATCCGTCATTATATCGTACGGAAGCTGGTACGGAGAGAGAATTGGCTAAAACTGTTATTTGACTTCAGGCGTTATTAATGGTTATTTGGCTAAAGCCGTTATTGATGAATATAGTTTAAACCAATATGGGAAATAAAATAACGTACGAAGTACAAATAACACGCGAAGCGTAAATAACGTCTGAGAAACAAATAACTAACGAAGTATAAATAACGCCGAAGGCAAATAACACGAAGCAAACAATATGAACACAGAATTATTGGAAAAACTATCCGAGTGTGTAGAATTCGGAAAAATCAATTTAGCATCACCCTATCCTCCTCAAATGAAAGGACAGCCTGGTGCCGATGAAATTACAAAAGAAGCATTAGAGTCGGGTGTAACACCGACTGAGATTTTGAATGATGCGCTCATCTTTGCCATGAATAAAGTGGGGCAAAAATTCAGTGAGAATAAGATATTTGTACCACAAATGTTGCTTTCGGCTAAAGCTATGGGGGCATCGATGGTGCATTTAAAGCCTTTCTTTGCTAACGGTTCGGTGAAACGTAAAGGGACTTTTATTCTTGGTACGGTTTTCGGCGACTTGCATGATATCGGCAAAAACCTATTAGGAATGATGGTTGAAGGTGCGGGTTGGGAAGTGATTGATTTGGGTATTGACGTAAAACCTGAAAAGTTTATTGAAGCCGTACAACAACACCCTGATGCAGTAGTTGGTATTTCAGCGCTATTAACCACCACTATGGTAAATATCAAACCGGTTATTGAAGCCATAAGAGCTGTTTCACCTGCAACTAAAATCATTGTTGGTGGAGCACCACTTTCCGAAGAATTTGCAATCTCTATTGGTGCAGATGGGTATGGAAAGAATCCACAGGAAGGTGTAATTTGGTTAGACAAACATGTAAACTAAGCAACAATGAAATATACTAAATTAGCTGTTTCAACACCGGAAGGATTACTTTTTGGAAATGCTTTGTATCCTGTAACAACCCGTCGTGGATTAGTGATTGGTGGTGGAAGCGTGATTCCTGAATTGAATTTCACTTTGCCACCCATGAGTATCAATTCTGATACACTTACGGCAATTGGGGAGCATTACAAGGGAATTGTGACCGATGCGATTGAACATGCGCGCCATCTTCATGCACCGGGAGTAATTTTCGAATTCGAGACTTTGCTTGAAATGACTCAAACGCCTTCTATTGGTATTGAATTGGTGAAAATAATGAACGACGTTTGCGAAGAAAACTATATCAAACACGGGTTCAAGAGCGAAATTCGGTTAACTCCGAATGATTTGCGTGAGTTCGATCGTCCACCGCTTAACCGCACTTCAAAATACCTGGATGCTATGTGGGAACTGTTCGACAAAGGCTCTCTGGCGGGTGGCGATTTGTTGTCGATTGAAAGCACCGGAGGAAAAGAAATTCATGACGATGCACTAATGACTTGCGACTTGAAAACATCCATCTTTGCACTTTCGGTATTGGGAGTCCGCGATATGCAGTTCTTGTGGTCAAATATAGTTGCCATTGCTAAAAAGAACAACAAGATAGCTGCCGGAGATACTGCCTGTGGTTTTGGAAATACGGCTATGGTTTTGGCCGAAAAGCAATTTATCCCCAAAACATTTGCTGCAATTGTTCGTATTATTACCGCCGTTCGTACATTGGTTGCCATTGAACAGGGAGCTGTTGGACCCGATAAAGATTGCGGTTACGAAGGGCCATTTTTAAAAGCCATTACCGGAACGCCTATCTCCATGGAAGGTAAAGGTTCGGCTTGCGCTCACTTTAGTCCAGTGGGGAATGTGGCAGCGTGCTGCGCCGACCTGTGGAGCAACGAATCTGTTCAGAATATAAAATTATTGTCCGGTATGGCTCCAACAGTTTGTATGGAACAATTGGAATATGATGCACGGTTAATGAATCAGGCATTGAAACATGGAAAGCCTGCTGCCAACTTATTGCAACAACTACTGGCCGAATCAGATCAGGCGCTAGATCCACAAGCACTTATTCTCACACCTAAAAATGTAATTACACTATCCGAAGAAATCGTAAAAGGTGAGAATTATATTGATGCTTCGGTACGTGCAGCCAAGAAAGGGTTGGATATTATTGAAGAAGCATACAAATCTGGTCAATTATTACTACCTGAAGTAGAAGTTATGTGGATTGACATGTTGCGTGACTCTTTGTCGGATATACCAACCGATGAAAGTAAATTTGTAGAAGAAATGCTTCCAACATTGGAAGGCAAATTTATTCCTTCTGAATACGGTTTATAAAACCCCTAACCCCAAAAGGGGAGTATGATTAGTGAGAATTCCGAATGGAAAAGAAAAATAAGAATAGAGAAGAAAGCAACTCCAGCTCCCCTTTAGGGGCTGGGGGTAGTTTTCAATCCTTTCATTTCAGGTTTGACGAAGTGTCTCCCGGCTTCGACGAGATACTTGATTTTCTTCATTCGACCGATTTGGAGGAAGAGCATCCGGCTATCGTGTTTATTCGGGATATGCTCGACGAACTGAAATTCGACACAGGCATAACAGGTGGTTATGTTATCAAAAAAAATGAAGAGCTAAGCGTAAAAACAGGATTACTCCGCATTGATGATATTGAATTAAACTTGGGTCGACAAGTTTGCGGATATATTAAAGATGCTACACAAGTGGCTCTTTTTCTATGTACGGCCGGTGAAGACTTTACCCGAATGACCAACCAGTTGAATGAGCAAGGCGATATTATGGAAGCGTATATTTTGGATGCTATCGGATCGTTGACGGTGGAAAAAGCAATGGATAAAATTCAGAAAAGCTTAGCTGAAAAGCTACTGATACAAAAACTAAAGCTATCTAACCGCTACAGTCCTGGTTACTGCAATTGGCCACTTTTCGATCAACAGACACTTTTTCAGCTTATTGGCGAAAATCCCACTGATATTCAACTAAGCGATTCTTGCCTCATGACTCCACGTAAGTCGGTCAGTGGACTTATGGGTATTGGGGAACATCTGAAGCAACACGAGTACGGTTGTGCTATATGTAATAATGCTTCCTGTATTTATAGAAAGATTATTCATAGTTAAAGCTATTACAAAATCGATTTTTGTACGTCTGAGTTAACAACGAAGTGATTCTGAAATGCCTCGTTGCTATTAAATATGCTTTTATGAAAAATGTTTCTGTACTTCTTTTACTTCTTTTATCATCTTTTTTAAATGCTCAAACTACTCCTTTGTCTCAAGAGACGGTGAATGGGAGTGAGGTGCCTCAATCCCGAATGGCCGAAATCTACGAGCAGGTTAAAACGCCCTACAAATACGGTTTGGCAATTGCTCCGACCGACAATAGCCACAAAATGGATTGTCCAACCGTTTTCCGTAAAGGCGAGAAGTGGTACATGACTTTTGTGATTTACAATGGCAAAACGGGTACCGACGGCCGTGGTTACGAAACATGGATGGCCGAGAGCGATGACTTGTTGCACTGGAATATCAAAGGTCGGTTGCTTTCGTATCGCGATGGAATGTGGGATTGCAACCAACGTGGTGGTTTCCCTTCGTTGCCCGATATGGAGTGGGGTGGAAGCTATCAACTTCATCCTTACAAAGGGAAATACTGGATGACCTATATTGGCGGCCCCACTGCCGGTTATGAGCAGGGGCCACTAAGTATAGGACTGGCATGGACGGATATTGTAAACCTCGGCAAAGCAGTTGAATGGCAATCGGCTGATAAGCCGATTCTTTCAAACAAAGATAAAGATGCTCAATGGTTCGAAAACCTGATTCAATACAAAAGCACCATTTATTGGGACAAGAAGAAAACACTTGGAGCGCCTTTTGTGATGTATTACAATGCCGGAGGCGTGCATCCTGAAACCAAACTGAAAGGCGAGCGCATTGGTATTGCATTGTCCAACGACCTAAAAACATGGAAACGTTTTTCAGGAAATCCTGTTTTTGCGCACGAAATTCAGGGAATGATTACCGGTGATGCACAGATTCAGCAGTTTGGGAATTTGTATGTTATGTTTTATTTCTCGGCATTCAATACCAACAAGCCCTACAAAGCGTACAATACTTTTGCGTGCAGCTACGACCTTATTCACTGGTACGACTGGCAAGGTGACGATTTGATTACACCTTCCAAAGAATATGACAACCTGTTTGCACACAAGAGTTATGTGATCAACTACCAAGGCGTGGTGTATCATTTCTATTGTGGTGTAAATAAAAACGACCAACGCGGTATTTGTGTGGCTACCAGTAAATCTATGGGGCGTTCGGAAGTGCATTTTCCTGCTCCAGAAGTGAAAGACCGTCGCACAACAATGAGTCTGAACGAGGGATGGAAAACATGGATGGGCAAAGATACCCTGAAGGTAAACGTTCCTCATAACTGGGATGATTACTATGGGTATCGTCAGCTTACGCATGGCAATCTGCACGGTACAGCCACTTATACTAAGACTTTTACAGCTCCCAATGCCGGTGAAAATAAACAATACTTTTTGCGCTTCGATGGAGTTGGAACGTATGCCACAGTTACGTTGAATGGGAAGAAATACGACCGTTTTCCGAGCGGTAGAACCACCAAGACACTGGATGTTACCAACGAAATAAAACCTGGACAACTCAACTCGTTGACCGTAGTAGCTGAGCACCCCGAAATGATAGCAGACATGCCCTGGGTATGTGGTGGATGCTCGTCGGAATGGGGGTTTAGCGAGGGTTCGCAGCCCTTTGGTATTTTCCGTCCGGTTACATTAGAGGCAACAGATAAAGTTCGAATTGAGCCATTCGGAGTTCACGTTTGGAATAATGACAAGGCTGATTCTGTTTTTATTGAAACAGAAATAAAGAACTATTCCTCCGAAACCGCCGACCTTGAAGTGGTGAATAAACTGAATAACGAAGATGGAATTGCTGT
>Ga0302321_100004688_pt1 | contig 11879 bp, 7 predicted proteins | sample Fen_T0_1_FD_202505 | JGI IMG/M metagenome (GOLD analysis project Ga0302321, IMG submission 202505) | Peat permafrost microbial communities from Stordalen Mire near Abisko, Sweden - Fen_T0_1 | ecosystem: Environmental > Terrestrial > Soil > Wetlands > Permafrost | place: Sweden: Abisko...
GCCGTCAGGCTGGCGCCCTTCCTGGCTCTTGCGGCCATGGTTGGGCTGGCCTATGCACCTTTGTTCTTTGGCCAGATCCTCTTCCAGCGGGATATCAGTCGCTGGATCTATCCCGAGCAAGCCTTTCTGAGTCACAGCTTCAGGAATGCGGATTCGCCTCTGTGGAATCCGCTGATCGGCCTCGGCCTCTCAACGCTGGCCAATCCGCTCAACGAGCTCTTCTATCCGCCGAATACGCTCCTGCTTGGCGTGCATTCGCCGCGCGCCACGTCCTTCTTCCTCTTCGCGCATATCTTGCTCGGCGCTGTCGGCATGATGGCGCTGGTGCGCAGGTTGGCCCAGCATGCCGTGATTCCCGCAATCGTGGCTGCACTGGCCTGGGGGCTGTCGGGCTATGCCACGTCCGAAGTCACAGCTGGTCTTCGGTTGATCGCGGGCGCCTATCTTCCCTGGTGCGCCCTTGGCATGCTTGGCCTATCGCAGGCGATTCGTGAAGGGCGAACGCTGCGCGCCTGCGCTAGCGCGGTGGCCAAGACGGCGATTCCGTTCGGCCTGTGTTTCCTGACTGGGGAAATATTCATTCCATTCATGGCCGCCGCATTCGCGCTGGTCGTCGCTGTCGGTGACCTGCTTGAGACGCGGGCACAGACGGCAAGCTCCAGCGCCTGGACCATGGTTGGGCGGTTGGGCCTGGGCATTGGCGCTTCCGCCGTGTTGGCCGCCAGCCTGGCCGCCGTTGTGCTGTTGCCGCTCAAGCACAGCATGGCCGCCACGGCCCGAACCGCGCCGCTTTTGCGCGGCCTGGCCGAGGTCGGTTCCTTTCACCCTTGGCGGCTGGCAGAGATGATCGCGCCAGGCGCCATGGGGGATCCCTACACCGTGTATCCCGCGGGCGCCTGGGTTGGCGACCCCGGGCTCGGGGACAGGCCGCTTCTCTATGGGTGCTACCTCGGCAGCAGCGTCCTGGTGTTGGCGCTGCTGGCGTTCGGGCGAGAGCGCAAACTGGCCACTGCGCTGGGCGCGCTGGCGTTGTTGGCGCTGCTGGTTGCCTTCGGGAAACACACCGGCGCGCACGCCTCGATTCGCACGCTCTTTCCGCCGCTTGCGTATATGCGTGGTCCCGAGAAATACCTCGCGCTGGTCGTCGCCTGCGTGTCTTTGCTGGCTGGCCTGGGCACGGCACGGCTGCTCGAAGGCAAGGAGCGGGTGTGGCCGCGCGGTTTGCTTGTGGTCGTCGCGCTCGTCCTGCTGGTGTGTCTGGCTGGCTGGTTTCCGTCGGTGATGGTGGCGCAAGTCCGGTCGAGCGCCATGACTGGGTTGGCTTTTGCGTTGGCCGCGACGGCCGTCGCATGGGGCGCCAGTCGTTCAGTTCGCTTCGCCGGACCGCTGCTTGCCCTTCTGGTGTTGGTCGATCTCTCGCTCGCCGTCTTTGCCCTGCAGAACTTCGGATCGCCCGATTTGGTCGCTGCCGAGCCCGCTGCGGCGACCGCCGTTCTTGCCGATGCGCGCCTGCATGGTATGGGGGCTCCGCCGCGGGTCTATCGATCCGAAGACACCGATGCCGCGCTTGCGGAAGCGGCACCGCCCACGTCGCTTGCGCAAGTTCAGCGCAATCTGGTGCGCACCTTAATCGACAACCACGCTGGCAGCTTTGGTATTGCGACCGTGCCAGGGTACGACGCCGCCATGCCTTCGACGTTGTCCGCGCTTTGGCTTGGCGGGCGTGCCAGGGGGCTCGACTTGCTCCGGCTTGCAGGCGTGGAATACGCGATTCTTCCGGCCGTACCCGATGGGGGGCCAGGTCTTTCTCCCATCCTTGATCCAGTGCCTGGCGTTCGCCTGTTCCGCGTAGCGGGTGTCTTGCCTCGGGTCTATCTGTCGCAGGTCGCGGCGGTCATGCCCGATGGTCCCGCGTTGCGCGCGGTGTTCAGGGCGGAGATCGTCGCTGGCAAGCACGTCATCTTGGCACCAACGCCCGCGCCGCCCGCCAGCGTCCCCGTCGGCGAGCCCACGGCGCAGGATTTGGGTGACTGCCGATTGACGGCGTACGCGCACGCACGTATCGAGGCTGACTGCCGAGCCACGGCCCCCGCGCTCGCCATCTTTCTCGAACAGTTCGACCTGGGCTGGTCCGCGACGGTGGACGGCCGGGCGGCCACCCTCTTGCGGGCCAACCTTGCCATGCGGGCGGTTCCGCTCTCGCCGGGCCGCCACCAGGTCGTGCTCATCTTCTCGCCGCCGGGGTTGTGGGCAAGCCTGGTCATCTCGATGGCGAGCCTGTTGGGGCTTGTGGCTCTGCTGATTCTCGGAAGGCGTGCACGGGAAATCTGATGAACTGTCCAGAAATTGGACGGTTCATGAGCCGCCGAGCCAAAGGCTCGGCCGCAGGTGGTGGTACAATTTCAAGACGGGTCCATGGATGGACACGTCTTGCGTAGCCGTGGCGTGCGACATCAACGATGGTGTTTGGGGCAATTGCAGGTAAGTTATCTGGACATCACACTACTTGCTCCACAACTGAGGCGGTCAAGGCTTGTCAATGAACTCAGACGTCAACGAGGACGGAAAAGGCGAAGTACCAACGACGGTGTCGGTCCATGATGCCATGGTCATTGCGATTGAAAAGCACCAGTCCGGAGGGTTCACAGAGGCTGCGCACGTCTATCGGGCAGTCCTGGCTGCCATGCCCGATCACGTCGATGCCCTCCATTTCCTCGGCGTGGCCGAGAGCCAGTTGGGACACCCGACATTGGCGCTGGACCTTTTGCGGCAGGCGATCGCACTGGCGCCCGAGCACGCGGACGTGTTCAATAACCGCGGCAACGTGCTGAGGGAGCTCGGTCGCCTCGACGAGGCCGAGGCGGACTACCGCCGTTGCATCGCTTTGCGTCCGCGCGATGCAGGCGCGCTCACCAATCTTGGCCTCGTCTTGCGCGCACGCGGAGATTTCGATGGGGCGATTGCCATGCATCGAGAGGCTATCGTGCACAGCCCCAAGCACACAGCTGCCTGGCAAAATCTCGGCAGCGCGCTTGAGAGCCTGGAGCGGGAGTCGGAAGCCTTGGATGCCTACCGCGAGGCCGCGCGGCTCGCGCCGGAATCGGCCGGGGACTTCCTCAAGATAGGATTCGCGCTCTCGATCCTTGGCCGCATCGAAGAAGCTGCCAACGCCTATCGGCGATGCCTTGCCCTCGATCCCCATCATACGCGTGCCCGGCATTTGCTCATGGCCTGCACTGGCGTGGACACGCCGTCACGTGCACCGGACGACTATGTGCGGTCGGAATTCGATGCTTTCGCCACGGACTTCGACGCAAAATTGACTCGGCTCGAATACCGGGGCCCGACCATCGTGAGCGACGCAGTCGGCGAGCTTTCTTTCGATCCTGGGTTGCGCTTGTCCGTGCTGGATGCGGGCTGCGGCACCGGATTGTGCGGGCCATTGTTGCGGCCTTGTGCAAGCATCCTGACGGGTGTTGATTTGTCTCCAGAGATGGCGGCCTTGGCTCGCGCGCGTGGCGTTTACGACAGTGTTGAAGTTGAAGAGCTGACCACGTATCTAAGGCGGCACATCCAGACCTGCGACCTCATCGTTTCAGCCGATACCTTGGTGTACTTCGGTGATCTCCGTGACGTCCTTGGGGCCGCTGCTCGAACCTTGCGCCCGGCCGGCGCAGTGGTCTTCACCCTCGAGCGCGCAGAGCCCCCGGAGGCGCCACGCGGCTATCGCATCAACCCGCATGGCCGCTACAGCCACACCCGCGACTATGTTCTTGGTGTCCTTGACCAAGCTGGCCTCGTGGAGGCCTCGATCCGTACGGTCGAGACACGCAAGGAGAACAAGGCGTGGGTCCCCGGATGGCTGGTCAGCGCGCGCCTGCCGGCTGCCTAGAATCACGGCGGTGATGCGCCTTGATGTCTGGATCAAAGACCTGGCATTCTCGCCATTCTCGCCGCCCGGTCTATTGACCCTCTCGCTTGCCGGTTGGCTCGCGACCGCCCTTGCGCTCGTCCTTGGACGAAGACGGCTGGCGTGAATAGCACCGGGGGCGTCCGCTAGGCGAAACGATCCTTGAGTCGGAGGAATGGCCGCTCGATCACGAGGTGCAGAACCACGGCCCCAGCCACAGAGAACAGCACGAAGAGCCCCTGGACCAATACGAAGCTGGTCAGCGTGGGGGCACGCGGCTTCGTGAATACGAGCTGACGGCCCAGATCGATGGCCTGGAAATGAACCAGGTACATGGCATACGAAAGCCGTCCGACCCATGCGATAGGGGACCACTCGAGGGCCCGCACAAGCCAGCTGTGCGGAGCCTTGATGAGCTCCACAAGCAACACTGTCGAGACCAGGGCCAGGAGTGTGAGCCCAACTGAAATCCCGAGAGGCGACGGCTTGGAGAGCGCCGTCAGATCTCCCCGCCAGACCATGCCGCCAATCAGCGTTGCCCCCAGAAGAAGCACCAGGCGACGCGGCGTCGCGACGGATGGAAGCCGTTCGACCACCATGGCCCCTACGGCGCCCCACAAGATCGAGTCCATGCGGACGTGGGAGAGCTGCGGGATGTTCTCGACATGAGCGGCCTGCCCGGCCTGGGCGACGAAGCGGCCGATGGCCATGGCCAAGCAAATCGCCACGGCCACCGAGATGCGAAGCCGCGGCGATTTCACCAGCGCCAGGAAGGACGGCCACAGCAAGTAGAAGTGCTCTTCCACGCACAGGGACCAAAGCACGGCATAGGCAGTACCGGGAAACACCGCACCCTTGCCGAACAGCGGGTGATAGGCGGCAAAGTAGTTGCCCCAGAAGGTCGCGTAGGGCCAAAGTCCGAGCGGCGATCCCGATGCCAGGACTTTCTGTCCGTCGGCGCAAGGCAGGTATCCCGAGAACAGATAGGTGTTCAGCAAAAAGACTGCATAGAAGACAGGCAGGATTCTGAGCGCCCGCCGAAGGTAGAAGCGTTTGAGCGAGAAGTGAACCTGCCCCGTGGCGGCCTCGCATCGCCGCTCTTCACGCAGCAACAGGGACGTGATGAGGAATCCGGAAAGTGCGAAAAACAGATCGACGCCAGACCACCCCATGGTCACGACCGGAACCAGCGGACCCAAGGCATCGATCGGGAATCGAGTCGCGTTCGCCCCATGCCACAAAACCACCAGCAGGATGGCGATGGCGCGCACGCCGTCGAAGCCGCGAAAATGCGTGGATGAAGAACGGTGCGTGGAACGGACGAGCGCGCTCTTCTCCATGTCGCATCACGCCCGGACAAACCCTCGGGCGGCCCGTCAGGATCCTTTTCCTAGAACGCCGGCCTTCTGTTCTTCCAGCAGCCAGCTCGGCTGGGCAACGACGTCCTCGAACAGGCTCGCGAGCGGCGGCGGCCCGGCGGCTTCCTCGCTGGCGATGGCCGCGCGGATCTCGCCGGTCAAACGGCTTCTCATCGTGGCTTGGGCTTCGGCGGAAAGAATCTTCCGGGCTTCAAGCCACGCGGTGAAGCGCAGCAAGGGATCGCGCTTCTGCCAGGCCTTGTGCTCGCCACTCTCGCGGTAGTGGGTCGGATCGTCGGCGCTGGAATGCGCGCCCAGGCGGTAGGTCACGGCTTCGATGAAGCTGGGGCCACCACCCGAGCGGGCCTTGTCGACCGCTGCCTTGATGGCCGCGTACATGGCCAGGACATCGTTGCCGTCCACGCGCAGCGACGGGACGGCGTAGGCCAGGCCCTTGACCGCCAGGGTTTCGGACTGGGTCTGCGCCGACACCGGCGTGGAAATGGCCCACTGGTTGTTCTGGCAAACGAAGACCACGGGCGCCTGGTACACGCCGGCGAAATTGAGACCCGCGTGGAAGTCGTCCTCGCTGGTGGCTCCGTCGCCGAAGAAGCACAGGGCGACGTCACTCGCCTTGCGAATCTTGGCTGCCCACGCGATGCCCATGGCGTGGGGGATCTGCGCCGCCACCGACGACGACGTGCTGACGTGCCGGATAGCCGCCGAGGAGACATGGCAGGGCATTTGCCGGCCGCGTCCGCCATCGTTGGCCGTGCCGAGGATCTGGGCGATGTACTTGGCAAGCGGCAGGCCGCGGTACACAGCCGCCGTGCCTTCGCGCAAACCCTGAACGAAATAGTCCGTTGGTACGATGGCCTCGGCGCCCGCGACCACGCCGGCTTCCTGGCCGCGCGCCTCGAAGTAGTGGCTGATACGGCCCTGGCGCTGCAAGGGCAGCAGCTGCTCGTCGAGCATGCGCGACAGCAGCATGCCCTCGATCATGCGCAAAAGCACCGCGGGGGAAAGCTGTGGCACCTTGGCCGCGTCGGCGTGGCCGTGCTCGTCCAGAATCTGGAATAGCCCGGTGGCCCGGGCGTAGTCCTCGTCCGACCAGACCTCCACGCTTTCCGTGGTGAGCTGCCCCGAACGGCGTTTCTCAGGTGGCAATGCCAGCGCCATGCGGGTCTAGGTTTGGTCCAGGAAGATGAGTCCCGGCGTTTCCAGCGAGGCCTTCATCTCGGCCACGAAGGTGGCGGCGTCGTAGCCGTCCACCAGCCGGTGATCCACGGACAGGGACAGGTTCATCATGTCGCGAATGACGATCTTGTCGTCCACCACGACCGGCCGTTTGGCGATCTTGTGAATGGCCAGAATGCCGACCTCGGGATAGTTCACGATGGGCGTGGCCACGATGCCGCCCAGGCTGCCCAGGCTGGTGATGGTGAAGGTCGAGCCGCCGAGGTCGCGCGGCGAGACGCGCCCGTTCTTGGCCGCCACACCCAGACGATCGATCTCTCTCGCTAGATCCAGCAGCGAACGGCGATCGGCGTGCCTGATCACCGGCACCATCAGCCCCTCGGGCGTCTGGGCCGCGATGCCGATGTGGTACTCGCGGCGTTGCACGATTTCGCCGGCCGGCTCGTCGAGCGTGGCGTTGAGCTGCGGGTGCTTCTTGAGCGCCTCCACCGCGGCCTTCACGAAGAAGGTCAGGTAGGTCAACTTGACAGCGTGCCCGGTGAGCCGACGTTCGGCTTTGTCGCGAAGCTCGACGAGCTCGGTGCAGTCAATCTCCTCGACGTAGGTGAACTGCGCGACCTGGCGCTGGGTCAGCACCATGTGCTCGGCAATCATGCGGCGCACGCCGCGGAAGGGGATGCGAACGTCGCCGGCCGTTGAGGTGTTCGGCCCGGGCGTCATTTGGTTGTCGGGCTCCTTGTCGGCGCCAGGCCCCACTTTGGCTGAGCGCACGTCGGCGACCGTGATCTGGCCACCTGGACCCGAGCCCTTGACCTTGGACAGATCCACGCCCATTTCCCGGGCCAGCCTGCGCGTGGCCGGGGTGGCCAGGATGCCACCGCCCGCTCCCTCGGATGCAGGGCCCGGCGTCTTGGCCATGTTCACCGTCGGCGTCTTGTCGGTTTCGACAAGTACCTCGATCACGATGAGGATCTCGCCCACCGGGCAGCGCTCGCCTTCCTTGAAGCGCCGTTCGAGGACGCGGCCAGCGTGCGGCGTCGCGATCTCGACCGTGGCCTTGTCGGTCATGACCTCGACCATGGGCTGGTCTTGCGCCAGCGTATCGCCTTCCTTGACCAGCCAGCGGACGATCTCGCCTTCGGCCATGCCTTCGCCAATGTCGGGCAGTTTGAATTCGTAGGCCATGCTTTCTCCTAGCCGGTGGTGACTTTTTCGATGGCGTCCAGGACGCGATTGCTGTCGGGCAAGTACTCGGGTTCAAGGGTATACGGGAAAGGCGTGTCAAAGCCGGTTACGCGCAGGATTGGGGCCTCCAGGTGCAGCAGGGCGTGCTCTTGGATGGACGCTGCCAGCTCGGCGCCGAAGCCGCAGGTGCGCGGCGCTTCGTGCACGATGACCACGCGGCCGGTCTTCTGTACCGATTGAAGAATGGTTTCGAGATCGAAGGGCAGGAGCGTACGCAGATCGATGAGCTCGATGTCGAATCCCATGCTTGCGGCCTTGTCCGCCGCCTCCAGCGACGTGTGGACCATGCTGCCCCAGGCGAGCAGCGTGACCGAGCGCTCGGACCGCGCGGCCGCCCGGCGCATGACCTTGGCTTGTCCGATGGGCACCGTGTACTCGCCGGCCGGAACCTCGCCGCGGCTGGTACGGTACAGGCGCTTGGGTTCGAGGAAGATAACCGGATCCTCGCCGCGAATAGCCGACGCAAGCAGCCCTTTGGTGTCCGCCGGGTTGGACGGGTAGACGACCTGCAGGCCCGGGGTGTGGATGAATACGGCCTCGGGCGATTGCGAGTGGTAGTGCCCGCCGCGCACACCACCGCCGGCGGGCATGCGAATGACCACCGGCGCGGTGTATTCGCCGCCCGAGCGGTAGCGCATCTTGGCCAGCTCGTTCACGATCTGGTCGAAGGCGGGGTACACGTAGTCGGCGAACTGAATCTCGGCGACCGGGCGCAGGCCGTACAGCGCCATGCCGATGGCGGCGCCCACGATACCGTTCTCGGCCAGCGGCGTGTCCATGCAGCGGTCGGGGCCGAATTCCTGCTGCAGCCCCACGGTGGCGCGGAAGACACCGCCGAAATGGCCCACGTCCTCGCCCAGCACGACGACGCGACTGTCGCGCTGCATTTCCACGTGCAGGCAGTCGTTGATGGCCTGGATGATATTCATCTCGGGCATGTCAGGGATCCTTTGGTTGGGCAGGGGCAATCTTGGGTCAGGCGGCTCGGCCGTGGTGCAGCCGGGCCGGCACGGGATTATGCCAGGTTGGCGAAGGAATCAAGGGGTATGCGTAGGACATACGCGTGCGAAGCCTGCCGGCTTTGCCGGCAGCGAAGCGTCGCGGGAGGGTTTGGGAACCCTTCGAGGGTTCCCATCGCTGAGAGGCTTCCAGTGTATACTGGCCCGCGACGGGTAACAGCCGGGGATGCCATCACCGACAGCCGCTAGCAGCCGGTTTCGCCGCGCGCGTGGGCGTTTCCCGCGTGGGCTCGGCATCCTGTTGTTTCTGACGCTGGTCTTGACGTCATGGGTGGTGCCAAGGCCTGCGCTCGCCCAGTTTGGCCAGAGCCGCCTGCAGAACGACTTTGGCGACCTCCTGAAGGTTCTGTCCGAATTGACGACGCAGCTGGGAACCAAGTCGCGCGGCGAGCTACTCAACTTCTTTAACAAGATCGAACTTTTCAACGTCGAGAGCGAGATCGACCGTCTGGTCGGCAACCCCTGGGAGCTGAGCGATTCTACATCCTACAAGCTGAGCCTGGCGCCCTTGCACGTGGCCTATCCCGTGTTCGACCAGCAGGTTGCGCAGATGACCCGGCTTGACGATATCCGCAGCCGGCGCATCCAGAACCTGACCGTGGATTCGCTCGGCCTCATCACCGTCAACCTCGATCTGCTAAACGGCGAGCAGCGTGGCGGTCAACTCGCGAGCTCCATTCTTCACTACTTCAATGCGCGCGAGTTCATGGATCTGGGCGTCTTCCTGCTGGCCCAGCAGCCCTTCTTTCCGCAGACCGAGGATGAATGGGACGCGCGCAAGCACCAGATTGCCCAGCACCAGGGGATGCTGGCGGTGGGTGTGGCGGGACTGGGCGCGCTTTTCGAGGTGGGCGCGCTCAACAATTCGGGGACGATCAAGCGCTGTCAGGACAATCGCTGCAACATCGGTTGGTACGGCGGTTTCTCCCACCTTGGCTACCATTTTCAGCCCAACCTTCGCGGCGGGCTGACCACGCAAGTGCCCGGCCTGGAATTGTCCGCCGGTCTGATGGAACAGGTGCGGGCGCCGTCGGACAGCGCCTCCAGCGTATTTGAAGTGGCCGTGCGCGAAAGCTATCTCAACCGCTACACCAGCGTGGGCGGGTGGGATAGCTTCCTGGAAGCCGCTGTTCGGCGCGTGATCTCCGCCGAGAGCCGGTACCAGGGCGAGAACTTGACGGCGCGCGGGGGGGCCTTCTTTAAACGCGAGCGACCCTTCCGCTGGCGCTACATCACTTTGCGCAGTTCGACCGAGGTCGAGTCGGATCTCTTGGGCAGTTTGCGCTGGACCATGGGGCTGGGCGTGGACTACACGCGGACCGGATTGTCCACGGTTCTGCAGTCTAGCCGCACCAACGTTATGCGCGAGGGCGGACCTTCCCCCGAGATACGAACCGGCCTGTTCGTGGCCGGCACGGTGGACTCGCCCGAGGAGTACTACGTCGATTCTATGAACGTGCGGGCACGTCTTCTGCGTGACGAGTGGAATGCCTTGGCCGCCAGCGAAGCAGAGCAAAAGCAAGCCGAGGCGGAATTGCGCGTGCTGGCCGGCGGGCAGGCGGCGGCGTATCGCCTGGCGCCGGTGTTCGAGGCCATTCGCAAGGCGATGGCGGAGAGCGAGAACCACCGGCTGCGCGTGGCCACCTTGTTGGGTGACTATCTGGAAGGCCGCCGTATTGCCTATTCGCTCAAGCAATGGAAGCGCAGCGCGGATGACTTGCAGGGACCGCTCGACGGCGACATGCTGGAGGCCGCAAGCCGCGCGGTTCTCGAACGGCTGTCTGAGCTTGCGGCGTTTCTGCAAGGCGCCCGCGGACGGCTAGAAATCCTGATCGATCGGCACAGCCGCACGCGCGAGAATCTGCAGGCCGAGGGCGGCGGTAGCGCGCAAGCGCAAGCCCTGGCAAGCGGCGAGTTGGCTGACATCGACGGCACGTGGCGCCGGGAATCCGAAGCAGTCAGCGAGGCCTTGCGCTTGTACAACGACTACCTTTCCAGCACCAAGCGCATCGCTGGCATCGCTAGCGGCATCGTGCCGGTCCGGCAAGTTCAGCCTTTGAATCCGCGGGTCGTGCGCAAGCTGGTCACGCTGGTGGCGCAGCCGCTGCTGTAGGCGATTCGTGCTCGGTCTACTTGCCGACCTTCATGATGGTGCCGTCGGTGCAATTGCTCCAGTAGACGCTGGTTGCGTCGAGCGTGATGTCACTGTCGCCAAAATTGTCCTGCGAAGCCAGGGTGACCGGCGTGCCACCTGCCAGCCCCACTTTCTTGATGACCGAGCCCGACTCTGTCCAGTAGACCGCTGTCGCGTCGACGGCGAGAGCCTAGGGCGCCCGGTAGCCGCTGCTCGTCCCGAGCAGATCGATACGTTTGTCTCCGCCGATTCCGGTCTTGTAGATGCTGCTAGAATCTGCCCAGTAAACATTGGTTGCATCGACCGCGATGTCGCCGTTGTAGTTCGGTTCCAGGGTTGCCACGGTGTCGGGACCATAGCCGCCCGTCAGCGCGATCTTTCTTACGGGTTCGGTGCCGTAGCTCGTCCAGTACACGCTGGTCGCATCGACCGCGATAGCACCAGGAGAGCTCTCGCAGCTGGAAAGCGTGACTGGCGTGCCACCGGCCAGGTCGATCTTCATCACGCTTCCACACGTGCCGTCGTTCAGCCAATAGACATGGGCGGCATCAAGGGCGAGGTCGAAGGGACCGGCCTGACCCGAGGCGAGTGTGGCGGCAGGACCACCTGATAGCGGGGCCTTCATAACCGTGCCGGCTGCGTAATTCACCCAATAGACGTTGCGGCCATCCACGGCGATGCCGCGCGGCTCGTCTTGATTCCTTGCAAGGTTGATAGGCGTGCCTCCTGCCGAGCCAACCTTCATCACCGTCCCCTGGTCCCGATCTGTCCAGTAGACACTGGAGGCATCGACGGCAATGCGTGACGGACAGCCGAGACCCGACACGATTACAACGGGCGAGCGGCTTGCCGCGCTGGTGGTGCCAACCGAACCGCCTGTGCCGCGACCCCCCGGGGGCGTTGTTCCGCCCCCGTCGGAAGCCAGGTCTTTGAGCTCCGTTCGCCCGCAGGCGACCAGACAGCTGAGAAGTAAGGGGCGAAGAAGCAATGCTCGGCAAGCCATGGAAGCTCTATCC
>Ga0302321_100004689_pt1 | contig 11879 bp, 6 predicted proteins | sample Fen_T0_1_FD_202505 | JGI IMG/M metagenome (GOLD analysis project Ga0302321, IMG submission 202505) | Peat permafrost microbial communities from Stordalen Mire near Abisko, Sweden - Fen_T0_1 | ecosystem: Environmental > Terrestrial > Soil > Wetlands > Permafrost | place: Sweden: Abisko...
TCCTGGCTATAGATTCAGAATTATAAGTGATTGAAAGAATACTAAAAAGAAATTTATCCCACCTGAGTATCTCCAGGTTAATCCTTTCAAGTAGAAAATTATCTTTGTCCCTTTCAAGAGCAACTTTTGCCGAAAGATTCCAGGTTATTGAACCTATAACTTCAGAAGTCAGCTGATGAAGTCGTTGCTTTTCCTCTTCAGATGGTTTGAACTTGCAGTCAATAAGACTTTTTACAGCAATCTCCTTCAGTTGTCTCGAATTCGACCATAGTCGGGAAAAAAGGAATCCTAGAGTCTCTTTAGTACAGGTATTTCCAAGGAGTTGAAGGATTGTTTTACTTAACTTTATATTTCCTGAAGTAATCAGAAAAAACCTTATCAATTCATCTTCCGCATCTGAACCAAAGGCCTTAAGAACTTCATATGCATCTTTAGTCAAATCAGGGATAATAAGACATTCACATATAGCCGACAATAAGTCGGTAAGGTGAAATTTCCCAATCATATAAATTGCCAGTCTCTTTGAATCAATTGAGTTATCCCTTAAAAGTCTTAAAATTTCTGTTGTTTGAGGCATTCTGGTACCTGAAAGCAATTTTATTGCTCCACTTAACTTTTCACTATCAGAATTCAGTGAAGTTGAATCCTTTTGGAGAATTTCGACTACTTCAGCTGAGTGTTGTCTGACTTCTTCATCAAGGCTGGCATTATTTGCAGTTTTTTTCAGAACCGGTAAAAGGGTCAAATCTTTTTTTAAGTAAGCGTGTTCAATAATTTCTTCAAAATACCACTTAGTCCTGATTTTATTTAAAACTGAATAATCACCCGAAATAAGCCTGAAATAGTCTGATCTGAAATCAAGGTAAGCTGAAAATCTGTTTTTAAAATTATTCTGGTTGTTTGAAATTTCGACTACTGAGCCTTCCCAACCTGCTGTTTCAGTTGCTTTTTTTATTGACTTCCTATACTCTTTAAATAACCGGAGGGCAACAAGAAACCAGATTAAGGAAATGAAGAACAGAAATAATGAAAAGTGAATGATCTTAACAAAGCTAAGTAGACCAATAGCCGTCAGTAGCAATCCTGAAAAAAATACAGATACTTCATTAATAATACCGGCAATTCCAGCCTGAAGCTCAGAATTAGTTTCTTTATTAATTGGTTGAAAAATGACTTTAAGTGAAGGAAATTCTACCGATTCTTTCAGAGATTTTGAAATGATCCGGCTAAACGCAAGAAGAAGGAAGAATATCAAAAATCCATCTGTTGCTACGGTGGCATAATCCATTAATAATCCAGTTGCTATTGAAATTGCAGTAAATACAGCAATGAGTGCAGGAGCAATCAGAAGACAAGTCCGAAGACCATAATTATGAAGAACATATGGAAAGATGACCAATTTAATTAACAGTATGAATATCATCAGACAGCCGGTGAAAAGGCCCAGGAAACCTGCCAGGTCTTCTGCAACCGGATATTGTACTCTTGTAACTGCCATGAATGAATATTGTATGAAAAATGCTGTTAGTACCGAAAGAGCTGCAAAAATTGCAATTGATCTTATATAGGAGTCTTCACGAAAAACACGAAGAAGAGATTTCTTTTCACTTTTTTCAGAAAATTGTTCTCTTTTACCGGCAACTATTATAAACTTAGATCCTATCACCATCTGGATCAATGTCGCAATAATAACAGAAGAAGCACTGACAAGTAATATATTGTGCGACTGAAACTTAAAAGACATCAGTACCGGTACCAGGAAGGATATTAAAATTATTCCAATGATCAGTCCGGTATCTGCGAACCGATACAATCCTTTAACCTGTCTGCCGACAGATAGCTGTTCTGCTGTTCCCCAAAAAACGAATAATGTAATAAGATTCAGAGGTCCGAGCATTATGAACACAATGAATATAATCCATTTTACCTGAATTAAAATCAATGCACACCAAAGAAAAACTGTCAGTAAAGAAACAGAAGTGAGGTTGATGATTGCTAAGTTTCTGAATTGAACACGGGTCTGATAATGTGAATAAACTGATGTTAAGATAATGCCGGCGATCGCTGAAACTATGTATCCGCGTGCCATTATCTTTTCATCAAAAGTCGAGAGCAGCAGGGAATGTGCAGTAATATCAAATGCGCCAATAAAAATCCCCAGGAAGACCGATTGTGTCAGAAGCATTGATACCATTGATTCCTCTCCTGATTCAATTCCAAGGAGGGTATGTAACTTATCTCTCATAAATTACCCCGTTACAAATTACAGCACACTAAATTAACAATTTATATTAAATGATTAGCCAATCTATCACATTTTGAACTAAAATTAATTGAATTTAATATTTAGTTATGTCTTAACACGTTTCCTGTTTCTGGTTTAAGTTATGAGGAATTCATATGTTTAGTCCGGATTTAACAAAAGAGAGCAACAGACTCATATCCAGATCAATTCCTTTAATGATAATATCTGATTTACTATACCATTTTTCTCGTTCAGCAAGCATTTGCTCGATAAAATGCAACAATTCGTTCTGATCTAAATCTTTTATCAGGGGTCTTTCACCTTTTGATTCAGAGAGCCTGCTTTTCAACTCGCCCGGTGTCATTTGCAGGTAGATCGTCATACCTGTTTCAAGCATAAAAGCCATATTATCACTGTGGCAGGGTGTTCCGCCGCCTGTCGAAATTATAGTATTGTATCCGGATTTAAGGTTTCTCAGAAGTTTTGTTTCAATTTCACGGAAATAGGTTTCTCCATTTTGAGAAAAGATTTCCGGAATAGTTTTCGCGGTATGTTCTTCTATCTTTTTATCGAGGTCGATAAATGACCAGCTAAGAAGAGTAGCCAGCTTTTTTCCTGCTGTTGTTTTACCGCTTCCCATGAAACCAATTATATAAATTATATGGTTCCCCGCCATCATAACTCAAGCTTCATCTGTGCAGGATCTTCATGGATAACAGGCTGTTGAGGTTCTTCATCTTCATTTTCTCCCTTTGATATCTCAACTTCCTTTTTAATAATCGGCTCAATTTCCTGGATGTTTTCCACCATATAACTGGTTATCCTTTTCCCCTTTGCCTTATAGCTCTTAACTCCAATAAATTCGGCAACTTCAATTATCTCGTTATCCCTGCTCTTATTCTTCCCGCCAAAAGAAATCTCAAAACGAGGATATTCAACTTCAGTCAGACTGAGGAGTTTTGATTCCGGATCTTCATTAATAAAACACTGCGGTTTTTCAGACTCTTCAATTATAAAGCGTTTAACATAATAAAACTTTTGTTCAGCATCCCAGTAAATAACTGAATATACCTTTCCGGGTCTGAATTTCTCAATTATAAGAATATTTTCTTCAAAATGGTTTGAAAGATCAAACCCTGCAATTCTGAAAAAGCCATTTTTTGTAATCACGAGTATTTTATCATCAGCACTGAACTCCCCAAGGAAAGGTCCTCTGCCGTCAACATTAAGTCTGAATACCGCATCGTCAAACCAGATCTTTCTTCCGCCCAGGGTTGATAGTCCCTTTTCCTTCAGACTGATTTTATGAACTGCATTCTTCGTAAGAATATTACCCATCGATGATTTTCCCTTAATGTTCATCTGACCAAAATCAAATTCGAACATCAGTTTCTTAAGCCTTGCCTTCGGTTTATGATGGACTTTAATTACTTCTGCCTCACCATTGGGATTTGCACTTAGATATACTATTTTGGAACCCGGATTCCCTCTTGTCAGATTATATTCCTTATCGCGGGTCAGACCCGAAATGGCACACCGTTTTGCAAGCAATGATCCATCCTTACCATCCTGATAAACAATATTGTAAATAGTACGCTCATCATTCTTAAGGAAGATTTGTGCGTATAGTATATCGTTCCCTACAAACACTTTATCAGCTACCTTTGTTATAAGATAGACTCCATCCTTTCTGATAACGATAACATCGTCAATATCAGAGCAATCGCAAATGAATTCATCTTTTTTCAGACCAGTCCCGATAAATCCCTCCTTGTAATTTATATAGAGTTTTGCATTATTGGCCACCACCTTCGTGGCTTCAATGGTATCGAAACTTCTGAGTTCCGTTTTTCTCTCCTTATCCTTGCCGTACTTTTTCTTTATTTGTCTGAAATAATTGATCGTAAAAGGAACGATATTACTAAGATGATTCTTGACCTCTTCAAGTTCCGTTTCAATTCCTTTTATATGTTCATCGGCTTTTTTTACATCGAATCTCGATATTCTTTTGATCTTTATTTCGGTAAGCTGGATTATGTCCTCTCTGGTTACTTCCCTCAACAAAAGTTTCTTAAAAGGATCAAGCCCTATATCAATTGCTGTAATGACTGCTTCCCATGTCTCACTCTCCTCAATATCGCGGTAAATTCTCTCCTCAATAAATATCTTTTCAAGAGACGACATATGCCATTCCTCCTGAAGTTCTTCAAGTCTGATTTCGAGTTCTCTTTTTAAAAGCTCAACCGTTCTGTCAGCAGAATGTTTCAGTATGGAACTAACCCCCATGAATGAAGGTTTGTCATCGACAATAACACAGGTATTTGGCGAAATTGAATATTCACAATCGGTAAGTGCATAAAGGGCATCGATTGTCTTATCGGGTGATACGCCGGGAATTAAATGAACGACGATTTCAACATTAGCTGAAGTATTATCATCGATCTTCCTGATCTTAATTTTCCCCTTTTCGTTTGCTTTTATTATTGACTCAATGAGGGAAGTGGTCGTCTTTCCGTATGGTATCTCTGTTATAATAAGAGCTTTCTTATCAACTTTCTCAATTTTTGCTCTTACCTTGATTACTCCTCCACGCTGCCCATCGTTGTATTTAGAAACATCGACCAATCCGCCTGTGGGAAAATCGGGATAAATGACAAATTCATTCCCATGCAGGTAATCTATAGTCGCATCAATAAGCTCGTTAAAATTATGAGGAAGAATTTTTGAAGCAAGTCCGACAGCTATACCTTCCACTCCAAGTGCCAGGAGCAGTGGAAACTTCACAGGAAGAGTGACAGGTTCTTTATTTCTCCCGTCGTACGATAATTTCCACTCGGTTGTCTTATGGTTAAATACTACTTCCAGAGCAAATTTCGACAGTCTTGCTTCAATATATCTTGGTGCAGCAGCTCCATCGCCGGTAAGTAAGTTTCCCCAGTTTCCCTGTGCATCTACCAGTAGTTCTTTTTGCCCCAGCTGAACAAGAGCATCGCCTATTGAAGCGTCCCCATGGGGATGGAACTGCATTGTATGCCCGATGATATTTGCTACCTTATTGTACCGACCGTCGTCCATCCTCTTCATTGAATGAAGTATACGGCGATGAACCGGCTTAAGCCCGTCATCAAGGTGGGGAACAGCTCTTTCAAGAATAACATATGATGCATAATCAAGGAACCAGTCCTGATACATGCCCGATAACGCCGTTACGGAATGAAGAACTGCCGGTCCTGAAGGAACTATTTGTGTTCCGTCTGATTTACCAATTTTAAGATCTTCTTCTTCCATGTATAAACTCACCCTTTATTAAAATTCCCTTGCTACTTTTCCTCTTCAACAATGTCTTCTTCAATTCTCAGGTTTTTAATGATAAAATCCTGTCTGTCAGGCGTATTTTTACCCATGAAGAACTCCAGGAAATCATTAGCTGAGTCGTTTTTCTTCATCCTCACAGGTTCAAGCCTCATATCCTTACCAATAAAATGAACAAACTCATCCGGAGAAATCTCCCCGAGTCCTTTAAATCGAGTTATTTCAGGAGTTGGCCCGAGTGCTTTTATAGCCTTGGCTTTCTCCTCGGGAGAATAACAATATCTCGTTTCTTTTTTATTTCTTACCCTGAAAAGCGGTGTCTGAAGAATATAAACATGTCCTTTTCTGACGAGGTCGGGAAAGAACTGCAGGAAAAATGTCAGAAGAAGGAGTCTTATATGCATTCCGTCAACATCGGCATCAGTGGCAACAACAACGTTATTATACCTCAGGTTTTCGATTCCGTCTTCAATATTGAGAGCTGCCTGAAGAAGGTTAAACTCCTCATTCTCATATACAATCTTTTTAGAGAGGCCGAATGAGTTGAGAGGCTTGCCACGCAGGCTGAAGACAGCCTGGGTCTCCACATTTCTCGACTTGGTAATGGAACCACTTGCCGAGTCGCCCTCCGTTATGAATATTGTTGAATCAAGCTTATTTGTATCATTACTGTTGTAGTGTGCCCGACAGTCCCTCAGCTTTTTATTGTGCAGGCTTACTTTCTTCGCCCTGTCCCTTGCAAGCTTCTGGATCGAAGAAATAGCTTTTCGTTCTTTCTCAGAGTCCTGTATCTTTTTAAGTATGGCTCTTGCAGTTTCAGGATTCTTATGAAGAAAATCATCTAACTGCTTCTTTATGAACTCACTGATAAAATTCCTGACTGATGGTCCCTCGGGTCCCATATCTTTCGATCCCAATTTTGTCTTTGTCTGCGATTCAAATATCGGTTCTTCAACTTTTATACTGATAGCAGCAATTATTGACGATCGGATATCGGAAGGGTCATAATCCTTTTTATAAAAGTCCCTTATAGTCTTCACAATCGATTCCCTGAAGGCAATAAGGTGTGTTCCACCCTGGGTTGTATTCTGACCATTGACAAAACTGTAATAATCTTCCCCGTATTGTACACCGTGAGTGAATGCTATTTCAATATCCTCACCCATAAGATGAATGATTGGATAGAGACCTTCCTTGCTAATGTTCTCATTAAGCAGATCAACGAGACCATTTCGTGAGAAGAATTTATTTCCATTAAAATTAATAATCAGTCCCGAATTCAGGTAAACATTGTTTTTCAGCATTGTATCCACATACTCCGAGATGAAATAGTAATTACCAAACATTTCATGATCGGGCTCGAATATCACTTCAACTCCGTTTTCCTCTGTTGTTGGTTCAAGCGGAAAGTCAGCAACTGTTCTTCCGTGTTCAAATTCACAGACTTTAATCTGGCCATCGCGGATTGACCTTATTACAAATATGCTGGATAAGGCATTCACGGCTTTTACTCCAACTCCGTTAAGGCCAACTGATTTTTTGAATGCTTTTGAATCATATTTTGCCCCGGTATTCATTTTGGAGACAGCATCGAGCACCTTACCAAGAGGAATACCCCTTCCATAATCCCGAACCCTTACCTCCTTGCCACTTATGGATACATCTATTTTTTTGCCATATCCCATCATATACTCATCGAGGGCATTATCCATAACTTCTTTAAGAAGTACATAAACACCATCATCCTGGGAAGACCCATCGCCAAGTTTCCCGATATACATGCCGGGTCTAAGGCGTATATGCTCTCTCCACTCAAGTGTTTTAATATGCTCTTCTGAATACCCAACTGACATTTTGCAGAAATTTTGCGCAAATATAACTAATTACAACTGTCGTTTTTTGTCAATTTTTCAACAATCGGAATGAAATTAAAAAATAAACTCACCCCCTGCCCCCTCTCTAATTCTTAGAGAGGGGGTATAATACACTGAATATCAAAATATTCCCCCCTCTTTACGAAGTAGAGAGGGGGATTAAAGGGGGTGAGTACATCAGTTGAAAAGAGGAGACCGATCCTTAATGAAGAACTTGTCGAGTGTTTTATAATATATCCAATCCTGCATCCCTCCTTAAGTCATCCACAACTTTGTCCTTCTTATTATTCTGGAGCATCATGTAAAGATAGACCGGAATACCTACCAACATTAATATAAACCCATACATTACAACCTTGGCCCCTGTACCATAAATTGCATATATTGAATATCCGAATGCAAGCAGAGCAAAGAAGGAATTCTTCAGAAAACTGAAAAGATTAAATTCAGATGGACGGTTTTTCAGAAGTATAATATCAGCTGCAGCCGAAAAAGCATATGCAGGTAAAAATGCGAGTGTTGCCAGCAATAACATAAAATTAAAAGCTGAATTTAGTGTACCCATATAATTCAATATGAGCAGTATATTGGCTGCCAGCGCACTTATTATAAGTGAAGTCACCGGAGTCAGATATTTAGGATGAATTTTACTGAACATAGCCGGGAAAAGCTTATCCTGAGATGCACCAAATGCACTTCTTGCTGTTGTTAATATCCACCCTGAAGAAGCACCAAGTGTAGATACAATGGCTCCTAAGGCAATAAAATTACCACCCCAAGTACCACCTGTTGCTTTGTTTATAATATCTGCAAGAGGTGCGTTGGACCCGGCTAAAGTAGCCTGATCCAGAACACCCATCCCCACTATTGAAACTATTAAATAGACTGCTGCAGCAATTAAAGTACCATAAATGGTGCTTTTCCTGATATTTTTTTGAGGATTCTTTATTTCCCCGGCAGGAACTGTAGCGCTTTCGATTCCTACAAAAGCCCAGAGTGCAATTGCAATTGCGGCAGGCAAGGTATTCATACCAGCGACTTTTGCATTTGATATAGTCCCAAGCATTGCAGGGTTAAAATGCAGGGCAGCAATTACAACAAATACCACCAGAGCGCCTACTTTCAGAACTGTAGTCACTATGCTTACCCGTCCTGCTCCTTTAACACCAAGAATATTTATTATAGTGAAAAACCACAGTACGCCTGAAGTTATTAAGAATGCTAAAACCGGTGTAGCCGCACCGGGAACAAAATATGTGAAATAAAGCATAAAAGCAGTTATTATGGCTGCATTCCCCACCCAGGCACCTATCCAATATGTCCAGGCGATTAAGAACCCTGCAAAATCACCGAAAGCGGCCCTTGTATAAACGATAGGACCTCCTGTTCTTGGCATAGCTGTTCCAAGACTGGCGAAACTTAATGCAATCAACAACGATCCGGCAGATGTAATTATCCAGGCTATGATAGCTGTCTTTGGATTTGAGGCAGCTGCCAAAGAAGCTGCAGAGGTAAAGATGCCGGAACCAATACAATTACCAACAACTATAGCAACTGCTGCAGTGAGACCCAGCTCCCTCTTTAATTCTATGTTACCAGAATTATTAACTTCATTGATCGTTCTCATAAATACTCTTCTTATTATTTCTTATTAAATATTCAATTCTGCATATGCTCTCTTTATTCGAAATTACCCTATTAATCCAAAATTCCCATCTGTTTCATAAGAAATACTGCATTCATCTTTTGAGTTATCCCATCCTGAAGCTTATAATCAAATCTGATAATTTCACCATCAATTTCAATTTCAAAACATTTATTCATTATCACACCCGGGTATTCAGACTCCAGCTTTCCAAGTGAAGTGTCATGAGTGGCGATTAAACCTGTTCCCCCGTTTTCAACTATCCTCTGAAGAAATAATTTTGATCCGGTACTTTTATCTGCTGAATTGGTACCCTTTAATATTTCGTCAAGAATGAAGAACACAGGTTCACCTTCTTCAATCCTTGTCTTCATGGTGCTTAGTCTTCTGAGTTCAGCATAAAAGTACGATTCATTATTCGAAAGAGAGTCCATTGTACGCATACTGGTAAAGAGTTTTCCGGATTTGAAACTCATTTCCGTGGCACAAACAGGTGCTCCTGTCATTCCAAGAATATAGTTAATAGCAATAGTACGCAAGAAAGTGCTTTTCCCCGACATATTTGCGCCGGAAATTATGCAAACAGATCCCTTTTCCCCAAGAGAAAAATCATTACAAACTCTCTTGCTTTCATCAATGAGCTGATGGCCAAGGTTTTTAGCTGAGAATACATTAATATTGTCAGATTCCTTCGGATAGACAAAATCGGGATTATTGAATGCATAGTTTCCCAAACTTAAATAAGCATCAACCTGTCCGATCATTTCAAGCCATACTGGAAAAAGGGTCTTATATTCATCTTTCCATCTTTCAAGTCTGATGATACTCTGGTAATCCCATAAAAATAACCCATTGAGAATAACTCCCATAATCATGTTGTTTCGTGTATCAAAAGCCTGGATGAGCCTGCCAAGTTTTCTGACTGAAACAGATGCAGAAACACTTTTCCCTGAAATATTTAATTTGATTTCATTTAAAACAGGAGAAGTGAAGCATTCATCAGCAAACGACAGCAGTAACCTGTTCATAGAAGACAAAAAGTTATATTTCCTGGATAAAGCAGTATGAATCGCATTGGTTCTTTTCAGTCCGGTTGCTATATAAAGAAGGTTGCTCAGAAATATAAACAAAAATAGAGGGTACGATAATATACCTGTTATCATAAGTAATAGTGAAATAATTGCTGCGGCCGGCAGGAAGTATATCAGAAATTTTTTTAATGAAAAAGAAGATAAAACAGTTCTTTCTTCAATCCATTTCAGCAGACCTGATATTTCATTCTTTTCGAGAGGCGTCTTCATCCCCAGGGCCATAAACTCCTGCCTCCATTTATCTTTTAATGCTAGTTCTCTTATGACTTCCTGACGTAAAACTAATTCCATGGAAAGACTGAAAGGGTCTGATAACCAATTTGCAAGAATCTCTCTGCCATAACCTGTTACGGTCCTGTTCAGGTATTGAAAAATAGATGAGGCACCAAACAGATCAACATCAAATGAAAAGTCGTGTTTGATATCAGTATATGAACTACCATCGTTGAATGCCGATAGATTGCCCGAAAGAGCATCAGCTTCATTCTGATTTACTATAACAAGGTTGCCCAGGAATTCACTCTTTTCCGAATGATCAGAAAAAAGTTTTACCAGATAGAGAAACAGAACTGCAGATATCACGATTGATATAATCCCTGCAGATGTGTTTATGGTGAATCCTATCCAGATTAAGATTACTCCTCCGAGGAATGTAAAAAATCTTAAAAATGAAAGAAATACCACCAGCCTTTCCTCCTTTTTTTCAAGTAATCTGTAAAATGTTGTTGAACTGAGATACTTTTCTTTGACCTGGTCCTTCCTCATTTCATCAGTTTAATATGGCTACAATATTGAACTTACTTCTGCTGTTATAAAAGTCTGCTCCTGTGTGATCAAAATTCCATGTCCATTCCTCGCTGAACAAAGCCGGAGGAAGATCAGTTAAAAGAGTCGGAATTGTCTTAATACTTCCTGATTTGTTTGTGATAACTTCTGCGCAGTCAGTAATCAGAACCGACTTGTGTCTCTTAAGAAAATCAATATGCTTCTTCTGAATTTCGATTCTGAGAAGGTCAAATTCTTCTTCCTTTATTTTTGACCTCTTTTTTAAAAAATCTATAAGCAGAGACTCCAGCTGGGTAAGAATATTCAGAGATATAACCATTCCGGGATCTCCGTCGGGTTTATATTCGGGTACAATAATTTTCTCAAGAGACCGAAGTTTATTAATGAAATTGTAAGTACCGCCTTTTTGCCATACCTCTGCTATCAATCCTCCTGTAATATCCTGTTCAATTAATTCAACATTTTTATAACTTTCGACCTGAGTGATAACATCCGGGGGATGAACAATGTCTACCAGGGAGATCCTGGGAATTCTTTCGACAAGCTCTGCAATGGGGAGGTCAAGTAACCAACCGCTTCCAAGTACAGTTACCTTTTCAGGTTTGTAAAAGTCGAGAGCTTTTATAATGAATTGTCTGCAATGTTCCAGATGTTGTTCCCAACCACCTTCCTGGTTCAGATGACGATATATCAATCCATTCTGGTAGTTATAATAACCCATTCTGGTAAGCATTATCCGATATGATAAACTGTGTGTCATTGTTAATCCTGCATGGCTCTCAACTGTGATAACCCTGATGTCATAAGCGTATTAAGTTTTAAAGCAAGAGGCTCAGGAATATCAGTACCAAATGTAGCAGGATAAACCGGATCGAGCACTTTAATCCTGATATGATGTCCGCTACCGAATATCAGTCCGTGTTTTG
>Ga0302321_100004691_pt1 | contig 11878 bp, 22 predicted proteins | sample Fen_T0_1_FD_202505 | JGI IMG/M metagenome (GOLD analysis project Ga0302321, IMG submission 202505) | Peat permafrost microbial communities from Stordalen Mire near Abisko, Sweden - Fen_T0_1 | ecosystem: Environmental > Terrestrial > Soil > Wetlands > Permafrost | place: Sweden: Abisko...
CCCGGCGGCTGCAATCTTCTCGGCGGCGGACGCCGAGAAGGCGTGCGCGGTGACCCGGAACGCGGCCGTGGCCTCGCCCGTGCCCAGCACCTTCACCGGCAGGCTGTCGCGGACGACACCCTTGCCGACGAGCAGCTCGACGGTGATGTCGCCGCCCTCGGGGAAGACCGTCGACAGCCGGTCCAGGTTGACGACCTGGAACGTGACCTTCGCCGGGTTCTTGAAGCCACGCAGCTTCGGCAGACGCATGTGGAGCGGCATCTGCCCGCCCTCGAACGCGCCCGGCACCTGGTAGCGGGCCTTCGTGCCCTTGGTGCCACGACCGGACGTCTTGCCCTTGCTGCCCTCACCACGACCGACACGGATCTTGGCCGTCTTCGAGCCCGGCGCCGGCCGCAGATGGTGCAGCTTCAGCGCGTGCTCCTTGGTCGCCCTCGCAGAAGCCATCTCAGTCCACCTCCTCGACCGTGACGAGGTGCCGCACGGTACGGACCATCCCGCGGATCTCGGGCCGGTCCTCCTTGACGACGACGTCACCGATCTTCTTCAGGCCCAGCGTGCGCAGCGTCTCCCGCTGGTTGCGCAGGCCACCGATCTTCGAGCCCGTCTGGGTCACCTTGAGGCGCCCCATCACGAGGTCACCCCCGCCCGTGCTCGCAGCAGCGCCGCCGGGGCGACGTCCTCGATGGGCAGGCCACGGCGGGCCGCCACCGACTCCGGCCGCTCGAGTCCGCGCAGCGCGGCCACCGTGGCGTGCACCACGTTGATCGCGTTGTCGGAGCCGAGCGACTTCGAGAGCACGTCGGAGATCCCGGCGCACTCCAGGACCGCGCGCACCGGGCCACCGGCGATGACGCCGGTACCGGGCGAGGCGGGCTTCAGCAGGACGACGCCTGCCGCCGCCTCACCCTGGATCGGGTGCGGGATGGTCTTCTGGATGCGCGGCACCTTGAAGAAGTGCTTCTTGGCCTCCTCGACACCCTTGGCGATGGCCGCGGGCACCTCCTTGGCCTTGCCGTAGCCGACGCCGACCGTGCCGTCGCCGTCACCGACGACGACGAGCGCGGTGAAGCTGAACCGGCGGCCGCCCTTGACGACCTTGGCCACGCGGTTGATCGCCACGACGCGCTCGACGAACGCCGTCTTCTCGGCGGCGTTGTCGCGCGGGCCCCGGTCGTTACGGTCCCGACGGTCACGGCGTCCGGAGTTGTCGCCGCTGGTGCCGGCGGCACCTGCTCCGGGCCCGCCGCCACCGCGGCGCTGGGGTCCAGCCATCAGTGGTTCCTTCTCTCGATCGAAATCGTTCCGGTCGCGCGGGTCACAGCGACAGCCCGCCTTCGCGGGCGCCGTCCGCCACCGCGGCCACCCGGCCGTGGTAGCGGTTGCCGCCCCGGTCGAACACGACCGTCTCCACGCCGGCGGCCTTGGCCCGCTCCGCGAGCAGTTCACCCACGCGCCTGGCCTTGGCGGTCTTGTCGCCCTCCAGACCGCGCAGGTCGACCTCGAGGCTCGACGCGGAGGCCAGCGTGCGACCCACCGTGTCGTCCACGACCTGGGCGACCATGTGCCGGTTGGACCGGCTGACGACGAGGCGCGGACGCTCCGTGGTCCCGGTGACCTTCTTGCGCACCCGCAGGTGACGACGGGAACGGGCAGCGTCCTTGCCCTTGCCGGCGCCCCCGCCGCTTCGCCTGATGCCGATGGTCACTTCTTGCCCGCCTTCCCGACCTTGCGCCGGACCTGCTCGCCCGCGTACCGCACGCCCTTACCCTTGTACGGGTCGGGCTTGCGCAGCTTGCGCAGGTTCGCGGCGACCTCGCCGACCTGCTGCTTGTCGATGCCCGAGACGCTGAAGCGCGTCGGGGCCTCGACGGTGAAGGTGACGCCCGCGGGGGGCTCCACCGTGATGGAGTGGCTGTAGCCGAGGGCGAACTCGAGGTTCGCGCCCTTCGCCGTGACACGGTAACCCGTGCCGACAATCTCCAGCTTCTTCTCGTAGCCCTGCGTGACGCCGACCACCATGTTGAAGATCAGCGTCCGGGTCAGACCGTGCAACGAGCGCGAGTACCGCTCGTCGTCGGGCCGGGTGACGGTGAGGGTCGAGCCCTCCTGCGCCACCTCGATCGGCGCGGCGACGGAGTGGGTCAGCGAGCCCTTGGGGCCCTTCACCGTGACGATGCGGCCGTCGAGTGCGACGTCGACACCGCCCGGGACGGCGATGGGCAGCCTTCCGATGCGAGACATGCTCCTCCTCCCCCGCCCTACCAGACGTAGGCGAGGACTTCCCCGCCTACACCCTTCTTGTTGGCCTGACGGTCGGTGAGGAGGCCGGAGGACGTGGACAGGATCGCCACGCCCAGGCCACCGAGCACCCGCGGCAGGTTGGTCGACTTGGCGTAGACCCGCAGGCCGGGCTTGCTGATCCGGCGGATGCCGGCGATCGAGCGCTCCCGGTTCGGGCCGTACTTCAGAGTGATCGTCAGCGTCTTGCCGACCTCGGCGTCCGCGACCGCCCAGGAGGAGATGTAGCCCTCCTGCTGCAGGATCTCGGAGATCCGGGCCTTCAGCTTGCTGTACGGCATGGCCGCGGTGTCGTGGTACGCCGAGTTGGCGTTCCGCAGTCGCGTGAGCATGTCCGCGATCGGGTCGGTCATCGTCATCGGGCTTGCACGCCCTTCCTCACCGCGGTTTCGCCGGCCGGCGAGGCACCGGCGACCTGCGGCGTAGTGATGGTCTCCAGGCTGTCGAGGATGTCCTGCAGGTCCTCGGAGTCGATCATGTCGAACGCGCCGTCGGGGTGGATCACCGGCGACTCGAAGCGAACGGTCATGTGCCCGGCGAAGGGGAACTTGGAACGCAGCGGAACGAGCTCGAGCGTGGCCATGTCGTTCCCCCTCACCAGCTGCTCTTGGTGATGCCCGGGAGCTCGCCGCGGTGGGCCATCTCACGCAGGCACACCCGGCAGAGGCCGAACTTCTTGTACACGGAGTGCGGGCGGCCGCAGCGCTGGCAGCGCGTGTAGCCGCGGACGGCGAACTTGGGCTTGCGGTTGGCCTTGTTGATCAGGGCGGTCTTGGCCACGGTCAGTTCTCCTTGAAGGGGAAGCCGAGGTGGCGAAGCAGCGCCCGGCCCTGGTCGTCCGTCGTCGCCGTGGTCACCACGGTGATGTCCATGCCCCGGACGCGGTCGATGCGGTCCTGGTCGATCTCGTGGAACATCGACTGCTCGGTCAGGCCGAACGTGTAGTTGCCTCGCCCGTCGAACTGCTTCGGCGACAACCCGCGGAAGTCACGGATGCGGGGCAGCGCGACCGACACCAGTCGGTCGACGAACTCCCACATCCGGTCGCCGCGGAGCGTGGTGTGCGCGCCGATCGGCATGCCCTCACGGAGCTTGAACTGCGCGATGGACTTGCGGGCCTTCGTCACCTGCGGCTTCTGCCCGGTGATCGCGCCCAGGTCCTTGATCGCGCCCTCGATGAGCTTCGAGTCGCGGGCCGCCTCGCCGACACCCATGTTGACGACGACCTTCACCAGGCCCGGGACCTGCATGACGTTGCCGAAGCTGAATTCCTTCAGCAGGGCCGGCTTGATCTCGTCGCGGTAGCGCTGCTTGAGGCGCGGCACCGAGACGGTGGTCTTCTCGATGGTCTCGGTCATGTCAGATGTCCTTACCCGAACGCTTGGCGACCCGGATGCGGACGGTCTTGTTGCGACCGTCCCGCTCGACGGTCTCGGTACGGATGCCCACGCGCGTCGGCTTCTTGGTCTCCGGGTCCACCAGCATCACGTTGCTGATGTGGATCGGAGCCTCCTGGGTGATGATGCCGCCGGTCTTGGAGCCCCGGTTCGACTGGCCCACCTTGGTGTGCTTCTTGACCCGGTTGATGCCCTCGACGAGGACCCGCTCGGTCTCGGTGTACACCGCGATGACCCTGCCGGTCTTCCCCTTGTTGACCTTGGGGCCGGAGATCACCTGGACGGTGTCACCCTTTTTAATCCGGAACTTCGCCATCTCAGAGCACCTCCGGGGCCAGCGAGATGATCTTCATGAACTTCTTCTCGCGCAACTCCCGGCCGACCGGGCCGAAGATGCGGGTACCGCGGGGGTCGCCGTCCGCCTTGAGGATGACGGCCGCGTTCTCGTCGAAGCGGATGTAGGAGCCGTCCGGGCGCCGGCGCTCCTTCACGGTGCGGACGATGACGGCCTTGACGACGTCGCCCTTCTTGACGTTCCCGCCGGGGATCGCGTCCTTCACGGTGGCCACGATGACGTCGCCGATGCCGGCGTAGCGACGTCCCGAGCCACCGAGAACGCGGATGCAGAGAATCTCCTTGGCACCCGTGTTGTCGGCGACTCGCAGTCGCGACTCCTGCTGGATCACTGTCGAACTCCTGTCGTCGCGTCGGTTCTCTGATCAGAGCCTGACGGAACTGCGTACCGGACCGTGCTGATTACTTGGCCTTCTCGAGCACCTCGACCAGGCGCCAGCGCTTGGTCGCGGAGAGCGGCCGGGTCTCCATGATGAGGACCAGGTCGCCGACTCCGGCGGTGTTCTGCTCGTCGTGCGCCTTGACCTTGCTGGTGCGCCGCAGGACCTTGCCGTAGAGCGGGTGCTTGACCCGGTCCTCGACCTCGACCACCACGGTCTTGTCCATCTTGTCGCTCACCACGTAGCCACGGCGAGTCTTGCGGTAACCGCGTTCGGCGGTCGCCGGCTGGGTCGTCTCCGTCGTCACTGCTGCCTCTTCACTCATCGCGCTCAACCCTGCGGCCCGGACGTGATGCCGAGCTCGCGCTCGCGCATCGTCGTGTAGATCCGGGCGATGTCCCGGCGGACGGCGCGCAGCCGGCCGTGGCTCTCCAGCTGGCCGGTGGCCGACTGGAACCGGAGGTTGAACAGCTCCTCCTTGGCCTTGCGCAGCTCCTCGACGAGGCGTTCGTCGTCGATGGTCCGCAGCTGGTCCGGCGTGAGGTTCTTGGACCCGACCGCCATCACGACTCACCACCCTCGCGCCGGACGATCCGGCACTTCATCGGCAGCTTGTGGATGGCGCGGGTGAGCGCATCCTTGGCCACCTTCTCGTTCGGGAACGACAGTTCGAACATCACCCGTCCGGGCTTGATGTTCGCGATCCACCACTCGGGCGAACCCTTGCCGGAACCCATCCGGGTCTCGGCCGGCTTCTTGGTGAGCGGACGGTCCGGGTAGATGTTGATCCACACCTTCCCACCACGGCGGATGTGCCGCGTGATGGCGATACGCGCGGACTCGATCTGCCGGTTGGTGACGTAGGCGGGCTCCATCGCCTGGATGCCCCACTCGCCGAACGTCACCGCGGTGCCGCCCTTGGCTGCACCGGTTCGGTCCGGGTGGTGCTGCTTACGGTGCTTGACCCGACGCGGGATGAGCACGGCTCAGGCCTCCGTTCCGTTGCTCGTCTCGGTGGACGACGCCTCCGGCTGAGCGGCGACGGCGGCCGCCGCGGGCGCGGCGTCCTGCCCCGCCCCGGCAGGGGCCGCGTCGCGACGAGCGCGCTGCGGACGGGCTGCACGCCCGCCGTCGCGGCCGTCACCACGGCCACCGCCACCACCGGGACCCTCACGGCGCGGTGCGCGCGGGGCGCTCACCTGCTCGCGGGCCAGCTCGCGCTGGGTGACGTCACCCTTGTAGATCCACACCTTGACGCCGATGCGGCCGAACGTCGTGCGGGCCTCGTAGAAGCCGTAGTCGATGTTCGCGCGGAGGGTGTGCAGCGGCACGCGGCCCTCGCGGTAGAACTCCGACCGACTCATCTCGGCGCCGCCCAGACGACCCGAGCACTGCACCCGGATGCCCTTGGCGCCGGCGCGCAACGACGACTGCATGCCCTTGCGCATGGCGCGCCGGAACGAGACGCGGCTGGCGAGCTGCTCGGCGATGCCCTGGGCGACCAGCTGCGCGTCGACCTCGGGGTTCTTCACCTCGAGGATGTTCAGCTGCACCTGCTTGCCCGTGAGCTTCTCCAGCTCGCCACGGATGCGGTCCGCCTCGGCACCACGACGGCCGATGACGATGCCCGGGCGCGCCGTGTGGATGTCCACCCGGACGCGGTCCCGCGTGCGCTCGATCTCGACCTTGCTGATGCCGGCGCGCTCCATGCCCTTGGACATGAGCTTGCGGATCGCGACGTCCTCGCGGACGTAGTCGCGGTAGCGCTGGCCCGCCTTGGTGCTGTCGGCGAACCATCGGCTCTTGTGCTCCGTGGTGATGCCCAGTCGGAACCCGTGCGGGTTGACCTTCTGCCCCACTAGCGGGTCCTCCCCTTCGTGCTGGCGGCCGCGGTCGCGGTCGCGCCGGTCTTCGCCTCACGAGGGGCGACGACCACCGTGATGTGGCTGGTGCGCTTGTTGATGCGGTACGCCCGGCCCTGGGCTCGCGGCCGGAACCGCTTCATCGTCGGGCCCTCGTCCACGTACGCCGCCGAGACGACGAGCAGACGCTCGTCGAACGGCTCCGAGGCCCGCTCCGCCTTCACCCGCGCGTTGGCGATCGCACTGGCGACAACCTTGCGTACCGGCTCGCTGGCGGCCTGCGGCGCGAAGTCGAGCACCGCGAGCGCCTGGAGAGCCTGCTTGCCACGGATGAGGTCCACGACGCGGCGGGCCTTCATGGGCGTGACACGGATGAACCGCGCCTGCGCCTTGGCTTCCATCGCTGTCCCTTGTCCTTCGTGTGAGTCTTGACGATCAGATTCTGCTGGGGTGTTTCGTCGGCTGTGCCGCGTCAGCGGCGGCGCCCCTTGCGGTCGTCCTTCTCATGACCGCGGAAGGTCCGCGTGGGAGCGAACTCGCCCAGCTTGTGGCCGATCATCGACTCGGTGACGAAGACCGGGACGTGCTTGCGGCCGTCGTGCACCGCGAAGGTGTGGCCCAGGAAGTCCGGCGTGACGACCGAACGGCGGGACCAGGTCTTGATGACGGTTTTGGTCCCCTTCTCGTTCTGCACGTCCACCTTCTTCTGGAGGTGGTCGTCGACGAAGGGGCCCTTCTTCAGACTGCGAGGCATGATCTACGGGCTCCTACTCAGCGCTTCTTGCCGGTACGACGACGGCGGACGATCAACTTGTCGCTCGCCTTGCCGGGGTGACGGGTGCGGCCCTCGGGCTGGCCCCACGGGCTCACCGGGTGGCGACCGCCGGAGGTCTTGCCCTCACCACCACCGTGCGGGTGGTCGATCGGGTTCATGGCGACACCACGGACGGTCGGGCGCTTGCCCTTCCAGCGCATGCGGCCGGCCTTGCCCCAGTTGATGTTCGACTGCTCGGCGTTGCCCACCTCGCCGACGGTCGCGCGGGCGCGGACGTCGACGTTGCGGATCTCGCCCGACGGCAACCGGAGCTGGGCGTACGGTCCGTCCTTGGCGACCAGCTGCACCGAGGTGCCGGCGGAACGGGCCAGCTTGGCGCCGCCGCCGGGGCGCAGCTCGATCGCGTGGATCACGGTGCCGACCGGGATGTTGCGCAGCGGCAGGTTGTTGCCCGGCTTGATGTCGGCGCCCGGTCCGTTCTCGATCCGGTCACCCTGCTGCAGCTTGTTCGGGGCGATGATGTAGCGCTTCTCGCCGTCGGCGTAGTGCAGCAGCGCGATGCGCGCCGTCCGGTTGGGGTCGTACTCGATGTGAGCGACCTTCGCGGGCACGCCGTCCTTGTCGTGACGACGGAAGTCGATCAGCCGGTAGGCCCGCTTGTGGCCGCCACCCTGGTGACGCGTCGTCACCCGGCCGGCGTTGTTGCGGCCGCCCTTGTTCGTCAGCGGACGGACCAGCGACTTCTCCGGCTCCGTCCGGGTGATCTCGACGAAGTCGGCGACGCTGGCGCCACGGCGCCCCGGTGTCGTCGGCTTGTACTTGCGGATTCCCATTGCCTGTCCTCGCGTCTGAAGGCTCGGCTACCAGATCGACCGCCGTCAGGCGGCCGGCCCGCCGAAGATGTCGATGGTGCCGTCCGCAAGCGTGACGACGGCGCGCTTGGTGTCCTTGCGCTTGCCGATCCCGGCCCGGGTACGCCGCGCCTTGCCCTGACGGTTCAGGGTGTTCACGGCCTTCACCTTGACCCCGAAGACCTGCTCGACCGCGATCTTGATCTCGGTCTTGTTGGCGCGGGGGTCCACCAGGAAGGTGTACTTGCCCTCGTCCAGCAGGCCGTAGCTCTTCTCCGACACGACCGGCGCGAGCAGGATGTCCCGCGGGTTCTTGTGGATGCCGCCGATGGCGCTCACGCGTTGGTCTCCTCGTCGGTCTCGGTCCCCGTCGAGCGGCCGACCGCCGACGCGCTCCGCCCGGTCGCCGGGCCGGCCACGAAGGCCTCCAGCGCACTGCGGGTGAAGACGACGTCGTCGCTGAGCAGCACGTCGTAGGTGTTGAGCTGGTCCGGTGCCAACAGGTGCACCTCGGGCACGTTGCGCAGGCTGCGCCAGGTGACCACGTCGGTGCGCTCGACGACGACCAGCAGGTGGTCGCGCGTGCTGACGTTCGCCAGTGCCTTGACAGCGGCGCGCGTCGAGGGCGAGTCGCCGTCGACCAGGCCGGCCACCACGTGCACGCGGCCGTGCCGGGCGCGGTCGGACAGCGCGCCGCGCAGGGCGGCCGCCTTCATCTTCTTGGGGGTCCGCTGCGCATAGTTGCGCGGCGACGGGCCGTGCACCACGCCACCACCGGTGAACTGCGGCGCACGGGTCGAACCCTGGCGGGCCCGGCCGGTGCCCTTCTGCTTGTACGGCTTGCGGCCGCCGCCGCTGACCTCGCCACGGTTCTTCGTCGAGTGCGTGCCCTGGCGGGCCGCGGCCTGCTGGGCCACGACGACCTGGTGGATCAGCGGGATGTTCGTCTGCACGTCGAACAGGTCCTCGGGAAGCTCGGCCGTACCGGCCTTGCTGCCGTCGACGGCGAGGACGTCGACCGTGAGCGTCGCGGTTGCCATGGCGTCAGGCTCCCTTCGCCGCGGTCTTGACGAGCACGACCGCACCCTTGGGGCCGGGAACGGCACCCTTGATCAGGATGAGGCCACGCTCGGCGTCCACCGCGTGGACCGTGAGGTTCTGGGTGGTCTGCCGCTCGGCACCCATCCGACCCGCCATCCGCACGCCCTTGAAGACGCGTCCGGGGGTGGCGCAGGCGCCGATGGATCCCGGGGAGCGGTGCTTGCGCTGGGTGCCGTGCGAGGCACCCAGGCCCTTGAAGCCGTGACGCTTCATGACGCCCGCAGTGCCCTTGCCCTTGGTCCGGCCGACGACGTCGACCTTCTGGCCGGCCTCGAAGACCTCGGCGGTGATCTCCTGCCCGGGGGCGTAGTCGCCGGCGTCCGGGGTACGGATCTCGGTCAGGAAGCGGCGGGGGGTGACGCCGGCCTTGGCGAAGTGGCCCGACTGGGGCTTGTTCACCTTGCGCGGGTCGATGGCCCCGTAGGCGAGCTGGACGGCGGTGTAGCCGTCCGTCCCGGCGTCGCGCACCTGGGTCACCACGTTCGGACCCGCCTGGACGACGGTGACCGGCACGAGCCGCCCCGCGGCGTCCCAGACCTGCGTCATGCCGAGCTTCTCGCCCAGCAGGCCCTTCACCGGCCTGTTCTTCTGCTCAATGATGGAGTTGGTCATCGCCATGGCCTCAGAGCTTGATCTCGATGTCGACCCCGGCCGGCAGGTCGAGACGCATCAGCGAGTCGACCGTCTTCGGCGTGGGGTTGATGATGTCGATCAGCCGCTTGTGCGTCCGCATCTCGAAGTGCTCGCGGCTGTCCTTGTACTTGTGCGGAGAACGGATCACGCAGTACACGTTCTTCTCCGTCGGCAGCGGCACCGGACCGGCCACGGACGCACCCGTGCGGACCACCGTGTCGACGATCTTGCGCGCCGAGCTGTCGATGACCTCGTGGTCGTAGGCCTTCAGCCGGATGCGGATCTTCTGTCCCGCCATGGCTTCGCTGTGCTCTCTCTCTAAGATCCGATGCTCACGAGCTCCGTGATCACCGGGAACGGCGTGCGGTTCGAGTGCGTGGCCCGTCCGGTACTCCCACCCCCGAGGTCGGGCGTGTCGCGTTTTCCGCGAATCCCGTGCGGCGCGTACACGCCACCGTACCCTCGATGGATCGTCGTCCCGGCCAGGTCGGCCGCGGGGCGCCCGCCCCAGGGCCGGAGCGCACCGAACAACCTGACTAGTGTGCCAGACGAGGTGCACGGACACGAAATCCGCGCATGCAGAGGGGTCGCTGCCCAGGGCCTGATCTGCGCCCTGGGCGGCGACCCCCCGGACTCACTTGAGGATCTTGGTGACTCGGCCGGAGCCGACGGTGCGGCCCCCCTCGCGGATCGCGAACTTGAGGCCTTCCTCCATCGCGATGGGCTGGATCATCTCGACCCGCATCTCGGTGTTGTCACCGGGCATCACCATCTCGGTGCCCTCGGGGAGGTGCACCACGCCGGTGACGTCGGTCGTCCGGAAGTAGAACTGCGGACGGTAGTTGTCGTAGAACGGCGTGTGCCGGCCACCCTCGTCCTTCGAGAGGATGTAGACCGTCGCCTCGAACTCGGTGTGCGGGGTGATCGAGCCCGGCTTGACGACGACCTGACCGCGCTCGACGTCCTCACGCTTGATACCGCGCAGGAGCAGGCCCACGTTCTCGCCGGCCTGAGCGGTGTCGAGCAGCTTGCGGAACATCTCGATGCCCGTCACCGTCGTCGTCGTCGACTTCTCCTTGATGCCGACGATCTCGACGGTCTCGTTCACCTTCAGCGTGCCCCGGTCCACCTTGCCGGTGACGACGGTGCCGCGGCCGGTGATCGTGAAGACGTCCTCGATGGGCATGAGGAACGGCTTGTCGTTCTCCCGCACGGGCTCCGGGATCGCCGTGTCGACGGCGTCCATGAGCTCCAGGAGCTTGGCGCTCCACTCCGCGTCGCCCTCGAGCGCCTTCAGTGCCGACACCCGGATGACCGGGAGGTCGTCACCGTCGAACTCGTAGGCGGTCAGCAGCTCGCGGACCTCCATCTCGACGAGCTCGAGGATCTCCTCGTCGTCGACCATGTCGGACTTGTTGAGCGCCACGACGATGTAGGGGACGCCGACCTGGCGGGCCAGGAGCACGTGCTCCTTGGTCTGCGGCATCGGGCCGTCGGTCGCGGCGACCACGAGGATCGCGCCGTCCATCTGGGCGGCACCGGTGATCATGTTCTTGATGTAGTCGGCGTGGCCGGGGCAGTCCACGTGCGCATAGTGCCGCGCCGCGGTCTGGTACTCGACGTGCGCGATCGAGATCGTGATGCCGCGGGCCTTCTCCTCCGGCGCCTTGTCGATCTCGTCGAACGGGGTGTACGGGTTCAGGTCCGGGAACTCGTCGTGCAGGACCTTGGTGATGGCCGCAGTCAGCGTCGTCTTACCGTGGTCGATGTGACCAATGGTGCCGATGTTGACGTGCGGCTTAGTCCGCTGGAACTTCGCCTTCGCCACTGGTGTCCTCCTGTGGACTGTGTCTTTTCTCGCCCAGCACCCGTGGTATGGCACTAGGGACTCTGTCGACTGCTCGTACACGTGCGGCCCACGACGGGCCGCACGTGCCTCACCGCGTCGGGCGGGCTAGGCGCCCGTTGCCTTGGCGATGATCTCCTTCGCGACGCTCTGCGGAACCTCGGCGTAGGAGTCGAACTGCATGCTGTAACTTGCCCGGCCCTGAGTCTTCGACCGCAGGTCGCCGACGTAGCCGAACATCTCCGAGAGCGGCACCAGGGATTTGATGACGCGAGCGCCGGAGCGCTCCTCCATCGACTGGATGATCCCGCGACGGGAGTTGATGTCGCCGATCACGTCGCCCATGTTGTCCTCGGGCGTGGTGACTTCGACGGACAT
>Ga0302321_100004693_pt1 | contig 11876 bp, 8 predicted proteins | sample Fen_T0_1_FD_202505 | JGI IMG/M metagenome (GOLD analysis project Ga0302321, IMG submission 202505) | Peat permafrost microbial communities from Stordalen Mire near Abisko, Sweden - Fen_T0_1 | ecosystem: Environmental > Terrestrial > Soil > Wetlands > Permafrost | place: Sweden: Abisko...
GATTACAAGGCGGAGGACGTCGGCGCGGCGCTGGGCGTCGCCTGCCCCGGGGGCATCGACGTCTATTTCGATAACGTCGGCGGCGCCATTCTCGATGCGGCATTGGCGCGGCTGGCAATGCACGCGCGCGTCGTTATCTGCGGTGCCATCTCGCAATACAACAACACCGGGCCGGCGGCCGGTCCGGCGAACTACCTGTCGCTGCTCGTCAACCGCGCCAGCATGACCGGCATGCTCGTATTCGATTACGCCGCGCGTTATCGCGAGGCCGGACGCGAGCTGGCCGCGTGGATGGCGGCCGGCCGCCTGCAATCGCGCGAGGACATCGTCGTTGGCATCGAGAAGTTTCCCGAGGCGCTGCTGATGCTGTTCAAGGGCGAGAACACCGGCAAGCTGCTGCTCGAGGTGGCCCGCGGCTGAGCGTGCCGGGGGTACAGTGGCCGCCCAGGCCGGCATATTGGCAGGGAGGCGGTGTTGGGCGCAAAATGCACGGTCACTCGCGGCTACGCGGTTCGGCCAGGTTCTACCACCCACAGGAACACGATGAACACGAAGTCCCCTGATTTTGCGTTCCGCGGCATCGCGGCCGGCCTGGCGGTTATGGCAATTCTGGCGGGCTGCGCCACGCCGCCGCCCGCGGCGACACCTGCTCCGGCCCCCGTCGCCGCGCCCGCCCCGGCTCCCGCACCGGCTCCCGCGCCGGACTTGACGCCTGCGCAGTCCAAGTCCCAGGCCCAGCGGCTGGCGCTCGATGCGGTCGAGCAGCTGCAGAACGGTGACGAGACCGCGGCGCGCCTCACGCTGGACAAGGCGGTCGCGCTCGACTCGACCAACGACCTCGCCCGGAAACTGCAGGACCAGATCAAGGCGGACGCGCAGAAGGAATTGGGACCGGTGTTCTTCCGCTACACGGTGCAGCGCGACGATTCGCTGTCCAAGCTCGCGCAGCAATACATGGGCGACCGCTTCCGCTTCTACATCCTGGCCAAGTACAACGACATGGCGAGCCCGAACAAGCTCGCCGCGGGGCAGGTCATCAAGATCCCGGGACGCGCGCCCGCCACGCCGCCTGCGGCAGTCGCGCCGGCGGCGCCGGTTGCGGACACCGTCGCCAAACCGGCGGAACCCGAGGCCAAGCCGCGCGACGACGTGGCCGACCTGCTGCAGAAGGGCAAGGAGCTCGAGGCGAGCGGCAACCTGGAAGGCGCCTTTGCCGCCTACAGCGATGCCGCGAAGAAGACGCCCGTGAATGCCGAGGCGGTGCGCCGCCGTGACGCCAGCCGCGCGGCGTTGGTACGAAGCCTCGACCGCGAGGGCACGCAGGCGTTCCAGCGGCAGAATCTCGACTTGGCGATCACCAAGTGGGACCGCATCCTCGAGCTCGATCCGAACAACCAGAAGGCCAAGCTCGAGCGGGAGCGCTGCCTGGACCTGAAGAAGAAGATGGCCGACAAGTTCGGCGGCTCAGTGGCAACACCCGCTACCCCCGCGGCCAAGTAACCCGGGTCACTTCGCGGGCGCGATGCCCTTCAGCTTTTCCTGCGCGGCGCGCGCGTCGCGCAGGCGGTTCGCGGCCTTGAGGTTCTGCGGGTCGTAGCGCAGGCTGGTTTCCCACTGCTTGATCGCCAGCGCCACATCTGTGCGGTAAGCGCGTTCGCCGTTGCTGTAGTACTCGTCCGACAGCGACTTGCGCAGCGACTGCATCTCCTTGCTCCACTCCGGCGTGCTGTCGCCGCGCAGTGCCACGGCCTGCTCGTAGAGCGCGAACGCCTGCTCGCGCGAGCCCTTGTTCTGCAACTCGCGCGCGCGGTCGGCCACCGCGTTGCCGATCCTCTGCCGCGCGGCGCGATTGCCCGGATTCGCGTCGACGTAAGCCTTGAGTTCGCGCAGGCCGCCGTTCACGTCGCCGGCGCGCAGCATTTCCAGCGGCTGCTCGAGGTCGTAGGCGGCACCGGCATCCGGTGTCCCCGACTTCAACGCGGCCATGTCGACCGGGCGCAGCTTCTGCGCGCGATCGCCCTGGATCCGCGCCATGCGCTGGCGATCCATTTCGCGCAGCGCCTTCGCGGCGTCCTCGTTGGCCGGATCGAGCGCCAGCGCACGCATCATCGCCTGCGTGGCGCGCTCGTTGTCGCCGGCCTTCTGCGCGGCGTTGCCCGCCTGCAGCTGATCGCGCACGCCCTGGCGGATCGCGGCGTTCACGGCGTCCTGTTCCGCCCGGTACGAAGGCTCTCCCGGTGCCAGCAGAACGACGATCTTCCATTGCACGGCGGCCGCGGCGAGGTCGCCTTTTTCCCGCGCCTGATGCGCGAGATGCCGATGGCGTGCGATCGCCTGCGCGCGCGCGTCGTCGGCGCCGCCTGCGCGCGGCGCGTCCGCCACCTGCTGGGTGACAACGGGGGACTGCGCGCAAGCCGCGAGCAACGCCAGCGCGGTGAGCGCCAGCGCGCCCCGCAATCCCATCGCGGCGCTCAACGCGGCGTCGCCTGCGCGAAGGTGGCGAGCTTCGACCGGAACACGTCGATGCCGTCGCCGCCGAATACCATGCTCCGCCGCAGCATGAAGGGATACGCGTAGAAGCCGTTGCCGCCCGGCGTGACCGTGACGCCGAGCCGCACGCCGTCGCGCTTCAGGAGGTCGACCACCGTCTCGTTGACGTCGCCGTAGGGGAAGGCAAACGTGAGGCTCGAGACGGCCAGGCGATCCTGTATCAGGCGGATGGGCGTGTCGACTTCCGTGCGCATGCGGTCGCGGTACTTCGCGTCGGTTTCGCCGGCCAGGCGCGTCGCGAAGTTCGCATGCGTCTTCGAATGCGGCTGGATGTTGACGAGGCCCGAGGCTTCCATCTCCTTCATCTGCGACCAGGTGAGCGCATCCGGCGCGCCGACGAAATCGCTGTAAAGGAACACCGTCGCCTGGAAGCCGTATTTGCGCAGGATCGGAAACGCGACTTCGTAGGTCGAGCGATAGCCGTCGTCGATCGTCAGCACGACCGACTTGCGCGGCACGGGCTCGCCGCGCTCCAGGAACCCGACGAGGCTCGACAGCGGGATCACGTGGTAGCCGTTGCGGGCCAGGTAATCCATCTGCGCCTCGAACGCCGCCGGCGTCACCGCCAGTTGGCTCGGCCGCGGGCCGAAGCGGTGGTAGCAAAGTATCGGCACGGTCAGGTAGCCGCTGGGGTAGACGCCGGTCGGGTTGGTTACCCTGATCGGAATCACGACCGTCTGGCCGGGCCTCACCTCGTCGACGTCGTTGAATTCGGCGATGCGCCAGCGCTTGCCGCGGTCGCCCAGGTAGCGCTGCGCCAGCGCGCCCAAGTCTTCCCCTGCACCGGCTACGACGACTGCGAAGGAGTCGTCGCGGGCGATGACCATGCCTTCGTGCGTGGGTGCCGCCTCGGGCTCGGGCGGCGGGCGCTGGGGCGCCTGCGCGCAGCCCGCCATGACGACCGCCGCAACGATCGCGGCGCCAAGCGTCGACGTCCGCATTTCGCTAGTCCTTCCGCACCGCCATCGTATGGTCGGCCGGCGCGTCGGCGGCGCCGTCGAACTTGGGCGCGGGCACGTCGTCCGGATGGGGCGGATCGTGGCGCGCTTCGAGCGCGGCCGCGGTGCGGTCGAAATCGGCGTAGAGCTCGCCCAGTTCGTCCTTGCGCTTGTCGTTGATGCGGTAGTCGTAGCGGCCGTTGGCGAGCTCGTCGAGCGAGTTGCGCAGGATCCGCATCGGCCCGGAGAGTCCGCGCGCAAGCAGGTATGTGCCGCCGCCCACCGCGGCAATCGTCACCAACGTGAGGATCGCGAGCATTGCGAGCATGAAATTGGCGACCTTGGACAGCGGCGCCTCGTAGATGCCGAGGTGCACCTGCCCGATCTCCTTGCCCTGGAACAGGATCGGCGTGCCGAAGTCGAGCACGTCGCGACCGTCGTCCAGGCGGTGGCTGCCGACCTTGACGTCCGACTTGTCGCTGGACAGCACCTTGGCTGCCGGCGCGACATATTTCTGGTTGACCTGCGCCGCCTGATTGCTGCCCCGGACCATGCCCTGGTGGTCGACGATCGTGATGGAGTTGAAATCCTGCCGGCCCAGCGTCTCCTGGATGAATACGTCGAGCGCGGTCCAGTCCTCGTCGAGCAGCGGCACGGCGCTCTGCGTCGCGATGAACTTGGCGAGCGACCCGCCGTAGTCCTGCACCTGGTCCATCATCGCCTGGTACTGGCGCTGGTACAGAATGGCGGCCGTCACGGTCATCGTCACCGCGACCAGCGCGACCATCATCAGCGCCCAGCGGATGCCCAGCGGTATGCGGCCCGTCCCTTTCTTGCTTTCCTCCTCGTTCAGCTCGCGCGCGACGCCGATCAGCGCCACCGCCAGCTCCTCGCCGGTCTGGAAGCGCTTTTCCGGCTGCTTCTTGAGCGCGCGCTCGACGATGCGACGGAGCGTGAGCGGAATCTCGGGGCGCAGCGTCTGCACCGGCGGAGCTTCGCTCTTGGCGATCTTGTAGGCGACGCTGATCACCGAATCGCCCTCGAAGGGAAGCGCGTTGGTCAGCAGCTTGTACAGGACCACGCCGACGGAGAACAGGTCCGAACGCGAGTCAACCTTCTGCCCCATCACCTGCTCGGGCGACATGTAGTTGGGCGTGCCCAGGACGTCGCCCAGCTGCGTCTGCTGGTTCTGCTCGCCGCCTTCCGCACCGTCGATGCGGCAGATGCCGAAGTCCGCGACCTTGACCGTCGTGGTCTCGTTGAGCAGCATGATGTTGCCGGGCTTGATGTCGCGGTGGATCACGCCCTTGCGGTGCGCGTAGTCGAGCGCACGCGAAAGCTGGATGCCGATCTCGACGATCTCCTTCACCGACAGCACCTTGTCCGAGCCCAGCACTTCGGAGAGCGTCATGCCCTCGATCAGCTCCATCGCGATGTAGGGCTTCTTGCCGTCGACGCCGACGTCGAAGATGGTCACGATGTTGGGGTGCGACAGCACGCCGGCGGCGCGCGCTTCGCGCAGGAAGCGCAGCCGGTACTGGTCGTCGTCGGCCAGCTGCGACTTCAGGAGCTTGACCGCGAGCGTTCGGTCGATCTCCGGGTCGTAGGCCTTGTAGACGCGCGCCATCGCGCCTTCGCCGACGATCTCGCGGATCTCGTACCGCCCTAGCTTTTCCATTGCGTCCGGCTCCCTTGATTCAATCCGCCGCCCCAAAACCGTGCGGCGCAGGCGGCGAACATACCGTGGCCCCATCGCAACCGCAAGTCCGCGGTATGCTCTTGTACTATACTTTGCAATTTTCCATTCACAGTTTTCCCTTACGCCCGGGCATGGAAACCGCTCCCCGCAAACTTGTCATCCTCTTTGCCGACGTCGCGGGCAGCACCAAGCTCTACGAGACGCTGGGCGATGCCGAGGCGCTGGCGACGATCGGCCGCTGCCTCGACATCATGAAGGCCGTCTGCGACGACCACGGCGGCCGCGTCGTGAAGACGATCGGCGACGAGACGATGGCCGTCTTCCCGCTCCCCGCCAACGCCGCCTATGCCGCCATCGCGATGCAGACGCAGATCTCGGCGCTGCGCACGAGCAAGGGATTGCCCCTGAAGATCCACGCCGGTTTCCATTTCGGCCCCGTGATCGACGACGGCACCGACGTCTACGGCGACGCCGTCAACGTCGCCGCCCGGCTGACCTCGCTGGCCAAGGCGGGGCAGACGCTCATTTCCGCGGAGACCGTGGAAGTTCTCTCGCCGGCGCTGCGCGCGCGCACCCGCGACCAGGACGCGCATACCGTCAAGGGCAAGCAAAACGACATCCACACGTTCGAACTGATCTGGCAGGAGTCCGAGGAGGAACTGACCGCGTTGTCGACGCGTCCGGCGATCCGGGCCGCCGGCCTCAAGCTGACGCACGGCGCGCGCGAACTCGTGCTCGACCAGAACTCCCCGCCGATCACGCTGGGCCGCGACGCGCAGAACGACATCGTCATCATGGACCGCAAGGCCTCGCGCCTGCATGCGCGCATCGAGCGCCGGCGCGACAAGTTCGTGATCGTGGACGTGAGCTCGAACGGCACCTTTTGCACGGAGCAGGGCGAGTCCGAGATCTTGCTGCGGCGCGAGGAGCTCGTGCTGCGCGGCAGCGGCCGCCTCTGCTTCGGGCATGCCGGCGACGACGACGCGGCCGAAGCAGTCGAGTACGTCTGCCTCTAGGCGTCCGGACGGGCCGTCACCGCGAGCGCGCGTTCCAGCACGCGCACGACGTGCAGCGCATTGTCCCGGTCCGTGCCGCGCATGCCGTCGTCGATCTGGTGCCGGCAGCTGGTGCCGTCGGCGACGATGAGCGAGTCCGCCATTGCTGCCCGCACGGCCGGCAGCAGCGACAGTTCCGCCATCCGCATCGAGATGTCGTAATGCGCGGCCTCGACGCCGAAGCTGCCGGCCATGCCGCAGCAGCTCGATTCGATCAGTTCCACCTCAAGGTCCGGGACCAGCTTCAGCACGCGGAGCGCGGGTGATACCGCGTCGAACGCCTTCTGGTGGCAGTGACCGTGGAACAGCGCGCGCGACTGCGGCAGCGCCACGAGGGGCAGGTCGAGCCTTCCTGCGTCGTGTTCCCGGGCCAGGAACTCCTCGATCAGCAGCGCGTGTCCGGCCAGTTGCCGCGCGGCGTCGCCCAGCCCCATCACCAGGAACTCGTCGCGCAGCGTAAGCAGGCAGGACGGCTCGAGTCCGACGATCGCCGCGCCGCGTGCGACGTGCGGCGCCATTGCCGCCACCACGCGCCGCGCCTCGCGCTTCGCTTCGTCCACCAGTCCCGACGCCAGGAACGTGCGGCCGCAGCACAGGGGACGCGCGGGTTCCTCGTCATCGGGCGCGGCGCGCGCAACGTGCACGCGATATCCACCTGCGCGCAGCACGGCGACGGCAGCGCGCGCATTGTCGGGCTCGAAATAGTTGGTGAACGTGTCGACGAAGAGCACGACATCGGCGCCGTCCTTTTCCAGGTCGGCACCGGCGGCACCATCATCCCGCCGGAGGAACGTGTCGCGCCGCCAGCGCGGCAGCGATCGGCGCGCGGAGAGTCCCAGCCACTTTTCAACCAGGTATTTCGCACCCGGCAGGACGTCGCGCAGGTTGGCAAGCCACGGCATGCGGGCCGCGCGCGGCGCCCAGCGCGGCAGGTTCGCGATCAGGCGCTCGCGCAACGACAGCCCGTGCTCGCGCTGCCAGTGGTGCATGAACTCGATCTTCATCTTCGCCATGTCGACGCCGGTGGGGCATTCGCGGCGGCAGCCCTTGCAGCTCACGCACAGGTCGAGCGCTTCGCGGACCGGCTGGGAGGCAAAGTCCGTCCCGAGCCGGCCCGAAAGCGCCAGCCGCAGCGTGTTGGCGCGGCCGCGCGTCAGGTGCGCCTCGTCGCGGGTGACGCGATAGCTCGGGCACATCGTTCCGGCATCGAACTTGCGGCAGTGGCCGTTGTTGTTGCACATCTCGACGGCCTTGGCGAATCCGTGCGCCGGATCGCCGCCCGATCCTGCCGCGGAAACGGTCTCGGTGACCGGATCGTTCTGCACGTCCCAGGCCGACCAGTCGAGCGCCGTCGCGAGAGGAACCGTGCGGTAATCCGGCGGGAAGCGGAACAGCGACGCGTCGTCCATCCGCGACGGGCGGACGATCTTGCCGGGATTCATGAGTCCCGCCGGGTCGAACAGGTCCTTGATCTCCTCGAACGCGCGCGTCAGCCGCGGGCCGAACTGCCACGCAACCCACTCGCTGCGCACGAGCCCATCGCCGTGCTCGCCGGAAAACGCGCCCTTGTATTCGCGGACCATCGCGCTCGCTTCCTCGGCGATCGCGCGCATCTTCAAGGCACCGTCGCGGCGCATGTCGAGGATGGGGCGAACGTGCAGCGTGCCCACCGATGCATGGGCATACCACGTGCCCCGCGTGCCGTGCGTGCGAAAGATTTCGGTGAGGCGGGCGACGTAGTCCGGCAGGTGCGCGAGCGGCACGGCGCAGTCTTCGATGAACGACACCGGCTTGCCGTCGCCGCGCAGGCTCATCATGATGTTGAGGCCGGCCTTGCGCACCTCCCACAGCGCTTTCTGCGCCGACGCATCGATGATGCGCACGACGCTGCCGGAAAGCCCCAAGTCCCCCATCAGCGCGACGAGGTCGTCCAGCCTGCGCCGCGAAATGTCGGCATCGGCGCCGGTGAACTCGACCAGCAGGATGGCCTCCGGTTCGCCGGTCAGCGCGGCGTCGATCACCGGGCGGAACGCCGGGTTGCCGCGAGCCAGGTCGATCATCGTGCGGTCGACCAGCTCGACGGCGGACGGCCCCAGTTCGACCAGGTGCCGCGCGCACTCCATCGCGCGGTAGAGCGTCGGGAAGTTGACGACACCGAGCGTCCGGTTCGAAGGCAGCGGGGACAGGTTCAGCGTGAGCGTTCGCATCCAGGCCAGCGTGCCCTCGCTGCCGACGAGCAAGTGCGCGTAATTGACGCTGCCGTCGGCGGTGTACGGGCGCACGCTCTGCGGATGGAACACGTCGATGTTGTAGCCGCCGACGCGGCGCATCACGCCGGGCACGCGCCGCTCGATCTCGTCGCGTTCGCGCGCGCCGATCGCGTCCAGCTGGTCGAGGAGCCGTCGCACCGGTTGCGGTGCCGACGCCATCTCGGCCGCGGGGCCGAAGCGGGCCAGCGTGCCGTCGGAGAGCAGCGCATCGACGGCGTGGACGTTGTGCACCATGTTGCCGTAGGCGATCGAACGCGAGCCGCACGAATTGTTGCCGGCCATGCCGCCCAGCGTCGCCTGCGCCGACGTGCTGACGTCCACCGGAAACCAGAGTCCGTGCGGCTTCAGCCACGCGTTGAGCTGGTCGAGCACCACGCCGGGCTCGACCGTGACGGTCATGGCCTCCTTGTCCATCGCGACGATGCGGTTGAGGTGCTTGCTGTGGTCGATGACGAGCGCCGCGCCGACCGTCTGGCCGCACTGCGAGCTACCGGCGCCGCGCGCGAGGACCGGTACGCGCAGGTCGCGGCAAACCGCAAGCGCGGCCTGGACGTCGTCGTCGCCGGCCGGGACCAGCACGCCGATGGGCTCCACCTGGTAGATGGAAGCGTCGGTGGCGTACCGCCCGCGTGAAGCCGGATCGAACATGACCGTCCCCGCGACGGCGCGGCGCAGGCGGTTGGCGAGATCGGCGTTGCCGCCACGAGGGTGATACAGCAGGGGCTGCGGCGTCGGGGCGTTCAAGGGGATACTGCCAGGGTACTGCCAGATGAGGTCCGTGAACGGCGGGTCCGTAACGGCCGATTCGCGCTGCGGCGGCGAGCGGGAATCTGCTGCATTGGATACCATGCTATTTTGTCGGCCCGAAAGGTGCCGTGCAAGTCCTTTCACTCGCTTAGGGGTCACGAAGGCAATCCATGCTCAAGCTCGACAGCCATCACTCCGGTCGCCACTTCCTGCAGATTCCCGGACCGACCAACGTGCCGGATCGCGTGCTGCGGGCCATCGACCATCCGACGATCGACCACCGCGGTCCGGAGTTCGCCGCGCTGGGCAAGGCGGTGATCGCCGGAATGAAGCAGGTGTTCCGCACCGAAGCCGACGTCGTCATCTTCCCGTCGTCAGGCACCGGCGCGTGGGAAGCCGCGCTGGCCAACACGCTGTCCCCCGGGGATCGCGTGCTGATGGCCGAGACCGGACACTTCTCGACGCTGTGGAAGCGCATTGCCGAGCGCCTCGGGCTGGCCGTGGAATTCCTGCCGGGCGACTGGCGTCACGGCGTGTCCGCGGCGCAGATCGAGGCGTGCTTGCGCGCCGACGCCGGGCGCGCGATCAAGGCGGTGTGCGTCGTGCACAACGAGACCTCGACCGGCGTCACCAGCAACATCGCCGAGATACGCGCGGCGCTCGATCGAGCCGACCACCCGGCACTGCTGCTGGTCGACACGATTTCCTCGCTCGGCTCGACCGACTACCGCCATGACGCCTGGCGCGTCGACGTGTCGGTGGCCGGCTCGCAAAAGGGATTGATGTTGCCTGCGGGGCTGTCGTTCAATGCGATCAGCGCCAAGGCCCTTGCCGCCGCCAAGGCCGCACGCCTGCCGCGGTCCTATTTCGACTGGGGCGACCAGCTGGCGGTCAGCGCGACCGGCTATTTTCCCTATACGCCCGCGACGAACCTGCTGTATGGCCTCCACGAGGCGCTGGACATGCTGCTGGGCGAGGGGCTGGACCAGGTGTTCGCCCGCCACGAGCGCCTGGCCGAAGCCACGCGGCGCGCGGTGCGCGCCTGGGGAATGGAAATACTGTGCGCGAATCCCGCCGAGTACAGCGCCGCGCTGACGACGGTGATGATGCCCGAGGGCCACAACGCCGACGCATTCCGCAAGGTCACGCTCCAGTGCTTCAACCTGTCGCTGGGGCAGGGCCTGGGCAAGCTGTCGGGAAAGGTGTTCCGCATCGGGCACCTGGGCTACTTCAACGAGCTGATGCTCTGCGGCACGCTGTCGGGTGTTGAAATGGGACTCGAGGTCGCTGGCGTCCCGCATCGCAAGGGGGGCGTCCAGGCGGCGACGGACTATCTGGCGCAAACTGCCGCTCAAGGTTTGGCGCGCGCAGCGTAGTCTTCGGTTTCACGGGAGGATAACGAACATGACATTCCAACAACAATCCGGCGGAGCCGCACTACGCGGCCGCTGGCGTTCATTCAGGTTGACGGCATTGATCTGCGGCGTCTTCTTTGCCGCGACGGCGCAGGCGCAGGTGGAGATCAAGCTGGGCCACGTCGGCGAACCGGGTTCGCTGTTCCAGACCAGCGCGGACGAATTCGCGAAGCGTGCCAACGCCAAACTTGCCGGCAAGGCCAAGGTCGTCACGTTCGGCTCCAGCCAGCTGGGCGGCGACAAGGAGATGATCCAGAAGTTGAAGCTGGGGACGCTCGACATGGCGTTGCCTTCCACCGTCATGAGTTCCGAGGTCGATCTCTTCGGCATCTTCGAGATGCCCTACCTGGTCAAGGACCGCGCGCACATGGCGCGCATCGAGAAGGAGATTTTCTGGCCCAAGCTCGAGCCGGAGGCGCAGAAGAAGGGCCTGACGGTGGTCGCCGTCTGGGAGAACGGCTTCCGGCAGATCACCAACAGCAAGCGCCCGATCAAGGTGCCGGCCGACCTGAAGGGCATCAAGCTGCGCGTGCCGGAGGGCAAGTGGCGGGTCAAGATGTTCCAGGCCTACGGCGCCAATCCGAGCCCGATGAAATTCTCCGAGCTCTTCACCGCGTTGCAGACGGGCGTGATGGATGGCGAGGAAAATCCGCTCACGCAGATCTATTCCGCGAAACTGCAGGAGGTGCAGAAGTACCTGTCGATGTCCGGCCACGTCTACACGCCTGCCTACCTGACGGTCGGGACCAAGCGGTGGAACGAATTGTCGCCCGACGTGCGCAAGATTCTCGAGGAGACGGCGAAGGAGACGCAGGCGTTCGTCTACCAGGCGGCCGCGAAGGACGACACCGACCTGCTGGCCAGGCTCAAGACGGCGGGAATGCAGGTGAACGACGTCGACCAGGACGCCTTCGTCGCGGCGAGCAAGCCGATCTACGAGGAATTTGGCAAGGAAGTGCCGGGTGCCTCGGCACTGATCGACCGCGCCGTATCGCTGCGGCAGTGAGCAGGTACGTGCGCATCGGCGGGGAATCGTGACGGATCCCCGGACCCTCTCGTCCACCGGTCTCGCGCAGACGCTCGCGCGCTTTCGCGAGCGCTATGGACGGTTGCTCGAATGGGTGGTGTCGGCGCTGATGGTCGGGCTGGCCGTCGAAGTGACGGCCGGCGTCGTGTTTCGCGCCGCCGGCCATTCGCTGATC
>Ga0302321_100004695_pt1 | contig 11874 bp, 7 predicted proteins | sample Fen_T0_1_FD_202505 | JGI IMG/M metagenome (GOLD analysis project Ga0302321, IMG submission 202505) | Peat permafrost microbial communities from Stordalen Mire near Abisko, Sweden - Fen_T0_1 | ecosystem: Environmental > Terrestrial > Soil > Wetlands > Permafrost | place: Sweden: Abisko...
CGAAAGGACGAAAGAACGAAGCGAGACCTTGCCTCTGCGGCGGTCGGTAGTATCTTCGTCGGTCCTTGAAAGAACTTTTCGACACGTTGAAGAAGCAGGCGACCCCCGCAATCTGGGCCCAAGGCGTCAAGCTGGCCCGTGAGGATTCTGTCTCGCTGGAAAAAGAGAGCGACGGCCGCCTCGACCTCCGCGTGCGGGTTCCGGCGCGGGCGTCCTACCTGACGGTCTCGCTGTTCACCCGTGATTTGGAGTGGACGTGCGACTGCCCTGGGCCCGCAGATCCATGCGTGCACGTGGTTGCCTCGATGCTCGCGGTGCAGAAGGTGACGCAGGCCGGTCAGCGTCTCCCGGACGCCAAGAAGTCGGGTGCACAGCTGGTGTACGCGTTCCGTCGCTTGCCCATGTCTGGGCTGACGCTCGACCGCTTCATTCTCGTGGGCGAACAACGAACGCGGCTGGAGGGCACGCTCGCCTCAGTGCACGGCAAGTTCACTCTCTCGCCCGGCCCCGGTGATTTGGTGGTCGACCGCATTCTGACTGCCGCCTCGCGGGGCGTGCTGCGCCCCGGGGTTTGGCAGAGCTTGCTCGAGGCGCTCAACGGCGCCACGGTCGAGTTCAATGGCAAGCCGATCTCGGTGTCTTCCGAGCCGCTGTTGCCCGTTGGGCGCGTGTACGACGAGGGTGAGGACATCGTGCTGGCGGTCGAGCAAAATCCCGAGCTCACGGTCGTGGAAGAGCTCGGCCTCGGCCGGGTCGGAAACACCTTGCGCCCGCTCGGTTTGACCGAGCTCACCGGCATGAAGCTCGAGCGTTTGCCGCTCCGCCGCCGCTTCCCCCAGGGCGAAGTCGGCGAGATGGCCACCAAGGTGATGCCGGAGATCGAGTCCAAGATCAAAGTCGTGATTGAATCCAAGCGCATGCCGCGCCGCGGAAAGACGCGCATGCCGCCACGCATCTCGTTCGACTTGAGCCACGCGGATCACACGCTCAGCGTCGTGCCTATGATCGTCTACGGCGATCCTATTTGTGTGCGCGTCGAGGGCACTCGTCTCGTGCACGTGCAGGGGGATGTCCCGGAGCGAGACGAAATCGGCGAGCGTCGTCTGGTTGGCCGCTTGCGCGACGAGCTGTTCTTGGTGCCCGGTCGACGCGTGGATTTCGATGGTCAGGAGGCCAACAAATTCGCCGCGAAATTGCGGGAATTTCAGGTGCGCTTGGGTGGTGAGCCCGGCGCCATGCTCGTGCGCGCGGCTCCAGTCGAAGCCAAAATTCGCATCAACGGCGACACGTTGAACATCGAGTTCGAGGTGCCGCCGGACACTGACGCCCCGAAGGGCAGCGAGCCGCGCCGCGGAAAGGCCAGCGCTGAAGCCGTGCTCCGCGCCTGGCAGGATGGCTTGTCCTTGGTGCCGCTCGAAGGCGGCGGCTGGGCACCGTTGCCCAGTGATTGGCTCGAAAAATTCGGCGACCGCGTCGCCGATCTGCTGGCTGCCCGCGATGCCGAGGGCCGCGTCTCCCGCGTCTCGATCCCGGCGCTGTCCGCGCTGTGTGACGATCTCGATCAACCGCGGCCGCCGTCGTTCGACAAGCTGGCCCCGCTGATCCACGGCTTCGAGAGCTTGCCCGAAGTCGAGCTGCCCAAGGATTTGACCGCAACGCTGCGCACCTACCAAAAGGTGGGCGTTGATTGGCTGTGTTTCTTGCGTGATGCTGGGCTCGGCGCCGTGCTAGCCGACGACATGGGTCTCGGCAAGACGCTGCAAACCCTGTGCGCCGTCAGTGGCCGTTGTTTGATCGTCTGTCCGAAGAGCGTGCTGCACAACTGGGAGGCGGAGGCGCGCCGTTTTCGTCCCGGTCTCAAGATTGCGGTCTATCAAGGCCCGCGTCGCGAGCTCGACAAGCGAGCCGATCTGACGATTACGACCTACGCCATCTTGCGGCTCGATGCCGAGCGGCTAGCGGCCGAGACTTGGGACACCGTGGTGCTCGATGAAGCGCAAGCGATCAAGAACCCGGACAGCCAGGTGTCGCGCGCGGCATACGCATTGAAAGCCAATTTCCCGGTCGCTCTCAGCGGCACCCCTCTCGAAAATCGCCTGGAAGAGCTGTGGAGCATGTTCCACTTCTCGCACCGCGGCCTGCTCTCGGGTCGCTCGCAGTTTCGCGATCGTTACAGCTTGCCGATCGAGCAAGGCAACAAGAAGAAGCTGGCCGAGCTGCGGGAGAAGACCAAGCCCTTCATCTTGCGTCGCCTGAAGCGCGAAGTGGCCCCGGAGCTGCCGCCGCGTACGGATATGGTGCTCGAGATCGAACTCGATCCGAGCGAGCGAGACTTGTACAACGCCGTGCGGGCTGCGACGCAGCGCGATCTGCTGGAAAAATTGCAGAAAGGCGGCAATGTGCTGCAGGCTCTCGAGGCGCTCTTGCGCTTGCGCCAAGCGGCCTGTCACCCGGCGCTGGTGCCCGGACAGCAAGCCGAAAGCTCGAGCAAGATTGAGGCGCTTTTGGAGAGCCTGGAGCAGGTGGCGGCCGAAGGTCACAAGGCGCTGGTCTTCTCGCAGTGGACCAGTCTCCTGGATCTGGTGGAGCCGCATCTCAAGCGCGCGAACCTCGATTTCGTACGCTTGGACGGTCGAACCCGCGATCGCGCCGCAGTCGTGAACGAGTTTCAGGCTGAAGACGGACCGCCAGTCATGCTCACGTCACTCAAGGCCGGCGGCACCGGACTCAACCTAACCGCGGCTGACCACGTCTTTTTGCTCGACCCGTGGTGGAATCCGGCGGCAGAGGACCAAGCCGCGGACCGCGCCCACCGCATCGGTCAGAACCGGCCAGTTTTGGTGTATCGCCTGATCGCGAAAGACACCGTCGAAGAAGGCATCTTGGCGCTTCAAGCCAAGAAACGCGCCCTTGCGGACGCGGCCCTGGAAGGCACGGGCGACGCGGCAGGGATCACGCGCGAAGACCTGCTCGCTCTGCTCGCTTGACGCTCCAAGCTCGCCTACACCGCTTCGCAGTTGAACGGACCCGAGAATTCTCGGACCTCCAGCGAGCGAAGGTCCAAGAATTCTCGGGTCCTTTGCGGCATTCTGGTCGCGATGTCTTGGCTTTCGCAGTCACCCCAACCGCTCGGGGTGTAGAGTCGCCCGCGGTGGTGGGTGATGCTCGATTCTCTCGTTCGATACTCGCTGAATAATCGCATCGCGGCATTCTTGTTCGCGATCACGCTGGGCATCGCCGGGTTTCTGGCCTTTCGCGATCTCACGGTCGAAGCTTTTCCGGACCCGACCGACACCCAGGTGCAGGTCATCACTTTGTTGCCGGGGCAGCCGACCGAGGAAGTGGAGCGCCGGCTTTCGATCCCGCTCGAGCGGGCGTTGAATGGCACGCCCGGGCTATTTCGGCTGCGCAGCGTGTCGCTGTTCGGCCTGTCCTTCGTCACGCTGACCTTCGACGATGGAGTGGAGTTGCTGCAAGCGCGCCAACGGGTGCTCGAGCGCTTGCGGGAAGCGGAGCTGCCCGAGGGCGTGCAGCCGGACTTGGGTCCGATGGCCACGCCAATCGGCGAGGTGTACCGCTACACGTTGGAGGGCCCGGGCGCCGATCCGATGGAGCTTCGCACGCTGCAGGATTGGATCGTGCGGCCAGGGATCCTGCGCGCCCCAGGCGTGGCCGATGTCGTCTCCTACGGTGGGCTCGTGCGCGAGGTGCACGTAGAGCCCGATCCCTCGCGCATGGCCTCCTTGGGCGTTGGCTTGAACGACGTGTTTCAGGCGCTGAGCAAGGCCAGTAGCAACGCGAGCGGCGGCTACGTCGAACGAGGCTCGGAGATGTTCGTGATCCGAAGCCTTGGCATTTTCGCCGACCTGCGCGATATCGAAAAGACGCGTGTGGCGACCCACAACGGAGTGCCGGTGCGCATCGGCGACGTCGCCCACGTGAGTGAGGGCTACGCGCCGCGGCAAGGAGTCGTGACGCGCGGCGAGAACGAGGAAGCCGTGGAGGGCATCGTGCTGATGCGCCGCGGCGAAAATCCGTCCGTGGTGCTGGAGGGGCTTCGCACGCGCATGGCCGAAATCGAGCGTATTTTGCCGAACAAGGTAAAAATCAGTGCGTTTTACGATCGCACCGAGCTCGTCCATACGACCTTGCACACCGTCTTCCACAACCTGCTCGAGGGCGCGCTATTGGTGGTGCTCGTGCTGTTCGCGTTCACGCTTTCGTGGCGCGCGTCGCTGATCGTGGCCACCGTGATTCCGCTCTCGCTCGCGGCGTCTTTTGCCTACCTGCGGGCGCGCGGCATGAGCGCCAATTTGTTGTCGATGGGCGCGATCGACTTCGGGATCATCGTGGACGGTGCGGTGATTTTGGTCGAGCACTTGTTCCACGAGGTGCCCAAACGACGCTCGGATTCTGGCGAATCGCTGATGGAAAACATCGCGTACGCGATGGCCGAGGTGGCGCGTCCCACTTTGTATTCGTTGCTGATCATCATCGCCGCCTACATCCCGATTTTCTCGATGCAGCGGGTCGAGGGGCGGATTTTCTCGCCCATGGCCAACACGGTGGTGAGCGCGCTGGTCGGGGCGCTGGTCGTCAGCTTCACGCTGATCCCGGTCCTGGCCTTCTTTGGCTTGCGCGGAGCCGGGCTCGAGCGCGAGTCCCCACTCACTCGCTGGGCGCGCAAAGCCTATGTTCCGTCACTCGACTTCGTGCTCCGCCGGCCGCTGCCGGTGTTCATCGTGGCGCTCGGGATGTTGCTATCGGCGGGCTTGCTCGTCCCGCGCTTGGGCTCGGAGTTCTTGCCCGAGCTGAACGAGGGCGCGCTGTACGTGACCTTCACCTTGCCCGGCAACATGTCGCTGGCCGAGGCTCAGAAGCTCACGCCCCGCTTGAAGAAGCTGATTTTGCGTACGCCCGAAGCCAAGGCGGTGCTCACGCAATTGGGGCGCCCGGAAGATGGTACCGATCCCTCGCTTCCGAACAACTTGGAGGCGTTCGTCAAGCTCGCCCCGCCGGAAGAGTGGCGCGAATCCAAGCCACTGCTGAACGACTTGATCGCCGAGATGGCCCTCAACTTGAGCCAGGTTCCTGGGCTGGAGACCAACTTCTCACAACCGATTCGCGACAACGTGGCCGAAAATATTTCCGGCCAATTCGGTCAGATTGCGTTGAAGATCTATGGCGAAGACCTGGTGGAGCTGCAGCGTGCCGCCGAGCACTCGAAGGACGTCCTCGCCGGGGTGCCCGGCGTTGCCGACCTGGGCATCGTGAAGGCCTCCGAAAGCCCACAAATTGCCGTCAAACTCGACCGCGAGGCGCTCGGCCGCTTCGACCTCGATCTGAACGACGTGCAAGACTACATCGAGACGGCCATGGCCGGACACGCGGCCAGCGAGCTTTGGGACGGCGAAAAACGCATCGACGTGACCGTGCGCTTGCCGCGCGCCACGCGCGAAGATCTCGATTCGATCCGCAACATTCGCCTGCCGTTGAAGACCGGCTTGGTCGTCCCGTTGTCCGCGGTGGCAGACGTCACGGTGGGCACGGGTCGCGCGGCGATCACGCGTGAAAACGGACGACGCTACATCGGCGTGCGCATGAACGTGCGCGCCCGTGACATGGGCTCATTCGTCGAAGAAGCACGCCACCGGGTGGCCGCGCAGGTGATCATGCCCGCTGGTTACGAGATGACCTGGGGCGGTGAATTCGAAAACCAGCAACGCGCGATCAAGCGGCTGGGCGTGGTGATTCCGCTCGCCCTCGCGCTGACCTTCTTTCTATTGTTTTCGGCGTTCAAGAGCATCGAAGATGCGCTCTTGATCTTGCTCCACACGCCGCTGGCGCTGGTAGGCGGAGTAGCTGCCCTGGGCGTGGCCGGCATGACTTTGTCGGTTTCTGCTGCGGTTGGCTTCATCGCACTGCTCGGTCAGGCGGTGTTGAACGGCGTGCTGGTCGTGTCAGCCGTTCGTGCACGTTTGCTGCGCGGGGAGACCCCCTATCGAGCCGTGACCGGCGGGACCATCGAGCGCCTGCGGGCAGTGCTGATGACGGCGTTGCTGGCGAGCCTAGGCCTCGTGCCCGCCGCCCTCTCACACGCGATTGGCAGCGAGACTCAGCGCCCGATCGCGGTGGTGGTCGTCGGCGGGACGATCTCGGCGGCGATTTTGACGCTGCTGGTGCTGCCGGTGAGTCTGTACTGGATGCTGCGGGCAAAGGCTGCCTTTGCCGAACGTAAAGCCTTGCCGCTTTCGAGCAGCGCGGGCTAAGCGGCTCGGATTTGCCAGGGCCCTAGCGTGTGGGTTCGGCGGCATAGTAAGAGTGCGAGTCAACTATGCCGTTTCATTGGGACCAGGGCGCTGGGCAGCGAGCGACGCTTTTGGCTGCGAGCTCATTATTGGCGTGCAGCGCGCTTGGCTGCGAGCAACGTGAGGCCCCGAGCGAGATACGGCTCGAAATCCCGAGCGTGATCGCGTCGCGGGATTTGGTGGCCATATCGGTACAAGTGACCAACGCTCAGGGCCTGCGCAAGACCGTGACCGACGGCGCCGACTACGCACTGCAGCCGCCCGACCTGGGCTCGGTGAGCAAAGCAGGGATGCTGAAGTGCGAACGCTCAGGGGATGGCAAGGTCAGCGTTTCGATCGCCGGCGTGAGCCGCTCGGTCGCTGTGCGCTGTCGGATCGTCGAGCGCATCGAGGCAGCGAATGTCGGTCGCGTCGAGCTGAGCGCGGGGCCATTCCAGCCCAAGGTCAGGGCATTGGACAAGGCTGGCTCGGAGCTCAGCGATGTAGAGGTGACCTTTTTTTCCAAGAACTCGGGTGTGGCTTATCCGAAGGATGGGCAGCTCGTCCCCAAGTCGGTCGGCACAGCCAACTTGGTCGCCCGGGCCGGTGCGGCTTCGACCGAGTTCAAGGTGGATGTGGTGCGCAAAGTGGTGGTCGAAGCCTTGCCCATCGAACAGAATAGGAAGCTGTATTTCTCGCTGGAGCCAGCCAAATACGAGCTCAAGATCACACTGCCCAGCCCGCACCGGATGAGCGCGGAATGGCGCGGCGCGCCCTTCTGCAACGCTACATCGGAAGGGCTAGAACACATTTCGGTATGCGGACTTCGCGCCAAAGGGGGCGGCGTGGCCTTCGACAATCCAGCATACTTGAAGGATGGGTCCAAGACTCCGTCGGTCGAAGGCGTCGAGCTGTACGAGGTTCCGTGAAATGACGCGAGGCAATCATGGCTGAATCGCTGATCGCCGCCACGCTCGGGGCCCAGCTGATCGCGACCTTCGACAATCCCGACTATCGCCCACCACCTCTGCCCGGTGTGGCGCTCGAGCTGATGACCTTGGCCAATCGAGATGATGCGACGATCGATCGCGTCGTGCGTTTGCTCGAGCAGGACGAAATGCTCGCTGGCGGAGTGATGCGGTTGATTGGCTCGCCGCTGTACTCGGCGCGCACCCGCATCCGTTCGCTGAAAGAGGCGGTGGTCCGGCTGGGTGTGCGTACCGTGCGCGATCTCGTGTTCGAGACCGCCCTCAACCAAGGTGTGTTTCGACTCGCTGAGTACGGCGAGACCATCGAGCAGATCCGGCGACACAGCACGGTCACCGCGTACATTTCCCGCATCGTCTGCAAGCACGCGAAGATCGACGAGGAACATGCGTTCTTGTGCGGCCTCTTGCACGATATCGGTTTTGCTGGGCTGCTATTTGCTATTTCCAATATCGAAGCCGAGACCAGCCCGCCTTTGATCCAGCTCTGGGCCGAGATCGACACGCTGCACGAGCAAGCGTCGCGCGTGGTCACCAGGCTCTGGAATCTACCGCTGGAGCTGCAGGAGCTCGTGGGCCACCACCACCATTTGCATACGGGCGCGACCTCGCGTGTTGCCGCCGCGATCCAGATTGCCGATCGCTTGAGCGAGCGCTTTGGCGCGAGCGTGGTCGGCCCCGTGGATGAGAATGGAGTACTGCTTGCCGGGGACGCCGTAGACGACTTCGATCTCGAAATTAGCCGTGCGGAGCTTCATTTGAGCGATCAGGCAATGGCACGCATCATCGAAGATGCCGAAGCCACCGTGCCTGATATTCTCTGGCTGTGAAGTCTTCCTCATCATCCCCGCAGCCTCGCTGGGCAGCGTTGGTCTTGGCTGTGTTGGCCGTCTGGGGCGGCGCTTGTTCGCGCACCGGGAGAGCTCGGCGCACGCCGGGCGCGGGCGCGGACAGCGCTGCGCTCGGACCACGTGCGGACTTGCTGCCGAACGCTGCACCCAGCGCCGATCCAGCTGGCGCGCTGCCGGTCGTGGACGGCGCCACATTGCTCGAGAAGATCCGCGCCAGCGGCCACCAGGGCGTGGTCGTCAATGCCTGGGCGAGCTGGTGCGATCCCTGTCGAGAAGAGCTGCCGATGCTGGCGCGCGTGGCGCCCAAGCTAGCCGCGAAAGGTGTACCGATCTGGCTGGTCTCCGTGGACGATCCGGACGGCTACTCGGCGGCCAAGGGTGTGCTCGAATCGCTACACATTGCGCTGCCGAGCTTTGCGGCCGCGCCACCCCTACAAGCCTTCAAGATCGCGCTGAACCCCAAGTGGCCGGGCATGATTCCTGTCTCCTTTCTGTTCGATTCGACCGGAAAATTGCGCTATTTCTGGGCAGGCGAGGTGTACGAGAAAGAGCTCGTACCGATTGTCGAAGGCTTCGCTGCAGGCAAGCACATCGACGGCGTGAGCGACTTCGGGCTCGCGCCCGGCGCAACGCAGGGCGCGCACGATTGAGTTGCCGACGCTTGTGTCACGTGACGACCCGCGTTCAAACTGAGCTTGGTGGTGCGACCCAGAGCGACGATCGTAAGTCTTCTTGGCACAGAAGAGGATGCTTCGTGCACGCTCGAGATTGGTCACATCTTTTCGCGTGGCGAACCGCGTGCAGTTGACGCTCGAGCGATGATCCGCAGTCCTCTTGCCACCGAAAAGGTACTTCGTGCACGAACTACACTTCTGCAGCCAGGGGCTACTCCTGCCAACGCCGTGACGGTAACCGTAACAACCGCATTGGCGCTGAGCTCAGCACGCAAGATGGTGACGAGCGCAGCTCCCATGAAGCCTCCGAGGCCCGGGGCTACGGCGGGCCTTCGCACGTCCGAGATGTGACGAATCTTGAGCGTGCACGGGGTACAATTTCGATGGCGAGGGGCGCCCGCGAGGCGCTGGGCACTCGACGGCCTCGCAAGTCAGCGATGTGCTGAATCCTGAGCGAATTCGCTGCGCTTCGCGATGGGTCGGGCACTCAGCCTGTCGTGAGTTGCGATGCTGGATAGCGATCGCCCACTCCCGGATCGAGCATTCGCTTACGTTCGCGTGCCGTTCACGGCGCGAGAGACTTAGCGGCCACCCATGCCCGTGGTGCTGATGCCTTGAATGAAGGTCTTTTGGGCGAAGAAGAAGAGCAGGATGATGGGCATCACGAGTAGCGTGGACGCGCCCATCAGCAGGTGCCATTCGCTGCCGGCGAACTGCGATTGGTACTGCTGTAGGCCGAGGGCCATGGTGAAGGTCTCGGGCTCGGTGAGAAAGATCAAGGGGGCGAGGAACTCGTTCCACGCGTTGAGGAACGTGAATAGCGCGACGACCGAGAGCGCGGGGCGGGACAGCGGCAGGATGACGCGCCAGAAGATCTCGAATTCGCTGCAACCGTCGATGCGGGCAGCGTCCGAGAGCTCGCTGGGGATAGTCAGGAAGAACTGGCGCAAGAGGAAGATGTTGAAGGCGCCACCAAAAAACATAGGAACCCACAGCGGTAGTAGCGTGCCGATCCAGCCCAAGCTACGGAACACGCCATACAGCGGCACCATCAGCACGGGGAATGGCACCATCATCGTCGCTAGCGTGATGTTGAAGAGCGTGGCGCGTCCCTTCCACTGAATGCGCGACAAGCCATAGGCGACGAGCGAACTCGAGGTCAGGGTCCCAATCACCGACAGCGACGCGACCAGCAGTGTGTTGCACAGGTAGGTGAGAAAGGTGATGGTTTTCGTGCGGTCACCCTTGTGCGTCCAAGGCAACGAAGATCTGCGGAGCAGCTCGCCGAGTGGGCGCGCTTTGTCCTTATCGCTGGCCGTCAGAGCGCGTACCGCCTCCGGATAGTTGCCAAAAACGGGCGATATCTCGACCTTTACCGCGTTGGGGTCGACGTAAAACACGCGCGCCTCTCGCGCGCTGTACTTCGACAAGAACCACTCCCTGACGATCACGAAGCGTGCGGGTACCGACTGCTCGAGGCGGGCGGGGTAGCTCGCCTCGAGCACGCGATCGGCGACCTGGCTGCGTAGCTTGAGCTGGCCGTCCTGGAAGTCCGCGGGCTCGACCAACAAGCGTTTGCCGAGCTTGGGACCCGCACTGGGTACGACGACTAGCTTGTCACTGCCAATACGTTGGGGAGGCGTGACGGGCACGGTTTCGCGGTCGACCTCGATGTAGGCCTGGCGCGGCAGCCACTCCGGAGGGATCTTGCCGACTTGCTCGCGCGGTTGCAACGACGTGAGCAGCAGCCACAACAGGGGCAGGGCGAACGCAGTGGCCAAGGCGAGCAGCGGCAGATGAATCAGCGGCGTGGTGCGAGTGAGCGGGTTCGGGCTTGCCATGGTGGCGGTGGCTCAGCGATCGTAGCTGACGAAGCTTCGTGATAACCGGGTTGCCGCGAATGTGATCACTAGAATGATCACGAAAAGCACCCAGGCCATCGCCGAGGCGTAGCCCATGCGCAAATCTTGGAAACCGACGTTGTAGAGATTGAGCACGTAAAACAGGGTCGAACGCTCCGGAGCGCCGGTCGATCCGGTCATGATGAACGCCTGCGTGAAGGCCTGAAAGCCGGAGATGATGCTCAGCACCACGTTGAAATAGATGACCGGCGAGATCATCGGGATGGTGACGTGGAACAAGCGCTGGAAGAAGCCCGCGCCATCGATGAGCGCGGCCTCGTACAGTGACGTGGGTACGTCTTGCAATCCGGCGAGGTAGACGACCATCGCGTTGCCCGCACCCCAGACTGCCATGATCACGATCGCTGGCTTCGCCCAAATGGGATCCGCGAGCCACGCGGGACCATTGATGCCGATCGCGTGCAGCCCAGTATTGATGAGCCCGCTTTGCCCGTTGTACATCCACATCCACAGAATGCTGCCGGCCACCACGGGCATCAGCGAAGGCAAGAAGAAGATGGTTCGGTACAGACCGAGCCCCTTCACCTTGGAATTGAGCAAAAGCGCCAAGCCGAGTGAGACGAGCAAGCCCAGCGAAACCGAGCCCGCGGCGAAGTAAGCCGTGTTGCGCAAGCTCTGCCAGAACAAGGGATCCTGCGCCAGATCGAGGTAGTTCTCCAAGCCGATGAACACCGGCGGCAAGAGCACCGAGTAGTCGCACAGCGAGTAGTAGAAGGCCGCGCACAGCGGGTAGATCAAAAATACCGTTAGCCCGATCAACCACGGTAGGCAGAAAAGCAGGCCATTTCTAAGGTTGGCTCGGGCCAGCGCGCTCGCCGGTTTCGATGCCCTCACTGGCCTTGCCTCCGTGCGAGGATCTTGCGATCGCGGTCGAGCGCGGCTTGCATCTTGGATTGCACTTCAGCCAGCGCCAGCGCGGGCGGTTGCTTCAGGTTTTGGATCAGGTCGACCGCGTTGACCAGCTCGCGGTTGTACTCGTTCCAAATTCCGGTCTGCGGGATCGCGACCGCGTTCTTGCTCATGCCGAGTTCGCGGAACAAGCGAATGTACGGGTTCGGATGGGCCAGCCAAAACTCCTCGCTCACGCTCTTCAATGGCGTAAACTTCTGCTGCGCGAGGCACAGCTTCTCCAGCGCTGCTTGCGTGCTCGCGTA
>Ga0302321_100004696_pt1 | contig 11868 bp, 12 predicted proteins | sample Fen_T0_1_FD_202505 | JGI IMG/M metagenome (GOLD analysis project Ga0302321, IMG submission 202505) | Peat permafrost microbial communities from Stordalen Mire near Abisko, Sweden - Fen_T0_1 | ecosystem: Environmental > Terrestrial > Soil > Wetlands > Permafrost | place: Sweden: Abisko...
GCCGAAGATGCAGAGCTTGAGCATGCAACCAGTTTGGTTGGGTTTGGACGCGATGTCGAAGCTTGGTTTCTGAAGACGCTGAGTGCTGCGTGAGAATTCGTTGGACGCCGATGGCCTTCCCGTTGTCAGTGATAGTGTGGATTTGATTGACCAATGTCTGCGTCAAGCCGCGCTCTACCCGCGTTGGCTGGTGATCACGAGTACAGTGGTCACTTTGCTCGTGCTATTATGGATAGTAGCGAAGCTGCTCAAGTGGACCCTGGTTATCTTATTGGCACTTACCTTAGTTTTTACCTTGGGCGGGCTGCTCATTTGGTGGTTGGGCTAATCGGGCGGTCGGTGGCAATGTGTTAATTGCGCCAGCTTTTTCTTGTCACCGTTTTGCCACACTCCATATCCCTCAACGATGAAGTACATCTTCGTGACAGGTGGTGTCGTTTCCTCCCTCGGCAAAGGCCTGACGGCTGCGGCGCTCGGCGCCCTCCTCGAAATGCGTGGTCTCATGGTGCGTATCCAGAAGTTCGATCCGTACCTCAACGTCGATCCGGGCACCATGAGCCCGTTCCAACACGGCGAAGTTTACGTGCTCGAAGACGGCGCTGAGACCGATCTCGACCTTGGCCACTACGAGCGTTTCACCAGTGGAAAACTGTCGCGCCTCAATAACCTCACTTCCGGTCAAGTGTACGAAAGCGTCATCCAAAAAGAACGCCGCGGCGCTTTCCTTGGCAACACCGTGCAAGTGATCCCGCACGTCACGAACGAGATCAAAGAGCGTATTTATCAGGCGGCGAAAGATGTCGACGTGCTCATCACCGAAATCGGTGGCACGACAGGCGACATCGAAGGCCTGCCCTTTCTTGAGGCGATGCGTCAGTTCGCCCTCGAAGTCGGTCAGCGCGATGTGATTTTCATCCATGTAACGCTCGTGCCGTTCCTCAAGGCCGCTGGCGAACTCAAGACCAAGCCCACGCAGCAATCGGTCGCAAAGCTCCGTGAAATCGGCATCCAGCCGCACATTCTTGTCTGTCGTTGCGATCATGAGCTGGACAACAGTCTGCGCGACAAACTCTCGATGTTTTGCAACGTGCCGATGAAGGCCGTCATCGAGTGCCGCGACGTTGATTCAATTTACGAACTGCCGGTTGCGCTCCAAAAAGAGGGCTTGGACAGTCTCGTGGTTGACCTCTTTTCGCTCAATGCCCCGACGCCTGCGAAGAATATCTGGGAAGAAATCGTGGTGCGCATCAAGAATCCCGCCCACAAAGTCCGCATTGGCGTAGTCGGCAAATATATCGAACTCCAAGACGCCTACAAATCCGTCTACGAATCCGTCACTCACGCAGGTATCGCGAACAACGCCGCCGTTGAAATTATTCGCATCGATGCCGAAGACCTCGAAAAGAAGAACGGCCTCGCGATCCTGAAGAACCTCGACGGCATTCTTGTCCCCGGTGGTTTCGGTGACCGCGGGACCGAAGGCAAGATCGCTGCGGCCAAGTACGCCCGCGAAAACAAAATCCCTTATTACGGCCTCTGCCTCGGTCTTCAGATCGCCGTGATCGAATTTGCCCGCAACGTCCTGGGCCTCGAAGGCGCCAACAGCACAGAATTTAATGCGAAGACTGCGCACCCGGTCATCAACATGATGGAAGAGCAGAAAGCTGTTATCGACAAAGGTGCGACGATGCGCCTTGGCAGTTACGAATGCGCGCTCACGCCTGGAACGCACGCCGCGAAGGCCTATGGCAAGGAAAGCATTCGCGAACGTCACCGCCATCGCTTCGAAGTGAACAACGCCTACGTCGGCCAGCTCCAGCGCGGCGGCATGATGGTCAGCGGCATCAACCCGCGTCGTAATTTGGTCGAGATCGTCGAACTCAAGGGTCATCCCTGGTTTGTGGCCGTGCAATTCCATCCGGAATTCCAGTCGAAGCCGAACCAGCCACACCCGCTTTTTGCCGCCTTCATCAGTGCCTCGATCAAGAACCAAAAAGGCGCGCCAGCGAAGCCGAAGACAGTCTCAACACAAAGCCGCAAAAGCGCGAAAAAGAAAAAGTGATCTCGGATTTTTAGTTCGATCGTTGGAAGCGAAGCGCTGAAGAACAGAAACACGAAGAGAGAGCTAAATTCTGCACTTCCGTTTCTTCTCGGTTTCACGATAAATTCCACCCCATGCTTTTCGACCCCGCCAAACTCCTGCTGATTGCCGGTCCCTGTTCGCTTGAAAACGAAAAGGTCTGCCGCACGGTGGCCGAAAAGCTAGTCGCTATCCAAAAGGCGCAACCAGAGCTGAAAATCATTTTTAAAGGTTCGTTCGACAAAGCTAACCGCACGTCTGCCACTGGCCCACGTGGTACAGGTCTTGACGAAGGGCTGGAGCTCCTCGCGCTGGTCAAACGTGACTACGATTTTTCGGTGCTGACCGATATCCACGAAACAGCGCAAGTGGGTGCAGTCGCCGCCGTGTGCGACGTGTTGCAAATCCCCGCATTTCTTTGCCGACAGACCGATCTGCTCCTTGCGGCTGCGGCGACCTGCCGTGTGGTGAACGTTAAAAAAGGCCAGTTCCTCTCGCCGCAAGAAATGGTTCACGTCACGGGCAAACTCCGCGAAGGCAACGCCGCCGAAATTTGGCAGACCGAGCGTGGCACAACCTTTGGTTATCAAAACCTCGTGGTTGATATGCGCTCGTTCGCGATTATGAAGGCCAATGGTTTTCCGACCATCTTCGATGCCACTCACAGCGTGCAGTTGCCCGGCGCCGCTGGCGGCAAAAGTGGGGGACAGCGCGAATTCGTTTCCCCGCTTGCTAAGGCAGCACTCGCGGCCGGTGCCGATGGACTTTTTATCGAGACGCATCCTAATCCAGCCGAAGCGATCAGCGACGGCCCCAATATGATTCCGCTGGGCGAATTGTCCGCCTTGCTTGAAAAGTGCCTCGCGATCTGGCGCGCAGCTCGGACTTAATTCAGCCCGAGCTTTCGATTTTGAAAGCCTAGGGCTTGCGATTATAGCCTAGTTTACTGAAATCCGGGGCTTTGATGCGCCATTGACCACTTCGCCGTCAGCCTCCTAGCTTCTATTATTTCCCATACTGATGGACTCATTTCTGATCGATGTACCTGTGCCCTCGATGGGTGCGACTGTAAACGAACTGACCGTGATCGACCTCGTCGTCGCGATCGGCGCCAAGGTTACCAAAGGCCAGAAGCTCGCTGAGCTCGAAAGCGACAAGTCAGTCTTTGAATTCGAGTCGCCCTGCGATGGTGTTGTACGCGAAGTCGTTGGCCGTGCTGGCGATATCTTGCCCTCGGGCGCGCCGTTTTTGAAAATCGAGACGACCGACCAGTCCTTGCGGCATTTGGAAACGAAGACCGTGAGCGGCGTTGTTCATGCGCCCGGCACCAAGCCCGCTTCAGCGGAGCTTCTGGCTTCCGCGCCTGCTGAAATCTCAAATCCTCAAGTGCAAACTTCAGCCGCTCCTGTCGCTGCCAAATCCGTCGTTATTCAGTGGACGCCTCGCGCGAGCAAGCTTGCGACCGAAGCTGGTCTTAATCCGGCCACGATCACCGATATCGACGCAACGGGCCCCGGTGGCCGCGTATCGGGTGACGATGTTGCGCGCTATCTCGAGAAACACGGCAAAGCACAAGTTGCTCCCGTTGCTTCAGTGAAAACGGCTTCTTCTGCGGTGGGGTTTGAGCCGCACTCCGCTGAGACTGTCTGTATCGCAGGCGTTGGTTACGCCATTCCCTCTGGGATCCGTTCCAACGGCGAAATTCTTAAAGGATTTCCTGACATGACTGAGGCCGAGGTCATCAAGCTCACTGGCATCCGTGAACGTCGCTATGCCGCTGAAGGAGAGACGGCCACCAGCCTCGCCGTCACGGCGGTGCAGCACGCGCTCGCTCAAGCCAAAGTCGATATCAAGGAAATCGACGGCGTTATCATGGCGACGTTGATCCCTGATCAACCCGTGCCGTCCGCCGCTAGTGCTCTGGCTAAACATCTCGGCGTGCCCCACGCACTCGCTTTCGATCTCAACGCCGCGTGCGCTGGCTGGCTCTACGCGCTCGAAGTGGGTCGTGCTTTCATTCGTTCGGGTACTGCAAAAAAGCTGATCGTCGTTACGGCCGAACTACTCTCTCGTATAACCAATCCAAAGGACCATGCTACCGCTTTCCTCTTTGGCGACGGCGCTGGTGCCGCAGTTCTTACCGATTGTCCGGGAGGACACCGCCTCGGTCGCATGGCGCTCTCTGGTGATGCCGACCAGTTTGAGGCGATTCAACGTCGTGGCGGCGGCGCTGCCCGCCCGCTTCCGCATCCCGAGGGCCACGACCGCGATGACTTTTTCCTTCAAATGAATGGTGCGGCGGTCTTCAAACACGCCGTTATCGCTTTCGCCGATCAGATTGAAGGCACGCTCGCCCGCCATAATCTCAAGCCCAATGACGTAGCGTGGGTCGTGCCCCATCAGGCCAACGAACGTATCCTGCGCGCGGTCAGCAAACGCGTGGGGATTTCCTACGAACGTTTTGTCGTGACCATCGGCAAGTACGGCAATACCTCGGCTGCCAGCGTGTCGATGGCGCTTGGTTGGGCGGCAGAAGAAGGCATTTTCGCGCCGGGCGACAAAATTATCTTCTGCAGCGTCGGCGCGGGCCTCACCTTTGCGAGCGGGTTGTTGGTGTGGTGAGCTGAAGCGACTCAGGGAATTTCTCAGCTCGGATTTCCCAATTCGTAACTCAACACACTCAACGCGTAGACCGCGGCGGTTTCGCAGCGGAGCACCAGCGGACCGAGTGTGATGGGTTCAAAACCAGCGCTTTTCGCCGCACTCAACTCTGCGGGCGTAAAATCGCCTTCGGGGCCGATCAGCCAGAGAACTTTTTTCGGCGTACGGTTGTTGGCCGTTTTATACGCAGAAAGCACCGACTTGAGCGATTTGGCCCCGGACTGGAGGCTGGCGATAAGTTTCAGGTCGTAACCGCGGCTGCCATCGATGAAGGCGGCGGCGTTTTGGACGGGGAGAATTTCAGGTAACCACGCATTGCCGCATTGCTTCGCAGCTTCGAGCGCAGCGGTCTGCCATTTTTCGATCTTTTTGTCCTGACGGTCGTCGTCGAGATGGACCTGGGTGCGTTCGCTTTCAAGCGGCACGATCCGAGCGGCACCGATTTCAGTGGCTTTGCGCACGATCGCATCCATGCACGGACCTTTGGGAAGCGCCTGTCCAAGCGTGATCTCGTAAGCGAGAGGCTTGATCTTTTGCGTGAAACGCACCTTCAGCACGGCGGCGTTTTTCGAGGCTTCTGCCAATTCACAGATCCACTCGCCACCTCGGCCATCGAAAGCGACGACGGTATCACCGGCGTTGGCGCGATTGACGGCCACGAGGTGATGAGATTCGTCGCCTGAGAGGCGGATTTGAGCAGGTTCGCGTTCGGTGAGAGTGCAAAAGGCGCGGAAGTCGGGCATGGCGAAGAAGCTGTCAGTGAAGACCCAAACAGTGTGCTGGTGCAAGCGTCCAAAAACAGTAAGGGCGCGGAGCTCATGGCGCCGCGCCCTTGCCGACTTTTAACTACAAACTATGTAAACGCTAAAAAGAACGGGTAACTAACGCGAAGTAAGACGCGGGAGATCGGCGGACGTTCAAATTGTGCAGGTAAGAAATTCGCGAAGAGCAGCGATTGTTTGTTCGCTCGGGACGCGGTGGCGATTGAACCCTTGGTGAAGGTTTTTTTGTTGTGTGCAAATTTCCGTTTACAAAGAGGCAGACGTTTTTAACTTCGGCGGTTCCTTCATTCATTCGCCCGGATGGCGGAATTGGCAGACGCACGGGACTCAAAATCCCGCGCCCTTTAAAGGCGTGTCGGTTCGACCCCGACTCCGGGCACCAGTTAAGATACTGTATATCAGTAACTTAATTTGGCGTGAAGCTAGGTTGCCAGTTGACGTGGCAACCTAAGCGTGAATCAAACAAAACTTGTTATCAGTCGGTTTGAAAATCGAAACGGGACGACCTCGTGGCGGGTGTCAGGTCGGCTGCACGGAGAGCGCATCCGAAAGAATTTAAAAACTCGTGAGGAGGCATTAGCCGAAAAGGCCGCTCTCGAAATAAAAGCCGAACAGGCCACGTCGGGTCTGCATTCTGTCGTGACAAGTCTTACAGTGGAGCAGGTGCGCGAAGCCGAGGCCGCCATCCGGCGGCTCAAAGACAATACACATTCACTTGTATTTTGTATCGAATACACCCTAACCAATTATCGTGCTCCAGAACGCGAATGTACGCTCACGCAGGCCACGGCCGAATACCTGGCTGCGAAAAACCGCGAAGTTGAACGTGGCATCGTTTCAGCGATTCAAGTTGGCAACATCAAGAAGGAGTTAACGCTGCTGCTGACCCATTTCCCTGGGAGTGCCGTTTCGACACTGACGCCAGAAAATCTCATCGCATTTTGTGAGCGAAGAAAACCTGCGCTTAAAACCTACGACAACCGGCGCAGCATTCTCAGCACATTTTTTAAATTTGCGTTCCAGAAATCGTGGATAGTCCGGAATCCAGTTGAGAAAATCCCATATTACCGAATCGCGTACCGCCGTGGTTCTGCGCGGACACTAACGGCTACGCAAGCGGGGGAACTGATGGACTACATCGAGAATTTCGAAGGTGGACGACTCGTACCCTTTTTTGCGCTCTGTTTGTTTGCAGGTATTCGGCCCTGCATTCGTACGGGTGAAATTATGAAACTAAAACCAGAGGACATTATTTTGGATACCGGTGTGATTCACATCGAGCCGGAGGTTTCGAAAGTGCGGATGAAACGCAATGTGACCATACAGCCCAACTTGGCTGCATGGCTTCGCGCTTACCCTGTGGATAAATTCGTGATTGTTCCCCCGAACCTTGAGGAAGTCCGCACACGCATAGCGAAAAAATTTGGTCTCACGCACGATGTGATGCGGCACACGTTCATTTCCATGTTTGTGGCCAAATACCGTTCGATGGGCGAAGCCGCTTTGCAGGCCGGCAATTCGGAAAGCATCATACGAAAGCATTACCTAGATCTAAAATCAAAGGAGGAAGCGGAGCAGTTTTTTGGAATCATGCCGAAGCATGCGGTCGTTTCTTCAACTGGAGTGATTGCAACGCAAGAGACAGCGGCAAATCCCACTCAATCTGTCGCTGCCTGAGATTCTTCGTCCCTGCTTGCCGCGCTTGACCGGCAAGCAGGGGCATGGAAACGCCACAAGTCACCGCCACCGAACAAAACTCGCTGACCGACATCGTCGGACTGCGCCAAAGCGGGATCTTCCCGAAAGACAAAGAGCCCTCGATCCGCACACTACGCGCCTGGACGAAACTCCGCCGCATCCCACACCACCGCGTGGGGCACTTTGTTTATTACGCCCCAGTCGAAGTTGCTGATCATATCCGCACAAAGCTCAAAATTCCCGCGCGTGGATAAACGCTACGTGCACTTTTCCGGAATTTTAACCACGTGGTTAAAATAGCGGCACTGCTGAGGGTGAGCAGTGCCGCTATTTTGAAATCCGAAATTGTCATACGATGACGGCGAATTCAAAACACCTATGACAAATCATTCTGAATTATTCTTCAACGAACCCGCCGATCCGAACCGAGAGGCGCATGAACTTGCTCGCGAAGCCATCTGCCGCTTTCTCCTTTGGACTGGTGATGCTCCGACTCTTGCTGATCGAGGACTGCGAACTTCAGTTGCACTGTACTGCTTGAGGCCGGATTTGATCCAAGGTGCCACCCTGGAGGAACTGGGATTTCCGATGGGATTAACGCGGCAAACGGTGCATCGGATGGTGGTGAGCTTTCGCGAATCGTTCGGACTAAAATCATGAGCGACGAACTTTCAGCAATCTACCAAATTAACCGCCTCCACGCTGAAGTGGTCGAACAGAGGGAAGCCTCGAGCAAAAGCCTCCACGCCGCTTTGGTTTCGGCGTGGAGAGCCGGACAACTGCTGATAAAAGAAAGAAAACGCATACGCGAAACCATGGGTGGTGTATGGGGCGAGTGGCTGAAGCAAAATTTTCGCGGTTCTCATGTGACCGCGACAAAATACATCCGCTTAGCGGAAGTTATAACGGACGAGAAGGAACTCGAAGGGCTGAGCTTAAGGCAAATGTACCTGCGCCTGGGAATCGCCACTGAACCCAAAGCGCGTGCCCAATCCGGGGCTATCGCACCCTTTCCGGCTCACGTGCGTCTGGCCAACCAGCTCCTCGCCGTCTTGAAACCGCCAGCGGATTTCCGGGACTCCTCGGCTTATGCAATCTACCGTCAGGATTTGCGAACGCTCTATCTCCGGCTGCGGGTTCATTTCGAAGACGAGGGCGAGCTGCGGAGAAACATTCTTGGCGCTTTCCATGCCAGTCCATAAGATCGAACGATGAAACGAAGCAGGCTTCTTCCCGTGACGAACCCTATTTGGCAGCTGCTCACCGAGAATAAAGAGACCGCAACGGCTGCCTTGTTTCGTGAGCTCTGTGTTACATCGCCAAATTTGCGGCATTGGTTATGGAATGATTTTGCGCGCGAGGACGACGTTCGCACTTCGTTCAAACAAGCGCTAAAAGATCCGGTTGCAGGACATAAGTGGGACAGGGCCTTTGCAGGCCAAAGCGAAGCGTGGCTGGTAGAGCAGAGACGGTTGCGTGAATCAATGGCTGAAACCGTCACCTACGGCGGTCTCAGCCGAATCGAGGTCGAACAACTTATCCGCTATTACCAGGCTGCCGGCCGCGTCGACCTTGGCGCATTCCTCCTTGCGCAGTATTGGTTCAAAAACCGAGAAAGAGGCTCGGCCACGCTGATTCGTGCAACGATGAGGTTTATCGCCAACATTGTGAAGTCAGGACAGGTCGGATTACTCAATGATTTTGCCAAAGCACTTGGCTACTTGGAAACGTTTAGGCACAAGACCAAGCGTGCTTCTGTCGTGGGCTATCAGGACTGGTGGAAACTCAATCTGTCACTCTACATTTTGCAGAATCCACGCAGCGCTTATCGCAAACGCGACTTAACTGCACATCTTAAAGGGCTTGGATTAAGTATCGATTTGCGACAAATCCAGCGCTTTTGCGTCCAACACGGCATCGCGCGCGATATCAGCGCTGGCCGTCCACGCCGACAAAATTTAAGGTCGAGTTAAGCTCGCCGGCGTTCGGGGCCGGACGAGCCGTAGCAAAGCGCCGAAACCGGCGCGTGGAGTTCCGGCGACTCCCACCAACGTTGAGTTTTCAGTCAAAGCCCAGCAACCAGCCAACATCAGTAACTGTCCCCAGCGCGTTGCTTCCACCTCTCGCGGCGCAGACTCGCTTTGGCGATGATCGTTTGCGCTGTTTCAAGGCCACCGCTCTGCACGAAATCGCGCACTTCATGCTTTGTGCGTATGTGGTCGGCCGGCCCCATCTCTTTCACGCGCAGGCGATCAGTAATGATCCGCAACGCGTCGGAGTTTTCACGAAGTGAAAGCATGACTTGAGCATCGATTGGCATCAGCGAAAGCAGACCGCGCATGGCCGTTTTTGTGCCGCCTCTGCGAATAATCTGATTATCCCTCACGTAGTAGAGGTCGAGCGTACGTTACATGCCGGACGCGCTCACGCTGCGTAAGACGGTGTAGATGACCGCGCCAGGTTGGAGCACTTCGCGCAGCGAACTAATCGCGCGATCGCGTTCAGTCTTCTTGGTCGAAACCGAATCATTTTGGTTGAGTAACATTATAATGGCGAAACCTCGCCCGCATTCCGGCAACGTTGCCGGGTTGTTCGGGCTGCGTGATTTCGCGACCGCGAAGCTCACGCCAAGGCAAAGCCGGCTTCCGCGAAGCCGGCGGGGTGGAGGCGCGCCCCGCGCGCACAACCTTGCCGGTGTGACAAACTGGGCGCACACAGCAGCAGCCCTCTTCCCCAACCGTCTAGGTGTTCAATTGACGCGCAGATAAGGGAGATGAAACTCGAAACAATTCTCAACTCTCTGCAGGCTGCAGAGACTCTCCTCAAGGCACCGCTTCAAGAAGCGGTTTCACAGGCGCTCAAGGACGCGTACTGCGCAACTAAAGCGTATCTGCAAAAGAAGCTGGGTAACGATTATGCCGACCTTCAACCCGCGACCAGCGAGGCTGACCCAGAGCTGGATCGCTTAAGCGAAGAGCTTCAGTCGTTGATCGCAAATGCGCGTACACCCGCCGCTGAAGTCCACGTGATTGGCAGTCACAATCACGTGCAGTACGCAGCGCGTGATCTGGTGATCAAGACCGAGCGCAATGTCCGCCGTAACGTCGTCATTCCCGATGAGCGTCACCTATCGGGTCCGCAGTTGGAAACCGTGCGCAATCTCATCAAAGAAGTCGCTGGGAGAATTAGCGGAACGGATAGCGAAATCAAATTCGCTGCGGTGCATCGGATGCTACAGCGACGATTTGGCATAGCGTCGTATCTGCTTATTTCGCGTGAGTGCGGTGAAGAAGCCATTGGCTACTTAAAGCAACAGCGCACGATCCTGAGCGGGAAGGGTAAGTATCAGAACGATCTTTTCCGTTCGATTTTCGCGGGTGCACGCGAGATGGGCTGGGATCGGTTTCAGGTTTATTTATTCGCGGCAGAGACCCTGCATCTAAAACAGCCGATCCAGTCGCTCAAGCAGCTCAATCATCCACAGCTCAAAGAGCTCTGCCAGGCGGTTCGTTGTGCGGTCGGTAAGTTCCGAGCCAAAGAGTATGCCCAAAGCTGCGCGTCATAAAAGGACACCTTTTAAAATCGTGACGCAGGTGCGACAAACCGGGTGGCCAGAGCGGAGTCCCGGGAGCTAACGAACGAAGGCATACGAAGTGACGGGCGACCGGGTCTCCGCTTCCCGTGCCACATCGCTCCCGCGAATTCACGAGGGCGCGCGGTCAAGCGCGCTTTCGTGAGCGTCGGAAATTGTTCGTGCAAGTCTGCACCGGTTTACGCGCAGCCAAGGGCGGAATGCCAAACCTACTTACATAAGTTAAAATCTTACGCGGCAGCGTAAGACGTGGGGCGTCTGGTCTCAGACATAACGCGGGTGCGTTATGCAAATCATCCAAACACGAAATCGAAAATCATTTCATATGTTGACAATCAAATCTCAGAAAAAAATCCAAAATGCTCGTGAGTATTTTCGCGAACACTTGTGTATCGGCGACTATTATTCGGAGCAGCACAAGATGACGGGTGAGTGGTTCGGCCTAGGTGCCGAAAAGTTAGGACTCAACGGCTTTGTTCAAGAGGAACCGTTTTTAAGCCTGTGCGAAGGACTCGACCCAAACACACAGAAACGCCTGACGTTGCGTCAAAACACCGAGCGTCGCGAAAACGGTCAAATGGTGGCCAATCGCCGCATTCTTTATGACTTCACGATCAGTCCGCCGAAAAGTGTTTCCATCATCGCGCTGCTGCAAGACGACCGTATCGTGCGCCTGCACAACGAATCAGTCAGGTCCGCGATGCGCGAAATCGAAGCGTTTGCATCAGCTCAATTGCACAAGGGAAGCGCTCACGGTGTGCGCACGACGGGCAACGTGACTGGCGCGATGTTTCGTCATGAAACCAGCCGCGAACTCGATCCGCATTTGCACACCCATTGCATCGTCTTTAACGCAACCTTTGATCAAGCCGAACAGCGCTGGAAAGCGCTAGAGTCATCCGCGATGTATCGCGCACAAAAGTTCGCAGAGAACGTTTACTACCACGAGCTCTGTCAGGGTCTTCATGCGCTCGGTTATGAAATCGAGCCCGCCAAATACGGCTTTGAAATCAAAGGCGTTCCGCAGAGCGTCGTTCAGCGCTTCTCCAAGCGCC
>Ga0302321_100004698_pt1 | contig 11868 bp, 10 predicted proteins | sample Fen_T0_1_FD_202505 | JGI IMG/M metagenome (GOLD analysis project Ga0302321, IMG submission 202505) | Peat permafrost microbial communities from Stordalen Mire near Abisko, Sweden - Fen_T0_1 | ecosystem: Environmental > Terrestrial > Soil > Wetlands > Permafrost | place: Sweden: Abisko...
TCGATGCGCCGATCGGCCGCCATCCCCGGGACCGCGTGCGCATGGCGGTGGTCGAGGTCGAGCGCGGCGGCAAGCCTGCCCGTACCCACTTCCGGCCCATTCGGAAATTTCCCGCCCATACGCTGGTCGAATGCAGCCTGGAGTCCGGCCGCACGCACCAGATCCGGGTGCACCTGCAGTCGATCGGCTTTCCCCTCGAGGGTGACCTGGTATATGGTCCGAAGCCGGGCGGCTTGGACGTGGACATGCGCAATGCCGTGGTGGCGTTTGGACGGCAGGCATTGCACGCGCACCAGTTTACTTTTCTGCACCCCGCCAGTGGCCAACCCGTGCATTTCGAGGCGGAGATTCCCGCCGACATGGCCAGGCTGCTGGAGGTTGCGGCGCAGGCTGGCGAGGCATGCTGACGCTCGCGGATTGCATCGTTCCGGACTGGCCGGCGGCGGCGCGCGTACGGGCACTGTTCACGACCCGCCAGGGCGGCGTCAGCAGCGGCCCGTGGGCCAGCCTCAACCTGGGCAAGCACGTCGGCGACGCGGCCGAAGCGGTTGCGGAAAACCGGCGCCGCTTCGGCACGCTGTTGCCGCGCGCACCTCAATGGGTCTCGCTGGTGCATGGTGATCGCGTGCTGCGCTGGGAAGATGATCCGGCCGAGCTGCAAGGCGATGCCGTCGTCACCTCGCTTGCGGATCGGCCATGCATCGTCACGGCAGCCGATTGCCTGCCGGTATTTTTCTGCGATCGCGCCGCTTCCACGGTTGGCGTCGCCCACGCCGGCTGGCGCGGCCTCAGTGCCGGCGTGCTGGAGAGAACGGTGGAAGCCATGCGCACGCCGCCCGCGCAGGTACTCGCCTGGCTGGGTCCTGCCATCGGGCCAAGCGCCTTCGAAGTCGGCGACGACGTGCGCAATGCGTTCGTCGCGGCCGATGCCGATGCGGACAGCGCTTTTGCCGGAGCCAGCGCCGAGCGGCCGGGAAAATATTTTGCCGATATTTACCGCTTGGCGCGGCAGCGCCTCGCCAAGGCCGGCGTTACTCACGTGTACGGCGGCGACTTTTGCACCGCGAGTGACCCGCTGCGGTTTTTTTCGCATCGACGCGACCGCATCAGCGGACGCATGGCGGCGGCGATCTGGCTGCAGCCGTAGCGGGGTTCGCTGGTATAATGCAATTGAGTTGCAAAAAGACGTGTCGAATCGGTCGACTGCCGGACTCTCCCATTCATGGTTCTTTCCTACATCCTGACGGCCTGTCTGGCCGGCAGCCTGCTGTCGGTATCGCTGGCCGCGCTACTGGCCTGGCGGATCCAACCGCGCCTGATTCCGATCTTCGTCAGCTACGCGGTCGGCGCCTTGCTGGGCGTGGTGTTCCTCGACTTGCTGCCGCATATTTTTCGCAGTGGATCGTCGCCGCAATCGAGTGCGGCCTGGATCCTCGCCGGCATCCTCGCTTTTTTCCTGCTGGAAAAGCTGGTGCTGTGGCGGCATAGTCACGATCACGCCGATTTCGATTCGCACGCCCACCCTCCTGCGAAGGGGCACGGAGCGGAATCCGCTTCGCCCGCAACGGCATGGATGGTGGTGATTGGCGATGCCTTTCACAATTTCACCGACGGCTTGGCCATTGCCGTCGCCTTCCTGGCCGATCCGCGCCTGGGTGTCGTGACGGCGGTGGCGATTATCGCGCACGAGATTCCACAGGAACTGGGCAATTTTCTGGTACTGGTTCACTCAGGCTTCCGTCGCGGCAGGGCATTGATGTGGAACCTGATTTCAAGCCTCGCCACGCTGGCGGGTGCCGGCTTCGCCTACTTCGCGCTGAGCTGGCTGACCGGCTTCGCCGACCTGTTCCTGTGCCTCGCCGCAGCCAGCATGATCTATGTGGCGATCGCCGACCTGATACCCGGGCTGCACAAGCGGTCGCGGCCGAGCGACTCGATTCAGCAAATCGTGCTGATCGTCGCCGGCGTCGGCTCGATCTGGCTGGTCAATCAACTGCTGGGCGCGGACTGACGCCCGCATTGTGCGCTGCACTGCAGACGCGCTCGATCGCGGCGGGTAGAATCGGCACGGACCCGCAAGCGCGAAATTGTCATGGCGCAAATTTCCGGCGGGAGTAAAGTAAGACGCGGGTAGGACGCAGAGCAAGACATGGAGCAAGACTCGGGCGAAGAGGAACATCGACATGACCCAGCCACAACCGCCATTTGATTTCGCCAAAGCGCTTTCCAGCCTGCAGGAAACCGGCTCGCGCTGGCTGCACAGCCTGGAGGCGGTAAAATTGCCCGCCAGCATGGACGAGGCCAACCGCGCCTGGATACAGGCACTTGCGACCGAGCCGGCCAGGATCGCCGAAATTCGCGAACGCGTCATCGCGGAACAGAAGCATTTGTTCTCCACCATGGCGCAACCGCAGGCGACCGACGACCTGGCCAGCGCGCGCGACAAGCGCTTCAGCGGCGAGGCGTGGCAATCGGCGCCGCAGTTTCGCCTGCTGGCCGAATCCTATCTCACCACCTGCCGGCTGCTGATGGAGAGCATCGACAGCGTCGACGCCGGCAGCGATACCAAGCAGCGTTTGCGGTTTTTCACCAAGCAGTACCTCGATGCCTTGTCCCCGTCCAACTTCCTGCTCACCAATCCCGAGGCGATCCGGTCGGCGATCGAATCGAAGGGCGAAACCCTGCGGGCGGGATTCGAAAACCTGCAGGCCGACATGGGCAAGGGACATATTTCGATCACCGACGAAGCCGCTTTCCAGGTGGGGCGCGACGTCGCCCTGTCGCCGGGCAGCGTCATTTTCGAAAACGAAATTTTCCAACTGATCCAGTACGCGCCGACCACCGCCAAGGTGCACCTGCGGCCGCTGTTGCTGGTGCCGCCTTGCATCAACAAGTTCTACATCCTCGACCTGCGTCCCGACAACTCTTTCGTGCAATATGCGGTGGCGCAGGGCTTCACCGTTTTTATCGTTTCCTGGCGCAACGTGGGACCCGCACAAGGCAATCTGACCTGGGACGACTATCTCGCCAATGGGGTGGTCAAGGCGATCGATTGCGTACGCGTCGTCACCAACGTCGACAAGATCAACGTGCTCGGCTTTTGCGTCGGCGGCACCATGCTGGCCTGCGCCCTGGCCGTGTTGCGGCGCATGGGGCACGATGTGGTCGAATCGGTCACCTTCCTGACCACCTTTATCGATTTCAGCCTGGTCGGCGACATTGCCGCCTACGTCGACGAAGCCTTCGTCGAGCGCCGCGAGCGCGAGGTGGGCGGGGGCGGCATCGTCAACGGCGCGGAACTGGCGTTTGCGTTTTCGTCGCTACGCGCAAACGAGCTGGTATGGAACTACGTCGTCAATAACTATCTGAAAGGCGACAAGCCGCCGGCCTTCGATTTGTTGTTCTGGAATGGCGACAGCACCAATCTGCCCGGTCCCTGGTATTGCTATTACCTGCGTAACACCTATTTCGAAAATAACCTGGTCAAGCCCGACAAACTCACCATGTGCGGCGTGCCGGTCGACCTAAGTTACATCGACATGCCCGCCTTCGTGTTTGCCGCGCGCGAGGACCATATCGTGCCCTGGCGCGGCGCGTTTGCCGGCGCCACCCATCTGTCCGGCGAAACGCGCTTCGTGCTCGGCGCTTCCGGACATATCGCCGGTGTCGTCAATCCGGCATCGAAAAACAAGCGCAGTTACTGGCAGGGTGAACCGCTCGACGGCGCGGCGCCGCGACCGGAGCGCTGGCTGCAGCACGCGAAGGAAGTGGAGGGCAGCTGGTGGCCGCACTGGTCGGCCTGGCTTCGGTCCTTCAGCGGCCGCACCATTCCCGCGCGAACCACACTGGGCAACGCAGCGTTTCGGCCGATCGAGGCGGCACCGGGTCGATACGTGAGGGAAAAAAACTGATTCATTGATGCGCATGGCAATTGCTGCAGTGCGGGCCTACGGCGCGTGGAAAACTCGTAAACTGGCCGAAATCCCGCGTCGCACGGAACAGCGGGAACATCAACCGGAGGAGACCAGACAATGGCAAATTCACAACGCATCGCGCTTGTCACGGGCGGCATGGGCGGCCTCGGCGAAGCCATTTGCATGAAGCTCGCACGCATGGGCATCAAAGTGGTGGTGACGCACTCGCCCTCCAACACCAAAGTCGAGCAATGGCTGAAGGAAATGGAAGCGCGCGACTATCATTTTCACGTAGTCGCCGCCGACGTGGCCGACTTCGATTCCTGCGCCGCTGCGGTGGCCAAGGTGCAAAAGGAAGTCGGCCCGGTCGATATCCTCATCAACAACGCCGGCATCACCCGCGACATGACCTTCAAGAAAATGGGCAAGGTCGATTGGGACGCGGTCGTCAGCACCAACCTCGACAGCGTATTCAACATGACCAAGCCGGTCGTAGACGGCATGGTCGAGCGCGGCTGGGGACGCGTCATCAACGTTTCCTCGGTGAATGGGCAGAAGGGCGCCTTCGGCCAAACGAATTACTCGGCGGCCAAGGCCGGCATGCATGGTTTTACCAAGGCGCTGGCGCTGGAAGTGGCCAAGAAGGGCGTCACCGTCAATACGATTTCGCCCGGCTATATCGGTACCAAGATGGTGACGGCGATCCCGGAGGACGTGCTGAACTCGAAAATCCTGCCGCAGATCCCGGTAGGCCGCCTCGGCAAACCCGAGGAGGTCGCGGGACTGTGCGCGTACCTTGCCTCCGACGAAGCCGCCTTCATCACCGGTGCCAATATCGCCATCAACGGCGGCCAGCACATGCAGTAACCTGCCTCCAAATCGGCTGCGTCCCACGGGGATTTCCTGCGGTCACCGGTCGATTGGTCCACTCCGGTGCTCAATGTGCTAGTCGCACATTTCCGCTCCTCGCGGCCCACTCGCTCCCGCTCGCTCGATTTTGAGACAGGTTGCGTACTTGCCAGTTAGGCAAAGAAAAAGGGCGCCGCGGCGCCCTTTTTTGTTGGCCGGCCACTACTGGTACAGGTGAACTCCGCCGTTCACCGACAAGTTGATGCCGGTGATGTAACTCGAACTGTCCTGGGCGAGAAAGCACACCGCGTTGGCGATATCCCCTGGACCGCCCATGCGGCCGGCCGGGATGGCGGCGACGATCTCCGCGCGTATGTCGTCGCGAATGGCGCGCGTCATGTCGGTATCGATGAAGCCCGGCGAAATCGCATTGACGGTGACGCCTTTCTTGATCACTTCCAGCGCCAGCGATTTGGTGAAGCCGACGATGCCGGCCTTGGCTGCAGCGTAGTTGGTCTGGCCGAATGCGCCCTTGGTGCCGTTTACTGAGGAAATGTTGATGATGCGGCCGTAACCGCGATCGCACATGCCCTCGATCAATTGCCGGGTGACATTGAACACGCTGGTGAGGTTGGTATCGATCACGGCGTGCCACTGCTCTTCGCTCATTTTGACGAGGCGCGCATCGCGCGTAACGCCGGCGCAATTGACCAGCAGCGAAACCGGCCCATGTCGCGCCTCGATGTCGGCGATCATCGCGCCGACCGCGGCAAAGTTGCTGACGTCGCCATGTGCGCTTGCGCAGTCTTCCTCTCCGAAACCCTCTGCCGCCATTGCCGCCTGCCACGGCCCTTCGGAGCCGGGCACGATGTAATTGGCGACGACGAACCATCCCTGTTTGGCAAGTGCCTTGCAAATGCCGGTGCCGATGCCGCCCACGCCGCCGGTGATCAATGCGATTTTTTTCATGGAGTACTTTTTGTTGGTTGGTAGATTGCGCCGCGCATCATAACGCGGCTTCCAGGTAATTCATTTCCAGATCAATGATGCGCTAGCAAGGGCGGAAAAAGCTTCACCACGGAGGCACCGAGGGCACAGAGAAAAGCCATGAGAAATTCGGGTTTTCTCAGTGCCCTCGGTGCCTCCGTGGTTCAAAGCATTGGATTGCTTTGCAATAAAAAAGCCCCAGGGTGTTTCCACTCTGGGGCCGAATCCTAATCAATTTGACTAGGAGGAGGAGACAGTAGCAACAGCAATTATTTGCGCTTGGCGGCCGGAGCGGCCTTGGCCGTGGAGGTGGCTTTGGTTGCGGTGTCGGCGGCAACCTTGACGGCGTTGTCGGCGAAAGCGGTGAATTGCTTGGCGGCCTTGCTGACCGAATCAAACGCGGCGGTGGAAGCGGCCATGCTGGACTTCAGGGCAGCGATGGCGACGTCGGAACCGGCCGGTGCGGACTTGGCAACGGTGTCGAGGTTCTCGGCGACGCTCTTTTGCATGGTCGCGAAACGTTCTTCGGCCAGTGCGCTGAATTGTGCTTGAGCGGCGGTCGACACTTCGTAGAAGGTGCGCGAGTAGCCCATCAAGAATTCCAGGCCGGTTTCGGCGCCCTTGGTGCGGACGGTGTTCAGTTCTTGCACATCCTTGACGGCGGCCAGCGACTTGGCGTTCTTGGCGGTGACGTCGAGACCGGCTTTGGCGGCTTCGAGGTTCAGCGCGATCAAGCGCTCGGCGCTTTCAAAAGAGGCATTGGCAAACTTCATGGCGGCGTCAACAGCCGACTTGGAGAAATCGCCGAATTGTTCGGAAGCAATATTCAGGTTGGACATGGTGGACTCCGGTAAATTGAAAAGTATTGCGTTGTATGCATTTGCGGCGTTTGCCGCGCGGCTGGCAGATACGCGCTGGTTACAAATTGCTGCGCCGCACAAAACGAATAATAGGGTTGGAAAGACCGGAAGTCAAGACCTTTTTGTTGCATCGCAACAAAAATCTTCCTGCTAGGCTTTTCGCCTTGAAAATGATAAGCTAATCAACTATCTATTGTGCCCTGCACGATAATCGCAGGACGTCCTTTCGGCGCCGGACCAGGTCCGGAATGGTGTACCGCAACAGGCAAATCAATCGAGGAGAGCCCCGTGTCCCGGATCATCAAGAAATACCCCAATCGCCGTTTGTACGATACCGAGACCAGCGCCTACATCACGCTCGCCGACGTAAAGCAATTCGTGCTGGAATACCAGAAATTCATCGTGCAGGACGCGCGCAGCGGCGAAGACCTGACGCGCAGCATCCTGTTGCAGATCATCCTCGAAGAGGAAAGTGGCGGCGTGCCGATGTTCTCGGCCGATATGCTGGCCAACATTATTCGCTACTACGGCCACGCCATGCAGGGCCTGATGGGCAGCTACCTCGAACGCAGCATCGGCGCCTTCCACGAAGCGCAGCGCAAATTCCAGGAACAATCGGAAACGCTGGTCGGCGGCGTACCGGCGTTTACTCCCGACGCCTGGACCAAGATCATCCCCAAGGTCGCTCCCGGCATGCCGAACATGAGCGAATACCTGGAAAAGAGCGCCTCCAGCGTGATCGGCATGCAGGAAGAACTGCGCAAGCAGGCGATGCAAATGTTCTCCGCGTTTCCCTATTCGCCCGCCGCCGGCGGCAGCGCCGGCGCAGCCGAAGCGCCCGAAGAGCCGAAGGCCAAGCCGCGCGGCCGCAAGAAGTAGGCGGTTCCTTGAAGTCCGTCATCCGCACGGTGCGAAAGCCGAAAGCTCGTCCGCCGCGCGTAGGCTTTGTGTCGCTAGGCTGCCCGAAAGCGTTGGTTGACGCCGAGCAGATCCTCACGCAGCTGCGCGCGGAAGGCTATGACATCTCGGCCTCTTACGAAGGCGCCGACCTGGTGGTGGTCAACACCTGCGGCTTCATCGATTCGGCGGTCGAAGAATCGCTCGATGCGATCGGCGAAGCGCTGCACGAAAACGGCAAGGTGATCGTCACCGGCTGCCTGGGCGCCAAGTCGGGCGAGGGCGGCGGCAACCTGGTCAAGGAAATGCATCCGCGCGTGCTCGCCGTCACCGGCCCCCACGCCAAGGACGAGGTGATGGGCCACGTTCACGCCCACCTGCCGCAGCCGCACGACCCGTTTGTCGACCTGGTGCCGCCGGCCGGCATCAAGCTCACGCCCAGGCACTACGCCTACCTCAAAATTTCCGAAGGCTGCAACCATCGCTGCACCTTTTGCATCATTCCCTCGATGCGCGGCGACCTGGTCAGCCGGCCGGTGGGCAGCGTCATGCAGGAAGCCGAAAATCTCGTCAAAAGCGGCGTCAAGGAATTGCTGGTGGTTTCGCAGGACACCAGTGCCTATGGCGTCGACATCAAGTACCGCACCGGTTTCTGGAACGGCCGTCCCTTGAAGACGCGCATGACGGAACTTTGTGCGGCACTTGGCGAACTCGGCATCTGGGTGCGATTGCACTACGTCTATCCCTATCCGCATGTCGACGAGGTCATCCCGTTGATGGCCGAGGGCAAAATACTTCCCTATCTGGACATTCCCTTTCAGCACGCCAACGCACGCATCCTGAAGCTGATGAAGCGTCCGGCGGCCACCGAGAAAACGCTGGCTCGCGTTCAGGCATGGCGGGCCGCCTGTCCGGAAATCACCTTGCGCTCGACCTTCATCGTCGGTTTTCCGGGCGAGACCGAAGCCGAATTCCAGGAGCTGCTGGATTTTCTGGAGGAAGCGCAGCTCGATCGCGTCGGATGTTTCGCCTATTCGCCGGTGGAAGGCGCCGCAGCCAACGAACTGCCGGATCACGTGCCGGCTGAACTGCAGGAAGAGCGCCGCCGCCGTTTCATGGAAACGCAGGCCCGCATCAGCGAAGCGCGCCTGAAGGCAAAAGTGGGGCAGACCCTGGACGTGTTGATCGATACGGTCACGCGGGACGGCGCGGTCGGTCGCAGCAAAGCCGACGCACCGGAAATCGACGGACAGGTGCAGATTCGCGGCAAGCATGGCTGGCAGGCGGGCGACTTTGCGCGGGTTCGCGTGACGGCGACCACCGAGCATGACCTGGTGGCCGTACCTGCCGACAGCGTCACTCCAAAATAAAATCGATGACTTGCGGCTGTACGCGAGTTACCAGCTTGCCATCTTGCGGCCCGTCGCGAAATTTGTAGCGGACGACGCCAACGTGAGGCAGTGAGCCGTGCCCGAAGTACGGTACCCGCTCCATCGGCAACGGTCGATCCACCGCGCCGGCGTCCCGCAACACGACCGATGCCTGCGGGGCCGACTCGGGGAAATAAAAGGTGATGCCCACGCAGGACTTTGTTACTGAAGCCAGGAAATAGGATAGGCCGAAAGTCTTTCTGACCGAAAATCCCTGCTCGCACGCACTTTTCAGCCATTCCATCGCGTAGACACCGTCCGGGCGGACCTGCACCGAGTACTGCACGCTCACGGTATAGCTGCCCTTGGCACGATTCAAGCGCAACAAGCCATCTTCCTCCGCAGCCAGGCCGGATAGCGGCAGATCGACACCGGCAATCGGGTCAACCGGCAGCAATTGATCGACCGACGCGCTGACCAATTGCAGCACCAGCCCGTCCATCGGCAAATTGGGCCGCGATGGCCACACCCTCAGCCGAATGCGCAGAAACGGGTATCGCGCGGGCTGTTCCTTGTCGCGGAAGCGGACGAAGGTCTGGTAATAGCCGCGATACGCGAACCACTCGCGGTCCTGCAAGGCGACCGTCGGCACCGATTGCGGCCCGCCGTCGACCGCCTTGTGTTGCTGCGCCGCGGCCGTATTGGAGAGCAGCACGGCAGCACAAAAGAAAAACGATGCCGATGGAATTTTCATATGGTATTGCGCCGTTGCACGCCGTCGATTGTACCGCTGCCGGTATCGATTCCATGCCGGCCGCTGGCGGGGGACGATCGCCGATCCGCCGCCGCAGCAAGAATGCACCCTGCATTCATTCGCCCGTGCGCAGGTACAGTTCGGCTCTGTCCAATATGGGGTCGCGGCCGTTGACGCGATCGTCGATGGTCGGGCCGATCACCACATCGGGTACGTAGTTGGCGGCTCCCAGCGCCGGGTCGAGGCTGAAGATCCTGGTAGACGAGGTGTGCTGTGTGCCGGTGCGCGGCAGTGCAAAGGTGCGGAGCTCGCCGGTGTGGTTGGGTGCCGTACCCGGCGATTCGCCGAAGGTACGCGCCCCCAGTTTTCGCAGGTCGTACAAGTTGATGGTGGCCGAGGAATAGACGCCATTGTTCACCAGGACCGCAATCCTCGGCGTCGGGGCCGCGGGGTTGCCGTTGCCACGTTGCAGAATGGCGTTGGCCAGGAGCGAGGAATCGCCGCCCGGGTTGTTGCGCAGATCGAAAACCAATCGCGGTGCCGGCAACGCCGCCAGCGCCTGGTCGATGCCGTTGAAGAAGGTATTGATTGGCAATGCCGGATCGGCCGCGCAGCGAGCGTACCGAACATAGATCGACTGGCTGCCGGGCAGCGTGGACATGAAGTAGTTCTTGTCGATCTGGGACAGCCAAAGCGGTGCCGCGGGGCCGCCCGCCCGGCCGTAGATGTTGTTCAGCGTGGGGTTGCCTCCAGCCTGCAGGGTGACGGCTCTCTCCAGTCCGGTCGTGTCCCTCAATTGATAGCTGGCCTGGGCGGTACTCGGGCAGATGCCCGCCAAGGAGAGCAATTCGACCTGATGCAATAGCGGGGACGTCAGATTGTCGTAGGCGGCCGCGGTGGCGGCGGGAATGATCGCCTTGATGCGCGTCTTCACCTCGGCGATGGGTATTCCGTCGATCGCCAGGAGGCGCGCGCCCAGCAGGCCGGTATCGCTTGCCTGCTGCACCCAGTAACCGTCGGTCGCGGTAGCGAAACGGATGGCGGCTTGCGCCAGGCCGGCGGCGGCTATCGATACTTGCGTGTGTTCGTCGCGCATCAGCGCCGCAAGCCGCATGCAAGCGACCAGGTTGGCCTTGTCGCTCGTCCTTGCGGCATTTGCGGTGATTTGCGAAAGCAGGTTCTGCCATTCCGCGCCCCGGGTAATGCCGTTGGGGTCAGGATGCACCGAACGGATGTTGGCGGCGAAGGTTTGTATATCGTCGGCCCAGGCCGACGCACTGTTGCCGCCACCGGTGTTGATGGTGACATCGCTGCCGCCCGAACCGCAGGCCGAAAGCAGGGGGGCGGAACCCGCGACGAGTGCCCAGCCGAGCATCCGGCGGCGGGACAGGTTGCACGGCGCGCCGGTAGTAACGCGATGAAGATGGGTCGGAACGGGCATGGTTTCCTCTGTCGAAAGGGTGGTTCAGGCCGGCATGGTAGAAGGCGCGCTTCCGGCGCGCATGTGCCGGAATGCACGGGTACCGACCATGACTTCCGGCAGGGGCGCGCTTGCCGGGCGTTACAGTAGAATCACCGTTCCCAGGCGTTCGGGAAATTCATGGGGAAGCGCACAGGGCGCCATGCGGCTTGAAAACAAAATCGGCTTGATCGGTGTCATCCCCTGCGCCGTGTTGGGCGCGGCCGCACTATTCATTCTGGGCGCCGAGCCCGGCTTTGTCTCCAGCGAAAGTCGACCTCTTGCATCCTTGGCCAGGTTCATCGCCGGCCTGTTCACCGCCCCGCCGACCTTGATTAGCGCCGGCTCGGACCGGCGGGACCTGTTCGTGGCGCTCTACCAGGTCGGGACGTTGCTGACGCATGTATTGTTCGCCTATGCCTTTTGGCAACGTACGCATCCGCATAAATTTCGTTCCGGGCGCCGCAATACCGCTTTGCTGGGTTTCCAGTGGATGCTCGTTCTCCTCGGGCAACTGGACATGTCCTATTTCATCGCGCTGGAAATCGCAATCCTGCTGCCGTTTCGGGCGGCATTGAGGTGGCTGGCCGCCGTCATCCTCGGCTACCTGTCGGTGCGCGTGTTCTACTCCGGGATTTTCGAAACGCCCTCCTACGGCAGTGCGAACTCGCTGCTGGTCGGCGCTGCCGTCGCGACGATGATGCAGGTGATGGCATTCGGAGTAGGCAGGCTGATTGCGGCCGAGCACAACAGGCGTCTTGCGCTTGCCGCCGCAAAT
>Ga0302321_100004699_pt1 | contig 11866 bp, 7 predicted proteins | sample Fen_T0_1_FD_202505 | JGI IMG/M metagenome (GOLD analysis project Ga0302321, IMG submission 202505) | Peat permafrost microbial communities from Stordalen Mire near Abisko, Sweden - Fen_T0_1 | ecosystem: Environmental > Terrestrial > Soil > Wetlands > Permafrost | place: Sweden: Abisko...
GTTGAGCCACGTGCGAGCCTGACTCGACCGCTGGTATGTGGTGGGGGGGTGTGGGGCCGACTACCGCACACCCCGCAGGCTTCTCCCCTGATCCAGGCTGACCGTCGTACTGCGCCGTCGTACTGCCCGCCACACTTCACTGAGAGGCACCAATGACCGAGGGCCCCGCGACTCAGCAGCACCCCCTCGACCCCGACGCCGACCCGACCGCGCTCACCTACACGTTCGGTGGAGTGGCGCCCGTCGCCAGCGTCAGGCCCGGAACGGTGCTGCAGACCTGGACGCTGGACTGCTTCGCCGGGCGGGTGCGGTCGACCAGAGACATGTCCTCGCAGGTCTGCGACCCGCGGTACCTGAACCCGCAGACCGGCCCGTTCTACATCGAGGGCGCCGAGCCCGGCGACACCCTCGCCGTCCACTTCGTGTCGATCGAGCCGCGGTTCGAATGGGGGGTGAGCACCACCGTCCCGTTCTTCGGGGCGCTCACGAGCACGCCGACGACCGCCACACTTCAGCCGGCGTTGCCCGAGCTCACCTGGATCTACGACCTCGACCCCGTGACGCGTTCGGTGCACTACCAGGCCCGGGAGAGCGACCTGCGGGTCACCCTTCCGATGGATCCCATGCACGGAACCGTCGGGGTGGCTCCCAACCTCGGGGAGGTGCGCTCGTCGCTGGCGCCCGGTGACTGGGGCGGCAACATGGACACTCCCGAGATGCGGGCCGGAACCACGTGCTACCTCGGCGTGAACGTGGAGGGGGCCTTGTTCTCGTTCGGCGACGGCCACGCCCGCCAGGGCGAGGGTGAGCCGTGCGGCGTCGCGGTGGAGTGCGCCATGGACTCGGTGGTGATCGTCGACCTCGTCAAGGGTGTCTCGACCCCGTGGCCCCGCTTGGAGAACGATGCGTACGTCATGACGACCGGCTCGACCAAGCCGCTCGAGGACGCCTTCCGGATCGCCCACACCCAGATGGTGCACTGGGTCGGCGAGCTGCTCGGGCTGTCCACGATGGACGCCTACCAGCTCGTGGCCCAAACCGCCCTGACGCCGGTCGCGAACGTCTGTGACACCGTGTACACGATGGTGTGCAAGGTGGCGAAGGATCATCTGCCCGGCGCCGACCCGATGCGGGGAACGCACGCGCGGCTGCGGACGACCGCTGCTGCCTGGCGTGCGGCACAGGAGCCCGGGAACCGATGACCGACCCGCTGCCCACCGACTCGGCGGCCGCCGAGGACCTCACTCGTCCGGTCGGCCGGATCCGGTTCATGGACGCCCAGGCCGTCAACCTCGACGGCTTCGCGGTGGCCGATCCGGCACTAGGCCTGGTCGCCCTGGCATCGCCCGGCGACCCCGAGCCCTCGATCGTGATCGTCGATGGTGTGGTCGTCGAGCTCGACGGAAAGCGGGCCGACGAGTTCGACTCGATCGACGCGTTCATCGCGGCACACGGACTCGACGTGACGGTCGCCGAGGCCGCCATGGCGATGAGCGACGTCGAGCTGGCCCGCCTCGCGGTGGACCCGAACGTGCCTCGGGCCGAGGTGGTTCGCCTGTGCGCGGGTCTCACCCCGGCCAAGCTGACCCGCGTGCTGGCCATGCTGCGGCCCGCCGAGCTCACCATGGCCATGACCAAGCTGCGTGCCCGCCGGACCCCGAGCAACCAGGCGCACGTCACGAACCGGCTCGACGACCCGATGCTGCTGGCCGCCGACGCAGCCACGGCGGCGGCCTTCGGCTTTCGCGAGCTGGAGACGACCGTCCCGGTGCTCGCCGACGCGCCGTCGAACGCGGTCGCGGTGACGATCGGGGCAGCGGTGGGCTCGCCCGGGGTGCTCGTGCAGTGCTCGGTCGAGGAAGCCGCAGAGCTCGAGCTGGGCATGCGCGGCCTGGTCTCCTACGCGGAGACCGTGTCGTTGTACGGCACCGAGCAGGTGTTCACCGACGGCGACGACACCCCGTGGTCCAAGGCCTTCCTCACCAGCGCCTACGCGTCGCGCGGCATCAAGATGCGCGTCTCGTCCGGCGGTGGAGCAGAGGCACTCATGGGTGGTGCCGAAGGTGCGTCGATGCTCTATCTGGAGGCCCGCTGCGTGGCCCTGGCCCGGGCGATGGGCGCCGAGGGGGTCCAGAACGGTGGCATCGACGCCGCGGCCGTCGCCGGTTCGGTGCCACGCGGCGTACGCAGTCTCATGGCCGAGAACGTCATGGTGATGATGCGCAACCTCGAGGCCTGCACCGGGAACGACGCGCTGATGTCCGAGTCCCACGTGCGGCGGACGTCGAGGACGCTTCCCATCTTCCTGGCCGGCTCGGACTACGTCTGCAGCGGCTTCGGGTCGATCCAGCGCTACGACAACATGTTCGGCCCGAGCCAGTGGAACGCCGAGGACTTCGACGACTTCCTGGCGATGCAGCGCGACTGGGGCGTCGACGCTGGCATGCGCACCGCGTCGGCCGACGACGTGGCCGCGTTGCGCCGTCGCGCGGCCGAGGCCGTGCGTGCGGTGTACCACTACACCGGACTGGCCGACTACGACGACGCCCATCTGGAGCTGGTCGTCGATGCCGCCGGCTCGAAGGACATCGGTGACCCGGACACGTTCACGACCCTGACCGCCGCCCGCACGATCATGGAGTCGGGCTTCACCGTCATCGACGTGATCCGCGCGTTGTACGAGTCGGGCTTCGACGTGGAGGCCGAGCGCGCACTGGCCATGGTGCGCGAACGGGTCAAGGGTGACTACCTGCAGACGGCCGCAATCTTCGACGAGCAGATGAACGTGCTGTCGCTGGTGACCGATCCCAACGACTACGCCGGACCGGGCACCGGGTACGAACCGACACCGGCGCGACAGACCCAGATCGACGCGATCCGTCAGCAGCGAACCGTCGAGGACCTGCGGCGCGAGCAACGCTCCGCAGCCGGGGCGCCGTTTCGGGTAGTGGGACCGGCCGCGCCAGGCACCGACCCCCGAGAGGTCGTCATCGGCTTGTCCCCGGCGACCGGACGGGACCTCTGGAAGGCGATGTCCGGCCTGTCCGTCCACGAGGTGCTGGACGAGCTGCTCGCCGGGCTCGAGGAAGAGGGGTGCGTGGCACGCATCGTCCGTGTGAACAACACCGTCGACCTGGGGTTGATCGGTCTCACCGCGGCGCGGCTGTCCGGCTCGGGCATCGGGATCGGCCTCCAGGCCAAGGGCACGGCCCTCATCCACCGGCGCGACCTGCCTCCGCTGGGCAATCTCGAGCTGTACTCGATCGCGCCGATCGTGACGCGGGAGCTCTACCGGACGATGGGGGCCAACGCCGGGCGTCACGCGAAGGGCGCCACCCCCGTGGCGGCCAGGAACCCATACACCGACGAGGCGATCGAGGCGCGCTACCACACGACGGTCGTCGCCCTCGTCGCGATCGAGCGAGGTCACTGTGACCCGGGAGCGCCCACGGAGGAGGTGACCCGTGATGCCTGACGACGACTCGGCGACGCGCGCCTGGTCCGGAAAGCGCTTGGCGGACCTCACCTTGGCGGCAGTCGTCGCCGGAGACGTGAGCGTCGACGACCTCCGGATCCATCCCGACACCCTCGAGCACCAGGCGCAGGTCGCCGAGGCGCACGCAAACCCGCAGCTGGCGCAGAACTTCCGTCGGGCCGCCGAGCTCACCGGGCTCGACGACCACGACGTGTTGCGGATCTACGAGGCACTGCGCCCACATCGCAGCAGCGTGGACGACCTGGTGGTGCTGGCTCGATGGCTCGACGATCGAGGCGCTCATCGCAACGCCACGCTGGTCCGCGAGGCTGCTGTCGTCTACGAACGTCGCGGACTCGTCCGCTGAGGATGGACGCGTCGACGGTCGTCGCCGGCATCGACGTCGGCAACTCCACCACCGAGATCGTGCTGGTCGACGCGGATTCGCGTCGGCCCGTGGCCTGGGACCGCACCCCGACGCGTGGGAGCAAGGGTTCGCCGGAGTCCCTGGACACCGCCGCGGCGCTCCTGAGACGAGTCACGAAGCGGGCCGACGTGGTCGTGGACCGTCTGGGTGTGGCGCCGCTGCATCCGGTGCGGACGATGGCCGCGGTCATCCCCGAACCGCGGGCCTCGACCGGACGGCTCGTCGCGTGCGTCGGGGGCAGCGACACGGTGGGCAACGTGGGTTTCGCCGTCGGTCGGCCGGTTCGCGTGGACGACGACCCGCCGCGCGACGGCGACGTGGTCGCCCTGGTCTCGTCGTCGTTCGGCTTCCGGTCTGCTGTGCAGCGGGTCACCCAGTGGCAGGCGGCCGGTGTGTCGGTGGTCGCCGTCGTGTGCGCCGACGACGAGGCGGTGCTGCTGTCGAACCGGCTGGCCGGCGGAATCCCCGTGGTGGACGGCGTGGCGGTCGAGCGCCTGAGCCAGGGGTCGGGGGTGGACCAGGTTGCCGTCGAGGTCGCTCCCCTCGGGCACCCGCTCGTTCGACTGACCGATCCGATGGTGCTGATCTCGTCGCTGGGACTCGGCGATGCCGAGCAGGACGTCGCGGTGACCGTGGCCAGCCGGCTCGTGGACGCGCGGGCGGCCGCAGTCGGCGTGACCCGGGACCAGCCCGCGCGCTCCTCGGACTCCGACGCTGCGACGTCGTGGGTGCAGTGGACGGACGGGCGACGCTCGACGTTCCACGACGCTCACCCGTTGATCCGGGAGGGTCCCCCGGGTCAGGTGAGCCGCTTCCACGTGGCTCGGCCCGATTCGGACCCCGCCGGTCTGGCGGCGGCCGATCTGGTGACGGTTCGGCTCGACCAGGTGGGGGACGCCGCGCTCGTGCGCCGCGGGACCGTCGGCGACCACGCGTTCGTGATCTCGTCGCTGAGTCCTCCCGGCGACGGCGGGCAGCCGGCTCAGGGGCTGCGCGACCGGACCGGGCTCGACGTGCAGGTGGCGTCCAGCGAGGCCGCGGCGGCCCGCCGGGGTGCCTTGTCGACGCCTGGCGTCCCGCCGGACGGTGCCGTCCTCGACCTCGGTGGCGGCACGCTCGACCTCGTCGTGGGGGACGACGCGGTCGTCGGCGCGGGGGCCGGCGAGCTGCTCACGGTGAGCGTCGCGGAGCTGTTGGGGGTGCCGCGAGGTGCGGCTGAGTGGGCCAAGCGGGGGCCGGCGATGCGCATGGACTCACCGCACGTGCTGGTGGCCGAGGACGGCAGCCGGTCGTTCGCGCAGCGGCGCCCTCCCGCGGACGCCATCGGGTCACTGGTGGTGGCGGGTCCAGCGGGTTGGCTGGCCGTCTCGAGGCACCTGTCGGCATCGGAGTGGCGAGCGCTGCGGCTCAGCCTCAAGCGTGAGGTCCTGGGCGTCGGGGTCCGACGGCTGCTCGCCGCCGGGCTGACCCTGCCGTCGGCGCTGGTGGTGGTCGGGGGGCCGGCCGGCGACGACGAGACCGTCCGAGTGCTGGCCGACGTCCTGGGGTCGGGAATGGCGGTGGGTCGAGGTGCGGTTGCCGAGGTGTTGGGTCATCGTTACGCGGTGGCCCACGGCCTGGCCCTGATGGTGCTCGACGGAGCCGATGCCCGGCGAGCTTGAACCAGACGAAGGAGTGGCGTGACCGGTCTGACGATGTACTCGACCCAGTGGTGCGGGTACTGCCACCGGCTGACGGCCCAGCTGGAGCGCGAGGGCGTCGAGTTCAGCGTCGTGGACATCGAGGCCGATCCGGTTGCGGCTGACTACGTCATGTCGATCAACCGCGGTAACCAGACGGTGCCCACACTTCGGTTCGCGGACGGCTCGACCTTGACCAACCCGTCACTGCGCGAGGTCCGTGCCCACCTCGCGACCATCGTCACGCCGTGAGCCCCGACCCCCGACTTCGCTGCGGGTGAACCGCTCACAACCTCAGCACTTGCTGAAGCAACGCTTCGACGCTTCGGTACTTGTTGAGGTTTCGGGGGGTTCACGTCCAGGATTCGGGACCGTCGGGGAGCTCGGCGCCGTACCAGTGCTCGATGAGGCGGCGGGCGATCGACAGGGGCGGCGGGAGGGTGAGCCGTCCGTCGAGAAGCTCGGCCAACAGCGTCTCGCGGTCGAACCATCGAGCCTGCGCCAGCTCGACCCCGTCGGGTCGCGGTTCGCGAGCGTCGACGGCACGGGCGGTGAACCCGAGCATCAACGACGCGGGAAACGGCCACGGCTGCGAGCCGAGGTACCCGACGGCACCCACCTCGATACCCGCTTCCTCCAAGACCTCGCGGACCACCGCGCGCTCGGCGTCCTCGCCCGGCTCGACGAACCCGGCCAGCGTCGAGAATCGACCCTGCGGCCACTGTTCCTGGCGGCCGAGCAGAACCCTGCCGTCGGGGGCGATCACCGTCACGATGACGGCCGGGTCGGTTCGCGGGAAGTGGGTCGAACCGTCGGCGAGGCAGCGGCGCTCCGCTCCGGCGGCGGCCACCTGAGTCGGGCCGCCGCAACGCGGGCAGTGCGTGTGGGTGGTGTGCCAGTTGGCCAACGCGATCGCGTGCACCAGCAGCCCCATATCCCGATCGCCCAGCGACGTGCCGACCTCGCGCAGCCCCACACTCGACGCGGCACCGAGCTGCGCACCGGCCCGCTCGGAGTCGAATCCGCAGACGGCGAAGAACGTGACTCCCTCGTCGTCCGTCCCGAGCAGGTACCGCTCGCCCGGCAGGGCGTCTCGGGTCGGAACCGACGCGAGTTCCACGGCACCGTCGAGCGTGTGCCGCACCCAGGTGCGGCCCGCCTCCACGTAGATCACCCGCGTGTCGGGATCGGCCCACCGCTGGGCGAGCCACGAGTCGTCCTCGCGATGCTCGCTGTTGCGGTCGGTGCCCGACCGCGACAACGCCAGGAAGCCCAAGGTCGCGCCCGGAGGTTCGCTCGACGGCGGCGACGTGGCCATGCCCGCGACTCTACGAGCCGGAGCCGCCGACCCGCTCGTCCAGCAGCGCGGCGAGAGCGTCCGCGTCCGGAAGGTGCTCGACGCGGTCGACCTCCCCGCCGGCGACGTAGTAGAACATCGCCGCGACCGTGTCGAGCGGCACCTGCATGAGTTCCGCCCACGCGATTCGGTAGACGGCGAGCTGCAGGGGGTCGGCGGTACCACTCCCCGTCTTCCAGTCGACCACCTCGTAGCCGACCGACCCGTCGTCCAGCCCGACCTCGTACACCGCGTCGATGCGGCCCCGCACGACGTGGTTCCCGATCGAGACGACGAACGGCGCCTCCACGTGAAGCGGAACCCGCTCGGCGAACGGCCCGGCGAGGAAGGCCTGCTGCAGGTCGGCCAAGTCGTCCTCGAGGAGTGGAGCATCGGCCGACGAGAGATCGTCCAGGTCGATCAGCGCGGCCTGGCCGAACAACGACTCGACCCACGCGTGGAACCGGGTGCCTCGACGCGCCGCCGGCGCGGGCGGGCGGGGCATCGGGCGGGCCAGGTCGCGGGCGAACGACGCGGGGTCGTCAGCCAACCGGACCACCTGCGACGCCGACAGCGACGCGGGCACCACCACCGTGCGTTCGACGGCGTGGGTGTCGGCTGCCTCGCGCAGGAGCAGCCCGATCTCGGTGTCCCACGAGGCGACGACGTCCGCGTCATCCGCGTTCGCCGGCACCGTCACGTCCAGACCCGCGACGGCGAGCAGGTCCGACACAGACCGGTCGCCCAGCGCGGCGACGTCGAGCGCGGACCCGATGACCGCCCGGGCCGCCATCACCCCTTCCGCCGCCTCGCGCCGGGCCTGCAACGCCACCGGCTCCAACGGCACCGGCCACGCATGGCTGAGCTCCACGTCCCGCAACGGGTTGACCGCGCCGTCGGGTGGGCTCGGCGCCCAGTGCGGCCCGTCGGTCGGCAGGTCCAAGGCCTCGACGGCGGCCATCAGGAAGGGCGACGGGTCGCGCGCTCCCTGGGTCGATCCCCACCGGTGTGCGGTCAGCACCAGGACGTGTCGAGCGCGAGTCATGGCGACGTACCCCAGCCGCCACTCCTCGGTGCGCGCGACCTCACGGACCGCTTCGGTGTAGGCCTTCAACCCCTGAGTGGTCCAGGTCGGCTCGTCGGGGAAGTCCGCCGCGTCACCGCGCAGCGCTGCCGGCAGCACCTCGGGCCGGGTCAGCCAGGACGGGCGGCCCAGCTTGCCCGGGAACACGTCGTCGACCAGCGCCGGCAGGTAGACGACGTCCCACTCCAGGCCCTTGGCCTTGTGGACGGTGAGCAGCTTGACGCTGTCCGACGGCGACGGTGCGGACGCGTCGAGCCCTCCTTCGACGTCGCGCGCGGCGCGCAGGTAGGCGAGGAAGGCGCCCACCGACGCATCAGCGTCGAGGTCGACGAAGGCAGCCGCATGCTCGACGAACGACGTCAGCGCCGCACTTCGGCGGGCCGCCCGGCCCCGGGGCGACGCAGCCACCTCGACGTCGAGATCAATCGTCGTGACGATCCGCTCCACGAGGTCGGCCAGGGGCTCGGCCAGGTGCCGACGGAGGCCGCTCAGCTCGGCGGCGAGCCGGGCGAACCGCTCGCGGGCCGCCGCCGAGTACGGCCACGGGCCCAGGTGTTCCAGGGCCTCGGACAGCGACACCACCTCGGCGGGATCGACCCCGGCGACCGCCTCGCGCAGCTGTTCCGCGAGATCGGGAAGCGGCACTCCCATGCCCGACGCTTCGTCGGCGGACACCAGATCGCCGTTCGCTGGATCGGCGAGCCGGACCAGCCGCTCGGCCTGCCGACCCAGCAGCGCGAGGTCGCGGGGACCGATCCGCCAGCGGGGTCCGGTCAGCAACCGGACGAGGGCGGGGTTCGCCGTTGCGTCGTCGAGCACCTCGAGCGTGGCCACGACGTCGACGACCTCCGGCAGGTCCAACAACCCACCGAGCCCGACGACCTCGACCGGCACCCCGCGCGCGACCAGGGCCGCGTAGTACGGGGCGAACTCGGCACGACGGCGCACCAGCACCGCGATCTCTGCGGCCCTGGCCCCGGCCACCACCCGCGCCGCGATGTCGTCGGCGACGAACGCGACCTCGTCGTCGTAGGTGGGCAGCACCGACGCCGTCACCTGCCCGGCGTCCGCCGCCCCAGCGCGCGGGCGCAGCTCGACCGCCAACGGATCCTGCTCGCGCAACGGAACGGCGAGCCGGTTGGCGGCGGCCAGGATCGCAGCGTCGGACCGGTTGTTCTGACCCAGTGGGTACCGACGGGCTGGTGAGCCGTCGCGTCGGGGGAAGTGCTGCGGGAACTCACGGATGTTGCGCACCGACGCACCCCGCCACCCGTAGATCGCCTGGAACGGATCTCCGACCGCGGTCACCGCGTGGCCGCGACCGAACAGCGCCCGAAGGAGCTCCATCTGAGCCACCGACGTGTCCTGGTACTCGTCGAGCAGGACCACCGAGTAGCGCTCACGCTCACTGACGCCGACGGCGGGGACCTCGCGCGCCAACCGGGCCGACCACGCGATCTGGTCTCCGAAGTCCACGACGTCGCGCGCCCGCTTCTGCCGGCGGAACTCGGCGACGAGCTCCAGCAGCGCGCTGCGGGCACGCGTGGTCGACGCTGCGTCGGCCACCGGCTTCATCAGCTTCGGCAGGGCCGCCCAGACAGCCTGCAGACGTTCGCACTCGGCTCGCAGGTCGTCGAGGTCGACGAGGTGCTCGTCGAGCTCGGCGTCGAGCTTCAGGACGTAGGTCGTGACGGTGGGCACGGTGCGATCGAGGTCGGGCAGCGGTCCGGGAGCTCGCCGAACCACCTGTTCGGCCAGCTGGAACCGGGTGGCCTCGGTCATCAGTCGGGCGTCGGGCTCCAGGCCGAGCCGCAGCCCGTGCTCACGCAGGAGTCGCCCGGCGTAGGAGTGGTAGGTGGCGACGGTGGGCTCGCCGTCCACCACGGCGTCGGGGTCGGTCCCGAGCGGGCCCAGCCGGACCAGGGCCTGCCGGACCCGGTCGGCCAGCTCGGCGGCGGCCTTGTTCGTGAAGGTGAGCCCGAGAACCTGTTCGGGCCGCACCCGGGCCGTGCCGACCAGCCAGACGACGCGCGCCGCCATCACCGAGGTCTTCCCCGTGCCGGCGCCCGCGATGACCACGCCCGGCTCGTCGGGCGCGCAGGCCGCCGCAAGCTGCTCGTCGGTGAACGGGACGCCGAGCACCCGGCGCAGGTCGCCCGGTTCGGACAGGACGGGAGTCGGCCCGGGACTCGCCTCGGGGTGGGTGCTCACCGGACCACCTGAGCGCCGGGTTCCTTGGTGGGGCAGGCAGTGGTGAAGTCGCACCAGCGGCAGGCGTCTCCGGGAACCGGCGGGAAGTCCTCGTTGGCCATGTGCTCGACCGCCTGCGCCAGGACCCGGGTGATCCTGGTGTTCCCCAAGTCATCGGCCTCCAGAGCCGGTTGGGCGCCGACGAAGACCCCGGCTGACTTGTCGTCGTGGCGCACGAGCACGAGCTCGGCACCCCCGACCGACCGGGACCCACCGATCGCCACCAGCCCGCCGGACAGCACGGCTTGTTGGTACACACCGAGCTGGACGTGGTCCTTGACCTCGTTGGCGGTCGGCTTCTTCCGGGACGTCTTCAGATCGACCACGACGACCCGGCCTCCGGCGTCGACCTCGACCCGGTCCATGCGTCCCACGAGCCCGACGGCCCGTGCACCGACGCTCAGCTCCGCGCGGAACTCGACCTCGGCACCGAGCGTGGTGCGCCCGCGGTCGGCCTGGTGCCAGGCGATGAGCCGGTTCAGCGCCTCGGTCGCCGCCTGTCGCTCCGCGTGCGACTGCCACACGGCGCCGAAGTCGAGCTGGTCCCAGACTTCGTCGACCAGCTGGTGCATCTGCTCAGTCGAGGGTGGGTCGGCCCGCGCCAGTCGCTCACCGAGCGTGTGGATGATCCGACCGAATCCCTGGGCGACCGACTGCGCAGCGCGGGCCCGGGCCTCGTGGTCGAGGAACCACCGCAGCGGACAGGCGTCGATGGAGTCCAACGACGTGGGCGAGATCCGCACCACCTGGTCGTCAGGGAACATCGGCTGCGGCGCCCGGGTGAGCTCGGCCACTCCCCACCACCGTGCGGGGTCGGCCGCGGGGGCCACGGGTTCACCGGACACCCGGGCCTGGGCCAGCAGGGCCAGCCGCTGCGTCGCGGCTGTTCGCGACGCCGCGGAAGCCGTCGGGTCGACCGCTGTCGCGCGCAGGTCGGCGACCAGTGCCGGCACAGTCAACGCCCGCCGCGGCGGCCCGGTCAGCGCCTGCACCTCCACACCGAGCTCCGCGAGGAACCGCGACGGGCGCGCTCCGTCGTCCTCGGGGGAATTGACCGCCAGGACGAGCAGGCGTCTGCGCGCCCGCGTGACGGCGACGTAGAAGAGCCGCCGTTCCTCCTCGAGCAACGAGGTGATCGGCGCCGTCGCACGGAGCCCGTCGACGCCCAGCCGGTCGGGCTCGAGCAACGAGCCCCTCCGGCGCAGGTCGGGCCACGCCTCGGCCTGGACGTCGGCGACGACCACCACGTCCCACTCCAGACCCTTGCTGCGGTGCGCCGTGAGCAGCCGGACGGCATCGGGTCGGACCCCGCGTTCGGCCAGGGTGTCACCGGGAATCTGCTGGGCCTGCAGCTCGTCGAGGAACTGTCCGACGCCTCGGTGACCGACCGCCTCGTCGGCTCGCTCGGCGGCTTCGAAGAGGGCGACCACGACGTCGAGGTCACGATCTGCCGCGCGGCCGGCCGCCCCGCCGGCCAGCGCGGTGGCCTCGAGCCGGCGCGGCCACGAGGTCCCCGTCCACAGCACCCACAGCGCGTCGTGCACCGAGCCGCCGGCGGCCACCACCGCACGGCCGTCAGCGAGCAAGGCACCCAATCGACGCGCCGGCGCCGCCC
>Ga0302321_100004700_pt1 | contig 11865 bp, 6 predicted proteins | sample Fen_T0_1_FD_202505 | JGI IMG/M metagenome (GOLD analysis project Ga0302321, IMG submission 202505) | Peat permafrost microbial communities from Stordalen Mire near Abisko, Sweden - Fen_T0_1 | ecosystem: Environmental > Terrestrial > Soil > Wetlands > Permafrost | place: Sweden: Abisko...
GCCGACGCGGACGTCGACGGCCACTCCCCAGAGGGGAGAGGCGGGGATCTAAATCGGGGAGATTCCGAGCCTCCGTCCCTGTTCCCCCGCCCGTCATCGCACCAGCTCCTCGTAGTAGTGGCGGACCTCGTCGCGGAATTTCTCGGGCGCTTTCTCGCGCATGGCTTCCATCAGTTCCTGGCGCCATTCGCGCGGGGCCTTGCTGGCGTCCGCCTCGGGGATGCGCACGGGCTCGCGGCTTTGGCGTGAGCCCTCGCTGGGTTTGTGCCCCATGCTCTGGCGCAACTTGGCCAATCTTTGCGCCACCTCGTCGGCGCGGCCGGCGCCCTCGTGGGCGGCGCCCTGCTGCAAGTCCTCGCCGGCCTGGCGCATCTGACCTGCTATCTCTTCCAATTCCGCGGCCGTGCCCTCGGCGTTCGGCACGGACTCGCTCTTGCCGCCCAGTTCGTGCGTCAGCGCCCGGGTTCGGTCTTCGATGCTGCCCTGGCGCTGGCCCAGGTTGCGCGTGCGCGCGCGCTGCTCGACCGTCATGACATCGCCACCGCGCGGAACCACGCGGGAAAGGTCAGCGGCCAGGTCGCGCGCCAGGGCCACGGCCTCGTCCACCTGGCCGTCGAAACCGATCAGGTTCTGCGACGGCGGCCGACTCAACGCGACCTGGCGGCCGCTCAAGTGTTGCAAGTGGGCAAGCCCGGACTCCAGGCGTTCGGCCTCGCGCTGGGCCTCGTTCCACTCCTTGGCCGGCAGCAGGCGGCGCAGCTGGCGCACGTTTTCGCGCACGGACCCGACGGCGGTCTCGGCCGAGCTGCCCAGCTCGCGCGGAAGATTGCCCGCCACCTTGCGCTGAATCTGCTCGAGCTTCTGCTTGGCCTTGGCCAAGAATTCCGCCTGCTGCGCCTCCACGCGCTTGCCCAGCTCGGTGTCGACCTCCTTGGCCAGCACACGTCCGTCCTCGGCCACCGAGCGCTGGTCGCCTTCCAGATCGCCAAGCTTGCGCGACAGTTCGGCCAGCGCGCGCGATTCCTGCGGAAAACGGGAATTGCCAAAGTCCCCGGCGTTCTTGTCGAGCATGTCGCGCAGCGAGGACAGGGAATCGCCGAGCTCGGAAAGGGCGTCTTCGAGCGAGCGCGCATCACCCTTGGCCAGCAGTGAATCCAGGCGCGCGGCCTGCTCCATGGCCTTGCGCGTGTCCGGCATGTTCATGAAGTCCGGGCTGACCTCGTTGCGTGCCTTGACCTCGGCGATCTTGTGCGCCAGCTCGGTGATGCGGGCACGCAGCTCGCGCACTTCGCGTTCGATCTGCCGGCGCAGCTGCTCATCGCCGGTGGCCTTGTAGCGTTCGAGCAAGTCCTGCAAGCGCTTGTGTGCCGCCACCAGCTCTTTGCCGATGCTGGCCAGATCGTCGAGCCGCTGGCGGCCGATCAAGTCGTCTAGCGCCAGCACGCCCGCCTCAAGTTCCGCCACATGGCGGGGGACCACGGCGCGATAGCGCGCCCACAGCGCGGCACTGGCCCCGGCACCCTTGGCAAGTGCAACCAGCACGTCTTCCTCGTCGCGCAGAAGCTTGCCCAAACGGGTGGCGACCGCGGCCAGCGAGCTGGCGAGGAGCTTGCTCGCACCGCCGGCGGCGCGCTGTTGTTCGACCAGGCGCCCGAGCCCGACCAAGGTGGCCGCCTCGCCGTCATGCACCTCGCGCAAGCGCTGGGGTCGTTCCGGATCCTCGCTGGCCTTGCCATCGACCTCGATGCGGTCGGCGAGCGAGGTGATCAGCTTCTCCAGGATCTCGCGCTCGCGCACCAGGTGTTCTTCCAGATCCTCGCGCGGATTCTGAATCACCAGGGTCAGCGTGCGTGACACGCCCGCCTTGCTGCCCGACACCTCGTCGCGATCCGTGGCCTCGATGTGGTAGGCGACCCGCGCGCCCGGGGTCAGCATGGCGCTGGCTGGTTCGAAGGTGGTGGTGGCCCGGACCTCGCGCATGCCCTGCGCGTTCTTGAGCAGCGTGCGCTGTTCGGGCCCGTCGTTCACCCGGTACACGAGAGCGATCTCGGCCAGACCGAAGTCGTCGCGTGCATGGTAGCCGACCTCGACTGGACGTGGGGAGGCCAGCTCCAGCCGATCGGCGGGCCCCACGATGTCGACCTCGGGCGGTTGATCGCTCTCGACCACGATGCGATGGGCGCGCTCTTCGCGCACCGGCCGACCGAGAAAAGGCAAAAGCCACACCCGGTACGCGCCGTTCTCGTCGAGCGCCAGCGTGGCCGAGAGTTTGCCGTGGTTGAGATTGGCGGTCAGAGCACCCGCCTCGCCGCTGTCGCCAAGCAGCAGCCGGGCCTGGCGGGCCGAACGCAGCGGGCGCATTTCGATGTTCACGCGCGTTCCGCGCAGGGCGTGCAGATCGCCGGTCGACCCCTCGATGATCTGGCGGGACAGACCGGTATAGGCCGGGAAATCGTAGGTGACGCGCACGTCGCCCACCAGCGGCTCGCGAATGACTTGCGCGCCTTCGAACAGCGTCGGCGTATGGAAGAGCGTGCGCATGCCGCGGCCCACGGCCGATGGAAAGACCAGCAAGGCCGCCAGCAGCGCCAGCAACGCAGCCGCCGCGATGGCGACGGCGCGAACCGCGCGATCGAGCGGGATGAGATCCTCAAGGACAATAGGCTCGGTGGCCTGCGCGACCGTGGCGTAGAAGGCACCCGCCATGTCCGCCGAGATGTCGGCCGAGACGTCCGCCTCGACCGCCGGCCTGGCCTGCAATTCCACGGCGGAAAGCAGGTCGCTGGCCAAGGCTGGCTGGCGCTGGCCCACCATGCGCGCGATGGCCGAGGGCTGTTCGAACACGCGTGACGGCCGCACGAAGCCGAGAGCGATGCCGCCCGCCACACAAGCCGCGATGGTTCCCAAGGCAACGTAGGGCCACGAGACAGCGGGTCCGGTCGCCGCTGCCGCCAGCGCCAGAATGAGGAAAGCCAGCACGAGCATCGCGCAGGCGTGGCCGCCGGTTCGGATACCCGTTTCCAGAAGCGCCCGGCTGCGCGCTTGGCGCAGAAAGGAATGGATGCGCTCGCTGTCGGTCATCGGCGCACCCAGTATAGCCCTACTCTGCGATGCATCCGAGGGCACATCCGCGGTCAAGGAAGGGGCATATCTCACCTGAACGAAAGAGCAGCCGATGCCCAGCCGACAACGGTCCCGACCTTGCAGAAGGATGTTTCCGTCATGCAAACAGCCGGAGAAATCGGGACCTTCCAGCGCCAGAGCGCAGAAGTGCCACACCAGGCAGTGGCATTTACGCTCATCGATTCCGAAACTCCAGAGCGCGTCGAGTCAAACGCGTCTCCGTGCGCAACGCCAGCCGAGGCACGCGTAGACGACCTAGTCGAACGCGCCAAGGCGGGCGATAGCGCGGCTCTTGATGATTTGCTGGTGGCCATGCGGCCGCGGGCACTGGCCGCGGCGCTCAAGGTTTTGCACAACCGCGACGACGCCGAAGACGCGGTTCAGGATGCCTTCCTCAAAGTCTGGCGCTGCCTTGCCGCTTTCGAGGGCCGTTCCTCTTTCTCGACTTGGATCCATCGCATTGTCACCAACTCCAGCCTGGATTTGCTGCGCAAGAACAGCAGCCGTTCGGAAACGGTGGAGCGAACGGACAGCCAAGAAGTTGCGGCCACCGACGCTGAGCCCAGCAATGAACAGACGCCAGAATCTGAGCTTTGCGGCTACGAGATTCAGATGCTGGTGCGTGCGGCGGTGGCCACCCTACCGGCCCCGCACCGCCAGGCCGTCGAGCTGCGCGAGTTCGAAGACTGCTCGTATCAGGAGATGGCCGAGATCATCCAATGCCCGGTGGGAACGGTCATGTCGAGGCTCCATCACGCCCGCCACAAGCTCGCCGACGAGCTGCGCACACCGCTGGGGGAGTCGTTCGCCGAGCCACTCAGCCGGTACGCCGCGTGAAGCGGTCGGTCAACTTCTGCGAAAACAGCGGTTAGCACGCTAACCATCTCTGGGTACAATGGCGCCTCTTTGCCATGCTGCCCGGAGTCGCTTTTCGAACGCGCCTGTACCGCCTCTTGCTGAACAAGCGGGTGTGGTTTCTGGTCGCGCTCGCGGCCCTTGCCGCCACCTATCCCATCTCCTGTGGTGTGCTCGGGGGCCGGCTCGTGACTTCCAAGCTGGCGACCAAGCTCGGCATACCGGTCGAGTACAGCAAAGCCAGGGCGGGCTGGGGCGAGCTGCACATTTCGGATCTCGTGCTTGGGCCCAAGGCGCGGCCAATCCTCACCATCGCGAAGGCGGACATCTCGTTCGCCGCGGCCTGGGGTTCGGGCACCGTGGTTCTGGAATCGCCTCGCGCCGACATTCGCCGCGGCGGCGAGGGTGACAACGCCAGCGCCATGCTCGATCGACTGCGCAAGAAGCCTTCGGCACGCGGGAGCGGCGACAAGCCATCCGCCTATCCCGTGGTCGTCGTACACCATGGCAGCCTGCGCGTCCTGGACGCCAAGTCCGATCTGTCCGCGGTGGTGGGAAGTTTTGAGGCCACCTGGGAGCCCTCGCGCCGCTTCTCGATCGCGGCGGTCGAAGTGGACGGAAAGCTGGGCGCACGCAACAGCGAGAACGCCCCTTCCTTCGGCGCGGATTCGCTGACCATCGAGGGTCCGCTGGCAGGCATGCGGCCGCACGGCTTTCCGCAGATCTCGGTGAAGGAAGGCCAGGTGCGCCTTCTGCCCACGCTGCCGCTGACCGGTATCACCGGAAGCCTGCGGCCAACCCAGGCCGGCGAGGACGCGGTCGATGTCTTGTTCGCGGGCAGCTACGCCGGGGCCAAGCGCTCGTTGTGGACCGCCACCGGCAAGGTCAAGCCAGCCGTGGATTGGTCGAACGTGGACGGACAAGTGGCCCTGCGCGCTGAGCGCTTCTCGCTGGACAAGATCGCGGAAGTCTTGCCGGCGTCAATCCTGGAACCCGAAAACACGGAGATCGACGCCGCTATCGAAGCGCAATTCACGGGTCGGCGCGTGGCGCTCACGGGAAAGCTCGACGTTTCTGGGCTGAGCGTGTCGCACGAGAAGCTGGCCACCGAGCCGGTCGAGAATGCCAGTTTCACCCTGCATTTCGACGCCACCGTGGACCGCGACAAGCGGTTGCTGGATCTGGCCTCGCTGGAGGCCAAGATCGGCAGCTTGGTGGTTCGCCTGGCCGGTTCCATCGAGTTGCCCGCCGGCTCCTTCAAGTTTAAGGACGGGCGCGAGCTCAAGGTGGTGCCCAAAATCGAGCTTTCCTTGCGTGTTCCGCGCACGCCATGCGCGAAGATACTCTCCAGCATTCCAGCGCCGCTCGTGCCCAAGCTGCAAGGATTCGCCCTGCAAGGCCTCTTCGAGGCCGACGTGCACGCCAAGATCGATTTCAGCAACCTGGATGCGCTCGACATCGGCGGCAAGGTGGGCATCGACGGCTGCCAGGTGGCCAAGGCACCGGAAGAGATCATGGCCCTGACCGGCCCCGAGTCGATCTTGCAGACTGTCGAAGTTCCCCCGCCACCCTCGGGCGGCAAGGACAACGATCTCCTGACCTTCGCCATCGGCCCCGACAACGCGGATTTCGTACCCTACGAGAAGATCTCGCCCTACCTCACCGCCGCCATCATGACCACCGAGGACTCGGGCTTCTTCAAGCACCGTGGCTGGGTGTCGGCCCAATTCAAGACCGCGCTCCGGCGCAACCTCGCGGGCGGCGGCTTCCGCCTGGGCGCATCGTCCATCACCATGCAGATGGTGAAGAACGTGATCCTCAGCCGCGAGAAGACCCTGTCGCGCAAGTTCCAAGAGTTGTTCCTGGTCTGGTTCGTGGAACAGATCCTGACCAAGCAGCGCATCCTCGAGCTCTATTTCAATGCCATCGAATTCGGACCGCGCCTGTACGGCATCGGGCCCGCGGCGCGCCACTATTTCGGCAAGAACGCATCCGACCTGTCAGCCGCCGAGGCCGCCTTCTTCTCCTCCATCCTGCCCAGCCCTAAGCGGCGCTACGTGCAGTACTGCCACGGTTCGCTGACCCCGCAGTGGGAGCGCTACGTGCACCGCATCTTGAACAAGATGCACGAGCGCGGCCGTCTGGATGACGAGGAATACACCACCGCCCTTGCCTCCACGGTGGTGTTCGACAAGAGCGAAATGACCATGACCGAAAAGCAGTGCATGGATTGGGTTCGCAAGATCACGGCCAAGCCCGAACCCGAACCCGAACCCGAACCGGACGAGAAGTAGCCGCCATGGCGAAGAAGAAGGGCAAGCGCTCGTGGCTTCGGCGCCTCATCTTGCTGGCCATACTCTTGCTTTTGCCGGTGATCCTGGGCGCGGGAGCCCTGGCGAGTATCTTCTATTACTACGGCAACGACCCAGCCATGCCCAGCCTGAGCGGCATCGGCGACTACCGCCCGGACCAGATCATCAAGGTGCTCGACCGCGACGGCAAGGTCATGGGCGAGATCGGCGCCACCCACCGCACCGTGGTGCCCTACGCGAAGATCCCCAAGGTCATGGTGCAGGCGCTGCTGGCCGCGGAAGACGCCGAGTACTTCGAGCACGAGGGCATCGACTACAAGGGCATGGCGCGCGCCTTCATCGAGAACGTCATCCGGCGCAAGTTCGCCCAGGGCGCATCCACCATCACCCAGCAGGTGGTCAAGCAGCTACTGCTCACGCCGGAAAAGAGCATGCGGCGCAAGGTGCAGGAGATCATCCTGGCGCGCCGGCTATCGCAGCGTTTTTCCAAGGAAGACGTGCTCACCGTCTATTTGAACCAAATGTATTTCGGGCACGGCCGCTACGGCGTGGAAGAGGCCGCGCGCTATTTCTTCGGCAAGTCCATCAGCGATGTGGACGTGGGCGAGGCCGCGCTGTTGGCCGGTCTGGTGCAGTCGCCCGAGCGGCTGTCGCCCTACAAGCATCCCGCCGCGGCCAAGCAGCGCCAGATCTACGTGCTTGGTCAAATGGCCAAGTTAGAATTCATCTACGACGATGTGGCGAAAAAGATCGCGGCCGCGCCCATCGCGGTCATTCCTGAAGGATCGGCCACGCCAAGCGTGGCACCCGAGGCGGTCGATTCGGTCCGCAAGCTGCTGGAAGCGAAGTACGGGGCCGACAAGCTTTCCACCCTCGGCATCACGGTCAAGACCACCATCGATTCGCACCTGCAGGCCCTGGCCCGCTGGGCGCTCGAACGCGGGCTGGAGGAAGTGGATCAGCGCCACGGCTTCCGCGGCCCCATCGTCCACCTCACGGGCAAGGCGCTGGACAAGAAACGCGCCGAGCTCATGGCCGAGCGCAAGAAGCCCCTCACCGACAACGACAAAACCGACGGCATCGTCGAGAAAGTGGACAAGAATGCCGACGATCCCACCAAGCTCAAGCTGACCGTCTTCCTGGGCGACAGCAGTGGCGTCGTCGATTTCGCTTCGGAGCCCCGCTACATCCAGGGTACCAAGCCGCCGCTTGCCGATCGTTTCCATCCCGGCGACCTCGTGCGCGTGCGCCTGGCGCCCGAGCGCAAGCGTGACAGCGAGGGAAATGTGCCCCTGGCGCTGGAGCTGGGCCCGCAGGCGGCCATGGTCGTCATGGATCCACTGCGCCGAGAAATTCTCGCACTCGTCGGCGGCTACGGCTACCGGCTGGGTGGCTTCGATCGCAGCCAGCGCGCGCACCGCCAGCCTGGGTCGGCCTTCAAGCCCTTCATCTATGCCGCCGCCATCGATTCCAAGCGCTACACCGCTGCCTCGGTGGTCAACGACAGCCCCGAGGTGTTCAAGCTGTGGAAGCCGCAGAACCACGACAAGGACAACTTCCGTGGCCCTATTCGCCTGCGCGTGGCCCTGGCCAATTCCATCAACACCGTGGCCATCAAGGTGCTCTCGGATGTGGGCGTGCTGTCGGTGCGCGAAATGGCCGCGCGCGCGGGGCTCGATTTGCCACCGGTGGAGAAGTTGGACCTGTCCCTGGCGCTCGGCACCGCGACCGTCACCCCCATCGATCTGAGCAACGCCTACGCCACTTTCGCGGCAGGCGGGCAATCAGCGGATGTGCGAATGGTGACCGCCTTCGGCAACGAAAACACGCCCGGCCCCGAGCTGCAGCAGTCGATTCGGCCTGAAACCGCCTTCGTCACGGTTTCGCTTATGCGCAGCGTGGTCGAGTCGGGAACCGCACGCAGCGCCGCCCCCAAGCTAAAACGCCCTGCCGCCGGCAAGACCGGAACCACCGACGAAGATCGCGACGCCTGGTTCGTGGGCTTCACGCCCGAGCTTTTGGCCGGGGTGTGGGTCGGCTTCGACGAGCGCCGCGTGCTTGGCCGGGGCGAGGAAGGCGCGCGCACCGCCCTGCCCATCTGGACCGAATTCATGACCAAGGCCCTGGCCGGAGTGCCGGTGAGCGACTTCGCCCAACCGCCCGGCATCGTTGTCGCGCGCATCGATCCCGCCACCGGTCTTCTGCCCGCGCCCGGCAGCGAGGGCATCGAGGAGTTTTTCCTGGACGGCACCGCGCCCACCGAAAGCGCCGCCGCCCCCGGCGAAGAAGCCACGCCCGATCAGATGCTACTGGAAGGGCACGGGCAATAGACTTTCACGGACACACTTTGGATCCGCCGGCGGCGCGGTAGGCGGTGGTCTTGGCGACGAAGTTGCCGCCGTCGCTTTCGGGCGTGGTCATGCCACCAGCGCCGGCACCGAAGAAGAGACCGACGACGTGCGCGGTTACGACCTCGTCCATGTGGGCGAAGAAATAGTCCAGGCGGTTGTCTCGCCAGTGATCCGTCGTGTTGTCGAGCTTCATGTTGCCGACTGGGATCTGCCAAAGAACGACTGGCAGTTTCATGGTTTCGGCGATCGCCTTGGTCCAGGCGAAGGCCTGGTGGAAGTTGGGCAAGGAGGCGTTGGTATCGTCCCACCACGTGTTCCGGCCGGTGGATTGGTAGTAGCCAGCATCGCGATCCGAGGGATCGGTCACGATGAAGTCGCCATCGCCGGCCCCGAGCGCGGTCAGGAAGGTGCTCATCTTCTGGGCCTCGCCCAGCACATCCAGCTTGGCGTCGCTGTTGCCGAAGACATCGAACTTGGTTCCCCACGCCGACGCGTGCAAGCCGACCTTGGCGCTGGGAGCGTAGACGCGCACCATGTGGATCATGCACTTGGCGAATCCGCTGGCGCTGTTCTCGTAGCCCGCGCAATCGGTTCCGTTTGCGGTTGTCACCTTGGCGGGCACCGTGTGCGGGTCCGAGCTCAGCTGCTCGACATAGCCCCAGAAATCCGGCTCGATGTGCAGCAGCGCCGCGTGCGTGCCGATCTTCTGCAGAACGAACCGCCAGTCGGCGAGATAGCGCGTGAGAAAAGTCGCGTCGTTAAGCGCCGCGACCTGGGCCGTGCCCTCGCCGAGACCAGAGGCTTGCAACTCTTGGTAGTAAGTGAACATGGGGATCTGCTTGGCCTGCTCGTTAACGCTGACGAAGTCGCTCACGTATTTGCCGGGGGGATCCTGGTCCCACTGCCAGCAGCCCCACCACGCGCACCCACCCGCCGCGTTCGAGCAAGAGGTTCCGCCCGTGGTGCAACCACTGGCGCAAGAGGTGCAAGGGGCCGAGCCGTCGAACAGCCCGCCGGACAGGTACAGATACCTGCCATCGTAAGGCGCCTTGGCCGCGGTGGCATCCGCCATCGTTCCACCGACGAGGACAGTGTCCTTGCCAAGCGACGCGAGGAGGGTTGCCCCGAGACAGGCGCCCGTGGCGGTCGTGCCGGCCGTGCCGCCACCAGTACCAACGACCCCACCCGTGCGCGCCACCCCGCCCGTGCCAATGGCGCCACCGGTGGTGTTTGCACCGCCACTGCCCACTGCACCGCCCAGTCCGCCGGCCCCTGCGCTGTCAGCCAACGCGGCATCCTGAACGCCGCTGCTGGAAGAGGAGCACGCAAGGGCAGCGTAGAAAATGAACAGGAACCAGATGCGCGCATCGGCCCATCGAATGCCTAGACTATCCATGAGGCTCTCGTGCATAGCTCCGATCATAGTTGAACCACGCCCTCATTTCTCTGCTCGCCGACAAGTTTCCGTCTATCCCACAACCTCCGACCTCAACGTCATCAACCGTTGACAGAACCCAGCTGTCCCCCGAAACCCCGGCCTACTCAACGCCTTGAACCGGGCGCCGAGCGGCCAGAGCCGCACCATCACGAAGGGATAGGCTGGCGAATCCTAGCTGCCGAAGACGATTCTGTTGAGGCACAGATTGGTCACCGAAACGGCGGCGAACCCCGACGAGACTTGCACACTTATTTTGTCGATCTTGTACACGTCCGCGAGCGTGAGCAAGGTTCCGCTGCCATCCCAGCAGGACGTGTTGAAAGAAGTCAGCGAGATCTTCATATCGGATTGGAAGGTCGCGCAATACCATGTGCTATCTGGATCGCCCTGCCGGTGGACTTCGGCACGCAGCCCGGTTGAAGGCATGCCCGACATGCTTAGCGTGATGGTACTAAAGGAAAGGCCAAGCACGCCGCTCGGATCGCGGGCGCCCACGCCCACCTGGATTCCCCAGTTGTTGGCATAGTCCGATGAGGTTGGAGCGGCGGGAAGCGCGGGGATCGAGCCCGTGACACAAAGGGCGCTGGGGTTGTTCCAAAGGATCTGTGTTGTGCAAGGGGCCGCGTTGGTAATGGGAACTCCGCCCGAACAAGTTGGGCTGCTCACGCTTTCGACTGTGCCCATGGCAATCCAGCCCGCGCCCGTCATCGCTCCTTGGGCCATGCCGCTGGCGAACACGACGATGTTGCTGCTCGGAATGGAAGTTGACGAGCCTGTCGAACCACCGCTGCCCGTGGGGCTGCTCTGCCCGCCCGAGCCTTGATCGCCACCCGTTGGAAGCGCGCCGCCCGTCCCAACCACGCCGCCTGTCCCAACCACGCCGCCTGTCCCCACCACGCCGCCTGTCCCAACCACGCCGCCTGTCCCCACCACGCCGCCTGTCCCCACCACGCCGCCTGTCCCCACCACGCCGCCTGTCCCCACGTTTCCGCCGAAATCCTCCACGCCACCCGTCGCAGGGACACTGCCTATCGTCCCTCCGCTGTCGTTGGCGCCGAGGACGACATCGGCCCCCGAATCGTAGTCTCCCTCTCCAATTATCAGATTGTCGGCTTTGCACGCGAGGGCACCCATCCACAGGGCTGCGGTCAGTAACGTCTTGCACGAGTTCATGTCTGCCTCCATTTCTTGATGCTTGGTGCAGCGACAGCAGGCAAACCTATCTGCCTTTTTCGGGTGACTTATTGATCGTCTCTAGCCATCGCCGGACCGGCTCCCCATACGCCCCATTGGGAAAGCGTTCGAGATAGCGGCGAAGATCGTCGACGCTCCCACGTCGATTTCCAAGCTTGGCCCGACACACACCGCGCCCATAGAGAATCCGTTCAAGCAATCCAGCGTCTGGACTGTGCGTGAGGGCAGCCGAAAAATCCTCCTCGGCGCGGGCGCAATCCAACCGGGCACGCAGCTCGCCCCGCACCACCTGTAGCTCCGCCGAACGGCGGCCCGTATCGAGCGGTAGGCCTTCAAGCGCGGCAAGGGCATCTTGAGAGCGCTCGAGCATCAGCAGGGCGTCCACGCGCGCAAGCCGGGCTTCACGATTGAGGATGCCGCGTGGGTAGCGGCGAAGATAGTTGTCGAGCATGGGCAGCGCCGCCGCCGGATTGTGTTGCCGGCGCAGAAGTCCGATAGCCTCGTCGAGGGTTCGCACTTCTTGCGCGGGCCCCGTCACGGGCGCGACCGCTGCAGGCTTTTCGTCCCGGGCTGCCGGCGGTGGATTGGCTGC
>Ga0302321_100004701_pt1 | contig 11865 bp, 6 predicted proteins | sample Fen_T0_1_FD_202505 | JGI IMG/M metagenome (GOLD analysis project Ga0302321, IMG submission 202505) | Peat permafrost microbial communities from Stordalen Mire near Abisko, Sweden - Fen_T0_1 | ecosystem: Environmental > Terrestrial > Soil > Wetlands > Permafrost | place: Sweden: Abisko...
GGTTATGATGACAACTGATCGTCGCAAGTTCGTAAAAATGTTGGGCGCTGGCGCACTCGCGTCGGCGTTTCCGCAGAGCATCAAGCGCGCTTTGGCTATCCCTGCCCACCACCGAACTGGGACGATCGAAGACGTCGAGCACATCGTGATCCTGATGCAGGAGAACCGCTCCTTCGATCATTACTTTGGTACGCTCCGGGGCGTGCGTGGCTTCGGTGATCCGCGCGCAGTAAAACTTCCTTCTGGCGAGCCCGTTTGGAATCAACCCAACGGGACGGCCCGCGTGCTGCCCTTTCGCCCCGACGTACCGGACATGGGGTCCGCGTTCCTGGAGGATACGCCGCACAATTGGGCCGATACGATCAAGGCTTGGAACAACGGCAAATACGACCAATGGGTACCGCAGAAGGGTACCAGCACGATGGCTTACATGAGCCGGAAGGACATTCCGTTTCATTTCGCTCTCGCCGATGCATTCACGATTTGTGATGCCTATCACTGCTCGTTCATGGGCGCGACCGACCCCAACCGCTACCACATGTGGACGGGCTGGATCGGCAACGACGGCAAGAACGGCGGCCCCGTGCTGGACAACTCCGAAGCCGGCTACGATTGGTCGACCTACCCCGAACGTCTAGAGAAAGCGGGCATCTCGTGGAAGGTGTACCAAGACGTCGGCGAAGGTTTGGACCAGGCCCACTATTGGGGTTGGGGCCCGCCTTACATAGGCAACTACGGCGACAACTCGCTGCTCTACTTCCACCAGTATCAGAACGCGGCCGAAGGCAGTCCGCTCGCGGTAGGCGCCCGTACGGGCACGAACATCTCTGTCGGCGGCACGCTTTTCGATCAATTCAAGCAGGACATCGCCGAGAATCGTTTGCCTGCCGTCTCTTGGGTGGTCGCCCCCGAAGCTTACTCCGAGCACCCGAACTGGACTCCGAATTACGGCGCTTGGTTCGTCTCGCAGATTCTGGACGCGTTGACCGAAAACCCCGAGTTGTTCAGCAAGACCGCGTTCTTTCTGATGTACGACGAGAACGACGGATTCTTCGATCACATGGTGCCGCCCACACCGCCGACCTCTCGCGCGCAAGGCGTGTCCACCGTCGACGCCACGCTCGAGATTTTCAACGGCAATGCCGAACACTCCGTCACCGGGCCCTACGGGCTCGGGGTCCGGGTGCCGATGATCGTGATCTCCCCTTGGAGCAAGGGCGGCTGGGTCAACTCCGAGGTATTCGATCACACTTCGCTGATCCAATTCATCGAGCGGCGCTTTGCCAACCGTCACAATCACCTGATCGAGTCGAACATCACCGATTGGCGTCGCGCGGTGGCAGGTGACTTGACCTCGGCGTTCGACTTCAAGTCACCGAACGCAAACAAGGTGAGGCTGCCGAGCACCGCGAGCTACGCACCGCCGGACAAGTCGTCTCACCCCGACTATTCGCCGGCAGTTCCCGCGTTGCAGGCGCTGCCGAGGCAGGAACGCGGCGTGCGACCCGCACGCGCAGTACCTTACAATTTGGAGGTCACCGCCGAGACCGACGTCTCCGCTGGCGCAGTCAAGCTCCGTTTCGGCAACGCAGGCAAGGCGGCGGCGGTCTACCAAGTACGCTCCGGCAATTCGCAAGAAGGCCCCTGGACGTACACCGTGAGCCCAGGCGCGCGCGTGGTCGAGAATTTCGCCGTGCGTGCCAAGGGTCAATCGAAATATGACCTCTCCGTATACGGGCCGAACGGCTACTTTCGGCTGTTTCAGGGTAGCGTCGAGGGTTGGGATAAGGCCAACCTCAGCATCGATACCAGCTGCGAGTCGGACCACGGTCTCACCCTGGAGATTCGAAACAAGAGCCGCGAAACTGCGCACTTGCGCATCTTCGACGCCTACGGGAAGCGCACCCTGGTGCGCGCGATCGCACCGGAGCAGAACCTGATCTGGCATTGGAGTTTGGAAGATTCGTACGGTTGGTACGATCTGACCCTTCAGGTCGAGTCGGACCCGAGCTTCAAACGCCAACTCGCCGGCCACCTCGAAACCGGCAAAGACAGCATGAGCGACCCGCTGCTCGGCGCGTGACACGCACGGGGGGGGCCAGATACCAAACGAACGAGTGAGCCTTTTCGTGCGGCCCGAGGCTCGAGCCAGCGAGAGGGGGGGGGACGCATCGGGGCAACCCCGATTCAAGGGCCGCGAGTAGCAAAACCGAGGACGAGCGCGTTGTAGGTCATGTGCGCTGCCATCGGCACGAGCAGCGAGCGCTCGCGTTCGTAGACCAATGCCGCGGCGAAACCGAGCACGAATACGGGCGCGCTGGCGATCGCCGGATGCACGATGGCAAACACGGCGGCGCTCGCGGCGGCGGCGGCGAGCGGAGTGAAGGAGCGACGAAACCCGGCAAACAGGACTCCGCGAAAGATGAATTCCTCGAATAGCGGCGCGGCTCCGATGGCAAGAACGGCGAACCAGGGTGAAACGCCCAGACCCTCGTCCTTCGAGAGCGAGACCGTTTCATCGCGAAGCAGGCGCAAGAAGTCGACGCGCTCGACGAGGCCGAGGTAGCCTCTGGCGACTAGACCGCAGGCCACTCCGGCGGCTACGCCCGTGAGCAAGCCCCGCGCGAGGCCTCGCTCCGGTGCACGAATGCCGACCGACCGCAGCAGGTTTGGCACGCCGCTACGCCAAAGGCTAATCAGGATGACCGCTCCCGCGAGCAAGCCGGCCAGCGTGAAGGCGAAGAGCAGGCTGGCGCCCGAAGAGTAATCGAAGCTCTTGAACCAGAGCGTGAGCAGGCCCTGAAGGATGAAGAAGGCGAGCGCCGCAATCACGCCGTCGGCGACGGCCAGGTTGGGCGCCGGATTTTCGTTCGGATCGAGCAGAAAAGGCGCATGATCACGCACCTTTTGCCAAAGGGCGTAAGCCAAGAGCGAAGACAGCACCACCTGCGCGAATTTTGCCCAGGCAGAAGGGGTGTACAGCGCATATGCGAATGTGCTGCCGAGCACCAGATACAGATAGGTCATCGCGACGGGAATGCGGCGCCTGGCCTCGCTCTCCAGCGCGCGAGTCCCCAGCACGCCAATCCCAGTAGCGATGAAAGCGTTCAGCGTGACGCCCAGGAGAACCAGTGCGAACATGGCTGCCCCTGCGAGCGGATTCCAGGAGCCCATGATTGCTGCGCTGAGATAGACGGCAAGCGCCATCAGCGAAGCGATGCCGCTCCAGAATATGGCCTTGTCGATCAGCAAGCGATCGAGCTGCTTGGGGATCGTCAGGTAGAGCCAGAGCACCGGCACCTCTACCGCCAGGGTATTGCAGGCCCCCGTCGCGAGCGCGTAAGCGGCGACGCCGAAAGCGATCCCCGCCGCATGCTGCGGGCTTTCGCTGAGCGCGCGCAAGACTCCACGATTCATCAAGAGTTGCAGGGCGAGCACCACTCCTGGCACCACGAAGGTCTGGGAAAACAGCGTCCGGTCGCGAAAGAGCAACCGCAGTTCCTTTTGCACCAGGGGGCCAAAAGGAGACCGGCGCTGACGCTCGGACGGCCGGACACGTCCGCGGCTGCCCTGATTGGGACCGCTGCTGGTCAAGAGTCCGTCGCGTAGCGCCCAATCACCGAAATGGACTGCGAGTGCGACGCTCGTCAACGACAAGGCCGACCACGCCAGCGCTGCCTGCCAGGCGCGCGCGCCGCCGGCTGCCATGGCGACTGGAGAGAGTCGGTTGACGAGCACGGAGGCCGGCAAAGCACGCGCGAAACGCACGAAACGTTCCAGCCATTCCGGTGACGTGGTGGCGAAGACGATCACTAGCGGCAACGAACTGATGATCGACAGCACGGCCTGAAGCCGCGCCACGTTCCTCGGCGAGAGCCAAGCTCGAAGCCCCGTCTCCGTGACGATGCGCAAGCTGCCGGCGAGGAGACCGACGTACACCGTCCCAAACAGCCCGAGCGGCACTCCGAGCCAAGAAAAACCAGCACAAACGAAGGTAACGGAGAGGAACGGCGCGAGCACCAACCAGCCGAATGGGTTCGCGAACGCCACTTCGAGTACGCGCGCCACGAGTAGGCCGCGGGCGGGGATGGGAAAGCTGAACCACCACTCGTAGCTGGCGTCGACCTTGGCCAAATCTTGGCTGGTGCCAGCAATGGCGATCAGCGCCACCGACGATGATAGAAGTAGTGCGACCAAGCCGAGGGGCACGAGCATCGGACTTTGGAGTCCATTTTCGTACCAGTGGCTGGGATACGCCGCGCCATCGAACGGGCCGCTTTCCCGATCCCGCAGCAACTGGGCCACGTTGTGCACCAAGCGATACGCCTGTGAGGTACTGGTGAAAAGGAACATTAGACCAAAGGCCAAGACCAGAAAGCCCCCCGTCGAACCTTTGCGGGCGGTTGCCATGCGCGTGTGCGGCGTCGCCTTCTTCTGGCTGCGTAGCGCCGCAAGTCGATTCAACGTCCTCCGCAACGCGAACGTCACCACCAACCAAGCGACGCGAAGCATCGAAGGCGGCGGGCGCTGCACGCTCGGCGGGAGGCTCATCACGACTCGGGCGACGGCAGCTCGGGTTGGCTCGAGGTAGCCCGCGCGCCGGCTTCGGCGGCGACGGCGAAGAATATCTCCTCCAGTGAGCTTTCGGCGTTCGCGCGCTGGCGCAGCTCTTCGAGCGTGCCCACGGCGGCCAATCGGCCCCGGCTGATGATGGCCATGCGTCGACACAGCCTTTGCACTTGATCCAAGAGGTGTGAGCTCAAAAGCACCGTCATTCCAGCGTGCACTTTTTCGAGCAGCAGCGCATTCAAGCCGCGGGTCGCGATCGGGTCGAGACCGCTGGTCGGCTCATCCAAGATCAAAAGCTCTGGTTCGTGAAGTAGGGAACAGACCAACCCCAACTTCTTCTTCATCCCGCGTGAATAGTTGACGGCGTATTCCTCCGTGGCATCCGACAGTTCGATCCGTTCGATCAGCGGCCAGGCGCGCTGGTTGATTTCGCTCGCCGAGAGCCCGTGCATCCCGCCCACGAAGCGAATGATTTCGATTCCGCGCAAGTAGTCGTGAAAGACGGGCTCGTCCGGCAGAAAGCCTACCAAGCGCTTGACGGCCACGCGGTCTCGAAAACAGTCTAGCCCGTTGATGCGTGCGCTGCCCGCGGACGCCTTGAGGATCCCCATCAGCATGCGCATCGTCGTGGTCTTGCCCGCGCCGTTCGGGCCGAGCAACGCGAACAGTTCACCCCTCGGGACGTCCAAATCGAGCTCGGACAGCGCGCTGAACGCTCCGTACTGCTTGCTTAGACCCCGAATCTCTACGATCGACGGACTCACGAATTTACCATACAACCGATCGCCGTACGGAGCATAGAACCAGACGCTCAGTGCCCCCTGGCGGCACCGGGACGCGCGCGCTTCATCAGAAACGCGAGCGGGACCATCAAGCCGGTCCCCCAGGCGAGTAGCTGCAAAACGTCCCGTAAGCCAGAGTTTGCGCTTGCTGCAAGACCAGTCGGTAGAGCGCGCGGTAGGCCTCGTTGACTGCGTCACTGGCGCTCGCGCCCGTATGCTGGAGGGTCCGCGTCAGGCTCTCCAGCCGCGCGCGGAACGGCGCGTCGAAGAGCGAGGTGTGAGCCACCAGGTTCGCTTGATGGTGCTGCGCGCGCCGCGCAAGCAACGTCGTCGCGAGCGCAATGCGCTCTGCGGGTCGCTGCTCGTGTTTCAGTCGAGTTTCAAAGGCCAGCGCGTTCGGCCGCGATTTGCGCGATGATACTCCAATCCAGATCTCCCTTGCCCGTAGCCACAGCGCTCAACAGCTGATCGCGAATCAGGCTGGCCGTGGGCAAGGGGACCTCCAGCTGATCGGCTGCGCTCAGGGCAAGCCGCAAATCTTTGAGCCCCAGCTTGGCTTTGAAGCCGGCTGGCTCGTATTTGCCTTTGCCCACCTGGCTCGCGTAGTTCTCGAGAATGGCCGAACCTTGGCCGAACAAGTTCTTGAATAAATCCAGGAAGAGTTCCGGCGGAACTCCCGCTTTTCGCGTCATCGCGAAGGCCTCACCGAGCGACTGGATCATCGACGCGATGAACACGTTGCCGCTGAGCTTGACGACGTTGGCCCGGCTGGCAGTTTCGCCCAAGCGCGTCACGCCGCGACCGAGCGCCTCGAGTACCGGTAGCGCCCGTTCGACATCCGCCGGCTTACCTGCGGCGAGCACCCACAGCTTCCGCGCGGCGGCCGCTTCGGGTCGACCAAAGACGGGGGCCGCGACGTAGCCGAGCCCCGCCTCGGCGTGCGCGGACTCGAGGCGGTCGGAAAGGGTCACCGAGATCGTGCTGCAGGAGACGTGTACCGCACGTGGTTGCAGTTGTTCCAGGATGCCGCCGCCTCCGAAGGTCACCGCCTCGACCGCGGCGTCGTCAGCGAGCATGGAAATCACTACCTCGGCCTCGCGCGCTGCCTCGCCGGGTGTGGCCGAGATGCGCGCGCCCGCTTCGTGCAGCGGCTGCGCCTTGTGCTGCGCGCGATTGTAAACAAACAATTCATGCCCCTGCGCGAGCAGCGACTCCGCCATGGCGAAGCCCATGGCACCCAAGCCAACGAATCCGACTTTCATGCGAGTTTGTGTAAGCGCGATCTCAGTCGCTGTCAGCCATCAAAGTGAGGCCGCGAGCCGTTGCTACGCGACGACAGTGCGAACGGAGCCCCCCCGTTCGTAGAGGCGATGGGTCGAAGCCATCGACTTAGCCATTCGCGGGACATAAGGTGCCCCTTCCTCGACCGCTAGAACCACGCCAGCGAGCGCCCCCCCATGCCGACGCAAGAGAAAGCCAAAGCGCGCCCCAACGCCGGGCGCGTCAAGATTGCGACCTTCAACGTGAACGGCATCGCCTCCCGTTTGCCGCACTTGCTAAAATGGTTGGCCAAAGAGTCCCCCGATGTCGTCTGCCTGCAAGAGCTGAAGACGCTGGACACTGGTTTTCCCATCGTCGAGATTCGCGCCGCGGGCTACGGCGCAATTTGGCGCGGCCAGCGCTCCTGGAACGGCGTGGCCATTCTGGCCAAGGGTCAGGATCCAGAAGAGCTTCGCCGTACACTGCCAGGCGATCCATCGGACGACCAAAGTCGTTATCTGGAGGCCTTGGTCGGAGGCATCACCGTCGGCTGCCTGTACTTGCCGAATGGCAATCCGCAGCCGGGGCCCAAATTCGCGTACAAGCTGGCCTGGTTCGAGCGGCTGATCGAACATGCCCACGGTCTCTACGCGAGCGGCAAGCCGGTGGTGCTGGCGGGCGACTTCAACGTCGTGCCCACGGACTTGGACATCTACAATCCGCGCTCGTGGTTGAAGGATGCTCTGCTCCAGCCAGAGAGCCGCGCCTGCTATCAGCGGCTCCTTTCACAAGGCTGGAAGGATTGCTTGCGCTCGCTACACCCTGATCAGCGGATCTACACGTTTTGGGACTACTTCCGCCAGCATTGGCAAAAGAACTCCGGCCTGCGCATCGACCACTTGCTATTGAACCCCGAGCTTGCCCCGCACCTCGCGGGCGCGGGTGTGGACACCTGGGTGCGCGCCCTGGAAAAGGCCAGCGACCACGCTCCGACCTGGATTGCGCTCGGTTAGCTTTGGTGGGTCTGCCCCTCGCCTGCAAGCAAACTCGAAACGTAGAATCCCATGCAGATCAGGCGTGTTAGATGCCGCTCGGAGCCTCTCGGTCCCACGCGTTTTTGATCATGACACGCGCCTGCTCCTGCGCGTCCACGGGCATCAACTCGCGATCTTCACGGAGCTCTTCGATCACGATTTTCGGCAGAATGTGATCGACATGCATGATCATTTTGGTGGTGTCCTGATACCCGCGCTCCGCCAGCGCAGCCGTCTCCGCGTCGGCGAGTGAAGTCGCGGTCGTATACAGCATCAACCACGAGATCCCGAGGTGACTGAAATACGTGTGATCGTCGCGAATCGCCTTGGCCGTCTCGGCCGGTCGCACCGCATCGATCAGCCCCGCTGCGACGCCCGCAACGGCCGACACCGCGTCTTTCACCGGGCCGGTCGCGCTTCCTCCGAGCGCCTTGATACGGTCCTCGAGAGCCGTCTGTTGGCGCCTCAAAGTCGCTTCGAAAGCCACCACTGCGGACTTCGCGTCTTGATGGCTGACGTCTTTCAGCTGTTCGACCTGACGGTGAATCGCTTGCACGCCGTGAGTCACCAACGAGTGCACATCGCTGGTATAGGTAGTGAGCACTTGATTCTTCTTGTTTGCCATGCCCACCGCTTTGCACGAAGCGATCCACGACAGAGCGTCACTTGCGCGTTTCCGACCGGATCTAGACGTCGCCAGACAGCGGCGCGGATACACGCGCCGCTGTCGGCCAGCGGGCATGGGGAATCGTGTGCCGATGCGCCGCACTGCGGCGATAGCGGCGCCGCACTCAGCACGTTCGGCAAAGAAGGTCCCGAGCCTCGAAACGAGGTCGCGGGGAATTTGATCACATCAGGAAGCGGCCGCAGCCGGACAGATGCACTTTGGACAGACGAGCGGAAGATGCGACCGAATCCGTTGACCCGCGCGTTTGCAAACTGGTGGACGAGCCGTGAAGTCGTTCCGCGAGCATCGTGGCGACAGATGCTGCGCAGGCTTTGCAATGCGTCTCGCCCATCGCCTGTCGCTCGACACACCCTGCTCGAGCATCGTCGTGAATGCGGGCCATCTCGGTCGCCCCAAACACGGAGTGCTTCGCACCCGCGCCTTCCACGCGATTTCTTACTCGAGCTAGATTCCGCGACAGGCTGACCCGGAGCTACGGTCGCGAAGGGTCAAGCGCAGAAACGCGAAGTCGCGGCCCTGTACAAGCGTGCCGCGCGATGAACTCTCGTTGCAGCGCGCTGGTGGCGCCAACTTTCGTTCGATGGCTCGCGGGTGAATTTAATCACACCTGGACGTGTGACTCGGAATCGGCATGAGCGCATTAACTGCTGACCTTCACCGCACGTGTCGCGCTCATGTCAGCTCTTGCGTTGAGCGGAGGTTGAACGGAGGTTGAGCGTTTGCAGTCGTGCGGTCGCTTTGCACCCGAGTGTCTGAATCCAATCGGACGCGGTTTGCGTGTGCGATTCCATATGTTAAACGAAGGCCATGCTCGCACGTCGCTTGCCCACTCTGGCGTTGCTCGTTGGCCTACCGATCCTCCTTACTAATTGCGGCTCGGACAATACCGGGAGCAGTGGCGGCGCAGGCGCTTCGTCCACTGCGGGTCAGGCCGGCGCCGTGAGCACCGCGGGTCAATCGAGTGTCGCGGGCGGCGGCGCGGGTGGTTCGGCGGCCGTCGCAGGCGCCACGAGCGCAGGCGGCGCGAGCGCAGGCGCGGCATCAATCGCCGGCAGCAGCAGCGGCGGTGCCAGTGGCGGCACGGGCGGCGCCAGCGGCGGGACCACTAGCGGCGGCGGTTCGGGTGGTGGGAGCGCGGGTGCGGCGGGCAAGGCCGGCGGTGGTAGCGGTGGCGGGTCGACTGGCACGTTCGCGTTGACGAGCTCTGACTACGCTGATGGTTCGGCGATTCCGGTTGACGCGACGTGTGCAGTCACGCCGAGCACTACCAAACCTTTGATGCCGGCACTGGCATGGACTGGCGTCCCGGCAGGGACGATGAGCTTCGCGATCACCTTCATTGACACCACCCGTTTCGCCGTCGCCGCCACCAAGTCGCAAGGCGAGCACTATGCGATGTACAATATTCCAAAAGACGTGACCTCGATCGCGAAGGGGCTACCAAGTGGATCGCCACCCATGGGCATCGCGAATCTGGCTGGGGCCGTGCAAAAGAGTCCGCTCGGAACCGCATACCTCGGCCCATGTCCCAACAATTCGGGCACCATGTCCGACAACTACGATTTCACCATCTACGCCTTGAGCCAAACGACGTTGCCAGGTGTGACGGCGTCGTCCAGCGTGGACCAGATCCTCACAGCGCTCACGGCAGCCAATCCGTTGGGCAAGGCAGTTCTGAAAGGAACCTCGGACGCCAAGGGCACCCTTCGGTAACGCACGCGGCCACGCTGGCCTCCTCGGGGTTCGAACGTCGAAGCCATCGCTGGACTCAATTGCCGCCCAAGCCCAGCAAGGACTCCAAGTCATCCCGCGTGAGCTTACCGGCGAACGCGCCCTCGTCGCCCATGACGGCTGCAATCAATTGTCGCTTTTGATCTTGGAGTTGTGCGACGCGCTCTTCGACCGTGTTGCGCGCGAGTAGCCGGTAGGCAATCACGGGACGAGTTTGCCCGATGCGGTGCGCGCGATCGATGGCTTGCGCTTCGACCGCCGGGTTCCACCAGGGGTCGAGGATGAACACGTAGTCGGCCGCGGTCAGGTTGAGGCCCACTCCGCCGGCTTTGAGGCTGACCAGGAATACGGGCAGCGCGGGATCGCTCTGGAAGCGCGCGACGCATGCCTCACGGTCCTTCGTTTTGCCGTCCAAGTATTCGAAGGCGATTTTTTCTTCGTTCAGGCGCTCGCGCAAGATGGCGAGTAGCGAAGTAAATTGCGAAAATACCAGCGCTTTGTGGCCCTCTTGCACCACCCCCCGCAGCTGTTCGAGTAGCAGCTCGATTTTGGAGCTGCGCTCGGCCGTGCGTTTGCGGTCGAGCAGGCCCGGGTGGCAGGCGGCCTGGCGCAAGCGCAAGAGGGCCTCTAACACTTGGGGTGTGCTGCTCGTCGGGTCGGTGAGCCCCTGCTTCTTGATGCTGGCTCGATAGAAGCGCAGCAGCTCTTCGTAGCGCGCGCGCTCCGCCGGATCGAGCTCTACGAACAAGGTTTGCTCGCTTCGTTCTGGCAAATCCTTAGCCACTTCTTGCTTGGTGCGGCGGAGCACGAAGGGTCTCAACACCCGTTGAATCAACTTGAGGGTTTCGGGGCTCGCTTGTCCTTTGTCGAGTGCGCGGCCCAGCTCCGGGAGCTCGCTAAGCATGCCTGGGTTGAGGAATTCGAACAGCGACCAGAGCTCACCCAAATGATTTTCGATCGGCGTCCCGCTGAGCGCAATGCGGTGATCGGCGCGTAGCCGCCGGGCGCATTTGGCGGTCGCGCTGGCGTCGTTTTTAATGGCCTGGGCTTCATCCAACACCACGGTCGACAACTCCAGTTCGGCGAGTTCGGCGATGTCGAGCCTCAGGGTGCCGTAGGTCGTGAGCACGACGTCCACGTCGCGGAACGCCGGTTCGACACCGCCGCGATCTGGCCCCCAATGCGTGTGCAAGCGTAGTTTCGGGGCGAAACGCTCGGCTTCGGCGCGCCAATTGGCCAATAATGAGCGTGGCATGACGACCATTGACGGCGCGCTGCGCGGGTCGGCGTGCCGCCGCGCCAGGTGTGCCAAGACCTGAATCGTTTTGCCGAGGCCCATGTCGTCCGCCAGACAAGCGCCGACCTTCAACTCTGAGAGAGCGCCTAGCCAGGAGTAGCCGTGCGCTTGATAGGCGCGCAGTGACCCCAAGAATCCCGTTGGAGCCCCTAGCGGCGTCACTCGCTGAAAGGTCGCGACGCGTTCGCGGAGCTCCGCTAGCCCTGGGACCAGTTCGTCCGCGCCGAGCGCTTCGAGCATGGCTTCGGCCATACCGACCTGGCGGGTCGAAAAACGCAGGGAAGCGTCGCGTTGCGGGGGCAGCGCCGCAAAACCGCCCCAGCGCTCCAGCCACTCCGACGGGAGCACGCCCCGACTGCCGTCGCCCAGTTCGATGATGTGCCCGGCACGGGCTCCCTTGAGCAGTTGTGGCAGCGGGATACGCGCCGCGCCGAACTGCGCGCTGCCTTGCACTTCGAACCAATCCAGCCCCGATTCGACGCGAATATCGAAGCTCGTCAGCGA
>Ga0302321_100004702_pt1 | contig 11863 bp, 10 predicted proteins | sample Fen_T0_1_FD_202505 | JGI IMG/M metagenome (GOLD analysis project Ga0302321, IMG submission 202505) | Peat permafrost microbial communities from Stordalen Mire near Abisko, Sweden - Fen_T0_1 | ecosystem: Environmental > Terrestrial > Soil > Wetlands > Permafrost | place: Sweden: Abisko...
CATCCAAAGTACCCAGTGCCGTCGGGTGTCCAAAAACGCTGTTTGCCGAGCCGGACAAAAGCGCGTCGGCCAGGACGACCTTTTCAAAAAGACCGAGATTCATCAGCCACAAACCCCAGAGGAAACGATCACGGCTCCACACCGGCGCCTTTGCGCACTGAGGCAGAAAGTCCGCCGCACGCACAATGGGACCCGCCACCAGCTGCGGGAAGAACGACACCGCTAGCACGAAGTCCCTCAAGGATTTCGTCGGCTTTATCATGCCGCTGTAAACGTCGAGCGTGTAAGACAGCGAGTGGAAGGTGTAGAACGAAATGCCCACCGGCAGGATAATGTCGAGATGCGGCACTTTGTAGTTCACCCCGAGCAAACCGACCAGGGCCTCGAAGTTTTGCAGCAGGAAATTCCCGTACTTGAAAAAGCCCAGCATGCTCAAGTTCACCAAGAGGCTGATGACCAGCCACACACGCCTGGCGCGTGGTTCGATGGCGTTTCCCATCCGCGCTCCTAGGTAAAAATCCAGGGCCGTGGTCGCGAACAGGAGCGCTGCGAAAGGCGGATTCCAGGTACCGTAGAAAACATAACTAGCCACCATCAGGAACGATTTGCGCGTCTCCCAGGATTTCAGGGACCAGAAGATGGTCAGCACGCCTGCAAAGAATACAGCGAACGTAAGGGAATTAAAGAGCATGGCTACTCGTGCGGGAGGTGTATTCCTTGCGCGAAGAAGTACCTTGCCTTACAGCGAGGTACTGCGCGCAAAAAATCAGAAGGAAACGTGTCGAAGCGGCGTGCTTAAAGAAGTTGGCTGGGCGGAATTCACATCGAAAACTTCACCCAGCAACTGCAGCTTCGGTTTTTATATTGGTTATAAGTACGTCTTGTGCAGCAGTTAGATTGCGATACAACCCACTCACATTCAAAAAGGTGCTCGGAATACATCCCCAAATTTCAAATCCGTTCCAGGGTTCCAAAGTTCCAGATCAAATTATCGTCTGTCTTACCATGCCTGAACTCGCCGAGGTAGAATTCTTCCGCAAACGCTGGAATCCCGGCCTGGGGCAAACCGTCGAGCGCGTTCTCTTGCATCCGGCTGCATCGGTTTTTCGCGGCTGCGATGCCACCCTGCTCGCCGAAAAACTCACCGGCGCCACGCTGCGCTCGTCAGAGGCCGCAGCCAAACAAATGCTCTTTTGTTTTAGCGGTGACACCTGGCTTGGTATCCACCTTGGTATGACAGGCGAACTGACGGCTCAGCCTGCGGATTTTGCGACGCGCAAACACGACCATCTCGTCCTCCGTCAGCGCGACTACTCGCTCGTCTTTAGCGATCATCGCATGTTCGGTCGCATCCAATTTTCCACCGGCCCAATTGCGCCCGCCTGGTGGACCTCGATCGCGACTGCGATTCTCTCTGATGCGTTTACGGTCGAGGCGGTCGCAACATTTCTGCGCCGTCGCGCGCGTTCGCCGATCAAAGCGGTGCTGCTCATGCAGGAACGCTTCCCCGGCGTCGGTAACTGGATGGCCGATGAAATTCTTTGGCGCGCCGCGATCCACCCGAAACAACCCGCAGGTTCACTCACGCCCACGCAGGTCAAAATGTTGCACAAGGAATGCCGCTGGGTTTGCCGCCAGGCGCTGAAAATCGTCGGCGGCGAAAGCGACACGTTGCAAGACCCGCCAAAAACATGGCTCTTTCCTCACCGCTGGGAAGACGGCGGCCGCGATCCAATGACTGGAGCGAAACTCCTCCGCGAACAAGTCGGCGGTCGCACGACCTGCTGGTCACCAGCGAGACAAAAACTGCTCGGCTGAGCGGTCGAGCGGTGATCGTTCTGCGCCGAGCCGAACCAATATGGAGAGGAAAGCAGGAGAAGACAGAGCTCAGGTCGTCCGTTCCCGGGTTCCAGCCTTTCAGATTTGGGACCTACTCAAGTTTGGCGTTGAGCGTAATCTCTGCCTTGAGCAGCCGCGAGATAGGGCAGCCCGCTTTCGCCCCGTTTGCGATCTCGATAAACTGGCCTTCCGAGATGTTGGGAATTTTGGCGGTAGTCGCTAGGTCGACCTTGGTAATTGTCCAGCTCGTTTGCGGGTGATTTTCCAGCGTGACCGTAGCCGTCGTGGCGATTGACTCCGCGGTGAAACCGGCCTTTTGCAGCTCGGCCGAGAGCGCCATGCTGAAGCAGCCGGCGTGGGCGGCGCCGATGAGTTCCTCTGGGTTCGTGCCGGGGCCATTTTCAAAACGAGTGCCAAAGGAATATTGAGCATCCTTTAGGACGGTGCTTTCGGTGGAGATCGTGCCGCGACCCGATTTCAGGTCGCCGCGCCAGACAGCGGAGGCTTTGCGTTTCATAAATAAGAGCGGTTCGCACAGACAGGAATCAACTCCGGCCAAACCGCAAACCAGCGCGCGCTTCCCGCGCCAGAGCACCGCGGACAAGCTTCGCAGCTCTTTTGACGATATGAATATGCGACAATTCCAAACGCGCCAAAGTGCTGACGGGGACATTCCCGAACATTATGGTGCGTTATGCTCTCTATCATTTTTACGAATACCCACGACGCTCATGCAACGTCTGGCGCCAATCGGTATCTATGCCCCGAAGCCATTCGGGCTCTCGCAGCGGGCAGAGCTCATTCTGCAAAATCAAAACAGGATCAATCATGTCGGATGCTCTCACTTTCGCTGAACCTGTCGTGGAGACTCAACAGCTCTCCCGCGATCACGCGCCGCAAAAAAAGAGCCTCACGGTGACCCTCGCTGAGGCCCAGCGCACGATCCAGTCGGCCCTTTCCGAACCTAAGCTTATCGAACCGCTGGCCCGAGTCGGTTTTGACAGCCACGAACTCCGACAAGGACTCGCGCTGCTCGAGGCCGTTCGCGAAAAGCACGCCGCCCGGCGGGAAGCGATGGCTGCAGCGGCTCAGGCCGGAAAACTGCGCGCCGCCTCGCTGGAAACCGCCAGCCAAGATTACTCCGAATACTGCAAAGCCGTGCGGGCCGGCTATCGCGGGGTCGAACGCGTCAACTTGAACGCCGCTTGCGATATTACTCCCGATGACAGCGTGCGCTTTTATGCCAATGTCCGCAAAGCCTATACCAAGGCTCAGAGCCAACCTTGCGCTTCCACGCTTGGCAAACACGGCTTCGGTCGCGAACGGCTCAAGTCCGCGCTTAAGACGCTGGACGATCTCTCAGCCGCCGATCAGGCGGCTCAGGCAGCGCTAGCTGGAGCTCAAGCTGCCACCGAGGCGCGCGACGACGCCGGGCAAACGCTCGATGAATGGATGACCCGGCTCCACTTGCTCGCACGCGTGGCGCTTCGGCGCAGCCCCAATGTGGTTCGCCAGCTGATCGCGTAGGTTGATTTTCCTTGGCGGATTTTGGCGCAGGGCGGTCAGGACGCGTCGCGGCTTCGCGTCGGCGCACTTTGGGCGGGGCGATCACCGATCGGCTGAGCGGCTGAAGCCTTTTTTTCGGCTTCTAGTTTTTGCCTCTCGTCCAAAGCGCGATTGACGGCCTTGGCCGCAAGTTCCTTCGCCAAAAAACGGTAACAGATGTAGGAGGTGATCAGTTGCACCGGGATCGTGATCAAGCCCAGCAGCCGCCCCTGATTGCGGACGTTAAAGCCCATGCCCATGCCCACCAGATTAAAGGCAAAGCCCACCATCGAGAACGTCACGACGTAACAAAGGACCATTACTATCCAAGAGATACAATAATCACTCTCTTTCAATTTGGGGGGCATGATGACGTTTTAACTACCAAGGATTTTGCCGTCAACGCAACCACACAAGAGACTGAAAGTTCGTTCCGGTGACCCGGTCCACGCAAAATCACTTTCCCCAAAATGCCGCCAACGCCGAAGTTCGTAGCCGCGACGTTATGGCATGGACGCCGCGCCAGACCCATGTCTTTTCTCTGGCCAATGTCCGTCGCCAAACAACGTCTTGATGAACTGCTCGTCGCCCGCGGGCTCGCGGAAACGCGCTCCCAGGCCAAGGCACTGATCATGGCCGGGCGTGTGTTGCACGGCACCGAACGGCTCGAAAAACCGGGCAAGGATTATCCGGTCGATCTCGAACTGGTCGTGGAGCAGCCGCCGCGTTTCGTCAGTCGCGGTGGCGAAAAACTCGCGGGCTTTCTGGAGCGTTTCGCCGTCAAACTGCACGGCGCACACCTCCTCGACGTCGGCGCGTCCACCGGTGGCTTTACCGATTGTGCCTTGCAGTCGGGTGCGGTCAGCGCGGTCTGCGTCGATGTCGGACGCGCACAGTTGCACGCGAAACTGCTCGGCGATCCGCGTGTCACCAATCTGGAAAAAATCAACGCCCGCCACCTCAAACTCGGCGACCTGCCGCGCCAGGATTTCGATGCGGTGACGATGGATTTGTCGTTTATCTCGCTCAAGGCCGTGCTGCCCGCGGCGTGGCCGTTCCTGCGCAACGGCGGTCTTTTGATCGCGCTCGTAAAACCGCAATTCGAGGCAGGCAAAACCGAGGTCGACAAAGGCCGCGGCGTGATTCGCGATCGCGCGGTGCAGGACAGGATTCTTGCCGACATCACCGCGTTCGCGCTGAAGGAACTGCCGGGAGCCGCGTTTTTTGGCTCGATGGATTCGCCGATCACGGGCGCCGACGGCAACCGCGAGTTTTTGCTCGCCCTGCGAAAGGCAAATTAGTTCACCGGCAAATTCTCGTAACGCTGAGTTGATTGCAGGATTGATCGCTCGCCTCGAACCACGCTCTGTGTTCTCCTCTGAGTCTGCGGCATCAACGATGCTTTTCACGCTCAACCGCTCGCCCTCCATGCAACCGATCCAAAAGCTCGCGTTTGTCGTCAACGAACAAAAAAACGGCGCCAGCGAACTGGCCCGCGATTTGATGGGCATCGCGCGCGCCGGTCGTATCGAGATTACGCATACGGCGGAGTTCCCGTTGCCGGCAGGTTTTCTGAAAGGCTGCGACGTCTGCTGCGTCATCGGCGGTGACGGCACGCTGCTCGGCGTGGCCGCAGAAGCCGCGCGCGAACACGTGCCGATCATCGGGGTGAACCGCGGCAGCCTTGGCTTTCTCACCACTTTCTCGGCAGACGAAGCCCGCACGCAGTTCCCTGCGCTGCTCTCCGGCGAATTCCGCGTCGCCTACCGCTCGCTGCTCGACTGCTCGACCGGCCCCGGCCAGCACGACCTCGCGCTCAACGACGTGCTGATCAAAGATGAGCTCACCTCGCGATTGGTTCGGCTCGAGGTTTTCGCCGACGATGAGCTGGTGACCGAGTACGTGTGCGACGGCTTGATTTTTTCCACGCCCACCGGCTCCACCGCGTACAATCTTTCGGCCGGCGGACCGCTCATTCACCCGAGCGCCGAGGTCATCGCGATGACCCCGATCTGCCCGCATACGTTGAGCAACCGCTCGATCATTTTTCGGCGCGATGTGAAACTGCGCGTGCATAACCGCAGCGAAACTTCGCGCGTGCTCGTGGCGATGGATGGCCAGCGAAATCTCGTGACCTGCGAAAATTCGCCGATTGAAATCTCGGTCTCGTCGCTGCAGCTGCCGCTCGCCCAGAGCCTCGACTATTCGCATTTCTCGGTCATGCGCGCCAAACTGAAGTGGAGCGGCGGATACACCGAACCCGAAAAGGGCCGGTAAAAACTGGACTGACGCTCGCGGTAAAAAACCAGCAAGCATCCGCCGCTCACCCGCCAGCGAACACCGGTTGAAAACCGGCCTCGATCAGGATGCGCGCAACTTCGTCGCGCTTGTCGCCTTGAATTTCGATCCGTCCGTCCTTCACCGTGCCACCCGAACCACACGCTCGTTGCATTTTTTTTGCGAGCTGTTCCTTCTCGGGCAGACCGATGCCGACGAAGCCCGTGGCCACCGTGACGGTTTTGCCGCCACGGCCCGCTTTTTCGCGCAGAATATCGACGCGACCACGGTTTCTCGATGGCTGAACCGGCTTGGCATTGGCCTTTGGCGCCGGTTTGGGCAGGGCTGTATTAGCGGAAGGCAGCGACAGCCCGCTCAGAGAAGCGAAGGGATTTTGTCCCAAACTCTGTCCGCCTTCGGTGGAAATCTTGTCGTTCGTGCTCATTTAGGCGGACGTACTTTTTTTGCCTCCACCGCAAATTCCCGTCGGGATATCGGGCGAGCCGCCGAGGAACATGAGCGCCTTGCTGTAGCTCCGCTGCTCAAGGAAATGAACGAGTTGCGGGTGCAGACCGGTGCGGCACCGTTCGACCAAACCGTCCAAGTGTGCGGTGGCCACAGCCACCATTTTCCCATCAGCGGACTTTATACCGTTCAACAGGGCGATTAGCGATGCTTTGATCTCGGATTCCATGAGCGTTATTATGCGAATTTATTGATTTCCCACCAATGTCTTAACTTTCCTGCAAACAAGGCAGCAAGGCCTCATGCGCACCGTAATCAGCTTGAACCAAATTTCAGCCCGCATTCAATTATTCTTACGCCCCCTATAATGCTATTTAATGCTATAATCTTCCCGGGCCGGTCGATCTGTGACCAAAAAATTTCTTTCCTCCCATGAATTCCATGACGCTTCCCACCAGAGCCAACGCTGACCTTTTAGAGTCAACCTATCGCGCGTGGCTGGATAACCCTGATTCCGTAGACGCAACCTGGCGGGCCTTTTTTCAAGGTTTCACCCTCGGCACCAACGGCGGCCTGCCCGGCGTGAATGACAATCAAGTCTCTGGCACTGACTCGGGCGCAGCCGCCCTGCCGCACAGCCTGAAGCAGTCTCACGTTCTTAGCCTCATTTATCATTATCGTTCGATCGGTCATCTGCAGGCGCATCTCGATCCGCTCAGCGATCCGCCGCCGTCGTCGCCCCGTCTTCAACTGAGCGAATTCAAGCTGTCCGAAGCGGACCTCGACGAGCGGTTTGACGTCGGCCACTACCTGAATGGCGGCCTGATGAAGCTCCGTGACGTCATCGAAAACCTGCGCGAGACTTACTGCGGTCACATCGGCGTCGAGTATATCCACATTCAGGATACCGAAATCCGGCGCTGGCTTCAGGAACGCATGGAGCCGGACCGCCTGCGCCCACGCTTCAACAAGGCGCAGAAAACTCGCATCCTCCGCCGCCTGCACAAGGCCGAGCTCTTCGAAAAATTTCTCCACACCAAATACGTCGGCCAAAAACGTTTTTCGCTCGAAGGCGGCGAAACGCTGATCGCCGCGTTCGACGCCATTATCGAGCAATGTCCGCACGTCGGCGTCGAGGAGATCGTGCTCGGCATGGCCCACCGTGGACGCCTCAGCGTGTTGACGAATATCCTGCGCAAGCCGTTCGACGTTCTCTTCGAACAGTTCTCCGAAAATTATATTCCCAACGCCGTGGCAGGCGACGGTGACGTAAAGTACCATCTCGGCTACGAGGCCGTGCTCGACACCACTGCAGGGAAAAAAGTCGAGGTCCGCCTCGCGGCAAATCCCTCCCATCTCGAAATCGTCAATCCCGTGGTCGAAGGCAAAGCGCGCGCCCGTCAGCGCATCCGCGGCGACACCGCTACACGCGGCACGGTATTGCCTTTTCTCATACACGGCGACGCGGCCTTTGCCGGTCAGGGCGTGGTTGCGGAAACTCTCAACTTTTCCCAACTACCCGGCTACAAGACCGGCGGCACCGTCCACTTTGTCATCAACAACCAGATCGGCTTCACCACGCTGCCCAGCGATGCCCGCTCGACGCGTTACTGCACCGATGTGGCCAAGCTGATCGAAGCGCCGGTCTTTCACGTGAACGGCGATGACGCCGAGGCAGTCTGTCACGTTACGCTGCTCGCGCTCGAGTTTCGCATGAAATTCCAACGCGACGTCGTGATCGACACGTATTGCTACCGCAAACACGGCCACAACGAATCCGACGAACCTGCGTTTACCCAACCCACGCTCTATCGGAAAATCGCCAGCCACCCGCAGATTTCGGCGATCTACACCGAAAAACTGGTCGCCGAGGGCTCCATCGTTCAGGCCGATTCCGACGCCATCAAAGCCGAGTACACCGCCGCAATGGAGGCTTCGTTCACGAAGGCCAAGGCCAGCGAAGCCGAAAAGGCCAAGCGTGACCCGGTGGAAAAATTTCGCGGCTCCACCGCTATTTTTCAGCCCGTTTTTCAACACACACCCGTGCCCACGGGCGTCTCACCCGCGCTGCTCGAAAAATGCGTGAACGGGCTCACCAAAGTTCCCGCCAGCTTCAAAATTAATCCCAAGATCAAACGTCTGCTCGAAACCCGCGTTCACGCCTACAAGGAAGGCGGCCCGGTCGACTGGGGTTTTGGCGAAGCCATGGCGTTCGGCACGCTGCTGCTCGAAGGCATTCCCGTGCGCTTAAGCGGCCAGGATTGCGAACGCGGAACCTTTAGCCACCGCCACGCCGTGCTCTACGATCACGAAACCCGCGAGAAGTACGTGCCGCTGCAACATCTCGACGAAAAACAGGAACGTTTCTGCGTCTACAACTCGCTGCTCTCCGAAGCCGCGGTACTCGGCTTCGACTACGGCTACTCGCTCGATTATCCGCGCATGCTTTGTCTCTGGGAGGCGCAATTCGGCGACTTCGTGAATGGCGCTCAAGTTGTGATCGACCAGTTCATCGTCAGCTCCGAGTCGAAATGGCAGCGCAACAGCGGCATCGTGCTTCTCCTTCCCCACGGCTACGAAGGCCAAGGCCCTGAGCACTCCTCCGCGCGCCCCGAACGTTTTCTTCAAGCCTGCGCAGAAAACAATATCCAGGTCGCCAACCTCACCACGCCCGCTCAACTCTTCCACGCGCTGCGCCGCCAGATGCACCGCGACTTCAAGAAGCCGCTGATCGTGATGTCGCCCAAGTCGCTGCTTCGTCATCCCGCCGCGATCTCGCGTATCGACGATTTCACGACAGGCTCTTTCCAGGAAATTCTGGACGATCCAGCCGCACCCGCCAAACCGGCGCGCGTCATTCTGTGCTCCGGCAAGGTTTACTACGACTTGATCGAGTATCGCGAAAAGAACGCGATCACCGATGCCGCGATCGTCCGCGTCGAACAACTCTACCCGCTCCATCGCAACCGCCTCGGCGAACTCTTCGACAAATACGGGCATGGCACACGTCTTGTCTGGTGTCAGGAAGAACCGCAAAACATGGGCGCCTGGTCGTGGATCGCACCGCAGCTGGAAGAGATCTTTGGCCACAAAGCGATTTATGCCGGACGCGATGCCGCCGCGTCGCCCGCCGTCGGTGCCCTCGCCGTTCACAAGATTGAGCGTGCGAGCCTGCTCCAAGACGCCTTTAATCTGTAACAACTCCCTACTCCTATGGCTTTGCTCGACGTCAAAATCCCCCCGATGGGCGAATCAATCACCTCCGGCGTGCTGGCCAAATGGCATGTCAAAGACGGCGATGTCGTCAAAAAAGAACAGCCACTCTTCGAACTCGAGACGGACAAAATCACCTCTGAAGCCCTCGCCGAAATCGCCGGGAAAATCACGCTCAAGGTAGCCGCAGGCGCCGAGGTGAAGATTGGCCAGTCTGTCGCCACGATTGATCCGGCCGTCACAAACCAGCAGCCAGAGGCCAGCGCCGCGCCGACCGCAGTTCCGCAATCAGCTGCGTCCGCCGAAAATTCTCCCGCCGTCCGCCGCCTCGCAGCCGAAACCGGTGTCGACCCAGCCAAAGTTGCCGGCACCGGCAAAGCGGGCCGCGTCACCAAAGGCGACATGCTCGCAGCAGCCGAAACCAAATCGGTTGCTCCAACTCCTCCACCCGCAGTTTCTCAACCGGAAGTTACGCCAGCGATCGTTGTGCCTTCAGGCGCGCGCCAAACTCGCCGCAAGCTCACGCCGCTGCGCCAGCGCATCGCCCAACGTCTCGTCGCCGCCCAACACGAAGCCGCGATGCTCACGACTTTCAATGAAGTCGACATGTCTGCCGTCATGGCGCTCCGCGCAAAATACCAGGACGACTTCGTCAAGAAGAACGGCCTCAAGCTCGGCTTCATGTCGTTCTTCACCAAGGCCGTCGTACACGCCCTCAAAGAGGTTCCGGGCATCAACGCCCAGATCGAAGGCGACACCATTATCCAGAACCATTATTACGACGTCGGCGTGGCTGTTTCGACCGAGAAAGGTCTGATGGTTCCCGTCGTCCGCAACTGTGACGCGCTCAGCATGGCTGAAATCGAGAAAGCCATCGCCGACGCCGCCAAACGTGCCCGCGACGGCAAGATCACCCTCGCCGATCTCGAAGGCGGCGTCTTCACGATCACCAACGGCGGCATCTTCGGCTCCATGCTTTCGACGCCAATCATCAACTCGCCGCAGAGTGCCATCCTCGGTCTGCACGCCATCAACGACCGCCCCATGGCCGTCAACGGCCAGGTCGTCATTCGCCCGATGATGTATCTGGCGCTCAGTTATGATCACCGCCTGGTCGACGGCAAAGAAGCGGTTACCTTCCTCGTGAAAGTGAAACAGGTGATCGAGGACCCCACCCGCCTGCTGCTCGCAATCTAACTCCAGTCCATAAGCACAAAGGCGCAAAGCGGCGAAGGTATAGACTAAAGCTTCTTCCTTAGCGTCTTTGCATCTTAGCGCCTCAAAATGTCTTCACCCTCCTTCGATCTCATCGTCATCGGTGCCGGTCCCGGCGGCTACGTCTGCGCATTTCGCGCCGCCCAGCTCGGCCTCAAAGTTGCCCTCGTCGACAAACGCGCCACTCTCGGCGGCACCTGCCTCAACGTCGGCTGCATCCCCAGTAAAGCGCTGCTGCATTCAACCGAACAGTTTGTCTTCGCCAAATCGCATGCCGCTGAGCACGGCATCAAGCTCGGCTCGGTCGAGATGGACTTGCCGGCTCTACTGAAGAAAAAAGACGCAGTCGTGGCAAAACTCACGGGTGGTGTCGCGGCGCTCGCCAAGGCCCGCAAGATCACGGTCATCACCGGCAGTGCCTCGTTCGTTTCGTCAAACATGATCGAGGTAAAAGGCGAAAAAGAAACTTCTCAGCTTACGGCTAAAAACATCGTGATCGCGACGGGCTCCGCACCGGTTGAGTTACCGTTCCTGAAATTCGACGGCCAGACCGTCGTCTCCAGTGATCAAGCCATCGCCTTCGACTCCGTTCCGGGAAAACTCATCGTGGTTGGCGGCGGCGCCATAGGCCTTGAACTTGGTTCGGTCTGGTCGCGCCTCGGCTCCGAGGTGACCGTCGTAGAGTTTCTGCCTAAAATCATCGCCAATTACGACGATGACATCGTACGCAATTTTACGCGGCTACTGCAAAAACAAGGCCTCAAAATCGAAACCGGCGCCAAAGTCACGGGCTTTGCCAACGGCGTTCTCAAAGCGGAACGCGACGGCAAACCCCTTGAGTTTCCCGCCGATAAGGTTCTCGTCGCGGTCGGCCGTCGGCCTTTCACCGAAGGACTCGCGCTCGAAAAAGCCGGCATCGGCCTCGACGAAAAAAAGCGCATCCAAGTTGACGATCATCTCCGTACCTCCACACCCGGCGTCTGGGCGATCGGCGATGTCGTTGCCGGTCCCATGCTCGCACACAAGGCCGAGGAAGACGGTGTCGCAGTTGCCGAGTGGATCGTCGGCAAGGCCGGCCACGTTAACTGGGATCTTGTCCCTGCCATCGTTTATACCGATCCGGAAGTCGCGAGCATCGGCCTCGGCGAAGAAGGCGCGAAGGCCAAAGGCATCGCGGTCAACATTGGTAAATTTAACTTCGCCGCCAACGGTCGCGCCATCGCCGCCGATGCCACCGACGGTTATGTGAAGATCATCGCCGACGCCAAAACCGACAAAATCCTCGGAGCGCAGATTCTCGGTCACGGCG